>Ga0222695_1000023_pt1 | contig 115402 bp, 93 predicted proteins | sample AntAcemetage1398_FD_179834 | JGI IMG/M metagenome (GOLD analysis project Ga0222695, IMG submission 179834) | Saline water microbial communities from Ace Lake, Antarctica - #1398 | ecosystem: Environmental > Aquatic > Non-marine Saline and Alkaline > Saline | place: Antarctica: Ace Lake...
TAAAGTACCTCTCCCTTTACTTCCCTCTCCTCGCAGGAGAGGGCAAGGGTGAGGTTTTAAATTACAATCCCTCAATTATACACGTAATACTGTTACTTTCTAAGCATTTCTGAATTTCTCGAACTTCTCCATCGGTTATTTTCACTCCATCATCCATAAGATATTCCCTGCCAAGCTCTGCATATTTTCCTTTGCCAAGAGTATGATAGGGAAGCAAACGAACTGATGAAATATTCATCTCTTTACACAAAAGAATTAAGGATGAAAGATTTTTCTCGGTTGCAGTTATTCCAGGAATGAGAGCCACAGAAATTATAATCTTTGAAGTATCAACTGCTGTTGCTAATTTTTCAAGGTTCTGAAGAATGATCCGATTGCTTTGTCCCGTGTATTTTTTACTGAGCTTTTCATCGAGACACTTAATATCAAAGAAGATAAAATCAAAATTCTCTATGAAATCTTTTACTTGATCCCACTTGAAATATCCACAGGTTTCCAGTCCCACTGATAGTCCGAATTGAGTGCATTTATTTATAAAAGCTCTTACAAAATCTGGGTGGAGAAGTGGTTCGCCGCCGGAAAGCGTAATTCCCCCTCCGGAATTAGAGAAATACTGCGAGTTGACATTCACCTTATCAAATAGTTCATCAACATCCAATTTTTTGCCGGCAATTCTTATTGCATCATTATTACAAGCTGTTACACACGGCTTATCTTTGCAGATCAGGCAGAAGTCTCTATTAAAACTGAGTGCTTTATTTTCGTTAAAAGTAACTGCTTCGTAAGGACACACTTCGATACATGTTCCGCACTTTTTACATAAGGATTCGCTGTGCAGAATTTCCGGGAAATTTTTCTGGCTTTCGGGATTAGAACACCATCTGCATCTAAGGGAGCAGCCCTTGAAGAAGATGACTGTCCTTATTCCCGGTCCATCCTGGGTAGCAAAATCTTCAATATCAAAAATGAATGTAGAAGGGGCTTTGTCCTGCATCTTACAGGTTTTGTTCAGTTCTATTTATTATCTCGTTTTGAATGCTTTTGCCAAGCTCGACGAAGAAGGCGCTAAAGCCGGCAACGCGGACGATCAGGTCGCGGTATTGATCGGGATTTTCCTGCGCATCCTTCAGCATTGCGCTGTCAACCACATTGAATTGAAGCTGAAAACCGAGTGTGTCAAAATAGGTTTTGATTAGAGAGATCAATTTCTTTGAACCCTGAATCCCCTTAAGTGTTGAGGGTAAAAATTTCATGTTGTGCAGACCGCCGCGGATCTTTGTATGATCGATCTTACCTGCCGAGTGCAAAACAGCGAGAGGACCATTTTTGTCAGTTCCATAAAAGGGTGAGGTCACTCCGTCTGCAAGGGTTTCACCAGCATATCTGCCGTCAGGAGTTGCACCGCACACTTTTCCGAAAGGAGCGTGTGTGCTAATTGCCAGCATAGATGGATCATAGGGTTCACCCAGATAGTTCAACTGCTCGGATACGTACCCACAGTAGGAGTCAAAAAGTTCTTCATAAATGGCATCGGCATAATCGTCATTGTTTCCCCACTTGGGTGCATCCATTGCTTCTTTATGAAGATCTTCTTTGCGTTCCCAGTTTTCTGCAAGAGCTTTTCTGAGTTCATCCATCGATAGCTTTTTATCGTCCCGCACCAGTTTTTTTACAGATGCAAGACTGTTCACAACATTCACCATTCCGGAACTGAGCGTAGTGGGGCTTCCATTCACAACTGCGCCCTTATCATCAAGAGATTTTCCTCTATCAAGACAGTCCCGAACCAGCATTGATGAGTAGATGAGATTGCATGTGTCCCGATGGGCTGCCATGACATAATTCCAGTAACGCTGCCAGTTCTTAATAGAATTTCTCAAATGAAATTTATAAGATTTTACTAATTCATCATAGTTTTGAGGGATTTCGGATTTTTCAAAAGTAAGTTCAGTTTGTGGGTCTAAACCCCCGTTTAAAGCTAGCTCCAACACCTTTGCATGGTTGATAAATCCTGCCTGTACCACACCGTAGCTCATTCCTTCCATTGTCGGTTCTGTGCAACCGCCCATTGCAGCATATTTACGGATAAGAGAAAGGGGGAGTTTGCTCTTTTGAAGTTCATGCTGAATATAGATCTTCAAATTGAAGAAAGCAGGAAATCCAACACCGGTTTTCACGCACTCGATCGCCTTTAAAAGAAACTTATTCGAAAGGGAATCATCATACCAGATCGAGAGTGTGGGCTGGGTTGTCTGACAATTTATTGCAGACTGAAGCACTAGCTGAGAAAGTTCATTATCAGCTCTATGCCCATTCTCATCCAGGCCACCCAAAATCATATTCTGATAGAGATTTCCCGAACCTAGTCCCTCCCATGAAAAGGAAGCCATATACTCGATTTCGGTCATCTTAACTCGCAACGCTTCAAGGAGTTCCAGCACTTTGGCATTGGTGGTCGTGCCGTTTTCAATGTCACGAATGTAAAAAGGATACATATATCTATCGAAACGCCCGGGTGAGTACCCAAGATGTGCCCCTTCGATATGTCCGGCAAGGTAGATCAGCCAGAATGCCTGCATTGCTTCATGGAAGTTCCTGGGACTTTTGGCTGGAACATACTTGCACATCTCAGCGATTTTCAATAATTCATTTTTTCTTTTATCATTCTTTTCTGTCTTTGCCAGACGCAGGGCTTCTTCTGAATAATTATGAGCCCATTTGATAGTTGCTTCAAGGGTTCTGTGTCCTGCTTTCCAGAAATATACCTTCTCGGCAGATTCATAATCTGTGACCTCGGTTTGTTTTATTAATCTCTTTGTCTTTTTTATGATATTATCGAATCCTTCAGCGAGTGCAGTTTCAAAATCCAACACATATCTTCCTTCGGGAGCAGGGTCGTGAGGAGCTGTGTAAAGACCGGCTTTCCATCCTTTTTCAATGTATTCTGCTTTATCAAAAGTATTTTTCCAGAAACGGTCTGCAACATCCTGCATACATTTTCCGCTCCAGTACTCGGCTATCTCTTTGAGGATTACTTTTTCTTCATGGGATACGAGGAATTTCTTTCCGAATACTTCATGTTTGCCTTCAGAAGCAATTTTCTGAGACTTTTCAATCCCACCACCCGTTCCAATCTCTGTGAACTTTGCCTGAGTTTCCTGCTCTTCCTTGTTCAAAGTTCTCAAAATATAATTCGTGGCATAGTTGGCATAAGGAATTGCGCCGCGTACGAACCGGGTCTTATTGCCCGAAAATAACTCACCTTCCCGAATAACAGGAGTGAGGTTTTCCAAGGCATAGGCATGGCAGTGAGCTCGTCTCTCGAATGAATTCAATCCGTCAGAGGTTTTATGTGCTTTTGTATAAAGCTGCATATATTCGACATCTACCTTCATTGGTTCGGAGAGGTAGCGGTTTCGCATTATTTTTACATTTTCTGTTGAGGGTGCTCCCTTTGTTTCTCTTGTATCATAGTGTGAGCATGAACTCATTGTTAACTCCTATTATGCTTTGCTATGTATGCCTGCATAAAGTAAAACCGGTTACTTCAAATTAATATTTCTTCACCCCTATTTGGTGAAAGATTCCCGAAAAATGATCATAAAATTAAATGTAAATATATTATTTACTGAACACGATAGTAAATTTTGTGCCTTTGCTGTTATCGAGTTCAATGGTTCCACCGATCTGCTCCACCAGACCTGTCACAATCTGGAGACCAAGAGTTTGAGTATCCCGAAAGTCAACATTATCAGGAAAAGGCTTTCCGTCATTAGCAATGATAAATTGAATATTTCCATCATTGAGATATTGCATTTTCACTGTGATAGTTCCGTTCTCTCTTTGTTGAAAGCCATGCTTAAAAGAATTTGTAATAAGTTCGTTAATTATAAGTCCGCAGGGAATAGCTTTAGCAATATCCAAAGCTACTCCTTTGATGTCCAGGTCAATTGAGATCTGCCCTGTTTTGTGCTTAAATCCGCCCATAAGCTGCCTAATGAGTGAATTGATGTAAGTGGAAAAATCTATTTGTGCCAGATTCTCTGAGCTGTATAATTGCTTGTGTACAAGTGCTATTGACTGAATCCTGTTTTGGGCTTCCTCAAAGATATCACGTACCTTTTCGTCTTCAATATTTTGCTGCTGGATGGCGAGAAGACTGGAAACAAGCGCAAAATTATTTTTTACTCTGTGGTTTATCTCTTTGATGAGAAGTTCTTTCTGCTCTATCTCTTTCTTCAGGAGTTCCTCTGCATGTACCTGGCGGGTTATATCTCGAGAATTTATGATCGCCCCTTCCGGGAATGGGGTGATTGTGACATGAAAATGCTTTTCCGATATTTCACCTTCACGATAAATGCTGTCAGGAATTACTTTTCTTTCATTATTTTTAATACAATCCACAAGTATTTTGAACATATCCATTTTATTCTTAGAAGCATAGTCTTTATACATCACATAACCAATATGGGGAGTCCTGGTTCGATGCTCTTCAATTGAATGGTTGAATCGTACGATCTTACATTCCTTATCTACAACAATTGTTTCAACGGGATTGTATTCAAAAAGGGCATTACTGAATGCTTCATTATTTTTAATTTGTTCTTCAGTTTTTTTCAGATCGCTTACATTGATAAGCACTCCCTGCCATAATGTATTTCCATTCTCAAGATTCAGTCCTCGGCATATTGAGCGGACCCAGATAATGTTCCCCTCAGATGATTTCATTCTGTATTCATAACTCAAGGATTCGTTATTATCCAGAGCTTTCTCGGCAGCTTCCTGTAAGCCGCCATAATCATCAGGATGAACATAGTCAAAAAAAGAGGTTGCATCATAATTTATCTCTTTTGAAAATTTTTTACCAACCATTTCTTTGAAACCCGGACCCAGATAGTGCATGATGCGGGTTTTGCCATCCTTGCACATTTCATAAATATAAACAGTTCCAGGAATATTTTCCGCAAGAGTACGAAATTTTTCTTCGCTTTTCTCACGTTCATGCTCTTCAAGCAGGATCTTTTCTTTTAGCAAAATACGTTCAGAAATTTCCTCGAGGATCGAAAACAGTTTCTCTTTATCAAGAGGTTTTTTCAAAAATCCTTCTACGCCTATATCGAACGCTTCGAGCAGATAATCCGGTTGAGGATAGGCAGATAGCAAGTAGATGTGAATGTCCGGGTTGTGCTGCTTGATCTTCCTAGCCATTTGCAGCCCGTTCATCCCTGGCATGTTTATATCTGTAATGACTACATCGGGAGAGTGCTTTTTAAAGAGTTCAAACCCTTCATTCCCGTCAATAGCAGAGAGGACATTTTCAACCTTGCGTCTTAACATTTCTGTCACAGAAAAAAGTACGACAGTTTCATCTTCAACGTATAAAACCGTTAATGGCAATTTTTGCATCTTTTATCCTTTATAATTATCTTTCAGCACACTGCCCGAACATTTTAATTTGAAAACTGAAAAAGGTCTTAAGCTTGTCAACATATTGTTTAATTGCAGCATGTTAAATTTATGTAGCTATGCGTGGCTTTTTCCAGCTTCCTCTTTTATAGATCATATAGGCAACAATGCTGCAAATGGTATTACTCACAACCATTGACCACCAGAGCGACTCATAAGGATACGACGAAAACGGAAGCGATAGGCGATAGAGGATGGGATAGAGGAAACTGCCTTTGAGGAATGCGATATTAAGAACTGTGCCTGAGAGAATGTATACAAGCGGTATTCGGATAAACCATAATCGTCCGATATTAAGCAGCATGGACGGCTTTGTGTGACCGGCTCCGTTAAAAGCGCCGATAAATACGAATAAAATTCCGAAAATAAAAGCAGCAATCGGCGTGACTTTGAACATTCTTCTACCCACATCAATGACCTGGGGATCATTAATAAAGAATTGTGTGATGGAACCACCAAAGAAATACACAAGCACACATCCGACGAACATGATCGCAAAAACAAGGAGAAAGGCAACATTTACACTTTTCTCCGCCCTCTTGATCTTTTGGGCACCGATATTTTGCCCGATTATCGAAGCCAGCCCGTTGCTTATGCCCATTGCAGGCATCATGAAGAAGCCGATGATCCTGTTATTTATTGCGTATGCAGCCATAATGACAGTACCGAATGAGTTTACAAATCCCTGCAGAATGATGAATCCAAAACTGGTCATGGATTGTGCTATAGATGCAGGAATGCTGATTTTCAGTATTCTCATCAGCATCTCTTTTGCCGGTTTGATCTCCGGTAATTTTGGTATGATGTAAGGGGTTTTTCTGAAGAGAAATATAATTGCAATGACCGCAGCAAGAGCTCTGGAGATGAACGTAGCCCAGGCAGCGCCGATGGTTTCCATTCTCGGGAAAAATCCGATTCCGAATATCAGAAGCGGATCCAGGATGACATTCAAACTCACAGAGATGATCTGAATTTTCATCGGAGAGATCGTGTCACCCAGTCCGTGAGAAAAGCTCTGATATGAAAGAAACACAAACATGAATATCATACCCATAATGATGATAGTAATGAACTGCTTTGCAAGGTCGAATATCTCATCCGGGGTTTGGAGGAGGTACAAAATATCGTTTATGAAGAGAAATCCAACTACGATAAACAAAATCGAGAAGATTGCCATGATCAGAGCAAACTGACCGACCACTTCTTTCATCTTTTCCATTTTATTGGCGCCCTTGTACTGAGCAATAAGAGAAGTGCCGGCTATAACAAAACCAAAACCGAAAGATGAGAGGAAGAAGATCAGGGGAAAGGCAAGTCCTACCACAGAAACAGCATGTCGGGCATTCTCACCCAATTTACCAAGCCAGAAAGCATCAGTGAGATTGTAGAACATTTGTAAAAAATTGGAAAACATGATAGGAAGAGAGAGCTTAACCAAATTTTTAAGAAGGTTTCCGCGTGTAAGATCTATTCCGGTAAATGCCATAAAAGGTAGATGTTCCTACTTCTTAGAAGTGATATTTCGGGAGGGAAAAATGGTCATCAAATGAATTGGGTGCTATAAATTTTTCATTACAAGATCGTAAACAGTATTAACCGAAATTGCTTTTACGCACTGATTATCTTTGCAGGTTGTTTTTCTATGATTGAATGCACTTACGCACGGGCTGCAGCTGAAATCAGTATATAAAGCATGACAATTATCGCCAAGAGGTCCATATAATTTTGGTGTTTCAGGTCCGAAGAAAACGATGTTTGTAATGGGCGTCAAACTCGCAAAATGAGCCGGTCCCGAATCATTGGTCACAAGCACATCTGAAATATTGAAAAGGTCGATTATTTCCCGCAAAGTAGTTTTATTTGTCAGATCAATTATCCTATTCGGAGATTCTTTCTGGATAATCTTTGCATCCCTGCTTGCATCATTTACTCCCATTATGACGATGAATGTATTCTCCAACCCGGATAACCTTTTTGCAAGTTCGCAATAATTTTGGAGAGGCCACGCGCGGATGGGAAGTATTCCTGCATTTGGATTGAATATGATCAGCTTGGAGTTCTCATTTATTTCCGAATTTTCCTTTTGCAGTTTCAAGAAAACATTGTTCTTTGCCTCATCGGAAGATGCAATATACGGCACATAAGGGATATCTTCGATGTGTTTTTTTAGTTTTGGATACTCTTTAAAAGGAGCAACAAGTGAATACAGAAGATTATAAAAATTATACGAAATGTGCTGATGTGGATTGTAGGTGACCCGGTGTGTGAGGAAATTACCGCGATAAAGCCCTTCCATGTGGAATTTATAATATCCTACCCGATTATGTGCTCCGGATAAATACGAAATGATGCTGGTCGCCCGGGAAAAAAGTTCCATGTCAATATAGGTATCGATAGGGATTTTGTGAAATATTTTTAGTACCGAAAGAGTGGAGAAAACAAAGTGTGAGAAATTCGAACAATCGATAGTAAGAACATTTTCTTCTGGAATTGCTTCTGTGATATATACACTTTCTTTATTCTCTTCAAAAATGAGGAAATATATTGTCGAATCTGGAAACAGCTCTTTCGTTTTTTGCAGGACTGAATATGCGAGTATTGCAGAACCCATTTCGGAAAGCTCAACAAACAAGATATTTCTTGGTTGAACCGGTTTCTTAAGCGAAGGTTTGAAAAGCGTACGAATTTTATAGAGAACAGTAAAGATCGCACACATCGGGATTCCAAGCCATTTATCTATCTTACGAATATTCTCAACATCCATTATTCTGATCCTTATCCATTGCTTCGCCCACTTTCTGAACCTAAGTGTATTTGGTCAAATTTATTTACAAAGATATTGAACACACCAAATTTATCAAAATTATAGAGATATTCAAAAAATAATGGAAAAATGTAAAATCATCTTTGCCGACCTTGACGGGACGTTGCTCAGGCATGATAGAACCATAAGCGCTGAAGACCTTGCAGTTCTCGAAGAGCTGGCTAAAAAAAATATCGTGCGGGTTCTTGCGACAGGCAGATCGCTTTATTCATTAAGCAAAATATTCGAGGACGATTTTCCGCATTTTGATTACATTATTTTTTCTTGCGGAGTAGGTATTATAAACTGGAACACAAAGGAAATACTTTGCTCTCACTTTCTTTCAAAGGATGAGATCGCATGTGTCAGGCAAACCCTTAACCTTCACAATATTGACTATATGATACACAAACCGGTGCCGGAAAATCACAGGTTCCATTATCAGAAATTCAGTACGGAAAACAATGATTTTGATCGCAGATTTTCTTATTATAAGGACTACGGGTCACCCCTTACGTCGAATGAGAAAAATATTGAAAAAGCATCACAGGTACTTGCAGTGATACCGGAAGACATTGAAAAATTTGAAATGATAAGAAGATTGTTGCCCGATCTGAGGGTGATAAGAACTACGTCTCCCATCGACCATACGTCCCTATGGATAGAGATATTTCCGAAAAATGTTTCAAAAGGTCATGCTGCCGAATGGCTCTGTACACATCTCGATATTCCACAGGAAGAAACCTTCAGCATTGGTAATGATTATAATGACATAGAGCTCCTGGAATGGACTGCACACAGTTATGTCGTGGAGAATGCCCCCGAAGAGCTGAAAAATAGATTTAAAAATACTGCATCAAATCAGTGCAGTGGGTTTTCAAAAATGATAAGAGAAAAAATTTTCTAATGGATGACAAAAAGAACTCGCGATTGTCGTGTTCGATCTTGAACGTCCAGATACAGCAAAAAGGATTTTATAAGAGGTCATAAATGAAGAATATAATCATCATATTTGTATTAATGTGTATTACATTTTCTATAAACGCTGAAGTGCTGAATGAAACCGAGATCGGGCTCATAAAGACACTCCTCGAACAAAACGATATGTCCCTTCAGTCTTTGAATTTTCTGAAGGACTGGGCGCGGGATACGAAATTCAAACTTCCTATTGTAGTCGATATTCTCAATAATCCGCTCCAATTCCCAAAATTTGTGGATCAGACTGAAACGCTGTGCGAAAAACATGATCCTTCTCAAATGATCTGCGAATATGCCGATATATTATTTCAAGCAGGTTGGATAGATACATTTGATGACAGTCTGTTTGAGAATTATTATAAGGATAATGTGCGAGAAGCAAAGGATATTTTTGGTTATGTCGAATATGTCTGGGAATTTACCGATTTTTTTTATAAAAAGGCATGGGTAAAAATTACCAAAGAAGAAAAGGATATCCTCACATATTTATCATATTCGCTCTGGGAGGAAGATGAGGATTCCCTTCGTTACAAAGCGTTTTATGAAGATAACCGGATAACCGAGTATGACAGCTTGAGCATAGAAGAAGATGTAATACCCATCATTGAAAAAATTGATTTTCCATCACTCATGTATGCAGCAAACATTTCACAAAAAGGTTTTGATATACTCAAAGAAAATTTACAGAATATTACATTTCAAAATAAAAAAAGACTGATACACAATTCTCAATTTGGTATGATGTGTATTGGCACTACTCAACCGGATAGATATGAACAACAATTTTCCTTTATTCTCGACACCGCCGGAAATGATCTGTACGAAGCCCCGATCAAAACCGATTGGATACATCCTTTTTACTATGTCCTCGACGTGCAGGGCAATGATACATACCGGAATGATACGATAGGGAATTTGTTCCATGTTTTTGCCGGAATAGGCATTTCTTATGATATGATGGGTGATGATGTTTACACTGGAGATGATTACACGCTCAGCTCATTTTTGGGTTACCTCCTTTCCTGTGATAACGATGGGAATGATATCTATGATGGAGGACTGAACAGCATTGCAGCAGCAACTTTCGGATTGAACCTACTTATTGATGAAAATGGTTGTGATCATTATTCCGTTACAGAGCTTGGAGAAGGATTTGCGGGACCGCTTGCTGCTGGATTTCTTATTGATATTGATGGAAGTGATATGTATTATGCAGGTGGTAAGTATCTTCACGTTCCTCTTGCGCCATTTGATCATCGAGCTCTTTCACAGGGCTTTGGTTTTGGAGTACGTCCTTATCTTGGAGGCGGTATTGGTGTACTGTATGATAAAACAGGCAATGATGTCTATCAAGGGGCAGTGTATAGCCAGGCAGTTGCATACTGGTATGCACTCGGTATTATCATAGATAAAACAGGGAACGATTTTTACACCGCAGTATATTATCCTCAGGGGAGCGGTATTCATCTCGCAGGTGGATTTCTATATGATGAGGAAGGGGAAGATCATTACTATTCCAAGCACGGACCGGGACAGGGAGCAGCACACGATTATGCCGTTGGATATTTGATCGACAGAAAAGGAAATGATGTCTATTCTGTGGAAGGTGGAAATGGATTAGGATTAACAAATTCGGTTGCTCTTTTCCTCGATGCCTGTGGTAATGACAGATACGAGAGGAACGTGACCAGCAATTATGGCTTTGCCAACACAGCACGCAACACCGGAAGCATCGGCATTTTTCTCGATACAGGCGGAAACGACATTTATCCTATCTCATCAGATACAAGCGGATATCAAGAAAGGTTTCAGAATGATTCCCAATGGTCGTACGGCACCTATGGACTGGGATGGGATACACTTATGGTTGTCGAAGAGAAACCTGCGATGGAAGAAAAAACAGAAGAAGATGCTGCAACAATAGATTCACTTGCTTCGATTAATGAAATATTCTCTATTGCTTCCGAATGGGGAGTGGGAAGCAGCACAAAAAGAGTGGCAATAGCTGCTGAAATTTTACTGAATAGAGATGCTGAAGCATCGGAATATATATTTGAAAATAAAATGGATACAAGGGGTTCGCTGGAATATAGGGCAATTTTGAATTATGCAAAAGAATCTACTGTGTTTGGTGTGTATCTTCCCAAAGCTCTCGCTGACGAAGATAGTGTTGTTGTGAAAAATTCCCTTGCTTTAATCGGCGAACTGCATGATTCGACCCTTATTGACATACTGTCAGCAATGCTCGATAAAAAGAAGTACATCCCCAGCGTGCTTTCTTCTCTCGGAAAGATGAAAACAGATGGTGCGGTTCAACTCCTTGAAAAGTACATGAACTCACCCTCAGAGCGTATCAGGATTATTGTAGCACGAGGATTTTTGCTTGCCGATACACCTCGAAGCATTGAACTGTTGAGCAAAATGAAAGACGACTCCTCCTTTTTGATCAGAACGATGTATAAACTGAAAAAGGAGAAGTAATAGCATTGCGTGAATCTTAACCACAGATAACACCAGCCTTCGTTTCGACAAGTCGATACTTCAGCTCGGCAAGCAGAGGAATATTCACTTGTGGCAAAGTAATTCTCCCTAAAAAGTCATGTCATTCCCGTGAAAACGGGAATCCAGTTTTTTTGATAAAGAGGAAAAAGTGTGATGTTATTTATGATCAATACGAAGTTTATAAATTCTGATAGCACTTAAAGATACGCAGCATGAACTGAATTTCGCAGATACAGGAATTGATTTATTTTTCAAATCACCAATCAAGGCACTCTACGTCGTGAGAAGACAGTACTCATTTCACTAAACATAAAAAAGTCAGTATCATTTAAACTCGAAAGACAAAGAACACAAAGAGATTATTCATTTTCAATTTTCTGTTTTTAATTTTTCATTTTAGATTATCGGCGCACATTAACATAATCCGTTCTATTAATTAAGGTTTTAGTTTCTTAGTGTATTTCCGAGACTTTGTGTCTTCGCGGCTCTGTGGTGAAATTTTAAAATGGTACCCCGGAGAGGATTTGAACCTCCGGCCAACGGTTTAGGAAACCGCTGCTCTATCCATCTGAGCTACCGGGGCATGGGTGTACAAAGACAAAACTCAGGTTAAAATGTCAATCTTATCAGCAGATAGAACACTCTGCAAACCGCTCTCGGTTTCCAGCTTCAGCGCACCATCATGAGTAATTCCCCGAACAGTACCGAACAATTGTCGTTCACCTGAATAAATAACAACTTTCTTATTTGTGAGTATGTGAAACTTCTCAAAATATTCTACAAAGTGAGGAAATCCTAATTCATTGAAAAACTTTAGATTTTCCTCGAAAGTTTCCAGAATCACTTTCAGAAATCTTTTTAATGCGACTTTCTTGCCAGTTTCAATCAAAAGCGAAGTTGCAATTCCTTTAAGACGATTTGGAATTACTTTGATATTACAGTCAATACCAATTCCTATTACAGTGCCATGCGTGTTTGAGGAAGTAAGTATTCCTCCCACTTTTTTATTATTCAAAAAAATATCATTTGCCCACTTGATCGAGAATGTGAGTTCCGGAAAGATGGAACTGAGAACCTTATGAATGATCACACCTGTAAAAAGTGTAATTGTTGAAGGGAACTGTGTTCTTGGAAATCCAAGTGTAAAATACAAACCCCCGACCGGTGAATACCAGTCGCGTTCAAGACGACCCTTACCACCTGTCTGCTCCCGGGCACAAATAACGAAATTACTTTGGAGGGTAGAATTTTCCAAATATGGACCTGCAAATGCGTTTGTAGATTCTACTTTTTTGAAGAATTTGATTACAGGAAAGAGCTCTGTTTTCATGGCTCATTTATGAGAAGGCATTCTTTTCTGGACAAGAAAATTCTGCTTCAGGTTTAAGAAACCAGAACTATGGCAAATTCATTTTTTCAGAGATTATGTAAAAATCACTTAAAACGTTTCATCAAATTCGGCATTGTGGGCGGAAGCGGCACAGTTGTTAATCTGGGAGCGCAGTATCTTCTCACTCTTGCGGGAATGCACTATATCTTTGCAGGGGTGATTGCAACCGAGATTTCGATCGTCAATAATTTTCTGCTTAATAATTTCTGGACGTGGAAGGATAATCCGGCAAAGACAAAACGCAGCTTTGTTGCACGGCTCCTCAAGTATAATTCTTCAATGATCATTACAGGCATTGCCCAAAATCTGCTTATGATATTTTTCACGGAAGTATTTATGATCAACGACCTGATCTCAAAATTCATTGCGATCTTGATCATTACGATCATAAATTATATAATTCACTATTTCTGGACCTTCAAAGGAAGCAAAGATGAGCAAGAATAGATTGAGTTATGATGAGAAGGCATTCATTTTTATTGGAGTGCTGATTATTTTCAAATTAGTCTATACCATTGGACTCAACATCATTCCTGATGAAGCATACTACTATCTCTGGGGCAGAAATCTTCAGCTCTCATATTTTGATCATCCCCCTATGATTGGATGGATCTTTGGATTCCTTTCATTATTTTTCAAGAGTGCCGAATTTGTGGTGCACTTGCAGCCGATTTTACTTGGAGCGGGAACATCTTTGTATGGTTATTTTCTTGGTAAGGAAATGTTCAGCGAGAAAATTGGATTTACTTTTTTAGTAATGAGCAATATGACGCTCCTCCTTTTTGCGGGCACGATAATTGCCACGCCGGACACACCAATGATATTCTTCCTGATGGCAGGTATATTTCACTTTTACAGGGCAAGCAGAAACGGAAAATGGATCCAATGGATATTGGCAGGAATATTTTTCGGATGTGCATTACTTTCCAAATACGTGGCAGTTTTAGTATTTCCTGCTCTTTTACTTTTCTTGATATTCACTCCTGAACGCACGTGGCTGAAGAGCATCAAACCTTATATTGCATTAGTAATTTCCTTTGCTGTATTTCTCCCTGTGATCATCTGGAATGCTCAACATAACTGGCTTTCATTCTCATTTCAGTTCCAGCATGGAATTGGTGGCAGCTTTCCGAACTGGCAAAAATTTGGAGACTTTATAGGAGGACAGGCAGGTATTTTGGGCCCACTTTTGTTTATCATTTTCATTATTGCATTGATAAAAATTATTGCTGAATGGAAGTATCATTCAAAAGAAGAGAAGTTACTTTTCTTCATGGCGCTGGTGTTTTTTGGCTTTTTCCTTATCTCATCCATGCAGAAAAAGGTGGAAGCGAACTGGGCTGCTTTTGCATACATTCCGGGAATGCTGCTCATTACCTACCTGTATTTGCAGGACTGGCAGATGCACACGGGCTGGAGGATCACATGGGTCATAAACTGGTTTCTGCTCGTCATTGTGCTTCTTGTCGTGCTTGTTCAGGTCTATGTGCCGGTCATACCGATAAAGTACGATCCCACAGACCAGTTTCACGGCTGGAAGCAACTTGGATCTGATGCAGAACTCATTATTGATGACTATCCAGATTTAATTCCTGCTGCGAACAGGCACCAGATCGCAAGCGAACTTATTATATATTCCAAACACGATGTTGTGTGTTTTGATCTGGGTAATCGGATTCATCAGTTTACTTTGTGGAGAGATGATGAGGATTTACCCGGTAAGGATTTCCTGCTTTTTGATCAATCAAAGAGACTGAATAAATCGGTTATTAACAGTTTTGAAGAAGTAGAATTTATCACCTCGATTCCTCGTTTCAGAGGAATGAAATTATTACAAGTGGTAATGATTTATAGGGCTGAGAATTTTCTAGGTGATAAAGAATAAATCGAAGAGCGATCCGCATTTTGTGCAGGATGAACCTGCACCTACCCACCAGCTGGCGGGGTAGAGACGGGTTTATCCCGTCGGGAATAAATAAATTATTATATTATCAAAAAAGGAGAGTCATGAAAAAAAGATATATTTGCATTGGGGTATTAGTGGCTTTGGGCATGATGTTTTCATTCGCATATGCAGATGCACAAAGCAATTTGCAATCAGTAGTCAAGGGCAACAACAGTTTCTGTTTCGATCTGTATCAGGAGCTGAAAGGAGAAGAGGGCAACTTATTCTTTTCACCATATAGCATTTCAACAGCACTTGCTATGACTTATGCTGGTGCACGGGGAGAGACCGAAAAACAAATGGCACAGGTCATGCATTACACACTTCCTCAGGAAGAATTGCATCCGGCTTTTTCAATCCTTCAGTCGGATCTGAATACCATAGAAAAGAAGGGAGATGTCCAACTGAATATTGCCAACTCCCTTTGGCTGCAAAAAGGAGATCCATTCCTGGACTCTTTTCTGGGTTTGAACAAAAAATATTATAATGCGGGGTTGTATTTTGTGAATTTTTCTCAATCTGCCGAAGTCCGGGATAAGATCAACGTATGGGTGGAAGATAAAACTCATGATAAGATACAGGATTTGATCAAACCACCGATACCATTACCTGAGACCTCCCTGATCCTTTGCAATGCTATTTATTTCAAAGGCAACTGGCTCAGTCAGTTTGATAAAAAAAATACGAAGGATGATGATTTCTACTTATGCAAAGATAAGACCATTCGGGTTCCTATGATGTCTCAGAAATTTGATTACAGATATATGGATTTTGGCGATTTCGAAGGTATAGAATTATCCTATGAGGGTGAAGATATATCAATGCTTATGTTTCTCCCAAAAGAAATAGATGGTTTATCAAAACTTGAAAATTGTATGACTGCTGATACTGTGACAATATGGGTCAATGAACTTTTAGCAGTGTATGAGCGGACGGTTCTTGTCACCATTCCAAAATTCAAAACCATTTGTGAATTTGAACTCGCACGGGTTTTATCTGATATGGGAATGCCCGCAGCATTTTCTCCTCAGGCAAATTTCTCAGGCATGAATGGGAAGAGTGGTCTTTTTATCAGCAATGTGATACACAAGGCATTTGTAGACGTGAATGAAGAAGGAACAGAAGCCGCAGCAGCGACAGCAGTTGTTATGTTAAAAAGTGTGGCAGCAAAGCCATTGGAATTTCGGGCAGATCACCCCTTTATATTTTTGATTCGGGAAAACAAAACAGGAAGTATTTTATTTATTGGAAGAATTGTTGATCCGATGAAATAATAATAGAGCAGTCATGGACCACTCCATGCTGAACTAAACGGTGCAGGATGAACCTGCACCTACCCCTCACTTTTTGATGTAGAGACGGGTTTCTCCCGTCGGGACATGAGGAAAGATTTGATAAACAGTTTGACAAAGAGGTGATGAAATTGAAATAAACCGTGAGCTGTATATTATAACTTGACGATAAATTAAATCCACAAACATTTGACACTAAAGGTTAAAGAGTGTCAAATGTTGGAGGTAGATTTGGATAAAGATAAAAAGGAAATTTCAAAAAAGATAAAAGATAGATTTTCATCTTCGGAGGTAATTAATCGAAAAGAGTTATATGATTTCCTGGAGAAGAACTTCTTTCCCGGATTAAAGGAAGCAACATTTCGTTGGCGCATTTACGAACTAAAAAAAGATAATGTGATTACTCCTGTTAAAAGGGGGGTATATCAGCTATCAAACGATAAAAATATTTATAAGCCCAATGTGAACCAAGCCATCCAAAAAATTAGTCGTATATTGTTGAAAAAATATAGTGATCTTTCTTACTGTATCTGGAATTCAAACTGGCTAAATGAGTTCTCAAGGCATCAGGTTGTGAATGAAGTTATATTCGTGGAAGTAGAAAAGGAGCTAGTGCGATCCATATTCAATCTTTTGCTGGATGGCTCATGTAGGAATGTTTATATCGAGCCGGATAAATTTATGACTCAAACCTATATATCAGAGAATCAAACCTCGATCATTGTGAATTCCATGATTTCAAAGTCTCCGATTCAAGCAGTTAGAGATGTTAAAGTTCCCAGATTGGAAAAGATGTTGGTCGACCTCTTCTCTGATGATAAATATCTCGTTGCTTACAAGGGACATGAGCAGGTAGTTATTTTTGAAAATGCGCTTAACGAGTATCAGATTAATTTATCTAACCTTATCAACTATAGTCGCAGAAGAAAAAAAGATAAACTAATCACGGACTTCCTGATAAAGGATCTGAATCTTGATAAGGAATTAATGAAATGATTAAGGCAAATTCGTTTAGTAAGGAATGGATAGATAGCTTAAGGGTTAGGAAGAAAAAGATAGATACAACTCTTTGCGAAAAAATGATAAGAGCCTTAGGGCTATTGGAGCAATTAGTCACAAATGGACTGGATTTTGTTTTCAAAGGAGGAACTTCCCTCATTTTACTTATAGAAAAGCCGCAAAGGTTTTCAATCGATATTGATATTAATGTAAATGAATCAAAGGAAAACCTGATTAAAATTTTGGATAAAATGAATTCAACAAGTCTATTCAAATATTATAAGGAAAAAAAGAGAAAAGATGGAGGAATTCCAAAAGCTCATTTTAACTTTTACTATGATTCGGCTGTGAATAATAGGGAAAATTACATAATGCTTGATGTTCTTTTCGATGAACATTCATATCCCGAAATTGTTAAAACACCCATCCGGTCAATTTGGATTGATACCGATGAAGATATTCAACACGTGAAAACTCCAAGCATAGATTCGATTCTTGGAGATAAGCTCACTGTCTTTGCACCTCATACTACAGGAATAAAATATGGGATTGGTAAATCAATGGAAATGATAAAGCAACTTTTTGATATCTGGAGATTATTCGATCGTGTTGAAGATATGGATGTTGTAACTACATCTTTCAAGAATATTGCCGTAAAAGAATTAAGATATAGACAATCGACTAAGTCCTATAAGGATGTCTTGCAGGACATTATTGACACGTGCCTGATCGTTTCTCATTTCCCGGGTAGTGATAAGAGTGATCCTGAAGAACTTAAGGAATTATGGAGTGGAATGGAACGGTTTAGGGGATTTCCAATTGATATGCATTACAGAGCAGATGACGCCATTCTCTCTGCTGCAAGAGCAGCTTACCTTGCTGTAAAAATATTGAATGATGATTATAGCAAGATTGAAAAGTATTCGGAAAAGATAAAATTGGAAGATCCGGATTTCCCGAAAAAATACCATCACTTGAGAAAAATTAAACGAAGATTACCCGAAGCGTATTATTATTGGTGTAAATTGCTAAAATTTAAAAGAAATTGAAATTCCCCGAAGTGATGGATTTATTGTAAGATCATTATTATCATTCTCCGCATGTAAGGCAACAATTTTTTTCGTAATGATATGGCTGAGTAATGCGCCGACAAGCACGTCAGAAACCCAGTGCTTGTTATTGTACACCCGGGCAAAAGAAGTACACGCAGCGAGCGCATAAGAAACAATTCCCACTACAGGTTTATCCTTAAATTCTTCTGCCAGCACAGTCGCCCAACTAAAAGCAATCGAAGCATGCCCGGAAGGAAATGCAATATTATGAGTGGAAAAAGAAGGACCATCCCAGATATCGGGGGAGTCCGAAGCAGAGGGACGATGCCGGTGCGCGAGAAATTTTATTCCGTTTACGGTAACTCCAACAATCGCAAAACTTTCGAGCATCTCAAGTGAGATTCTCCGAGCTTTTTCATCCTTAGCCAGAGCGCCATAACAATATAATAATACTTCAGCAGGGAGCACCACATACCCGTTGCCAAGCTGGTTTGTTATATCAGTAAAAGAAGTAAGAAATTCCGATCTATTATCCTGAACAAAATTTTGCATTTGCCTATCATACACATAGAGCAGAATAGCTGAACCGGCAAAAATGCCGGCTTTAAACCAATCGCTGGAATCCCATTGCAAGGGGGATGTATAGACTTTGTAGGTATTATTAAATGCTTCAGAAATGAATTCTTTGTTTATGTAATAGTCATGTTCGTTTGCCAGAAGCATACAGGGAGATAGTAAAATGAGTGTCGAAAGGATCATTATTACTACTATCAAATAAAGCATCGAATGGTGCAACACACAAGTAGGATTTGGCTTATTATTGCGCTCCCAAGCAAGGGCTTGGGAACGAGAAGGCATTTGATCTGAAACTACGCTTTTTTTCATGACTATAAAATCAACATTGCATCCCCGTAGCTGTAAAATCTGAAATTCTTTTTTATAGCTGTTCTGTATGCTTCCATGATAAGCTCATATCCCGCAAATGCGGAAACCAGCATAAGCAGTGTTGAGCGAGGCAGGTGAAAGTTTGTGATAAGCGTATCAATAATTCTGAAGGAATAACCCGGGTAAATAAAAATATCTGTGTGCTTATTCCCGAAAGTAAGGTGCCTGCCTTCTGCAAAACTTTCAAGAGTTCGCACGCTCGTAGTGCCTACTGCGACAATTTTCTTTCCTTTTTCAATCGCGTTGTTTATTTTTTCTGCTTCATTTTTTGATACTGAGCAGTATTCGGTGTGCATCGTATGATCTTCGATATTCTCTACCATTACCAGTCTGAAAGTGTCGAGCCCGATGCGCAGGTTAACTTTTGCAGAAGAAATCCCACCTGACTCTAATTTATGTATCAGCTCAGGTGTGAAGTGCAAGCCGGCTGTCGGAGCTGCGACCGATCCTTCCTTATTTGCAAACACTGTTTGATAACGTTCTACATCGAGTTCGGTTGCTTCCCTCTTTATATAAGGTGGGAGCGGAACTTTGCCGATTTTATCAATTATCTTAAAAAAATCTCCTTTATAGGAAAATCGTATAAGGCGTTCTCCTTTGTCTCCCCATGCTATGATCTTGCCTTTCAGGATTTCTCCGAGTATCATCTCTGAGCCGATCTTAAGGCGGCGTCCGGGTTTTACAAGGCATTTCCAGGTGTTTTCATCGACCTGCTCGAGAAGAAGCACTTCGATCTTTCCGCCGGAAGGTTTTTTCCCCACAAGGCGCGCAGGTATGACCTTCGTCTCATTCATGACAAGAAAATCATTGGTATTCAGATAGTGTGTTATATTTTTGAAAACATCTGTCGAGATCGAGTTTTCTTTTTTATTTATGATCATCAGTTTGGATTCTTCCCTTTTTTCAGAAGGATACTGCGCGATCATTCCTTTGGGCAGCACATAATCAAAATCAGAAACAGAAAATTTTCTCATGTACTACTTATTGATGCTCAATCCGGTATTTTCCGCATCTTTCAGAAACATAGTAAAGTTTCCATACTTGATTCTTATAATCAGTTTTACCGGTATTTTGTATTCATCATCGGTGACCCAGATATCCATCACAATAGAAGATTTTTTTTGAGATTCCTTTGGTATAATAGGCGTGATCTTATAACATTCTTTATCGCCAAAAATTGTAGTGAGCTTCTCTTTTTTCTCAACAAGCAATTTTACAGGGTGATTATCTCCATCCAGGCTTATATTTAAGTTAAGCGTGTCACCCACTATAAATTCCTGCAAACGTACCCAGTAAATGATCGTATACGTGTCCTGCGGATCGGCAAGAGAAGTGCTCTTTTTTTTGGTTTGACCGCCCTTTTTGTAGGTCACATAATAGTATGTCGTGTCTTCAGGAAAGTAGTAATGGATGCGGTATTGCTTCCAGTTTCCCTCGGAAATGCGTTTAATGAATTTGCGAACGACAAACTTGTTATTATCCCAGTAAGATTCTGTCTCGTCGCGTATCTTATACACAAAATCGAAGATAGGATTTGTTTTCGATAATGTTTTGATACAATAACATGGATGCCCCATAATTTCTCCGCCGTCTTCGAGGGTCATGGTAAAGGTGCCGGCATTCACAATACCGAAGGATGTATTGTATATGAGCTTCTCTTCGATCTTAAAAGGTACAGCTTCTTGTGCGTGAAGTACGATTGCAAAAAGCAGTAAAAAGAAAATAGGGATGGCTATTGTTTTGATCTTCAAAATATTTCACCTCATTTTTTATGAGTATCTGCAAACCAATGTGTAATGTGATCTGTGATCTCGAATGGATTTGAGACCCTATTCGGCTGCAAGGGCATGACATTTATAAAGTATCGCCCATAATTCTTTGAGAAAATTCTTGAATCAAGGATAACTACAACGCCCTTGTCTGTCTTGTTCCGGATCAATCTGCCAAATCCCTGCTTAAAATGGAGGAGAGAGATCGGGAGCGTGTAATGGAGGAAAGAATTCTTGCCTTCTGCAGTGAGCTTGTCCAGGTATGCCTCAACGAGCGGTTCTGTAGGTACAAGGAAAGGAAGTCGGAACAACACAAGAATTTCAAGAGATTTTCCCTGCACATCCACACCTTCCCAGAAACTTTTCGTGCCAAGCAGCACTGAATTTTCATCATTTCGGAATATATTGAGGATCGTCGTCCGTGAACCACTTTTACCCTGAGCGAGGAGTGTAAGTTCATTTTTTATTGCAGAAGTAGAGAGCGCAGAGTAGGCAGCATCAAGGTCTCTATAGGAGGTAAAAAGAACAAGCGTACCTCTTTTATGCGCACTGAGAATTTCTTCAACCAGGGAAAGTGCCTGGGGTGAGAAGAAAGGGTCTTTTGGGTTAGGCAGGAAATCTGGAATGAGCACTTTCATCTGCCTGGGATAATCAAAAGGAGAGGATGCAATGTATTCCATGAGTCGTGTCTGCTCGACATCTTCGAGTCCGGTGAGATGTTTATAGAATTTGAATTCCTGCCTGATTGCCAGGGTAGCGGAAGTGAGCACCACAGTTTCCAGTCTATCCCAGAAATATTTGAAGAGTGGTTCCCTTACTTCGATCGGTGCGCATACGATCGCAGAGTGAGGCATCATATCCGATCTGATATCATTATCTGAAGTTTCCAGCCAGAAAGCATAATTTTCAAAATCCGGACTGAACACATGCTCGAAGCATACTATGAGTTCTACCATCTGGTTGATGATGCCCTCGAGATCGGACATGTTCTCATCATATTTTGGAAAGGTTTGCGGGCTCACATCCGGGAATGCCGAATGAAGCCGGGTAAGTTTTTTGTTGAGCTCAGAAAGGGCGCTGCTGATGTCCTCGAGCGGTACTTTGACAGGTCTGAACACATCGAGATCTTTGAAGCGGAGTTTTCTGTAATTTCCTCTTGTGAGAACGATCTGCGTCAGGTACTGGAACAGGTCTTTGCCCTTTTCTTCAATAGTGTCGATTGGCTCTTCGCAATCATCTAGAATGCTTTTGTATATCTTCTTTTTCTCATCCGGCAGAGTGCTTTTTGTGATGCCGATGCGGAAGTTGTTTATAATACCGTATTGGAAATCTCCCTTAGTAAGAAGTTTACGTGTAATATTAAGAAGATCCGGCATGGTTATGGAAAAGCCGAAATGGACTGCGGCAGCGTTGGGGAGATTATGTGCCTCGTCGATCACAAGATTGGAATAGTTGCCCAGTACGGAAAACTCGTTTGCTGCGTCTGACAGAAGAAGTGCGTGATTTATGATCACGAGATTTGCACTATCTGCCTGTTTGCGGATATTCATAACAAAGCACTGCTCATAATAGGGACACTTTCTTCCATGGCACGAGGTTCCATCTGACGCAACCTTCGACCACAAGCCGCTTATATATGGTTTGAAGGATTGATTTTCTTCGACATCACCGGTCTTGGTCATCTCTGCCCAGACGATAAGATTGAGCAGGAATTTCATTTCATATTGTGTGAGATATCCGTTAATATCTGAGAGCACATTATACCATTTTCTCAAGCAGAGATAATTTGACCGTCCTTTGAGAAGAGCTGCAGTGAACGTTAGATCTGTCGTTTCCTGAATGGTAGGAATATCTTTAAAAAAGAGCTGTTCCTGAAGATTTTTTGTATTGGTTGAGATGATGATCCGCTGATTTGAGACTTTCGAATAATAAATAGAAGGTATAAGATACGCGAGAGATTTTCCAACACCCGTTCCTGCTTCGATAAGCAGAAGATTTCCCTCCTGGTAAGCTTCCGTAACCCAGGCAACCATATCGATCTGCCCTTTACGATATTCATATTTTCCGAAATTATCCGCAAGTGAGCCACCCTTTTCAAAGAGCTGCAGTATCTCATTTTCATCCATAATGACACTTGGCGGTTTCCCCTCCTTCATATTTGAGATATAATTTGGTCTGGTAAAGAATGGGATTGTGGGAGCGCTTTGCTTTTGCCTTTGCAGATACATTTTTGTAAGATATCCCCGTATCTTTTTCAGGTATTCCAACATTGCATTCTGATGGTATGCAAATGAAGCGATTTCTTCGATTTGTTTCACCAGCTTCAAGTCTATATATTCTATTATGAAATCGGTGATCGAATAGAAAATTTCACCTGTTGCCTGCGCATCATTCTGTGCTCTATGTGCCTGCTTATTGATGACATCAAAGTATTCAGCGACCGTACCGAGAGAATGGGATTTTAGATGAGGTAGGAAGATTCTCGAAAGATCAACAGTGTCGTAATATTTGTTTTTGATAGGAGAGAGCTTGCACTTGCCGAGTGATTCGTTGAGAAAACCAAGATCAAAGCCAGCATTATGAAAACAAAGGGGAGTATTGCCGATATATTCGATAAATTTCTGTAATACCATTTTAAGAGAAGGGGAATTCACGAGGTCTTTATCTGTGATATGTGTGAGCACTTTTATCACGTCGGAGAGAGGTCTATTAATATGGATAAAAGACTGAAAGGAATCGACTTGTTCGCCGTCCTTGAAGTGGACAGCACCGATCTCGATCAAATCTTCTTTTGTAGAATCCAAACCAGTGGTTTCAGTATCCACTGCGATGAACTCAAACGTGGGATATCCCTTGTCTTTTTTTGCCATATTTTTATAAACCTCGTGTGGGTAGAGACACAAGATTTAAGGTGATTGCGTCAAGCTAATTGTGTTTTTGTTTAAGTGCGGAAGTTACCTTTAAAGGTGGATGATTTTTTAGATTTCTTCAGAATTTTGAGTCTGTAGTTTCAAGAAATATACACCGCTTCTAAAATTTTGAATATTTTCTTCATGCTCGTTAATGCCAGCGGGACATTGCCCTGAAAGCAGTGTTTTAATTTTTTCTCCTCTGATGTTAAATAGTTCATATATAACGTCGGGTTGAGGCATTTTCCGTTTAAGCCCTGTTAAGTGACCCGAACGAAACGAAGTGGAGTAAGAGCGCAGCGTGGCTTGAGTTCTGCCCCTGCCGTTCCTATTCTTTAAAAAAACTTTTTAATTTCTTTAATAAGTTCATTCGGTTTTTCTTCTGCTACAAAATGGCCCGCGTCTTCATAACGAACAACTTTTGCTTCAGGAAATGATTTTATCCATTGATTTAAGTCTTTCTCTCTAAAAGAAGTATCTTTCATACCCCAAGCAATGAGAATATTTTTATCTTTCAAAACATAATGTTGATCCCATAATGATTGCAACCAATCAGAAGAGCCAATAATTTCTTTCGGAAAAACCCAACATCCTTTTCTTGTCTTTGGATTATCAAATGGCTTTATATAATGTTTATAAATTTCTGAAGTTAGTTTATTTCTATCACCAAAACTGGATCCAAAAGACCATTTGCCAACTGATCCCCCAGCGTATTTACTGAATGACTGGTAATACCAATTAATAAGCCATCTGCCAACTGATCCTCCTCCAAGTTTACTGAATAATTTATAATACCAATCATTTTTTACAGACCAAAGCCAAGTATTTGTAATTACGAGATTATTGAGTTTATTCGGGTGATTTATAGCATAAGATAATCCGATTGGGCCGCCCCAGTCTCCAACAAACAATGTAATATTTTCTAAATTTAATGACTCAAATAGTGTCTCAAGATTTTTGGCGTGGTCTTTTGGTAAATATGTCCAATCGACAGGCTTGTCTGATAATCCAAATCCAATATGGTCGGGAGCAATACATCTGTGAGTTTTAGAAAGTTTCTTAATCATATTTCTAAACTCATAAGACCAGGATGGATTGCCATGTATAAAAATTATTGGCTCGCCTTTTCCTTCATCAACATAGTGCATATTTCCAACTGATGTTTTAAAAAAATTGGGTTTGAAGGGATATTCTTTCGTGTTAAGCCATTTTGGATTTGTCATAGTATTCATAATAATATCTCCTTTGTTAAAAAGTTTTATATTTTAGGCAGGGACAGAATTTCACTTAACGATGGCAATATGAAATGTTGGGCGTTTTGAAATACCAAATTTTCAATTTACCACACCCCTTATTTATTGTTAATTCGTTCGTATTTAGCACTATCTGCCCAATTTTTTATATTGTGTGTTATACAATGTAATTTTTCATAATAATACCAACTAAAGCAATTTATATGGATATTCTTTTTCGCGTTTTTGGAATGAAATGATTTTCTGATTTTGAATTATTCCCTTATTTATTTCTATTGCTTTTGAGATGGTTTTGTCCTTCTCCCAAATTTTCTCCCCTTTCATTACAATGGGTAAAAAAGGTAATAATGCTTCAGAAATCTCCCACGAAGCAACATTCCAATAATAACTTGGACTGTGGTCAACAGCATAATAAAATTTGCCATCAACATTAATTAACGGATGTTCAAATGTTGTGGGTTTTGAACACCAAAAGCCCATTCCTTCATCACAACTTATATCAATAATAAGAGTGCCATCCTTCAAATTTTTAGACTTTTCTTTTGGAATAAACATTAAAGGATGTTCAATATCTTGTAATGTACCATTAACAATAATTTGCACATCGGATAACGTTTCTGAAAATGGATGAGTACTTCCATCAGATTCTACCGAAAGTAAATTCCCTAAATCGTCATTTTTCATTTGTTTAAATGACACTCCCGGCAATTGTTCAGCCACATCTGTAGGCAATCGACGAGTATATACGGTAATGCTTGTGGCACCCTGACCTTGCAACGCATATACTGCTCCCCGACTCACAGAACCAAAGCTAAGGATTACAGCTTTTCGTGGTTTCCCATAATTCCCTATAACACCTATAAGACTTAATGCATGATTTACACCTGCATAACCTGCAATTTCATTGTTTTTATAAAATATATGCATGTTTTTATCACCTGTTTTACTCCATTTAAACATTTCTTCCCATGCAATAAGTGTTAATTTTCTATCAATGGATATTTGAGTAATCTCTTTTTGCTGTACGCAATGCGCCCAACCCCAAACAATTGAACCTTCATGTATTTGAGCCAAATCTTTCACTAAAGGTTTTGGCATAATTACGCAATCAAAATCATTCAATATTTCTTCCCGGGAAGCAACTCGTCCTGACGTCAATTTGGCTATTATGTTATCATTCGTTCCAAATCTTAATCCATATCCTACTTCAAAGGTTATTTGTTTTCTAAATTTTAAAGGAATGTATTTTATATGCTCTGGATGTATAGCTACTCGTTTTTCATTTTCTTTTAACGATTTTCCAATCACGCCGACTGTTAATAATTGTTGTGTCATATTATCCTTTTTATATTGTATAACGGTTTTAATAAACGCCTGTTTTAATGGCGTTTATTTTTTGTTATCTGCTGTTGTATTTATCTCTTGCCAGAATATTGGTTTATTTTTATATAGATTAATCAAGCAGAAAGTTGCAATAATTCCCCAAGCGGCAATCCATAATAATTGGCGTGATATCTCAGTATAATGCATCGTCATACCATAGAGAAAACCTGAAAAAAGATTCAAAGAAGCATGAGCTAAAGCAGGTATCCAGATGCTTTTTGAACGTAAATAAATCCAACCTAGGAATATCCCAAGGAATATGGTTGCTATTGGCATAAGTAAAAATCCACCTAAAACGGGTTGGCTTGGAAAGTTGTAACCCATTAAAATTATTGGCAGATGCCAATAACCCCAAATTCCCCCTAGTATAATAAAACCCCAAAACAAACCATATTTTTTTAAGATTTTTTCCTGTAAATAACCACGCCAACCCAATTCCTCTCCTAAGGTTAACAGGCTGCCAACAATCAGAAATAAAAGGTGGGAAAGAATAATATTAAAAAGAAAGAATAGTATAGTTTGATTCTTGTTGCCGAGAAGCAATCCTATTTTTGTACTCTCAAGCATACCTTCACTAAAAACAAAAAGATTCTCAGTTGGGATTCCCCAATTTAATATCTTGATTAAATATACAAGGCCAAGAGAAACTACAAGCGGAATAAAAATAGCCGGGAAAATGTATACCCATTTTTTCAACCCCCAACCTACATTTCGAAAGCCTGTTTTTTTAAAAATGATAAAAAACACTGCAACAATACCTGGAATCAACATCGTGAGAGGGAATAGTTTTGATTCGACTCCTCCAGTGCCATAAATCAAATATTGCCACCCATAACTTAGAATAAAAACAATACTTAAGTACAGCCATAAATTGTTCTTGTTTTTCATTGCATCTCCTTTTTATATTAAATTTCTATTTGCAGATAACCGGTTGATGGTATGGTGTCGTGCGGGATTAAGAGGTGATTTCCTATCAGGATACACCGACTTTTTTTCGAGCCACATACCTCGCAAACCCACTAAAATCCGCATGCACTATACCATGTGTTGTGCTCAGTTGATTAATTCTGTTTTAATTTCTAACTACTTATACCTTTGTATTTTTTCAAAATCTTACTATGATAAAAAACGCTTTCAAGAATCCAAAGAGGTATCTTTCTTTTGAATAAATCAGCAATTTGGGTCTCATTACCCCTATAATCACCTATTAAAATTAATCCATTAAGAGTAAAATCTACTTCATCCAAATATTCGGCAAAATGAAAATCTAAACTACCTCCTGACATTGATGATTTTTTTGGTGTACTACTTTTTTTATCTGATAATTGAATCAGGACACATTGTCCATCATTAATACTGTTTACCAAATAAATTCTATCTTCTGATTCTGTATGAGGATTTGTAATCAATGTATACTTAAGCAAGTCTATATACTTATCATGATGTGAGTGTAAGATACCTTGCAATGTTCTAAATCTAATCCTTGGTTCTTTATCCTTAAGTAGTTCTAATTTTTCAGGAAATGTAATATCATAGTTTGAACTTAGAATTGTTGCACCAATTTCTCTAACATTCCAATCAGAACTTTTAATTAATTTTTCACAATTTATGGTTTTATGTTTTACACTTAAAATATGCATATCAATTCCTGCAAGATGTGGTTCATTTGAAAACGCCTTCCATGCAATTATTGGTGCATTCTCTATCAGAATAGGTAATAATTCAGGTGAAAAATAAAATAGCCTTTCAATAAAAACATGTATACCTGCCAAATAGTAGGTTAAATCATTATATTTTCTAATAATATCGTGGCAGTTTGTTTTATTGTGTTCATTTTTTATTAACACTAATGAAGCAATAAACCTGACATCAAGGATTTTATGATTTAGCAATAATCTAAATGTTTTAATATCATTCTTTTCTAGTCCTGTATAGTTTAGTATTGACCCGATTATCATAGCACATCCTGTTGCAACAAACCTGTCCTGGATTTGCAGCAAAGCATTTGTAGCGGTCTTTAATTTTACTCTGGAATTGGTGAAATTATGAGGGAAAAAAATCTTTCTTAATTCCTCAATTTCTTTCGATATTAAGTAATTAATTGATTTTATAATCCAGTTTTCATGAGATTCATCATTTACCCTAGAAGTTTGTTCTTTTTCAAAAGGATAAATTGATTTTATTATCTCAAATAATGCTTGAGTCTCAGATAGTGTTGATTTTGGAGGTTGTTGAGGTAGGTCATGCAAACTTCTTGGTACTAATATGTCTGAAAGTAATGATATTAGTTCATTAATTGTGGATTTGTACTGTAAATGCCATTGTATATGTTTTAAACTAATTGTATCTACTCTAATATCAGGAACATCACAGGGTTCCAGTAATACTGGTACTAAGTTCCTGTTGCCTGGAGGACGCTCATTTGCTATATCTAAAGCTAATCGATATTCTCTTTGAACATATCCTTTTTTGTCAATTGAAGATTTGGATAAAAAAATTACAATAACAGCGGCTTGATTGAGTGCATTTCTAATTTCGTAATCCCAATCCTGACCAGGTTTTATTCCTTCATTTTGCCATGGTTTTGGAGGTTGGTCCATCCAGGGATTTAGTCCAAAATTTTTTAAAGCTCTATAAATATTAAGAACTTTTCTTCGGTCTTCTTTTGCGTAACTTAAAAATATTATTGGACTTGTTGCAATCTTCATACCTATTTAATTTATTGTACGATGCTGTTTTTCAATTGAGCACAACGTATGTGTATCACCTATTGTTGTTATACCTCTTATTTGGTGGGATAACAACAATTGTGTATATTTTTCTTTTATCATTTTTTATTCTCCCCTATTCGAAAAACTCATCAATGGGGTTTTTAATTTTGACAATAGCTTTTATAGATACATGAGTATATATCTCATTTGCCTGCCCCGTAGTTTTGAAAAAACGTATCGGGGTTTTAGAACTATTATGCCCCAATAATTCTTGTATATATCTCAAATCTGTTCCTTGTTCAAGTAAATGAGTTGCAAAACTATGTCTCAACATATGCGGAGTTACATTTTTTTGTAATCCTGCTTTTAATGAAGCTTTTTTTAATATTTTCGCAACACTTGTTGGAGAATATTTACTTCCATTCATACCTTCAAAAAGATAATTAACAGGTTTATATTTTTTTAAGACATCATCCATAATATTTTATAAAATCTCCTTTAAATACTTTTTTCTAAAAGCATTACATTCACTTTTGAGTCAAGTAAATAATTTTTCCATACTGACAATAGGCATAATGTCTTGCGTGTGCGGCGGGATCGGAACGATCCCAGCCAAAAACAAACAACCCATACCTGAATCCGCCAGCTGGCGGATCAAGACAAAACCACCGCGATACCAAACCGACGACACGCTTGTTAGTGGCATCATTTTTCCTTTTCATTATTGAAAACATTTATAATAAAATCAACGGCACTCTCTTTGTATATACTTGGTGTTACTCCTGGTATTATTCCATTAGTAAGAAAATTATCTTCTTGCTGCTTGTTTCTAAAGTTGTATGTTGAATAATCAGGATTATTCTTTAAATCATTATCAGAAATTATTCTCCAAGTTGAGTTATGCTTACAATTTTGGCATAATTTTTGAACCTTGTTCGCAAGTTGAAGAGCAGAAAGAGGATATTCTTTTAATAAATTCTCTTTCACTTTTTTAATAATTTCTACTTTGTCAATTGGGACAACATCTCCTACAAGTTTTAGAGTCGTAAAACCGTGTTTCTCAACAAATTCCCCTTCTTTGATAAATTTAAGTTTGTTTGCTAATCCTTTATCAATTACCATTATTGTAGAATCTTTCTTTTGAATTAATGATTTTTCAGTATCTAAAATGGCAGCATTCTGGGGACCAGCTTTTCCAATCTTAGACATAAGATCTAACCATTGATCATTGTTCTCTTTTATGCGGGAGTTAATTATTGCTTCCAGTTCCGAATATTTAATCTTTTGAGTTCTACCACCATAGCGAAAATAAATTTCTCCATTTCTAATTATCTGCTCTCTACCTTCATCTTTTTTAGCAACAATAGGTTTAAGAATTGAAGAATTAATTTTAAACACTCCAAAACTTAAATCATTAATTTCAATTATCGCTTGTTCCCATTCAATATGTCCATTAAAAATATCTAATAAATATCCATTAATCTTTTCAGGATCAATTTTTTCAAATTGATTGAGTGATGAGTCGCTTAAACCCTTCAATTCTCTTGGAGAATCTGTTACTCCATGAATTAAATAACCACCTTTATTGTTAGCAAAAGCTGCAAAATCTCTGAAATAATCTGCCAAACCTGCAAAGTTAAACTGTTCTTTAAACTCTACGGTTTGACCTTCACGATGATAAAGATGGCCATTAGGTTTTAATCTTAAAATTTCTAATATATCATTTCTATCCATAATTCTCTCTCAAATGCCACTAATGTTTCGCGTGTGCGGCGGGATCGGAACGATCCCGACTAAAAGCAGACCAACCAAAGTTTGAATCGTAAGATTCAAACGAAGCAAACCACGAGACTGACCGCAGGTGCTTTTGTTAGTCGTCGTCATCGTCATCGTCTATTCTTCCTATATGATTGTTTGATTAATGATATTATATATTCTAAATCATCATCATTTGTAACTTGAATTTCGTAATCACCATTTCCCCAATGACCAATATTTGAGACATCCCGTGTGATTTTTTTAGGATCATCTAAATTCCCTTTTGAAAGATTAATCCAGAGTTTTAGAGATTTTCGTTGAACGTGAATATCAGAGATGTTTGAACCGCTAACAAAAGCTATATACTTTTTTTTTGGTTTTATTTCTACACCTTCAAAATTAAGAATTGAAGCTTTAAAATTTTCGTATAATTCTAAAATTTCAGGACTCGCAATTTGCAGATGTTCATCTTCAGTATAAACTTTAATTTCTTTGTTTACTCTTTTTGTGTTTTCATCTTTTCCTGAAATCGTTTTAACACTTTCTTGAGCTCCACTTGTTTGAATTTGATTAAACGTTACGGTATCATTATTATATCTCTTAATTTCCCAAAGTTCAATTGGCAAATCTTTAAAATTTATTGCTTCTCGTTGATAATTTGTAAATGATGGAGAAAGAAATATTACTTTTGATTGAGACCAATCAACATCGTTTCTTTTAAGAGTTTTCTTGCGATTTTCATTATACTCAAGAATAAAATCAGCTTTGTTATTTAACATTAAAGAAAGATATGCATAACCTTGATCAATTACACTGTAATTTTTATCTCTTTTATATTCAATAATTACAAATGAAGAAGAATCAGAATCATAGGCTAAAGTATCAATTCTAAAATTATTTAACGCAAATTCAGATTTAACAAATTCGACACCAAATATTTTAGTTAAATTATTTTCGGTTAAATTCTGAATATTTTTCTCAAGTTTAAAAGGATATTCCTTTACCAGATTTAGTGAAGAATTTTCAATTTTAAAATGTGCCATATCTTTACCTCCTAATGACGACTAATGTTTTGCGTGTGCGGCGGAATCAGAAGGATTCCGTCGTAAACAAACTGACCAGACGTTTGAATCGGAAGATTCAAACCAAAAGTACCGCGAGACCAAACCGACGACACGCTTGTTAGGTGCAAACAAAATCCTTTCTAATATTTTCATTAATCCGATTTTCTATAACATCACTTTTCTCAAATATTTTATATAATAAATCCGATTTACCCATTTTTGATACACACCAAAGAATTAAATTTAATAAATCAAAGTTATCTAGAGAATTTAAAACATTTAAAATGTACTTATCGTTTAATATTTGATTATTAACAGCCATAAAATACAAATATGTTACTGGTTCACTTGTCTTAAGAAATTCAATATTATTAATATCCTTAGAAGCAATAATTTGATAACATTTTCTTTTTATCCAATCTTCAATTTCTTTGCTATTTATTATTGTTTTTATAACATCCGAATGTTTTTCTATCGAAAGAGCATTTTTATTTAGTAAAAGAATTATAGCTTCAATTTTATTATTCTCTTTCCAGATTTCAATTAAATCATTGTTTGTTAAAATGTTTCTTTCATGCATAATGGATAAAAGACTTTCATCTTTATATTTGTCCCAATTATCTTTTAAAATTTTCTCTAATTTTGAGTTTTGGATAGAGCTTGAAATTTTATAAGCAAACTCTCTATTACTTTTTCTTTCACTGTCAATAAATTTTAAAAAAATCTTCAATTTAGTTGATTCTGAAAATGTATGCATCAATAAATCTAAGATAGTTCTATATTTTACTTCTTTTCGAAAATTCTTCTCTGGTATTTTATGTAAAATTGGTTCAATTAGGTTTTTGTTGATTAAATCATTGTTTACATTTTCATTAATCATTTTTTTTAAAAAACTATAAATATCTGGATCACTTTCATTTTCCCAAAATAGCTTAATTACTTCTTCTGCAGTAATAGAAGACAAAAAATATTTAAGAATATTGACTTGTAATGCTGTTGTTGCTTTAGATTTCATGTCGCAATATATTTCTTTTGCATTTTCAAAATTCATTAACTTCTCCTTTTGCACCTAATGAATGTATCCACGACAAATTTCCTTTAGATTCAGAAAAAGTTCGTGGATACTCCCGATTTGGGAGTGTATACGACCTTTTTGTATTACTACGAAATTATTCATTCTATAATTCCAATTCATCTAAAAGACTTTTTATTCTGTCAAATGAATTCTTTGAGATATGAGTATGGCTTTCAGTTTTTCTTTAATTTTTCATGATATAAAAAAATGGGTTATTATGTTAAAGCGAGTCTGTCTTTAATCTCATGAAAATCCCGGGCGTAAAAATCAACATACTCAAGGATGCGATCCTTATCCTTAAGAGAATAATCGTCCTCAATGGCAAAGGAGGTCATACCTGCATTCTTTGCTGCGGTTACACCAGCAATTACATCTTCGATAACAAGACATTTCCCGGGTTGCACTCCGAGCTTTTCTGCTACCTTCAGGAAGATGTCCGGAAAGGGTTTGCCGCGAAGGTTTTCCTGTCCGTCTACCACTGCATCGACATAGTGCCACACATAATTAGCAGAGAGCACGGTTTCTGTCAGACGATGTATGTTGCTCGTGCCAACGCCAATTTTGATATTATTTTTATTCAGGGAAGTTATGAATTCCTTTGCACCGGCTTTGAGTGGAATGTCATGCTGGTAATGCCATGCAACCATTTCTGTCCACTCGTTCATGATTTCTTCTGCGCTTTCAGGTAGGTTGAATTTTTGTTTGAAGTGCTCTGCGACTTCTACGTAACTATTTCCCACCTCAATATCATCAAATAGATCGTCAGGCACCGGGATATTGCGTTTCCCCAGAAAGTCATGATCGACCTGCGACCAGATGCCCATGGAGTCGATGAGGGTCCCATCAAGATCAAAGATCACTGCTTTGAATTTCATATATAATATGTTTATATGAACATTATGATTGTCAAATAAGCTGGGAAAATATACGCATTTACAAATAAAGCCCGAAAATTAGTTCCGGGCTTTGGTATTTTTTGTTTCAAAGAAATTTATTTGACGATGATCATCTTGTTTGTATTGATACACTTGTTTCCAACATCAAGTTTGTAGAGATACACACCATCAGCAACAGGTTTATTGTTTTCATCGGTACAATTCCAGTTGATCGTATATTCGCCGGGCACCAATACCTCATTCACGAGTGATTTTACTCTTTGACCTTTTATGTTATAGATAGAGATCGCAGTTTTTCCAGCAAGCTCAGCGGTGGGTTGGATCGAGAATTTGAATGTGGTCGAATGAAAAGAAGGATTGGGATAGTGATAGAGAGTTGTCTTTGTATTTTCCGTGTTTGAAGGCTCGGAAATACTTACATAAGAAATATCGAACCAATCGAGGGCTGTGTTTATTATGCTTGTGATGTCCGACTGATCGGTAAATTGCGACAGGTCGAAACTTGTGTAGAAGGATTTGTAAATAAGGTTATCAAGCCATATGCCGCACACACCGTGATAGCAGTATGCCTGTCCGGGAACAAGAGGTCCTGGACCATCTTCAAAGAGAAAGCTTGCATTTGAGCTAATGTCAGGATTCGTAACTTCGTCCGCATACCAGCTCGGGCAATCTCGCGGATAAATCACGTCTGGACTATTGGCATACACGGGAGCTTCATAATTAGATATAGCAACAGGAGAATTCACCGTCATCACGACGCTTCCATCTTCATAAGTAAAGCAATTCGGACCACCCAACCCGTTGGTTCCTCCATACGGAGGATATCCATAAGTAGCAGTAGGATAATAACCACCGCGTATATATGCTGTATAAAATTTCTTAAGGGGTTTGGAGTTTGGATATCCATGCTGTGAATACGCGATACCGTCCGATGCAAGAAAAACATGCTTAGGATTTCCATTTATACCACTATCCATGTATTCCATCAGTGCAACTGCTAAGGTGTCTGCTTTGGCATTGGGAGAACCAGAATTTGCATAAGTAAAGATAGCTTTGTAATCTGTTGGAAAACGATAATCTTCGTACTCATACCAATTATAAATATCATAAAAGATCCCAGCATTATTGAGTGCATCGATGTACACGGGGTATTCAAGATGTTGATAATCCTGATTGCCGGGATAGGCAAACAAAACCTCGAATCCGTTCGTGGGAAGTATCTTGAATGAAAAATACTGACTCGGGGCATTTGAAGGATAGGTGCCCCTGTTGTGATCATCTGAAGCGTCCTGTGCTGCAAAATAATATTGGACGGTGTGGCTGTTCGGAATGTTGGGCAGTTCATAGTAGAAGATGTTCGGTTCTTCAAAAGCGTAGTGGCTTACCGCTTGCCATCCGCTTCCTGTGTTATAATAAAGTGTGTCGGTCTGAACGCCGGAAAGGTCGGTAATCTTAATGGATAATTCGGGTGTATTGTCAAAAGTATTTCCAATTTCTTCATAGACGAAGATCGGTGGGAAGGAATCCTGACCAGTGTAGAAAAGGATCGACATCTCATTTTTCAAAAGATTGCCATAAGGTTCGACCCCGACATACACGCCGTTGTCAACGACTTCCGCAAGATAGCATAATCCGGCATCGGCAGTGGTGTTTTGAATTCCAACTGTTGAACTCTGCCCGTAGTCATGGAGTGCAGCGCTTCCGGATTGCCCGTTTGCAACGATTTTATATTGAAAAACAATATCTCCGCTTTCATGAAGTATTGCTTCAAAGCACAGTGTCGGTGTGCCGCCTGTGCCGGAGTGAAATCTGAAATTATTCCATTCGATGACGCAGTACCTATCGGGCGCTGAGCCAAAAGTCTGGAAATAGATATCTCCAGCGCCTTGATCTGCTTCGAGATCATCCCAGTACACAGCCAAGAGGTCTGGCATGTATGCGTTTCCCGGAATTGGATACACATAGTTGAACATATTGCCGTCACTTCCCCAACCAGAGGAAGGATAGGGCTCGTACCAAGTATTATCCGAAAGCAGGATTTCTCCGTTAGTGTCCACATAAAAATAGGAATGGTTTATACCGTAGAAAGGGAAATAAAATCCGAAATCTATCGGCTCTGAGAAATTGTCATCTCCGTAGAAGGTGTCCACTCCATACATGATAGCAGAGGTACCAGTTGCGTTTATCTCTATCCAGTTATAATCTGGACCGTCCGGTTCGCTGCTGTCTATCCACACATATCCGAAAGTGTCTGGTCCGCCGGTTCCATAATGACAGTATATTTCTGTCTCTTTCGACATAGAATCGTTGTTTGGATTTTCATCACCATCTAGATCGGTGGACATTGTAATGGAGTATTCTCCTATGTCTGATGGATTCCACGCATCGGGGAAGACAACAGCAACAGTATCTGCTGATGCAAGAGCGTCTGTATATACTGCCATACTATTATATACGGCAGCACCAAGAGAATCACAAATCTCACAGGTAATATATATGTAATCGTCTATTGTATCGGTTCCGAAATTTTTTATAAGAGCGCAGGGATATATTTCCGCATAAACCTCTTCGTATTCTTCGGGGGAAGGAATTGCAAGCATACCTGCATCTGTTGCAACAGGTTGACCGACCTTTACGTCATCGACAAGGAATCCATAGGTGTCCTGCATCCAGTGTATCCCAAGATAGATGTTCAGTCCCGCATAGGCGGTTAGATCATAAGAATACTCCACATAGTCCGATGTTGCACCGGTAACGGATTCGAGGGTGACGGTGAAGCTGCTTATTGCATTACCTCCCGTTGATAATTTCACATCAAAATTCTCCACGTCATACCATGCACGAGCAAAGAATGAGAATGAATCACCTGCCTGAACGGTCACCTGCGGTGTGATGAGCCAATCATCTCCGTCATTGGTATAGCAGCCCACAAAAGCAGCCCAGTTGCCGGTATGAGCATATGATGCATTTTCATACGCCATCCACTGATCTCCGTCATTGTTCACATCATAGATTGTCCAATCGGCAGGAATGACACCTCCCTCAAAACTTTCATCGACAGCCCATTCTGCAAAAGCAGAGGTGGTGCCGAGTAAGAGCATGAGGATGAAAGCGAAGAAAGCTGCGATTTGCTTTAGTTTTATTTTGTTTTTTATATTTTGTAATGAAAACATTGTTGTAACTCCTTATTTATGGGATTATTGAAATGTGCGTATTTTCAATCGGTATCTGACAATTTACGGATCCTCCATCAACGCCGTCATGTACTCCCCAACCGATAGTTACAACGCCCTTTATTTTTGTGATATATGAAGGATCTATGTTCTTCTTTTTCATATTAAAATTTGTTCCAAGACTGACAAAAGAGACTTTACGTCCGTTTGAACCAGCCTGAGCGACCGTCTTTGTGACGAGTTCTTGATTAGTGTCAGATGAATATTCTGTAACATCACCGTTTTCAATTTTCATGTAGGGATTTTTCAGAATTTCACCCAAGATGAATCCCGTTGAAGCTTTAACGGTTCCGGAAATGCTCTTTGGTTTTGGGATAAATAAAATTTCGCCCCCGGGTATATTGATTGTCGAAGATTGATGGGTTAGGTCTGTGAAAGAACCGTAATCACAGAGTATGTTTTGGACCTCAAATGTTAAGTGACTGCCATCATCAGTTTCGATCAATATTTTTTTAGCATCTTTGTATTTTTTTACCAGTTCATCTGTTTCACTTGCCAGCTTATTGTAATCGATATCGAGTGATCTCCAGAAATTGATCTCGGAGAGAAGATTTTCTTCAGACAGATTATGGTTGATCAAACCTTCCATCATAACGATCTTAATTTTCTTCGATCTGAGGATCTCCCTGCTTTTATCAAGCGCTTTATGTTGAATTCGAATTTTATCGGGATCATCGAGTGGTATGTATCTCAATTCTCCATTCAGATACATATACACATTATGCTCGGCAAGAAGCTGATTGAATCGATCGTAATCACACTTAAATGCTGCAAGAGAATACTCATTATGCTTTGCTTTGAGAATTTGTATATCTCTATAGAGCAAGGTAACACCTATTTGCAATCTTGAAGCTTCAGCTATGATCTTTTTCACGAGAGGCATATTGTATTCACCAGAAACTATAAGCAGTTTTTCATGGGATTTCATCTTGAGAGAATTTTTTAAAAGATTCACTGCAATCTTTGAGAGATCGATGTTGTTGTCGGATTTCAAAATCTTATCGATAATTTGTCTGTTATGAGGTTTAATATCATCATCCTGGTCTGCACCAAGCGAAAAATCTATCACATAATTTCTTGCTTTTGCTCTATAATAGACCTCTTTATTTCCTTGGGCAATATCAACAACTTGAATTAACCCCGAATCAAGAAGACTCTTAAGGTTGTAGTGGACTTTCTGCTTGCTTATATTAAAAATGTTCGACAGTTGCTGGCAGGTCGCAGGATTTAAAATAAGCTCGTTTAGAATTCGAAATTTGAGCTTAGAGCTTATAGCTTGGATCTGTTCGTGTGTGTTTATTACAAAAATATTATCAATCATTTATAGCTGCTTTCACAATTTTATTCATAATTTAAGTTTTTTCATGTGGATAAGAAGATTGCTTTTCAGAATGATCTCTGAGCCATGGATTTATACCATGACCCAGAGACCAAAATAGAACCTATTTGAGAATTACCATTTTATGGATATCGCTGTAATAATCATTTTCCATTTGATAAAAATATACACCGTTTTCCATGTCGGAGACATCAAGAGTCGCTTCACGGTTACTACCAACGATACTTTTTACAAGTTCTCCCTTAAGGTTATAAATGTCAATCACAGCATCCTGTGTGTCAATACTTCCCTGAATTTGATATTTTATTATAGTGTTGTTTTTAACAGGATTCGGATAGTTGGGGTAGAGTAAAGTCGTGAGTATGTCATTTGGATGAGGATTTTCTTCTTCCGGGGCATATAGAAATGAGCCGTAGAAATGATTCTGAGTGTAAGAAACCTCTTCCAACCAGTAGTAGTATTGCGTATATACATCAGCAGTGATATCAGCAAATGAATAATCATGCGGAACAGTGCTTGTTCCAGCGCCAGTAATAAGATCCTGATTCACCGTAGTACTGTTTCCAAGATTGTTTTCTATACTTCGATAAATATTGAATCCAATAACATCCTGCTCGCTTGCAGTTTCCCAGTTTACACTGATATATTCGAAACCAGAATTTTCAGAAGCATATACTGCAGTGAATGAGTTAAGCTCGACGGGTAGTGTGTTTTCGTCTGTACCAAACATCACTGCGATCTCATTTTCTTTTGCAGTGGGGAAAATAGGTCCGCCAGTTACTGCAGAGTTATCGACATATCGATAGTTCACTGCTTTTGTTCCGTCAGCATTTTCTATTCCAACAGTATAATCGTTTATAGATTCGAAGGATGATCCTTTTTCTTTATATTGGAATTTGATCTGTCCATTTTGGAAGAGGATCACTTGAGCTGTAAACCAGGTGTCTGCATTCGACGTCCAACTCCATTCAAAATGATCGAATGTGACGATTAGCTTGTTGCCCACATTTTTATAATAGAGTTTGGTGTCCCAGTGTGCAGTGGAAGGATTAAGATCTGTCCACAAAAGGGCGATAAGTGCATTTGGAGTTTCTACATCCGGAATATTCTGATTTGCCCATTCATCATGATCTGTACCGAGTGAGATAAATCCATCTGCTGCTATCCAGAATTTTGTGTAGTTTGTACCGTAGAAAGGAAAGCTGAATCCGATATCATATCCGATCCCATCACCCGGAGCATATCCGTCTCGACCGGTCAATGAAGCGTACACTTCCTGCCCGTCGGTAATGTCGACCCAATTATATGAGGGGTGAGAGGGCGCTCCTGCCGCCTGGCTGTTTGCATAATAGTATCCGCCATAAACAGTGCCTGCATTTCCTCCGCCGTAGTCTGGGTCGGGTACTGTGATAAATAACCATACGCTGCCTGCTCCGGTACCATAATCATTGACTGCGTCGATTCTCCAGAAATACTGGGTATTGTAATCAAAATTGCTGGACGGTGTATAGGTTGTCCCTGCCTGATTTCCTTTGAATTCGGGGGAAGCATTGGTGGCATTTGTCACCGCGGTCTGATCTGTGCCGAGATAGACATCATAGGAAGTTGCCATTGCTGATACAGCCCATCCAAGAGTGTAATCGGGTGCAACGCCGGTTGCGGCATCTTCTGGATCCGGTGTCGTTACAGGATCGGGAGCAGTATAGACATCAACTTTCACGCAGTCCAAATACAATTTCAACTTGTAAGCATCATTGTAATCGCCATAGAAACCAAGCTTTACATTGGATTGATCGTTATAGGCGGTAAGATCAACAACCTGTCTTGTGAGTGGATAATCTGAGAGTTCATCAGTATTAGTGCTGTCATAAGTTTTTAGAATACTCCATGATGTTCCGCCATCGGTTGAGATCATAATGTACAGATAATCACCCGCAGTTAATCCATATCTAATACGAATATAATATTCAAGGTAATCAGTGCCAGCATTAGAAGTAAGGTCGATTACGGGCGTGATTAACCAGTCGTCTGTCGGATCGCTTGTCTGGGACATATAAGCGATATATTCTCCTTCGATTGCGTTGGAGTTGTCATCCCTGTCCCAATCGGAATCGCCGATCACTGTGCCGCTGGCTACAGCCGACTCACTCCAACCTACAGGACCCCACGGCGAGGACGTGTTCCACTCAGCTTCAAAACTCTCATACAAGAGTGCATCTTTGCTTCCAGTCGCATAGGCAAATGTAACGAGAAGCAATAGAAAGAAGGTTAAAGGAAACGCTTTCTTAAGTTTCATTTTCTTTCTCCTTATTAATTTTGTTTAACATACCATCTATTAGTTTAGAAAGTTAACATTTTGTTTCCCGATGACTCCAATAAAAAGTAAGCTCGAGAAGAACCTATCTGTACATTAGCAACTATTTGATAATACATTTTTTACCTTAACATTACAACTCATTTCATATAATATTCTCAGAAAGAAATTTTAACAGAAAAAGCAAATAAAAAATAATAAGTCAAATTATATTTGACTAAATACAAATTAAATTGTTTGGGGGAGGATTGTGAATATTGCAAGAAAAGCTCGGAGAATACTGCCATTACTGCCTTAATTGCCTTATATCTATGGGGATTGTTTTAAATGAAAGCTAAAAAGAAGTTGTTAAAAAAACAATAAATGGTTAAAATATAATTGACCATTAAGTGTTTAGGGCGATTGTTCCATTAATACAATCTACAGTTTCTAAATTACGATTGTTAATAAGTTTGAGGTGGAATAAGATCCATCAGAAGTTGTGGAATATAAACCAGTTGGTACCGAATATTCTTCCACTTCTCTCATTACAAAACCGAGAAGCAATTTCCCAAATCCCTTCGATGTTCAGACATATATACGTTTAGTCTTGCGAAATCAAGTATGGTTACATTATCTGTGAATAACCTAAAAGTGCAATTAATAGAAGTGCTGATCAATGATGAGCTTGTGACCGCTGAATAATAGAGTGTGGTGCGGCTCGACTAAGTGGGAACTTTCCATATTAGATATTCTGCTATCACTTATTCAGGGGCTTTTTTTTAAATATTCATTTAATTTTGGGGTATACCAAAACGGATAATAATTTCTTGACAAAATATTTTTAATGTTAAATAAAAGAGCATGAAAACTATTAACTACTCTTATTTTTTATTTCCCGACCACATTCTACTTTCGTATTTATTTCAAGAATTATAATATTGTGCAAAATTAATTAAGAATAAGTGATTTTAGAAAAAAATGTTTAAACTATATAATATTGTATACTATTTCTACCAAAAGAGTCTATTTTATTATTCTCTTCAATCATCGAATCTATCGTGTGAAGAAATTTTGATAAGTTAAATTTTATGATCTGTTCTTTAATTAATGAAAAAATAAATATTTCATCAAAATAATGTGTTGATTTAGATGTGTTAACTTCTCAATTCAGGCAGTATCTTTTCATATTAAATAAGGATACTATTGTGTTAAATAATAGCACATATTATATTAATTTTTAGATAGGCTTATAGTTAGATTAATTTAATTAAACAGTGTTAACTTTTTAAAGTTTAAATAGCTGTGTTTATTAATTAGAGGAGTAATGTATGAAAAAGATTAAATTAGTACTTTGTATTTGCTTTATCAGTCTTTTTATGGCTGGTGCGAGCATATTGCAAGCGGATTGGGATTATGCAGCTGGTGGATACTTCAGCAATATTCAGTTCGCAGGAAACGATGGCTGGGTGACGGATAATTATGGACGTATCCACCATTCCCCTGACGGCGGGACCACTTGGGAAATCCAGGAAAGCGGCTTTACCGAGCGTTTGTATGGTATCAGCTTCATCAATAGCACAACCGGTTGGATTACCGGTGACGAAGGCATCATTCTCCACACAACCGACGGCGGTATGAACTGGACTCCCCAAACTTCTGGGACAACTGACCGTCTTGAATCAGTCTACTTCCTCGACGCATTGAACGGATGGGCTGGTGGACGCTATGGTACGTTTGTGAAAACAACCGACGGCGGCTCCACATGGACTCCCGTAACTGTAACTGATAAAGCAATCAACCATATTGACTTTGTCGATGCAAACCATGGCTGGATCGCTGCCTATAAGTATATATTCTACACAAATGACGGCGGCGCTAATTGGACTCAACAGACAAATCCTACAGGCAAGATCCTTAAAAGGGTTATGTTCGCAGACACTCTTAATGGATGGGCTGTCGGCTATTCAGGAAAGATTATTCACACAAACGATGGCGGTACCAATTGGACCGAACAGACCAGCGGCACCTCAGAAAGTATCTGGGCGCTCAGCGTACTCGATCAGGATACGGCTATCTGCGCTGCAATGGATGGTGTCGTCATGAAAACCACGGACGGCAGCACGTGGAATCAGACCATCCTCCCCGGATACGACTGGTTCTGGGGTTCATATTTTGTAGATGCAAACACCGGATGGTTGGTTGGTGCAGGTGGAGCAATTTATAAAACAACAGATTGTGGTACGAATTGGAATCCTCAAGTATGCCCAACCTGCAGCGGATTGCGGAGAACGAATTTTGAATCGAGCACCTGCGTATGGGGATGTGGGAATATGGGATGTATCATAAAATCGACAGATGCAGGAGAAACCTGGGAGCGCAAGGATTCAGACTATGATGACTGGATCTGGAGCATCGATTTTGCAGATGCAACCCATGGATGGTGTGCCTGTGATGACGGCACAATTCTTGTTTCTACCGACTCTGGCGAATCATGGACACCTCAAACCAGCGGTGCTCCTGACGACCTTACAGACGTCTATGCATATGACAACATGACCGCATGGATGTGCGGAAAAGACGGATATGTCGTGCACACTACTAATGGCGGCACGGACTGGGTTGCTCAAACGAGCGGAACCACTGAAGATTTCAAAAGCATGGAATTCATGGACAACATGAACGGTTGGGTTGTAGGTGCAAATGGAACGATAATTCATACGTCAGATGGCGGAGGTTCATGGGCTGCACAAACATCACCTTCATCCGAAACACTGTACGATGTCTCGTTCGTGGATGCACAAAAGGGATGGATATGCGGAACGGACGGCACGATTCTCTATACTGATGATGGTGGAACGAACTGGACACAACAAACCAGTAATACAACGGGATCCCTCTACAGGATCAGCGCGATCGACCAATATAATGTGTGGGCAACGGGTTATGGCTCTGTGAAAACCACGGATGGCTCAACCTGGGCAGTGGCAACTATTCCTTGCACAATAGGCATGTGGGGTCTTGATTTTGCATCAGTGGATGCCGGTGTTGCCATGGCTAATGGTGGTATTGTGTTACGATACACCAGCGGTGGTGTAAGTGTCGATGATCCTATAACATTATCCCCCATCCGGAACTTCCCAAATCCTGTGAGAAACTCGACCTTGATCTCATTTAACAATGTAAAACCTGCAATCAACGCTTCAGTTGATATCTATAATATGAAAGGTCAGTTGATTAACACCCTTCCTATCATAGGAGGTCAATCCTATGTGGTGTGGAATGGAACTGATTTCAACGATCAGCAAGTATCAAACGGTATCTACTTATATAAATTAGAAACTGAAGATAGGATAATCACTAAGAAATTGTTGTTGCTAAGATAAAAAGTAATTGTATAAATAAAAAGACCCATTCAAATTTTGAGTGGGTCTTTTTTCTATTCTAAAAAAATAATATTCGTCGTCCGACCTGATCAGGGAATCAAGTATTACCTATTTCATAAGCAGGCAGTTTTTTGTTAAAATCATTTTTCCGTTTAATTTTAAATTAAAGAAATATATTCCCGAACTCACCGATTGGTCATTATCATTTGTACGATTCCAGACGAAAAAGTAATTACCTGCATAAAACTTTTCATCAATAATAGTTTTTACCTTTTGACCGTAGATATTATAAATATCCAGCTCCACATTACCGAAATTAGAAATATAAAATGTTATATTTATTTCAGAAGTAAAAGGATTTGGGTATTCAGGATAAAGGGTCAGCATTGGAAATAATTTAATCACTTTATCTTCTGCAATATCAACTGATAAGTTCTGATACAACTTTATATGCCCTTGCAAATGCTTGGTTATTACTGCTTTTTCCTCATTTGAGAAAACCACATACAAGGCATCCGAAGTTGGAAGAATAAAATTTATAGAATCACCGGAACTATTATGATGGATTTCAAATGCCTTGAAATTTTATTGTAAATTCATAAATGCAAATCAGCAAAAATAGTAAATAATTTATAAACTTCATAGCTTTTACCTGTTAAATTGATTCTTATTTCGCCTAATGAATGTGTCCCCGAACTGAAGGTTGGGGATACTCCCGATTTGGGAGTGTATACGACCTTTTTTGTATTACCACGAAATTATTCATTTTATAATTCCAATTCATCTAAAAGACTTTTTATTCTGTCAAATGAATTCTTTGAGATATGAGTATGGCTTTCAGTTTTTCTTTAATTTTTCATGATATAAAAAGATGGGTTATTATGTTAAAGCGAGTCTGTCTTTAATTTCATGAAAATCCCGGGCGTAAAAATCAACATACTCAAGGATGCGATCCTTATCCTTAAGAGAATAATCGTACTCAATGGCAAAGGAGGTCATACCTGCATTCTTTGCGGCGGTTACACCAGCAATTACATCTTCGATAACAAGACATTCTTCAGGTCGCACTCCGAGCTTTTCTGCAACTCTCAGGAAGATATCCGGGAAGGGTTTTCCGCGGAGGTTTTCCTGTCCATCGACAACTGCATCGACATAGTGCCACACATAATTAGCAGAGAGCACGGTTTCTGTCAGACGATGTATGTTGCTCGTTCCTACGCCGATCTTGATGCCATTTTTGTGCAGAAAAGTTAAGAATTCTTTTGCACCTGCCTTGAGTGGAATGTCATTCTTGTAGTGCCAGGCTACCATATCAGTCCACTCGTTCATAATATCTTCGGCACTATCAGGCAAGTTAAATTTTCGTTTGAAGTGCTCTGCCACTTCGACATAGCTATTTCCCACCTGTATGTCATCAAATAGATCGTCAGGTACAGAAATATTCCGCTTCGCAAGAAAATCATGGTCAACTTGTGTCCATATACCCATGGAGTCGATGAGGGTTCCATCGAGATCGAAGATCACTGCTTTAAATTTCACTAAATTTATTACATCCCAACCAGTTTTTCACGCACTTTTGCGCTGGCCATATCCATAACCCAGACCACGAATGCAATGAGCCAAATCAACAAGCCGACATTGTGCCAGCGAAGGAGCTGCTGCTGTTGAAGGAGCAAGAGTCCGATACCGCCGCCGCCCACAAAACCGACGATCGTTGCCATGCGCACATTAATGTCCCAGCGGTATATCGTGAACGCAAGATATGGAGAAATTATTTGGGGAATCACTGCATAGACCCAGGTTTGAAAAGTGCTCGCACCAGTTGCCTTGATCGCTTCCACAGGACCGGAATCAATATTCTCGATTTGTTCGGAATAGAGTTTAGTCAGCGATGCAATCGAGTGTATCATAAGCGCAAGCATTCCTGCGAAAGGTCCGATACCCACCCACACGCTGAAAATGATTGCCCAGACAATTGCCTCGATCGAACGGAATATGGTTGCAATCGTTCGTACAATTATATACACAATATTTCCAAGCCATGTTCGCGGCATCAGATTTCGTGCAGCAAAGAAGCTGAGTACAAAAGCAATGGGGATTGCAAAAACTGTCGCAAGCAATGCGAGGAAAATTGTTTCCGCTAGTGCCGAGAGAGCGATGTTTAAAAGTTCCGTATTCTTTTCCGCACTCTTTAATATAACTGATTTATATTCTTGAAAGGTTGTTTCACCCAGTCGTTTCTCAAGGTCATGAATAAAAACTTTTTTGGTTGAATATCTCCTGTTCTGAATTCCCCCTAGTGTGTTGAGAACGTCCGGAGGAAGGTCATCTTTCTTCAATTCATTGATGGATTCAGAAGAAAGAGAGTATCCTGTTACACTCGGATCAAAAATACCTGATGCTATACCGCCGGCATTTTGAAATTTGGTAAAAAATTTATAGAAGTCAACACCCACAATATTCACACCAACCACAAAAGTGATTAGCAGTGATAGGATCGTGAGGTACCCCCATACTGATTTCAACCAACTTCTTTTAACTTTTCCTGCGGATAAAAATAATTTTACTCCAATCGATCCACGAACGAGCTGAAAGATGATCGTGGCGATGAGTGCAGCTATTCCAATTAAATATAACTTTGCAGTAAAGCCGGTCCATTTATGCATAAGATAATAAAAGCATCCGAAAATGTATATCCAGAACAGAAGGTCGGTAGCGATTGATTGAATGGCAGCTTTTGCTTTATTTTTTTTCTTCATCTTATCTCAACCTCCTCAGCATCTTCTCCGTAAATATCTTTGAATCTCTTATCATCAATTTCGTTGGGAGTACCGTCAAAAACAATATTACCATCTTTCAGGGCGACAACCCGAGTGCCATATTTTCTGGCAAGACTGAGAAAATGGAGGGAACAGAGAATTGTGATATTGTCATTTTTATTGAGTTCGCCAAGGTATCTCATTACAGAATCAGCAGTTGCGGGATCAAGACTTGCGACAGGTTCATCCGCAAAGATCACCCGAGGATTCTGCATAAGGGCTCTGGCAATGGCTACACGCTGTTGTTGACCACCGCTCAGGTTCCTGGCTTTGTTCTTTGCAAACTTATCAAGTCCAACCCGCTTCAGGTTGCTCATTGCAATAGCGACATCATTTTTGTGCATGGAAAAGGTGATCGCATGCCAGAGCGACACATAACCAAGCTTGCCGGAAAGTACATTTGTCAGCGCGCTCATATTCTTGATGAGGTTGAATTGCTGAAATATCATGCCAATGTGGCGACGTATCTTTCGAAGACGTTTCCCTTTGGCTGTTACGACATTTTCATCATCTATTTCAATTTCTCCGGAAGTCGGTTCAATGAGTCTATTCATACATCTGAGCAGGGTTGATTTGCCGGATCCTGATAGACCAAGGAGAATAAGGAATTCACCCTCTTTCACTTCGAGATTGACACCTTTTAGTGCATGGGTGCCACTATCATAGATCTTATGTACATCGGTCAGTTTTATTATATTTTTCATTTTATAAATTGGGATGCATCCGTACCAAGTGCCTGAAGCGTTTCTCTGACGACATCATAGTCAGAGTCGTCGGCACGGACAAAGTTATCAATATCAAGAAGATTAAGCAATACATGATGACCTTCTTCAGTGTTTGCAAAATCTAAAAGTGCATCTACGATTTTGATCTTCATATCTTCAGGAAATCCTTTTCGGAAAGTAACAGTATCATTTGGTATCCAATCAGTATATCCGATTATTACTACTTTATCAACAATATCAGGATAGGTTTCTATAACAGCTCTGCGCGCATCATGAATTTCACCATTCTCGCCTGGTGGTGACCAGAATGTGCAGCCAACATCAGCAGTGCCCTGATAGACAGAAAGGATCGCTTGAGGGTGACCGCCTGCAAAGAGTGAGCGTGCCGGTTTAATTCCCTTTTTAGAAAGCAAAGCAGATGGATAAATATACCCGGATGTAGAAGCCGCATCAGTAAACGCGATCACCTTACCCTCAATATCATTGATATCTTCGATACCGCTTCCGGCAAGAGCAACAAACTGCCCCTTGTATTTTTCCAGTCCGTTTCTCACTGTTGTGAGCTCAACTTCCGCACCGAATTTTTCATTTGCCAGTAAATACGCAAACGTGGCAAGCCATGCAATGTCGGTCTCATCTGTGCCAAGTGCTTCTATAACCGAGGCATAACTTGTTGGCACTGCAACTTTGAAAAAGTAGCCCGTTTTCTCATGGAGATAATTAGCGATCTCCCGACCGCTTGTGACGATTTTTCCTGCTTCCATGGATGGAACAAAGTACATCTTTATCGGATTTTTCTTTGATCCAAGAGGAGCATTCTGGCCGCATCCTGCTATAAGAGAAGCAACCAAAAAAATTACGAGTGCGATCTTGTATATTTTCATGAAACTCCTTATGTATAGTATTCATCTAAAGGTACATTTAATTTTTCAGTACCTTTCAAAACAAATCTTTCATCTTTAATAATGTCAATTTTTGTTCCATTTTTACTTACCGATGTTATATGTCCTATAGATTCGTAGGGAAGTGTTATATCTATATGAGTAAATGTATAAGCTTTGCTCATATCTTCTTTTCTTTGAATAGTTTTTTCATTATCACGCGCAATGATCTCTTTTCCGTCGGGATTGAACACTTTTTTATCTTCCTCAAAAGTGAAGCATGTGTCCCCGACAGCAAAATGAGGTCCCATTTTTTCGACAATTAGGACAGGGAGCAGGCGAAGAATATTAAATTTCTGAGCAATAATGTACGCTAATGTATTGGTGCCTATTGCAAATTCACCCATAGGAAGTGTTTTATGCGGGAATAAAATATTCTCTTCGATATATTTCCTGTTCTCTTCATTATTGTCGAAATTCATGCAAGAATAGTCTGACACAAAACCATCCTTGAAAGTAAGCTTAAGATCTTTGTATCTCAGTCCGCGTAAATACGTGTTCTCAACATGTAGAATGCCATTAGTGCCTGTGAGTTGAGGGGAAGTAAACACCTCACCAAGGGGAATGTTCACATCGGCAGTGCAGTTTACGAAATTGGTTTGCTTTTTTGGATTAGATATTTTCGGCAGCCGAACTTTCAAGTCAGTTTCATTACTACCCTTTCCTTTTATGTGAGCATATTCGGCAGTGTCGAGAACGTCTATGATCTTCTGCTGTATCGGTTCATAGATTTCATTCTTCAGCATATTGATCGTATAGATGGCATCAAATACTTCTTCAAACTTATCACCGATCTCAGGGGTGGGGAAAGAAATAATACTGAAGCTCGTCTCCTCACGAGGAGTGTATGTATAAATGATTTGACTCGCAACTTGTTGTATCTGCTGCACCAGTTTTTGCTGATCTTTGTTTAGTTTAAGACATTCTTTCTTTGCTTTTGGGCTGAAGGGTTCTTCCCCGAAAGTCTCAAAATACGTTAATCCTGAATATTTGTCTGAATATTCTTTGCAGAGCTTATGCGCTTGCTCAGAGTTTTCTTTTATCCTAACCAGGAGATCTTCTTCAAGATACAGGGCTCTATCAAAACGATGGTCGTAAGGATATTGCTTGTTGGTTGTTGCCCCTGTGATCCGGCTCACAATAGTAGAAATACCCCTTTTCTTAAGCGCTGGAATAAGATGTTTAATAATTCTTTCAAATCCTGCAGGATAGATCAGCATCATCGTTGATTTTTTGGACATATCTTTATCGGAAATAACAAAACCGCGCTCATAGGCATCTGCCATAAAATCAGCCAAATCCTTGATCTTCTTCTCGGGTAGAGATTGCAGATGCTTTACAATTCTGATAGTATTTTCAGTTATATAGCACCCAAAACGGAAAAGGTATCTTTCGCCCTTGAGATCAGCATTTTTAATGATATTTTTGTAGTAGTCGAAATCAGGATCATAGGTTTCCATCAGGCGTATTTGCTGGTCTTTAACTCTATACTGTGAGTCAATTTTTGTTATAACCTTTTTAAGCTTTTCGAAGTTCGGTATGTTATCTTCGACAAGATGAAAAGCCTCGAGATAGACCTCATTACATTCTGCCATGGTAAATCTCTTATGAAGAAACGCATAGGATATATAACGTCTTATGCAGGTGTAAAAATATGAGAAGAGCTGTCCAAAGTTATCACCGAGCTTTTGCACTGCGTGGGTTGGATTAGTCCAGCTTGTATCGTAGTTTTCGGGAAGTATTTCGGCAAAGAAAGACTCATTTTCCTCCATGAGCTCGAGTGTTGAGTGAGCGGTAAAGTGTTCGGGAGTATTCAGCTTTTCAAATTTATACATTTTCAAGATGAAAACTCCAAGATCATAGAAAAATTCGATGAAATCTTTTTTATTCGGGTACGCTTCCAAATTTTGAGTTTTGGCAACGATATCGCCGATCAACTTGATCGATTTCTCGTACTTATCCTGCGAGTTTTGATTCTCTTGTTTATAGAGATTTTTAATAGTCATAAAGTTCCTTATATTTTTTTTCACGTGTAATAGAACTACCGCAGAATGGACAAAATTCAACTTCAGGTTCTGTTGCTTTATTCGATTCTTTAAGGATTATGATTTTTGTAATCCCTTCACAAAATTTACATTTTATTATATCCATTCTATATATCTCCATCGTTTGAAAATAATGACAATAAAATTACAAAACAATCTTCAATATTATTCATAATGACTTTCCGGTCGCATTTGCGGGAATAATATTACGTCTTTTATATTATGAGAATTTGTGAAAAGCATTACGATCCTGTCAATACCGAGACCGAGTCCGCCGGTTGGGGGCATTCCGTATTCCATTGCTTCGAGGAAATCCTCATCAACTTCGCTTGCTTCGACATCGCCCAGTTCCCGCTGCTTTGCCTGGCTTTCAAGACGCTCCCTCTGATCGATGGGGTCGTTCAATTCACTAAAGCAGTTTCCGAGCTCAAGCCCACCGATAAATATTTCGAAACGCTCTACAAGTTGAGGATTTTCGGGTTTGGATTTTGCGAGCGGTGATATTTCTTTTGGGAAATCGATAACAAAAGTGGGTTGTATAAGATTGTCTTCCACAAATCGCTTGAAAATCTCATCAACAATTTTTCCAAAACTCTCCACATCAAGCTCAATCTCATGTTCTTTGCAAAAAGCAAGAAGCTTTTCCATGCTCGAATTTTCAATGTCGATCCCTGCATATTCTTTGATGAGTTCAAGCATGGGCTTGCGTTGCCATGGCTTTGACATATCGATTGCGTGCTTGTCATATTTGATTTCTAATGTACCACAAACTTCCATAACAATACCTGTGAGCATATCTTCGACAAGATTCATAATATCATTATAGTCTGCGTATGCTTCATATAGTTCAATCTGGGTGAATTCAGGATTATGAGTTCTATCCATACCTTCATTACGAAAGTCCTTGCACACTTCATACACCTTTTCAAAACCACCGATGATCAGCCGTTTTAGATAGAGTTCGTCAGCTATTCGTAGATACAGTTCCATATCGAGCTTATTATGCTGTGTCACAAATGGCTGGGCTGCTGCTCCGCCGTAAATTGGTTGAAGGATAGGAGTTTCTACTTCTATGTAACCTCTTGCATCGAGAAATTCTCTCATCATTTTAATGATCTTGCTGCGTGTTTTGAAGGTCTCTTTCACCTCAGGATTGAGGAGAAGGTCGAGATAGCGTTTTCGGTAGCGGAGTTCTTTGTCAGCGAATTGGTCATAAACGACTTTTTTGCCATCTTCGATCTTTTCTTTTACTACAGGAAGCGGTCGGATAGCTTTGGCAAGAAAGGTAAATTTCTCTGCGTGAATGGAGAGCTCGTTTGTTTGAGTATAGAAAATAAAACCCCTCACGTGTACGAAGTCGCCAAGATCACATTGTTTGAAAATTTTGTATTTTTCCTGCCCGACGTCATCACGCTTGATGTATATTTGAATTTTTCCTGTTTCATCTTGGATATGACAGAAACTTGCTTTGCCCATTTTCCGGAGAGAGCGAATTCTGCCGACAACATCTACACTTGTTTTATTTTTGATAAATAATTCGGGATCATCAAAAATATCTTTTATATGATGAGTGCGTTCTGCTTTTGTGGGGAATGGATTTGTACCCATTTCGAGCAGGCGTCTAAGTTTTTCTTTTCTAGCATGAATGAGTTGATTTTCATTGTCCATGAGAACCTCTGTTACTTCAATGATCTATTTTTTAAAAAAGCATCGATGAATTGGTCAATGTTTCCATCCATGACAGCTTGTACATTTCCTGTTTGCTCGTCAGTACGATGGTCCTTGACCATTGAATAGGGCTGAAATACATAAGAGCGGATCTGGTTACCCCATTCGATACTTTTCTTCTCGTTTTCTATTTTCTGGCGCTCTTTATCCTGTTTTTCTTTATACATTTGATAAAGACGGGATTTGAGCACCTTCATTGCATTTTCTTTATTATGGAGCTGCGAGCGTTCGGACTGACATTGTGCGACAATACCTGTGGGAATATGTGTGATGCGAACAGCACTGCTTACCTTGTTGACGTGTTGTCCACCTGCTCCACTTGCGCGAAATGTGTCAATTCTTAAATCATTTTCATTCACATCAACTTCTATTGTATCGTCAACTTCTGGATACACAAACACAGAAGCAAAAGAAGTATGCCTCCGTTTATTCGAATCAAAAGGAGAGATGCGTACAAGCCGATGAACTCCAATCTCAGATTTCAAATACCCGTAGGCATATTTGCCTTTGATCTCAAGTGTTGCGGAACTGATCCCGGCTATATCACCTGGCTGTTTATCCATGAGTTCAACTTGAAAATCCTGGTTTTCTGCCCAACGGGCATACATGCGAAGAAGCATCTCCGCCCAATCATTGGATTCTGTTCCGCCGGCACCCGGATGGATTTCAAGAAGTGCATTTTTTTTATCATATGGACCGCTCAGGATAAACTGGGTTTCTAATTTATTGAAGTATTTTTTTGTTTTTGTCAGCTTTTTTTCTGCTTCTGCTTCAAGTTCTGTATCTTTTTCTTCCTGCAAAATGTCAAGGTAAGCTTCAAGTTCCTCGATATATTGTGTTATGTTTGTTGCGGTATTAATATCTTCTTTGAGACTACTCAGGTTTTCTGATATTTTCCGAGCACGATCCTGGTCATCCCAGAAATTACGACTGCTCATCTCTTTTTCGAGCTGAGATATCTTTACGCTTTTGGTCTCTACGTCAAAGATACCTCCGCAATTCAAATATTTTTTCTTTCAGATCTTTTACGTCTTTTGCAAATACATTTACATCCATATAAATCCTTAATTTGTTATTTACTTACTGAAATTTCGCATGACCGGGAATTACTTAATAAAATCATTTTTAACCTTTTATAATAACTACTGCGAAACCTGGGTTTCTTATTTTAAAGCTCTTCCGGGAAGAATATATTCTTCGAGCTCCTGGTTAAAATAGCGGTCAGTCATTGTAGCGATGAAATCGCGGACTTTTTCTGCATCGTTTGTAATTTTGATGTACTGCCCGCTTTTATGATTGAGAAAGTGATTGAAAATTTTTGAATCGGCATGTTTCTTTTCGATGTCGGTCATGTACTTATCAAAAAGAATATTCATACCGCGTTGAATTGCAACTTTTTCTTTTTTTATCCACGGATGATTATAAATTTTCTTATAATTAAAACGTTTCAGTTCATACAATGCATCAGAAGTTTCAGTATCAAAAGCAACATAATCTTTATCAAAGCTGTTATAAATGACATTTGTTATGAGAGTGCGGACAATTTCATCATTAGTCGAGCCAAGCTTATTCGTCGCATCTCCCGGGAGTTCATCTCTGTTAAGAAAGCCCAAACGGATCGCATCCTCGATGTCCTGACCAATGTAGGCGATCGTGTCCGAAATGCGTACAACGCACGCTTCCAGCGTGGATGGAGGACTGGTTGTATTTTCTGTTTTCATCGTTTGGAGAAATTTTTCAATATCACTTTCTGTTTTATCTATTTTTGGATGAAGTTGCTCATCATGAACTTCTCCATCATGAGAAACAATACCATCACGAACCTGGAAGGTGAGATTCAACCCCTTTCCATAGTTCGTGATATGGTCAACAATAAAAAGACTTTCGATATTATGATGAAACCGCCCGATGCCATGTTTTATACAGCACCCATTCAGTATCTCCTCGCCATCATGACCAAAGGGAGGATGCCCAAGGTCATGTCCCAGTGCGATTGCTTCTATAAGGTCGCCATTGAGATGCAGCATTTTCCCGATGCTCCGAGAAACTTGAGAAACATAGGTCGTATGCAGACTACGGTTAGACATCTCTTCATCAAAGAGATTGGAAAAGTATACAACTTGTGTTTTTCCTTGATATCTGCGATAAGCGCCAGTATGAATTATGCGATCTCGATCAATAGCAAAAGGACCTCGAAGGCGCTTCTCATGTTCTAAAACCTGTCTGTATGCCTCATTATTTTTTGTCGCAAATCTGGAGAGATGCTCCTCTTCATGAAGGGTGGTTTCTTTAAAAAGCTTATCTAAGACATGTTCCTTATTATGCATATGTGTTATTGCAATTACAATTCATGCGTTCTTCTGACGTTATTTGCCTGGACTCCCTTCTCAGTTTCGGTTGCTTCAAATTCAACTTCTTCATTTTCTACCAGGGTTCTGTAGCCATCACTTTCGATAGAGCGCCAATGAACAAAATATTCCTTGCCGTCATCACCTGTAATGAAGCCATATCCCTTGTTCTTACTAAACCATTTAGTTTTTCCTTTCATCTGGTCTCCTTATATCATTTTCAGACATAACACGTATGTCATTGGATTTTAGTATTGTAGCAGTCACCCCGATGCCTTTTGTCAATTTTTCCTTTAAATAAATTTGATGTGTACCGCAGGAAGGACTTTTTTCTTTGAGGATCGCTGTTTTTATGTTAAATAGTTGGCAAATTTTCAGGGTTTCTTCAGCACCATTACGAAATTGTGAAGAGACATTCTCATTTTGATCATTTATGAGATTATCGATCCCTTCAATCGTCTGCGAACCATCGCCTTTAATAAAGAAGGATGGGGGACGAGGTGTTTGTAAGCCACCCAGTTGTTCTGGGCATGCTGGAATTAGGATATATTTTTCTCTCATATCCAAAACTGATTGGTCCATGTTATCACATCCATTATAACAACAACGCAGCCCAAGAAGACATGCACTAACAAGAATCATTTCTTTCACGGTTATACGCCACCTAAACGGAAAAATAATGTCAACAAATATTGACAAAAACTCAGCTTAATTCATCAACACAACGATGATAGAACAGTATAAGACAATAAAGGATTCCAACTGGATCAAGTTGAATATCAAAAATTCAAAATTTCACGGAAAAATTTATCATATCACATCTCTAGCTGAGGTGAATGTTTTTCTCAAGCAAGTTGAAGGTGAGTTCAGGAAACCTACACATATTGTGTATGCTTACAGATTAGTTGAAGATAATTCTATAAGAGAATATTCAACTGATGCAGGAGAACCGACACATTCTTCCGGACCTCCGATCTTAAAGGTGCTCGCAGGAGATGAATTGCTTAATGTTCTCCTCGTTGTTGTTCGCTATTTTGGTGGGATCAAGCTCGGAATTGGCGGTTTGATAAAAGCTTATACTGAGGTAGCGCAGGAAGCAATAAAAGGGTCGCTGATCGTGACAAGGACGAACAAAAAAATAATGTTCATCGAAACGAATTACAAAGAACTTGGTGAAATGTTATATAAAATCGATCAAATGAGGGGAAAGGTTATTGAAATAATTCATGGTGAAAATGTGAAGATCAAAGCTCTTATCCCAATTTCCTTTTGCACAAGATTTGAAAACACGGAATTGGATTAAAAACTTGACTGAACAGAGCGATGAAATTCATTTAAACAAAATTTTTAGGAGATTATAATGCTCAGAAATAGTAAGGGATTCTCAATTTACACAGTGATAAGCATTATAGCGGTCATTGCCCTCGCAATCATACTACTTGTGCCACAGTTCTATAATGTGAAAGCGCAGGAAAAAACAGACCTGTGTATTGAGAACATGAAAAAGGTAAGAGATGCTGTTGATAATTATATGTTTGAGAGAAAACAATCCTTTTCAGGAGATCTTGTAGAGCTGGTTCGTACCAGTTATCTGCGTCATGCTTATGAGTGCCCCGAAAATGGGAACGGTGATAAATATATTGTAAAAGGTAATTTTGAAACCGGTGAGATTATTGTAATTTGTCCAAATGAAGCTGACTTCCCGGACCATAAATTGTAAAAATATTTTATTTTAATGAAAATAAAAAGGGCGAAAAGTTATTCGCCCTTTTTGTATTTATAATTTTCTGATTAGAGTCGGAAAAACTTACTGCGCCAATCTTTAACTTTTGCATCTTCCTTTATTTTGCTGAACCACTGATTATAATTTTGGTTGAAGAGCTGGTTCTCAACCTGAATTCTCTGTGCCTCCTTTTTTTCTGCGAACTTAGTCATATCGGGGCTTTGGAATTCAACGATCTTTGCAATAAAGAACGCCTTGCTTCCTCTAATAACATCTGTGATTGACCCGGGGGTTTTCAATTCGATCATATCCTGAATGAGTTTGGCTTCACGTCCCACATCGGGAATGTTACTGGTTTCTGAAATGAGATCGGTATTAACAACCTTCAGATCATTGTCTTTTACCACTTCATCAAAATTTTGTGCAGTGAGAACCGGAGCAATTGTTTCAGCTTCTTCCTTTTTGATATTCATCTTTTTTTGCAATGTGAGTTTATCATAGATTTCTTTGTTCACATCTTCAAGAGATTTGTAATGATCTCCGATTTCATATGAAATCTGGGCAATAAAGTATTCTCCTTTGTCGCTTCGATATGGAGGTGCCACGTCCCCAATTTTATTTTTGAAAGCAAAGTCTATGAGCATCTGCACTCTGCCTATTCCCTGAATATAACCTGCAATTTCTGTAAAAGGAGGTGTCTCTTTTATTTCCAAACCATGATCCTCAGCAACAACCGCAAAACTGTCTATCAGAGCATTTTCATAAAAATTCTGAGCAACTGTTTCAAGATCTCTACGTGCCTCTGCACCGGGTTCGACTTTTATAAGTATGTGGCTCGCCCTCAACTCTTCATCACCATTCTCATTGGTTCGTTTATCTGTTACTTTGATGACATGCCAGCCAAATTGAGTTTTTACAGGTTTACTGACCTCGTTAACCTTCAAGGCAAAGGCGGCGTCGTTGAATTCTTTTACCATTTTACCTTGAGTGAAATAGCCAAGATCTCCACCCTGAGGAGCTGAAGGACCTTCTGAATATTCTTGTGCAAGGGTTGCAAAGTCTTCGCCGGAAATCGCAGAATCATAGATCTTATTGATCTTGTCTTCTGCGGTTTTTGTATCTTCCGGACTTGGTGCTAAGGGAATTGTCACATAGCGAAATTTACGTTGAGGACTTTCATTATAATTCTCAAGATTATTACGATAATATTCGGAAATTTCTTCATCTGAGACATATACAGAATCGACCTGATTTGCTGCAAATACAATAATGTCAGCTTTAACTTTGGTTTCTTTTTTTATGAAATCCTCAATAACCATCTGTTCGGTGATGATGACATCTGAATTCACAAAACTTCTGAGTTTATCGTACCGCAGGAGCTGTTCATAGTATCCGGAGAGCCAATTCCAGTCGATCTGAGGATTTTGCAACGCCTGTAAATACTTGTTCTTGTCAAATTGTCCTTCAGTCTGAAAAGCTTCATAGGTGGTGATCATTTCGGGTGGTTCATTGATCATCTTGGATGCAACTTCTTTGGGAGATACCTGGATATCAAATCTATCAATTTGCTTATCAAGAATGATCCTCTGAACGAGCTGATCCCATGTTTGGTCGTTCAACCGGCGATACATTGCATCGTCGATCTCTTTACCCTGATTGGCGGGATCCTGCATATAATTTGTATAGGTGTTTTGCAATAATTTATAATATTCATCATATTTTATTTTCTCACCTGCAATTTGCCCCACATAAGGTTTTTCCTGAAAAACGCTGCTGATTCCCATGGTTGCCATACCGCCGATGAACACAATTGCAATGATCCAGATAACAGGGCGAGAAATACCACGCATTTTATCTAACATAAAGATAGACTCCTTAAAGAATATATTAGTGGATAAAATTTTTGGGGTGGCAAAATTAATGCAAGTTTTTTAAATAATGAGTTTTATGCGATCTGATTTTATTGACACAAACCTGATAAGTACATCAAAAAACACTCTATGAGTATCAATAATGAAATATTATACAGAATATTTAAAGATGATGCCGAACGCTCCGGTATGGACATGAAGGATTTCTATCATAAACGAAGAAATGGTTTGTATCCTTTTCGAACTCCCGAAGGAGAGGTTGTGTGGCTGAGAAAAGATCAATTCAGAATCATGTCTGTGATAAAGCGTACTCACTCCAAACACTCAAGAAAAAATAGGGCTAAGGATTCTGAGGGGAAATCTTTTTTTACACCGGAAATGGCGAGAGCTTTCATTGTAACGGGAAGCGGGATAGTAATTCTCTTCTTTATCGTAAAACTAATACAGGTACTAAATATTTTTTAGAGTAATGGAAATTAAAATTCTAAAGATTCAATACTAAACAAAATTAATTATTGTAAGTATTTTTGTGGTGCCATAATGTAATTTTAAAATTTTTCTCTGTGTTCTCTGTGCTTTCTGTGGTGAGTTATTGTTGGATTATTTTCTCTGACTTAGAGCTTGCTGAAGTTCTTTCTTTTTCTCAGGAATTTCATCTTTTGATCGTACAAAAATCGGCTTGCCATATATCATTTTAACTGGAGAGAAGGGTTTTGGGATTATAAAATTATCCCAGCTATGAAGCATCCATTTTGATTTAATTAAAAATACACCCGGTATGATTGGCTTGCCTGTTTTCAATGCTAAATAGAGCGTTCCCTCTTTAACGATCTCTTTCGGACCTGTCGGACCATCCGGCGTGATCGCAATATCATATTTTTTTGAGATAGCAACGGCTTCTTTAAGCGCCTTCACTCCTCCACGCCGTGAAGAGCCGCGAATGGTTCCAAAACCTAACTCTTTGATGACTCGAGCAATATATTCGCCATCACGATGCTGAGAAATAAGCACATGAACATTCTGATACCTGTGTGTGTATGCAGGAATGAGCATCCTGTTATGCCAGAAAGTATAAATGACCTTTCCATAAGATTCTCTTGTAGGCAAAAAATTATCTTTATTGTACTCCTTTATACGCAGGGTACCCATAAGGAGTTTTATGAGTGACGGACCAAACCTTTCGACTAGACAAAGAAGTTTATTTCGTTTCATGGATCATTGAGAGTGCAATTAATGCTACTTTTTCAGAAGTATTAAATTTTCCTAATTTCTCTTTTATGATGCAGAGCTCACTTTTTGTTTTTTCATAGTAGTTCGCATCTTCAAGGAATAAACGGACTTCTTTTATGATGCTCTCAGCAGATGCAGCTTGTTGGATGAGTTCCGGGACAATTTTTTTGCCGATCACAATATTTGCAAGAGCGATCATTTTTATCTTTATAAATGCCCGCGCTATCATATATGAAAGGGAAGAGGTTTTGTATATCACCACCATCGGCGTTCCGAGATAACCCGTTTCTAATGTAGAGGTTCCTGATTTGCATACTACGATCTTGCTGAATTTCATAAGAGGGTGTGTGTCACGAATGATCGTAACATCATTTTTTACAGGAGAGAGGATTTTTTGAAACAGTTCAAGGGACACGGAATCAGCTTGAGAGATAAGAAATTCATAAGAATCATTATAAATATTTTTCAGGTTCATGATCGTTTCAACAATTTCAGGAAGAATTCTTTTAATTTCCACATTTCTGCTTCCTGGTATAAATCCTATCCACTCTTTGTGGGAGTTCAATGAATATTTTTCGGCAAATTCTTCTCTTGTTTGATATATGGTGATCTCTTCACTTATCGGATGCCCCACATATTCAACATCAGTGCCGATTTCTTCATATAGTTCCTTCTCAAAGGGAAATATCACAGCGATCTTATTCGAGTATTCGGCAATTTTATGAATGCGCTTTTTTTTCCATGCCCAGACTTGGGGGCTGATGTAGTACAGCACCGGTATGCCAAGTTCATAGCAGATCTTTGCCACGCGAATATTCATGCCTGGATAGTCAACAAGTATAGCAAGATCGGGTTTTCGTGCTTTGAATTCAGATTTTAGTGTGCGAAAAACTTGTAGAATGAATCCGAGATGACCGATCACTTCCGCAAAACCGATAATAGAAAATTTAGAAAATGGAAATATGGATTCGAATTCCTGCTTTTGCATCAACGGACCGCCGATGCCCCAAATATTAAGATAAGGGTCTTTCCGTTTGAGCTGCTTTATTACTTCTGCGGCATGGACATCAGCAGAACGCTCACCAACCAGCATGAAAATATTTTTCATAGAAGCAAGACAAAGGTGTGACTTTAATCGTCAAGAAAAAGAAGCGGAATGGTGAACGATAACTTTCCGAAGCACAAAAACTTGACTGTCAAAATATGTGAAAAATAAGTAACACCATAAAATGGAACTGCGAGTTCCTACCTTATGACGCCACGGCTGTTGATAAGGTACAAGAAATAATTTCAATAAAATTGAAAGTGAACCGCAGTCGTTCACTTTTTTTATTTGGAGGTATCTAATTTCTATAAATAGACGGTTTAAACCCTGGAAACAGCGGGAAAGCTATAAGAACGACAAAAAAATTAATGAAAAAATAACTGCGAGAAAGGTTCGTTTGATTGGTCCCGATAAAGAAGCTCTGGGTATTGTTTCGATTCAGGATGCTCTTCATAAAGCTCGCGAGTATGGACTTGATCTTGTGGAGATCGTACCGAAAGCGAATCCACCGGTTTGCAAGATAATCGATTACAGCAAACTGCTTTTTGAAGAGTCAAAAAAAGCTCGTGAGGCAAAAAAGAAGCAGCATTCTACACAGCTTAAAGAAGTAAAATTCAGACCCAGAACCGATGAGCATGATTATAATTTTAAGGTCAAGCACATCAAAGAATTTCTGGAAAAAGGAAATAAGGTCAAGGTCACTATTCAGTTCCGCGGAAGAGAAATGGCTCATAAGGAAATGGGCTGGGAACTTATTAAAAGGATAAAAGAAGAACTTGATGAGTTTGGTGATTTTGAACAGGAACCAAGAATGGAAGGTCGCTTCCTGATCGGTTTCGTTTCACCCAAAAAGATTCAAAGCTAGCGAACAAAAGCAGGAAAAGTCATAGTAAGGAGTTTTAATTATGCCAAAACTAAAAACAAGAAGAGCAGCGGCAAAACGGTTTAAAAAGACAGCGAAGGGTAAGATTAAAAGAAACAAAGCATATCGCGGTCATTTTATGGAAAAGAAATCATCTAATCAAAAATCCAACCTGCGCAAGGGCGGATATGTTGCAAAAGCCGATGAAAAACGTGTGAAGAACATGTTAGCGTCATAAAATTAAATTTTTATAAGGAGTTGTTATGGCTAGAGCAAAAAATAAAGTAGCTTCCAGAAACAGAAGAAAGAAAATCCTCAAAGAAGCAAAAGGTTACAGAGGTGGCAGAAAGCTATATCGTGCTGCACGCGAGGCAGTTGAGAAGGGTTGGCAGTACGCCTATCGGGATAGAAAAGCCCGTAAAAGAGAATTTAGAAGATTGTGGATCATCCGCATAAATGCAGCAGTGCACGAGCATGGATTGAGCTACAGCCAGTTCATTAACGGTCTTAGAATATTGAAAATAGAGATCAATAGAAAAATGTTATCAGAACTTGCGATAAACAATCCTGAAGCTTTTGAAAAAATTGTTAAGAATGTGAAAAAGAAATTGGGAAAATAGGATATCGTGAAAGAACAAATACAAGAGATTTTAGAAGAAGCGAGAAGAAGTATTCCTTCTTGTGAATCAGATAAGGATCTGGAAGAGCTTCGAATTAAATATCTTGGTAAAAAAAGTTCTCTTTCAGATCTTCTGAGTAAGATCGGGACAGTACTAAAAGAGAAGCGTCCCCAGATGGGTGCCCTTCTTAATAAGGTTAAGAAAGAGATAGCACAACTCATCGAGCAGAAGAAGTTGGTACTTCATGAACAGGCAGATGCTACCAAAGCTCAGGGCTTGGATGTTACAATGCCGGGTAGACCACTTCCAATTGGCGCCAAGCACCCTTTGTATCAAATATGGGAAGAGATTGAAGATATCTTTATCAATCTGGGATTTGAAGTTGCAGAAGGACCGGAAATTGAAAGCGAGTATTACAATTTCGATGCACTGAACACTCCGAGCTGGCATCCGGCAAGAAATCCTCAAGATACGTTCTATTTAAAAGGTGGCATGCTTCTGCGAACGCAAACATCTCCGATGCAGATACGCGTGATGGAGAAATTCAAACCTCCAATTAAGATCATATCTACAGGCAGATGTTATCGCGTTGATAAGGTGGATCCTTCGCATTTGCCCGTGTTCCACCAGGTAGAAGCGCTTATGGTTGGTGAAGGCATCACAATGTCAGATCTCAAAGGAGCGCTCGATTCTTTTGTGAAGCGAATTTTTAGCGCAGATACCCGATCCCGTTTTCGTCCACATTTCTTTCCTTTCACTGAGCCGAGTGCAGAAATTGATCTCCTTTGTATAAGCTGCAAGGGAAAAGGGTGTAAACTCTGCAAGAATTCCGGGTGGCTCGAGATGGGTGGCGCTGGAATGGTCGATCCTGCAGTTCTCGAAGAAGTTGGTTATGATCCTGAGAAATATACAGGATATGCATTTGGCTTAGGAATTGAACGTATTGCAATGCTTCGATACGGCATCTCGGATATTAGAAAATTAGTGACCAATGACTTAAGAATATTGAGTCAATTCCAATAAGTAAATTTTGCTGAAGAGAATATCATGAAAATAAGTTATAATTGGCTGAAAGAATTAGTTCCTATACATTTGGATATTGATGAGTTTTGTGAGAAACTCACCATGTTCGGTCTTGAGGTAGAAAAAGTCGTTCAGCCCGGAAAAGAACTTGAAAATATTGTTATCGGTAAAGTTATCTCTGTAGAAAAACATCCCAATGCTGACAAACTTAGCTTGTGCCAGGTTGATGTCGGCGGAGATGAGGCACTGAGCATTATTTGTGGTGCTCCCAATGTGGTGAAAGACAGTCTTGTCCCAGTCGCTAAGATCGGCGCCAAACTTGGTGACTTCAAAATAAAGAGGGCAAAACTTCGTGGCGTAGAATCTTTTGGTATGATATGTTCGGAGAAAGAACTGGGCGTTTCCGATGATCATTCCGGCATTATGATAATCGAGCAGGACATTGAGCCGGGCACACCTTTTGCAGATGCGATGGGAATGAATGATCATATTATTGAAGTTGAGGTCACCCCAAATAGACCTGACCTTCTTGGTATGATCGGGGTCGCTCGTGAAGTCGCAGTTATGCTCGATACAGAGTATGAACCTCCAGAAATTGCTTTTGAAGAATCTAATGTGAAAACCGATGATGAAATCTCAGTTATTATAGAAGATGCCGAGAAATGCCCCCGATATTGTGCACGAATGGTAAAAGGAATTACGGTTCAACCATCTCCTGCGTGGATGCAGAGAAAATTGATCGCATCGGGTCTTCGACCGATCAATAATATCGTAGATGTCACAAATTATGTGCTTCTCGAATATGGTCATCCGCTGCATGCCTTTGATTATACGAAGATAAAAGATAAAACTATTGTTGTCCGAACTGCAAAAGATAAAGAGAAAATGATGCTTTTGGATGATACGGAGCTCACACTTCATTCCGATAATTTGCTTATAGCTGACAAAAAGCATCCACTTGCACTTGCTGGTATTATGGGGGGGCTTGATAGCTCGATAAACGATAATACGAAAGATGTGGTTATCGAATGTGCATATTTTGATCCGAGAAATATTCGTGCATCAGCACTTGAATACGGATTACAGACAGAATCCTCTTACCGTTTCGAAAGAGATATGGATCCAAATGGTTTGACCGAAGTTATTGACAGGGCTGCACAGCTTATACAGCTCACAGGCGGCGGTGAAATATCAAGCGGAATTGTGGACTGCTACCCTCAACAGATTATTCCTAAGATTTTACCGCTTCGAGTGTCCCGCACAAACAGTATCCTTAACGCAAAGATGTCAGTCAATGAAGTAGAAAATTATCTCAATAGATTTGAGTTCGGCATAAAAAAGACAACTCAGGGGAGCTTCGAAGTAACCATCCCAACGTTCCGTCCGGACATAGAGCGTGAGATAGATATTATTGAGGAACTCGCACGGTGTTATGGATATAATAATGTTGAGTCTCATTTCTGGACAAACAAGATAGATAACAAGCAGAAAAGAACGGTTGTACGGCTCGCAAAGAACCATCTTGTCTCTCTTGGTTTTTTTGAAGTGAACAATATGAGCTTTGCAAATACCGACGATCTCAATACACTAAAAATCCCCAAAGATGATTACAGACGTAAAGTTGTTGAGCTTGCCAATCCAATGGGAGAACAATTCTCAATAATGAGATCAACCCTTATACCTGATCTTCTTAGAAATACAGCCCTGAATCTCTCTTATAAATTTGAGAATTTCAAACTATTTGAGCTCAACAGGACCTATCTCAAGGAGAGCGAAGATACTTTTGCGGAACCCACCTGTCTGACAGGTGTTATTGTTGGAGAATTCGAGCCATTATATTGGAGAGAGAAGCAAAGAGCAACTTCATTTTATGATGTGAAAGGCGTGGTTGAATCAGTTTTTTCTAAAATACATTGCATAAAAAATATCACGTTCAAGGTATCGCAACAACCATATTATAAAAAAGATTCAGCAGCAGATATCTTTCTGGAAGAAAAGAAAATTGGTTCTTGCGGTATTATGAATGATGAAGTTTTGCATTCCTTTGATATTGAAACTCCTGTAATGCTTTTTGATATCGATCTTTCAAATCTTATCCTTTTATATAATGAAAAAGCAACCCGATTTGAGGAGATCGTAAAATATCCTCCAGTGCTCCGGGACATTGCAGTAATTGCGCCTTCTGATATTGAAGTAGCAACAATTGAGCACGCAATAAAATCAGTCGAACAAAATATGATAAAAGACGTTCAGTTGTTCGATGTGTATACAGGTAAACAGGTAAAGCAGGGATACAGAAGTTTGGCTTTCAATATTACTTTTCAATCCGAAATTTCTACCCTGACTGATAAATATGTGGATAAATTATTTGACAATATTGTCAGTAAATTATCACGTGAACATCAAATAAAATTGAGGCAGGAGTGATGGATACGCATGTGCTTGATTTGATAGAAGAGAAGATTAGAAATTTAATTTCGAAATATAAAATTTTACAAGATAAGTATATTCAGCTTCTGAAAGAAAATGAAAATCTCAATAATAAATATAAAGATCTGTTCTATAACACGGAGAATTCGCAAGAAACAATAGGCGAACTCCAGAACGCTGTGGAGCGCTTCAAAGAGCAGAATCAAGATTTGCAGAATAAACTTGCTCAAAAAGAAGAGCGATTACAAAAATTTACAGAACAGGCGACAGAAATCGATTCGAGAGTAGATTCGATGCTACAGGAAATTGAGAGCATAATCGGAGAATCGGAAACGCCGTCTGCTGGAAATGATGATTAAATTTTAAATATATGAATAATATTTCTGTTGACATTTTGGGTGATACCTATTCAATCGCAGGTGATGTGGATCCTGACGAGATACGCAAGTATGCTCATTTTTTAGATAAAAAGCTCGTGGAGCTCTCAGAGGAATATAATCCCCAAAAGAGATATGATCTCGCAATTTTGTGCGGTCTTAATATAGTCGAAGAAATGTTTAGAAAACAAAAGGAACAAGAGAAATTAGAAAAATTTGTGCTAAGGATTTCCGGATTATTGAATCCCTTGGACGAAGAGTGATTTTGTTCTCGAAACTTAAATAAATTATCGTTCTTTCCAGTAGACCTGCTCTGTTCGTGATGGCAATCTTGTTTTGTGCTAAACAGGAACTATAGGGTGTTCGATTGTGTATGGCGTGAATGCCTGCATTGCAGTAGGACTCGTAAAGTACATATAGAATTCCCATTTTTTGAAATAATAGTTCAAACTAATTGTTACACGGCAAGGGCAGGTCTCATTATGGAAAGGAATAAAGATGATAGATATACTGTTACCAATTGTTAGTGTAGTGGTAGGGGTGTTTGTTGGCTGGTTATCATTCAGATTGCTCACAAGCAAAAAGATCAAACAAGCTCATGTAGAATCCAAAAAGATCAAAGAAGAAGCAAAACTTAAAGCCAAAGTAATCAAAAAGGAAGCTGAGGTTGAGGCAAAAGAGAACTGGTATAAAAGAAAAGCGAATTTAGAGAAGGAGATAGAGGAAAGGAAGAAAGAGCTTCGAAAAATTGAGAGTAATTACAATCAGAGAATAAGCAATATTGATGATCGGCTTAGCAAGCTGGACAGAAGAGAGCAATCCATATCAGACCGGGAGCGGCATCTTCAAAATAAGCAGACAAGACTGGATGACGAAGAAGCTAAATTAAAAGATATACTCGAAAAAGAAACAATAAAACTCATGGAGATTGCCAACCTTAATAAAAAACAGGCAATCGAAATGCTTCTGAAAAAATATGAAAATGAAGCCCGTATCGATGCAGCCAAACTTAGAAAATCAATTATTGATAAAGCTAACTCTGAAGCTGAAGCGGATTCTATCAAAATCGTTGCAAATGCTATACAAAGAACAGCTGTTGATTATGTTACCGAGTCAACCGTCTCTGTTGTTGACCTGCCATCCGAAGAAATGAAGGGCAGGATCATCGGGAGAGAAGGGCGCAATATTAGAACTTTTGAAAACAACTCGGGAGTAGAGATCATTGTAGATGATACACCGGAAGCTGTCGTTATTTCAAGTTTTGATCCGGTGAGAAGAGAAATAGCAAAACGCTCTCTTGAAAAACTTATCTCAGATGGAAGAATTCACCCTGGTAGAATCGAAGATGTACTCGCAAAAACCGAGAAAGAAGTGAACAAGATCATTGAAGAGACCGGAAAGAAAACACTGCTTGACCTTTCTATTCATGATCTTCCCGACAATCTGAGGAATCTTATTGGACGATTGAAATACCGGACAAGTTATGGGCAGAATATACTCAAACACAGCATTGAATGCGCGTGGATATGTGGTATGCTTGCAGCTGAATTGGGATTGGATCAGGCGCTTGCACGAAAGATGGGGCTTCTGCATGATATTGGAAAGGCAGTTGACCATGAAATTGATGGCTCGCATGCTGCTATCGGAGCTGACATTGCAAGAAGGAATGGAATGCCTCCAATCATAGTGAATGCAATTGAGGCACATCATGAAGAAGTAGAATATGAATCGGTTTATGCAATACTTGTTCAGGTCGCTGATGCAATATCAGGCGCGAGACCAGGCGCAAGAAGAGAAACACTCGAATCATATCTCAAGCGACTGGAAAAATTGGAGGAAATTGCCTATTCCTTTGAAGGGGTTCATAAGTGTTTCGCAATTCAGGCAGGCAGAGAGATCCGTATAATTGTCGAACATAATACTATTGATGACGCCCAGGCAGAATTGCTTGCATCTGATGTAGCGAAAAAGATCGAGAATGAAATGCAGTATCCCGGACAGATAAAAGTTACTGTTATTAGAGAAGTACGCAAAACCGTGCTGGCAAAATAATGATCAGAATACTATACATTGGTGATATCTTTGGCAAACCGGGCAGACGGACGGTCAAGGAACTACTTCCGGATTTGAAGAAAGAATTTGCACTCGATCTCGTGATTGCAAATGGTGAAAATCTTGCTGGTGGACTTGGAATGACTCCTGATACAGCGAATGATATGTTCGAGGCCGGCGTTGACGTGCTTACTTCAGGTAATCATTTGTGGGATAAAAAAGAAATAATCGTACATCTTGCGAAAGAAGAGCGTATCTTGAAACCCATAAATTATCCGCCTGAAGTGCCGGGTAACGATATATATGAAATCGAAATTCACGGGAAAAAAATTGTTGTACTCTGTTTAATGGGAAGGGTTTTTACCGTCACAGTGGACTGTCCTTTCCGGGTAATGGATGCGTACTTGGAAAAACTTATGCCTGAACGTCCGATCATTTTAGTTGACTTTCATGCTGAAGCTACTGCCGAAAAGCAGGCAATGGCGTGGTACCTTGACGGGAGAATTTCCGCATTGATCGGATCTCATACTCATGTACAGACTGCCGATGAGCGAATACTTCCACAAGGCACAGCATATCTTACTGATGCAGGAATGACTGGGCCTCATGATTCTATAATAGGACTTCGAAAAGAAGACGGGATTGAAAGATTCCTGACTCAAATTCCAAACAGATTCAACCCGGCAAAAGAGAATTTGATGCTAAATGGAGTGGTGATTTCATTAGACGAAAAAGGATCAGCTTTGGATATTCAACGAATCAGGAAAAGCTATTTAGTTGAATAGAAAAGAGATATGGAAAAAATATTATACGGGAATCCGGTCGCAAAAGCTATTTATCAAGAACTTAAAGAAAAAGTGGCTGTCCTATACAATAAAGGGATAATTCCACGACTTTGCGTATTCAAGGCAGGAAACGATCCCGCATCAGAATATTATGTTCGGAATATTCAGAAAAGAGCTCAGAAAATTGGAGTGCTGGCTGATGTAATAACCTTTGAAAATCTTGCACCACAAGAAGAACTCATTAATGCAATACAGAAAGCGAATAGAGATCCAAAAATCCATGGCATCATGTTGCAGCTGCCTTTACCGAAGCAATTCGATCAAAACAAGGTTATCCTTCAGATCGATCCCCGCAAAGATATCGATGGTCTCCATCCAATAAATGCTGGCAAGTTGATCTTGGGACAGAAATGCTTTGTACCCTGTACGCCTTCTGCTGTCATGGAGATGCTTAATTATTACAAAATACCCACAGAAGGAGCACGTATCGTTATTATTGGGAGAAGTGCAATTGTAGGACTTCCCTTGTTTAATCTTCTGGTGCAGAAACAAGACGGTGCGAATGCCACAGTGACCTTATGTCACTCCCGATCAAAAAATATTCAGGAAATTTCTAAATATGCGGATATTCTTATCGTAGCTATTGGTAAGCCACAATTTATTGATCATACATATATTTCTAGTAAAACCATCGTTATTGATGTCGGTATTAATGAGATCTATGATACTGATGCAAAAACGAATATCTTTGTTGGTGATGTATTTTATCATGACGTATTTTCAACGGTTAAAGCGATTACTCCCGTGCCCGGGGGTATAGGTACGATAACTACAGCTTCGCTGCTAAAGAATGTCATTGAGGCGAGTCAGAGTTGAAGCAGAAAAATGCGAATATGATAAATATTTCAAAAACGAATTTTTTTATTGACTTATTAAACTTAGCTACAGAATCTTTGTTCAAAGATGGGAGGTTTATAGATGTTAAAGAATAGGTCTCTTTTAATTTTGGTAATTTTATTATTAGTTGCAGTCTTAACTGTTCTAAGCTGCGGCAGAAAGGGTTCATTGAATCCTAATGTTGCTCCGTATATTGAAATCTCGGATTATAGCGGAATAGCTCGGCCAGACAGTGTCGAACTTGACTCTATGTTCCATTGGATAGGGAATCACATTCCTGATATTTACGATTCACTTTTTTATCAAGAAATATTTTGGAGGGCTTGGGATGTTGATGGTGTTGTGAAATCCTTTGCTTACAGAATAGGAACCTGGGACAGTTTAAGTGAAGATTGGCAATATGATCAAACCTATGGCGTGAATGTAAGCGAAGATGGATGGGTCCTGCACCTGCAGCCGAATGGCGAGTATGGTATCTGGACTCCGCTAAAAGAACGATTCCCCAAAACTCAAGTGTATTTTACCGCGAAGGATACAGCTGATTATAGAAGTAATTTCGGCAAATTTGAGGTAAAATGCAAGGATAATTACGGTGAAGAATCAGAAATGGCTGCACGATATTTCTGCAGTTGGTCGGATATTCCCGGGACAAGCGTTCAGACTTCACAGGGTAGTATTGATTCCTTAAGAGTCGGTTCTGCGATACTTTTCAAATTTAAAGTTTTGAATGATGAAGATCCATTCGGTTATGGCTCCGAAGCTGCATATTACAAATATCGTTTAATGTATTATCATAGTACAGGAACCGACACTGTCGATATCGGTGGAGTTGGAGAGGCGTCAGATAGCACGCAGTGGTATTCTACGGAAGGTTATCCAATAAAGGATGAAGTACTGCTCATGGCGGAATATCATGATGGTAATCCATTAGGGAAACCAATCCTGAGAGTAAATGAGAAGTTCGCTGGTGGAACGTTCGAAGTTACGGAAATTCAAGTGAAAACAGTAGATAAAGCCGGCATCATTGACCCTGATTATGCTAATATGACATTCTTTGTACGAGGATATTTCCATCCCGATACTGCACCATTTATGGCACAGTGGGCAGATTTACCCTATTATTTAGGAGGGAGTACTACTTCCGAATTGAATATTTTGCCACACATTTATGTTATAAGTGATTATACATGGTTAAACTATTTGTGTGAAAATGAGGATATTCCGAAACGAGTTATTTCAGGTGAAAGTCATTATGCCAATCAATTCTATATGGCAAAGGATACAACCCTTTCAGCCATTTGGTCCGAGAATATTGAGATTTATATGCAGTGGGATTATCTCGGTAAATATATTATCAACATTGATAAAAACAGAGCAAAATCAGCAGAAAATAAAACGTATTACTATGATGCGAATCTTGATAAATATGTTCAGTATTTCTGCGATGTAGAGTATATGGATATTCAGTTAGATGGAAACGCAGATGGCTTGCCGCCTGTTGGAACAGTTATCACTGATAATGTTACTGAAGAAGAATGGATGCGTCTGCCGATCTATGAGGAGCAGACTTGCAAATTGTTTGGACTGTCTTTCGGCGAGCACACTTTCAGAGTACGTTCCGTTGACTTCCAGGGCGCTGTTGATCCTACTCCTGCAGAGCTTTTATTCTACCTTCACGAGCCGATCCTTGAAGATGAGAAAGAAGGATTGCTCTTCGTTGATGACACTGAAAATCAAAACATTTTTGCTGTAGAAGATTCAGTTAATCAATTCTATGAGAATATTTTAGCTCATTGTACTGAGCCGATAAGTTGGTTAAGAATTGAGGATTTAGGAAATATTGAAAAGTTGAACAGACAAATAAGAATCGATCCTTTAGCCCCATATTTCGCACCTTCAGATATTCAACAATACAAGATGATAATCTGGTATGCCAATGATCCTAAGAATAGTAACTATGGTGCAACTAACAAGGTTCATTTTACACAACACTATGATATTATGCGTTATTATATGATATCTGATGGTTCTGTTCTTTTTACTGGTGCCTATAATATCGGTGATCCCGCTACACCTGGAACAAGAAATTTCCTTCAGTTGTACGGAGGGCTTGCAGATACTCTTTCGGCGTTAACTCAAGAGCTTGTCACTAACCAATGGATCTGGGGTAATCCAAGCCCTGATAACTCTATGTTTGTAGCTGCTAACGGTACTGGAAGTTTTTCTGCTATAGATTCTATGAATCTAAACTTGAAACTGTTTAACTATGGTGATTTAAGTCCAGCTTTTGATGGATATTATTTCCCTGAAGTCACTAGGGTTGGCGCTAGCTTCATTCCTTTGGGTAAAATAAGTAATATCACTTTTCTTAATTTAGGTGGTGCAGAACCCATCTTTTTCTGTGTCACGGATACATTAGCAATTCATCAGCAATTTGCCGGTGCTATTATGGGGACGAAATACACTCACCAAACAGCAGAGAAACCAGTGTACATACTTGGATTTCCTCTCTACTATATGATGCCGGACGACTCAAAAGATTTTATTGATATCATCTTTGATGAAGTGGGTGTAGCTCACAATTAGTTAATAAAGCTATAGTAAATAAAAAGGCGAAATCGTCATTGATTTCGCCTTCTTTTTTATTAGAAAAGAATTATGATAAGTATTTATTTGCAAAGAATTTAAAGAAATCTTTCTGAATGGTTTTTTTCACCGTGCGAAGTGCGCGATTCTGCGCTTCAGTTAAATTGAGATGACCTTCACGATCACTCTTTGTGTACAATACAGCTTCGGCATTACTGGCTTTATCAAGGATGGTAACCGAGAGCTCCCAGCGGACAAACTCTTCATCCCTGTCGAGATCGATCTTGGAGATTAATAAGGAGCTTTCAATTCGAAAATCAATATAATCCGCATCATCAGCAGCGGCATACACAGTAAAACCAAAGTTATTGAAAACCTCCTTAAGATAATCCTCGAGATAATCATTATAATCGCCTGAACCTTCCACTACTACATGGATAGTTTTTGCAAAAGTATTCCTTTCTGCAACAAGCTTTTCAAGCGGTTGTTTTAGTTGCACGCCGGCATTTGACGGAGAAATAATTCGAAGTTGTGCATTCAATATCTCATTTTGCTCAGCAAGCTCGATCGCTTCGCTGAGATATTTCAATTTATCAAGCTTTGATGTGCCACTCTCGTATTGAGCGTAGAATTGCTCGATCTTTTGCGTGTTTTGCATAATCTCATTATGATAAATGTACTCGGTTTCACTTCTGTTGAGATAGGCAATAACATAGTACTCACCGCTGATTGGATCAAAATATGAATCACCAATCTTCACATTTTTCAGGGTTTGTTCGCTCTGTATTTGAGTAAGATTTCTCATTTTTTCTTCAGCAGTAAGTGAGGTTTTATCTCCAACTGTGGTTTCTTCGAACTTTTGTGTAAGCGTTTCATCTGATTTGATATCTGCTTGAAATATTTTTGAAAGACTTGAATATGCATCTTTTTCTGCTGATTTCTTTGTATCACCAGAACCGACAGCAGAAAGGTAATAAGCATCTTTATATTTTGACTGGGGATTCATGACCCAATCAGGCGCCTTGTTCTTTTTTGCAGTCACCATCGAAGGTGCGCAGGACATAATGATCACAACTAATAGTAAAATAAATTTTTTCATGATAATTCCTAATCTAAATAATGCGATTCAATTATATTAAGTTGATTTTGTCTGATTTCTTTCTGATCTTGAAAATCAGAATAGACTAGCGAGTTATTGTTATCAAAGTAGTTGATCCGGATGCTGTGAAATCCCGGTTCGACTGCCACATGACCAATATAAGCCATTGCAGGGAAGAAGCGGGAAATTCGAAGATCAGCATTCTCCGTTGCATCTACTGCAGTATCTGTTGCGAACATAGCAAGTGATCCCAAAAGACCGCCACCAACCTGGTTGACCATTTCCTGTTTGCCCTGCTCTGCGAGCAATCCTTTCACGATGGTTCGGGTTATTGTTTTGAGATAAATAAGTGGTTCTTTGATCTTATAGGTTACAAAGGCTGCATTCTCAAGACTTTCCAACGGGTACATTTCATCGGCAGGTTTGTCATCTATCATAACTTCGATCCTGTTAATATCTGTACCTAACTTTTCCATATAGGGAAGAGGAAATTTGAAATGATAACCGGGTTCCATGCCCTCCCATTCGATGATATCAAGAGTTGTGAGTTCTTGTTTCGGTTCTTTTTGTACTACTTCTTTTTTTGTTGATTCTGAAGATTTTGAGCTTGGTTGCTCCGTTTGTTTTGTTGTTCCTGAAGATGATGAACTCGTCTCGTCCTTTTTGGTCGGCACAATATCAATTACTGAATCAAAGAAATTCTTCGTAAGGCTGACCATCTTATCGGCTTCTTTCTTAGGATCTAGATTCTTGCTTTCTCCCGATACTTCCTGAGATGTGGCTATGATCAGTTTGTTTTTCTCGGTATGGATCCAGAGAGTATTTGTCTTTTTCTCCGGTGAATTGCCAACGAAAGTAAGAAAATAAAGTTGAGCTTTATCGGTGTCTGCGAGGTATTTATCCAGCTCGGGTTGAGTAAAATCATAAACAATGGGTTGAAGTTCAAAAGCTTCTTCTATTTGTGCTAGATCGATCATTGCATCATCATATTTGCCGTCAGCTTGGTATAAAAGCATACTTAGATATCGAGCAAGCGCTGAGTTATGAAATTTGTTATCTCCGATCTTGAATTCCTTCTTCTTATCCTCGGACTCATTATATTGTTTGGCAATTTTTTTATATTTGTCTTCAAGGAGGTTGAGCTTATTATTTACTCTTCTTATCTCAACAAAAGCATCTTCGGATTTATTCATGTGAAAGTAATTCAGTGCTTTGAATATGTTCAAATAGATATCTTCATAGTCTTCACCAAAATAATCCAAAGCATTATCATTTAACAGCATTGATGCAACCGCTTTGCCGACACTTTTCGTGTAAAGGTCTTCTATGGCGTATTCTGCTTCAGTCAGGAATTCGTTACTCTTTACATAATCTCCATCATAATGATAAAGCATACCCATATCGAGATAAAATAAGACCTTTTCTTTTTCTTTATAGAACTTATCCTTTGAGTCTTCTATCTGTTCGAGGCAGGCATCGTAGTCCTGCTCCTTGAGTTTTTCCGCAACTCCGACATATTGCCCTTTTGAGGTTCTCATGCTTGAGCAGCCAATAAAGATTGCGAGAAGAAGCACTGAAATTAAAAATGAAATTAATATCTTTTTCATTGTTGTTACCATTTAAGTTTAGATTGTTCGACCATTTTTTTGATCTTTTTTGAGCCCATCCATACGATCTCACTTGATTCCAAATTTACAAGATTCATGTCTGCCTGGTAATACACCACTTTTTTCCCATCAACTGCATCCTCGATAGAAGAGAGAGTTCCCTGCAGCATAAAGTCTGCACCAAGCTCCTGTGCTAATCTTTTTGCAGTTTCTTCCGATGCCTGGCTCTGCTGGTCAAGACGCTCATCACGGATTTCTTCTCGCTGTTCTTTGGCTGCGATAAATCGCACCTTGCCGGAATTAACGAGTTCTCTTTCAATGTCTGTAGCAAAGGTTTCTGTGTTGATATGCTCGCTTGTTTTATTTCCAATTGTGCCGACGATCACGATGGGTTTTTCATCATTTTCTCCCATCCAGTTATATAGCCAGTTCGCATCCAGCACATCTTCAACGATATTCTCGGAGACCATACGTGCATCGGTATCATTCCATCTGCCGCTTAGATCGATTGTCGTATCAACGCCAACTCGTGATACCTGTTTTGTGGGACCGCTACACGAAATGATGAACGTAAGAACTGCGATAAGTAAAACACTCTTTTTTAACATTGTATCCTCCTGATAATATTTTATAAACAATTTATTTAATTTTATTCAATTTTATGTCAAATAAAGAGTGAAAAAAAGCCTGCTCGAATGCGAACAGGCCTTAATATCTATGAGAAATTTGTAGTTTATCGGGTCAGCATCATCTTTTGAACTTTTGCAGAACCATCGATTTCAACCTTATATAGATAAATCCCATTTGATACATCTTTACCATTCAGGTCTTTACCATTCCATGTGGCGTAACCTTCTGTTGGTGAATCTCCTTCATGAGTTTCAAGAGTAGTAACGAACTGTCCTTTGGCATTATAAATTTTTACAGAAGCTTCATGCAGAGGTTTTGAGGATGAAAAAGAAATATAGGTATTGGTTGAAAAAGGATTGGGTGTGTTGGATATATAAAATAATTCTGAATATTCTTGTTCGGTGCCATGAAAAGCTACTCTGAATTTAAATACACAATATTTTATTTGTCCTCCAAAATTATCTCCCTGTCCCAGAACGTAAGAACCGTATGAATTATCATCATAATAATAAAGATATACCAGTATCCAGTCACTCCAAAAATCTTTAAGATAATCTATAGAATTCAAAAAATTATTTACATATGGGAATACAGTCGTCTGATTAGAAAAATCAAATAAAGGGCTATTTATATCAGTAAGTTCAATCATATTGTACCATTCAGGTAACCAACGTGTAGTTTGTATATATGAGAATGCAATATTTATTATTGGGTGCTCAAGATATTCATCATATTGTGAATATCCTAATTGTGCCATTGTATGATAAGTAGCATCAGACCAGGTTTGAATTCTCGGATTGCAAGATGTTGTATTTTTTTGAAGATCGCCATAATCTGTTGGTTCAGCAACAACAATGTATAAAATGGTATTGTCCTGTACAATTTCCCAGGGAACAGTCTGACCTGAATAAGAATCATATCCAGGAAGTTTTGGTATTTCTTTGAATTCGAATTCAGAATCATAATAGCTCCATATTGCTTCAGCTTGTGGCTTGAAGTAGTTTAAATAATAAACATTTTTTGTTTGTGGATCAATGTAAGTGTAACCTTGTAAATAGGTCATCGCAAAATCACCATAATAATAATATGCAGTATTATGAAATCCTAAAAAATCAACATCAAGGTAATCAGGAACGACTCCGTTGAATTCAAATTGAGGTTTATTCTCAACTTGATATAATGCAGTATTTTGTCCCTGACTGTGGCAGTGAAGATTCGAATTAACCCATGTTGCACCATAATCCTCGGATTCCCATAAAAAGAGTCCCGGATTAACAGGCATATTACCCATGTCTCCTTCTAACCAGAGGCAATATCCCATCATTCCCACTTTTCCTAGATTATATTCGTCCACAGCAAAACACAAGGATTTTACCTGGCACGATTTTTCTCTCCACGAATACATCGGAGTAACTGTCGTCCAGTTGTCTAAATTCAGAATTTGTGATAGATCAGCGGTAATTGTATTTTCAATATCCATATACATAATTCTTACATCTTCACAGGGATATCCATGTGAATTAAGATTAGCATTTTGAGATATATGATAAATCCTGATCCAGTCATTTCCATTTGGAGAAGGACCTGTGTATAATCTTGGCCAGAGATATTCATCAGGAAGAGGTTTAGGAATAAGTGTTACAGATGTCCAGAAACCGGGAATATTCTGAAGTTCATAATCATCATAGCAAATTGCACAGCCGGAATTTTCATGCCATGATGCAATGCAGTTACCAGTAGCGGGATGGAGGACAAGGTCTCCAAAACCTTGCAACTCATTATAAGTCGAGATTGGATTACAACCTTGAAGATTACCATCTTCATCGTAATAAGCCCAATACTGACGTCGTGTTGAATTAGGCGAATCTGTTGCATGGAAGGTAAGATATGTACCGCTTCCATTTACGAGTTGTCTTTGTATTGGATAATTTGAATACCCACCAGGCATATAGTCATAAAAGGAAGTCATCACGGTTGTTGGTTCTACTACAAATTCATATTGGATGTCATTTGAAGAGATTTCATTAGTATATGGCAAAATTATCGTTCCTCTATCAAGTCCGGATACAGGAATAAGATTTCTCTCTACCTGGGTAAATTCTTCGGCAGACAAGAATGAAATAAGTAAAAGAAATGAAATTATTAAACATATTTTTTTCAACATTTGACCCTCCAAGTCCTTAAATTTTTTCTTATGTTAATGTTACTTTTTTTCATATAAACTCCACAAAGACAAAAAAGAATATATTTACAAATTTGTCAAAAAAAAGCCCGTTCAAAAATGAACAGGCCTTAGTATCTGTGAGGAATTTGTAGTTTTATCGGGTCAGCATCATCTTTTGAACTTTTGCAGAACCATCGATCTCGACCTTATATAGATAGATTCCATTTGCTACATCTTTACCATTCTGGTCTTTTCCATTCCAAGTTGCATACCCCTCTGTGGGTAGCTCACCAGCTTGCACATCGAGTGTAGTAATCAGTTGTCCTCTTGTGTTATATACACCAACCGATGAGTTTTGATATGGTTTTTTGGCTGTAAAGTTGATGGTCGTGGATGCGAAGAAGGGATTGGGATGATTAGAAAGGGAAGCTATGGGATTTTCATGGCTTGGATTAACTGAAGGTGCAGGGAATTCGATATCAATACTGCAATAGGTGATCTGTCCTCCCACATCTTGTCCAGCTTGAGCTCGAATGTAACATCCGAAGGAATTATCATTATAATACATAATATAAACTCGTCCAACCGTCTCGCTGATCGGCTCAATATAGTTATACAAATTTTGATACACAGTGATTTGTTCAGAGAAATCAAAGAGAGGATTGTAAATATCCGTGAGCTCAATTGGATCAGACCAGGCTTGACCATTGTTGGAGGAAGCAGAGATATATAGTATTGGATGTTGTGCATAAGCTTGATATCCAGGATCGCCATCTTCAGCAAGTTGAACATATGTTCCGTCAGCCCAGAGTTGAACCATCCAATTATTCTCTTTATTGATCGCATTTCTCTGGCAATTCTGGTGGAATATCTCAGATTCTTCGGGATATTTATTATATGATATAGAAGTATAGAGAAGAGTATCCAGACCTACGATTTCCCAGGGAACATCTCTTCCAGTCCATGGATCGATACCCGGGAAAGCGGGAACATTATGATAATCCCAGCTTACACCATCCCATACTGCTTCTGCTTGGGGGAGGAAATGATTGAAATAAAAGCTTGATCCGGCATCATCAGTATATCCGTATTCCTGAAGATAGCAAATATGTGCAACTCCATTTGCATCAAACTGAGCTGTATCATGCCATCCGTAGGAGTCTACCGTAAGAGTGTCTATGACATTGCCACTAGCATCAGTAAATTGAGGTATGTTTGCAACGCAATAGATATAATCATTAGGACCGTCACCATGTAGATTTGCAGTATCCCAAGTGGTTCCATAGTCATAGGATTCAAAGATATAGAATCCCTGATCAACAGGCATATCTCCCAGGTCGCCTTCCAGCCATGAACAAAATCCGACAATAGCAACTCTACCCGGAGTGCTATGGTCTATAGCAAAAGCTTGGGACTGCGGACGGCAGGATTTATCACGCCAATAATGCATTGGGGTTACAGTCGTCCAGTTGGCAACATTCAGCACTACTGACATGTCAACAAAAAGAGTATTTTCAACATCTATATACATAATTCTCGGATCTTCACAAGGCCAATCCCAGGCATCATGCGTGTAATTTTTTGAGATATTATAAAGTCGCACCCAGCCATCTCCATTTGGAGATGGTCCTACATATACATATGGCCAGATGTACTCATCAGGTAATGGAGAGTCGAAGAACGTTGCAGATGACCAGAATCCAGGAATGCTCAAAAGAGCATAGTCATCATAACATATCGTTACGCCATAATTTGCCGTAGTTGGATTTTCATGCCATGTAGCAAAGCAGTCACCGGTAGCAGGATGGACGGCAACACTCCCGTATCCTTGAATGAGATCGTAAGTAGAAATAGCAGCCCAGTTTCCACCAATGCTGCCGAACTCATCAGCATAGGCATAATACTGGCGCCGAGTTGCTGTTGTAGTAGCCGTGCCAAACCATGTGATATACGTGCCGGCACCATTATCGGTTTGCCTTTGAACTGGATAACCTTCGTAAGAACCGGGCATGTAGTCATAGTACGATGTCATGATTTCTGTAGGGTAGGTGTAAAAACTATAATTAGGTACAGGCGGGTTGTCACGATGATTAGCTTTGGATAGTGGAACTAATTTACTGACATCAATGTTAGTAACAGCAGTTTTTTCCGAACCGGCGGGATCCATAAATTCTGCGTGAAGTGTGAGAGTCGATACAAAAAAGCATAAGAGTAAAAGTACTCCTAATTTTTTCATGTAATCCTCCATTCAATTTTTTTTAACATGTTAACACATTTAACCTCTCTAAGAAAATAACAACTTGCGAAATCTTAAATATATTAGATTCCTGATTTCCATATGTACTTTTTAATGTTATAGTAAGATAATATTCTTAAAATTTTTGTCAAGAAGTTGATTAGTAAAATAAAAAAAAGCCCGCTCAAAGGAAGAACGGGCTTATATATATAAGTTATATTTTGCTTATCTGCTAAGCATCATCTTCTTGGCAATTGTTGCACCATTGGTTTCCACTTTATAGAAGTAGATTCCATTTGCTACATCATTACCATATTGGTCAGTACCATCCCATGTTGCATGTCCTGCAGTATGAGAATCAGCAATCGAATCGATTGATTTCACGAGCTGACCTCTTGTGTTATAGATCGTGACTTTTGCGTTTTCCACGCCAACTGAAGCTGAGAATTGGATCTGGGTATGTGAGAAGAATGGATTGGGAACGTTGCGAAGAGTCATAGATGCTTCTGGTTGTGGCTGTGCGGGATCTGTTGAATAGGTCATATCTCCAAAATTTATTTTGAATGAACAGTACACCATTTCACCACCGGTTGCTGGACCCATGAGTTGGATCGAGCTACCGTAGTCATTATCATCAAAGAAGTACATGTCAATCCGCCCCCAGCCATCGCCAAGGTCTTTGATCGTGGGATTGATATAGGGATACATCGTGATCATGTCTGCAAATCCCGGGAACACAGTGCTGTAGATATCAGCGAGTTCAATTGGGGCACTCCATGCTTCACCATTGTTATTTGTTGCAGAGACATAAAGAATTGGATGAGTCGCATATGCATCATATCCCGGTATTCCATCTTCTGCATACAGTGTTTTTGTGCCATCATTCCATACTTGAACCATCCATCGTTGTGTGACACAGGCAGCATTGCGTTGTGAATTTTCATGAAATCCAACATCAGCGGCAATAGAGAACGGATAAGTTCTCCACGGGTATATCAACGTATCTCCGCTTACTGCTTCGATTTCCCATGGAACACTGTGTCCGGACATTGCATCAATTCCTGGCAAATTAGGAACTTCACGAATTTCCCAAGTACCGTCAGTTTTATACACAACTTCAGCTTGGTACTGGAACTCGTAATAGGGCCAGTAGGATGCGCTCGCGGCTACAGTATCAACAGAGCATATCCAGAACTGCTCCGGTAAATGCATGTTTCCTTCACTATCAAATAATGTTGTTCTATGAGTTGAGTGCTGGTTGCCGGGCCATCCGATCCAGACATGGAGTTCATCAAGAAGCACGTCATCAACAGCAAATCCCGGACCGTTTTCTACTGCATAAAGCACATATTCATTATACATGCCAACATCTGTTTGATATGAATGGAAGTTCGCATAATCCCATGTTTCACCACCGTCATAGGAATCCCATACATAGAATCCCTGTGGAACAACTTCAAGGCCTATTAAACCACTTGTGTATCCTGCATAACCGAAAATGGCGACATGTCCAGCATTAAAAGGATCTACTGCAAAAGAGGGATAAGGACGGCAGGAAAGACCTGTTGCGGGATCTGACCAGTCACGTGAAATATTCACGGGACCAGACCAATTAATTTTATCCAGCATGATATCAAGATCACCATATACATAGGAGTCTTGAGGAACATCGATCCAGCGGATAATATCATGTTCGATCACACCGTCGGGATTCTGTTGGCTAGTTTGATATACACGATAATTTCCGGTAGTAGCATAATCAGGAGCCATCCCGATGTACATATAGGGCCAGATATATTCGTCGATATATGGAGCCGGCTGATCGAAGGTAACTGGAGTTTTCCAGAAACCGGGAATATAGAGTAGACCATAGTCATCAAACGTTGCGCGTGTGTTCGTATCTTCAGGAGTGCTTGCACCCATAACATCATGCCAAGAGGGAATAGGATCGCCTGAAGCAGGATGCATGGTCAAACCGGGATAACCCTGCCATGTGTCGGAAGTTGTGATAGTAGCATATTCTATTGCACCGCCCGGGTGAACGTATGCCCAATACACTCTTCTGTTATCAGTAGTGTTTGGTTGACCGTGGAATATGAAGTAAACGCCACCAAATGAGTCTGGCTGGCACATAATTGCACGACCACAATAACTACCTGGCTGATAGTCATAGTAGTTAGTAAAACCTGCGAGGGTCGTAGGATCCTGAATGAATTCCCAATCAGGAACGTTGAAGTTGCCATCGTTTCTGTTCTGTGTGGCAACTTTGAGATGCTTAGGTGCTTCGAGAGGAACTGTGGTCATGTTGTTGTTCACTGGTTGCTGAACATCGTTAGCCCAAACCATTCCTGCGAGCACGAGGAGCATCATACATAACATAGCAATTTTTTTCATTTTTTTAATCCTCCGTCATTTTAATGATTAATTACTAAAATTTCATCTTTAAAGATAGACGTATTGGTCCGGTAAGAAATTTACCATCCATCTTTTCTTCTAAGTCACCAAAGGGTGTATATGCAGCATCAATATCCATAACAGCAAAGGAAGTAGGGAGCTTCCAGCCAAGTCCAAACGAAGCTGTTTGAGCATCAAGATTAAATTGATATCCACCGCGAAGGAAGAAGGTTCCGATTCTGTATTCAAGTCCGGCATTATATGTTTCAAGACGGTCAACGCAGTTATCAACCTGGAACACTGCATTAATTGACTGCATCTTGGATTCGAGAACGGTCATTGCAACGCCAAGTGAGAAATTCATAGGAAGTGCAAAGGGGAGTTCTTCTCTGTCTTCATCAACAAGTCCATCGCCATCATTATCAAGAAGGTCGTAGGGATCTTCATCAATAAGTCCATCGCCATCATTATCAAGTGTGTATTTCATTTCAGGACCAAAATTCCTTAAGCTCATACCAATCGTAAGATCTTTCCAGCCGGTATTATAAAGGGTTCCGAGGTCTACACTCCAACCATTTACATCATATTCATCAAGATTTTGTCTAAGATATTTGAACGAGAAACCAAGAGAGAATTTGTCAGTAAGCATGGCTGCGTAGGAAAGCCCAGCCATCACATCACTGCAGGTGAACTGTTCCCCATTTGGTCCGAATTCATCATCAGTTGTCACATCCATCCAGTCCATATACAATATCGACCCACTGATTCCGAACACTCCGAGGGAGGTTGGAAATGCAAAGGTCAGGTAATCATAATTTATATCTGCAACATAGCGAGTGTGGTTTAAAAATAATTCACTGCCATTTGTATATGCGAGACCTGCGACATTCCAATAGGTTGAGGAAGCGCCTTTCGTATATGCCGTGTATGCTTCACCCATACCTATCGCACGGGCATCAACACCGATTTTAAGGAACTGCATACCGGCAGTACCGACTTTAGCAAAAATATCAGCTTGAACCAAGGTTGGTATAAGTAAAAGGGCCAATATTACAAAAATTATCCTTTTCATGTTAACCACCTTTATTTAATTAAAACAAGTTTATCGACTTTAACATTACCAGTCGCATGATCTTCTACAGAATATAAGTACACACCACTTGCAATGATCTGATCATGTTTTGAGAGGAGATCCCAAGGTTCCATTCCACCTGGGGCAATACCAGTATGAGTTGCTTTACTAGGATTGATAACATCAACAGTTGACATACCACTATGTTCGATTTCATCAACAAGGTCACCGGCAAGAGTATAGATCTTAATTGTACATTTCTCTGGAAGGTTTACGAACCATATACGTTTGCTTCTATCACCGGTCTCATCTTTATCACGCCTTCCGTCGAACTTACTTTGTCCAAGGTAAGGATTTGGCACGACATAGACATCATCGAGATTGGAAGCAGCAGACGGACCGGCAAAGACAGTTATCCGGTTTCCATCTTTACCTGACTCAAGTGCCTGAAGACTCTGCGAAGGAATACCTCTATCAAAGGAGCTGACAGCAAAGTAGTTTTCAACTCCCTTTTCCGGATAGAGTATTTCATTTACATAGTATCTTCGTGAAAGTCTGTTCTTTTTCATCTCAAGCAATCCTTCTGGATGTGCCTGTCCAAGATGCTCTGGAAGAGGGATTAATTTATCATCATAAAGACAAAGATATAATTCATCACCTATAGCGGGATTTTTAAAGAGAAGAGATTCTTTATCGTGTCTTTCATTTTCCGGAAGATGAGCATAGGGTGTGACATCCACATCAGCACTATCCAGTACATTATACATCGGAATTCCATATACTATATCACCAATGACGATTTCTACAAAAGAATAGAGTGAGTCGAGATGATAGTAGTCAGTCCAATATACAGTGCTGTCCGCAGTATAGATAATATCTTCAGTAGGATCAGTACCGACAGTATATTTCATCGGAAGTCCATTATTGATACCAAGCTGACCGCCGTATGATACATTCATACTGTCAACAGGAAGATTCATGCAGACATTATAGTCTCTTATATCCTGAGGTGTATCGACCTTATCCCAGCGGTCCCATTGCATATAAGCATCCTGTTCACCGGAGTTGGAAGCTTTCCACAAAGAGTAGCCCTGGAAGTCATGTCTCAATCTGTATGCAGTCCATGGGTTGACTTTTGCATTTATGTTATATCCGCCACCATTCCAATGGTCAGGATCAAATTCTTCCGGGAAATATCCATAATGAGCTAACTGCTCATCGTATTTACTGATATAGCTGTCAAGATATGGAATAGTGTTCTGCCAGCCGACAAATTCTTTTGTGAGTGTCATTCTATCAACGGTGAACTCGGAGCGGTTATCCCAGTAGACAAAAATAGTATCACCGTTCTGAGATTGGTCAAGTGTCATGTTTGGTATATCAGGTGGACCGGGTGCTTCATAGTGTTTAAATGTATCAGGGAGCACCACTGTTGTAAGAGTTTGTGCTTCACCATACAGTGTTTTGGACCACACCGCAGTTCTTTTAAGTTCTTCAATGTCTTCACCGGGGAAAACTGCAATAACGATTTTCATTGTTTCGTAGGGTTTAAGGTTCCAGCTTGAGTCTGTAGGTGCAACGAAACCTTGCTTATCACCATAGAATGCGAAGAGGAATCGAGTATCTACAGGATCATTAAGTTGAGCACCGGGGTCCTCGCGAAGGGAAGTGAATTTAAGATCAAAGGAATCTGTGTTGTGTGTCATCAACCAATACTTTTCATTTCGAACCGCATTAGGGACATTATGTGTGGGACCATCACCGACTTCCCATGTCCAGCAGGCAAATTCCAACTGTTCTGGGTCAGGAGAACACACACGAGCACCAATATATCCTGTGGTGAGACCTCCATCCTGGTCAGCATCATAGGTGTAGGCAAATTCGTATCCTTCACCGGGAACATAACTGCTTATGTCCTCACCGGCACGTGATGTAGCACCCCACGCCTGTGGACCTACATCACAATCCATATATACAGCCATTGCGCAGTCAAAAAGAGTGTCAATAGGATTCATGTTAGTAATATCAAACTCAACATATACCAAATTTTTGATATACTCATAACTCCACTGGAAACTTACCTGGCGTACTCGAATATTATTTGGTATATGCTCTTGAGAATAGGATGATGATTCTTTTACTCTTTCTCCGGGAGTTCCAAATGGACTGTAGTCATAATAATATCCAAGATAATCCTGTTCTGAGATAGGATAACCATCTTCATCACGAAGAAGATCTCCGTCATCGTCCTGAGTTTGAGCAAAGTTATATATGCTGTCCGGATCTTCATATCCCAGTTCAAGGAAACCGAGTGGGAACCAGATATCAATATTTGCAAGGATTTCGGCCGGTTCACATTGCGTTCTTGGAACAACACCTCTATAGAAGTTATCACCCGGCAGGAATGTGCTGAACTGATCGGGCACAGTACTTCTATAAGGGAATGCAAAACCAGCAGGATCTTCATCGATCCTTCCATCGCCATCATCATCTTCACCTTGTAATTGGTCACGTATTGATGATTCAACCACACCATCGCTCAGGTTGTAGATATCATACGTTGGTCCGAGAACATTTTCTTCAAGCGGATTGTACGCTGGTAAGAATTCATAGTAATCAGCATCACCATCAAAGCCGACAGTCACGAGAGTATCAATGGCTCTACCGAAACCCATATTAGCGGTGCCAGTTGTTTCTTGTGCAGCGTCTTGCCAGTACAGCATCTGTCCGAAGTCATTTCTGCGTTGTTTACAAGCACCGAACCACAAAGCGCCCTGGTAAAGATAGTCAATACCAGATCCTCCCGGATATTCCAGGGAGGGCCATTGCGGGACAACGTCATCGCCTGATCCAAAGAAACCATAGTTACTTATTCGTAACCATATGTTTCCGACATTGTGATAGTGAAAGATATCAAGTCTTTTGTCTGCGCCGGAGCCACCATTTACTGATCGACCCCAAAGAAAAGTACTTGAGAGCATCAGCATGAGGAGAACTACCAGAAAAACAGGCAGGAAACCAATTTTAGAGCGCATATTATTACCTCCTACTTTCTTCATTAAAATTTTATTTTTCATATTATATTACAACTTTATAACTGGAATGTAATCGGAAAGATAACCCATACTGCGACAGGTTTACCCTGATTTTTTGCAGGTATGAAAGTCCATTGTCTAACTGCTTGAATCGCTGCTTCGTCCAAACCACCAGGACCGGACTGCAAACTCTTAACGATTTCGATAGCACCAACATTACCATCTTCAAAAACTTCTGCGCGAACTATCACCTTACCTTCAATACCGGCATTTCGGGCGAACTGAGGATATTCCGGCCTGACTTTTTTAATAGGAATAGGTTCTTCTTCGTGAACAACGAATTTAGGAGTAGTACCTTCCCTGGAAACAGGAGGTGGTTTGGTGAGATCAAGAGTAGTGGGTCCGATAGTTTCGATTTCTTCAATATCTTCATCTTCACTCATATCACCTTCTTCAATTGTCAGAGGAATAATAGGTTTTACTTCTTCGGGTGGTTTGAATTTCTGTCGAACTTCAGGTGGTATCTCAATGGTTTGGATTTCTTTTGCTTTATGCTGATAGGGTTTCACTTCGATCTTTGGAAACACCAAAAAAGTGAAAAGCAGCAAAAGAAGTGCGAGAGATAATGATTTCTCATAGAAAGAACTCGCAACATCTTTCCAATCATGGTAAGTATTAACAGATTTCTTTTGCATAATATAAAACCTTTAGTATATTTATGTTACGTTACCTAGATTTCCGCGCTTCAAAGGATATTCTCAAAGCATTTGCTCTTTTTAACTCGTTCATCACATCTACCATAATGCCATATTCAGTATCTTTATCAGTTCTAAAACTAGTGATCATTGCTGGATTATCTGCAATCTTACTTTGCATCACGAATTGGATCTGACTGACCTGTGTTGCAAAATCATCAATAGAGATAAGACCTGAACGGCTGATATAAATAGTGGCTGCATTTCGTCTGTTGATTTTCTGAACGGCTTGCGCTCGAGGAAGATTGACTTTCAGACCTTTTTCTTTTACAAATGTGGTAGAAACCATAAAGAATATCAGTAGTAAGAAGGCAATATCGGACATTGAAGCGTTAGGTATTTCAGAAGCGACCTTTGTTTTTCTAACTATTTTTGCCATAGTGCCTCTTATCTGGTAGAAAGTGAAACGGTTTGTGCGCCGGCAGCGAGCAATCTGTCAAGTGCACGCACCATCATTTCGTATTTTGCTCTTCTGTCAGCTTCAAGCACAAATACCATTTTAGGGTTCTCAATGATTTTTTCATTTACGATACGTTCAAGTTCAACAGGAGTAACAATTTCATCGTTAACAGCAATATCTCCTCTTCTGTTCACCTTGATCTTTGTAAGGTTCTCCTTCTTGATCTTTACCTTTTTGCCACCCGATTCGGTGTGTGGAGGAAGTACCAAGCCAAGTCCTTCTTTCACGTCAAATTTTGTAGTAACCAGGAAAAAAACAAGCAAAAGAAAGGCCACATCGGCCATTGAGGATGTAGGAATCTTAGGAGTGAGACGCGGTTTTTTTGCTTTTACAATGTTCATGCTAACTCAATTCCTAACACTGTTATTTAATTTCTGATAAGGTTTCGGTCAGTTTTTCCGAACCTGTTTGCATGTCGATTATCAAACCATCAATAATTGAGACAAAGAAGTTATTGAACAACTGAATTGGGATAGCAACAGCCAAACCTGATGCTGTGGTGATCAAAGCAACTGATATACCGCTTGCAACAATAGTAGGTTCAACTTCACCAGCAGCAGCGATAGCTTCAAATGCCTGGATCATACCAACAACTGTTCCCAAGAAACCAAGCATGGGTGCGAGGTTAATGGTTGTGGCTAGAGCAATAAGCCCTTTTTCAAGGAAAGACATTTCAAGGATAGCAGCATGTTCGACTGCTTTTTCCACTTCTTCGGATCCCTTATCTGCTTTTAGCAACCCGGCATGAAGGACACTGGCAACAGGACCCCGGGTTTTTGCGCAAAGTTCTGTTGCCTCATCGAATTTCTTGTCTTTTACTAAAGGGAGAAGTTTGGCTAAGAAATCGTGAACAGAAATTTTTGCATAACGAAGGGAAATGATCTTCCAAATTGAAGTTGCTAATGCCCAGATAACCAAAATGAGCATCGGGTACATGACCCATCCACCCTTGATAAAAAGGTCAACTAAGCCGCTTCCAACAATTTTTCGTGCAAAGGCTTCCATACCTCCAGTTTGTGCTGTTTCTTCAACCACAACTGCTTCTTCAACGATAGCTGTTGTGTCTTCAGCTGTCACTGCTTCCTGTGCACAAAGATTGCCGACAAACATGCCAACTAATAATAATGCCAAGAATAGAATTCTGAGTTTCTTATTGGTATACACTTGTATATCCTCCTTAATTTTTACCATTCAAATTTTATGCCTAAGGAAATTCTGCGACCTACAGAATAAATATTGGGATTGGATAGACCGGCAAGGTATATTGCAGCGCCAGTGACGTCTTCATCACCATCCGGAGGTCCTACAATTTTGCCGTCATGATTCAAATCATAGGTATCCCAATAGGTCAGGGTTCCTTTATCCGGTGTTTCACCAGTTTTTGCGTCTACATAATTGATATTTAGAGTATTAAATAAATTTGATATGTTAACGAAGATACTGAATTGTGTATCTCCAAAAAGTTTGAAGGACTTGCTGACCCTCAGGTCAGCGGAATTTGTCCAGGGAAGTCTGTCGGAATTTGTTTCTAATTCTACATTACTGTCAGGATCAGGTGTAAGGGGCGTATATGGAGCACCGGATTGAATTCTCCAAAGCAAGCTGGCATAGAATTTATCAGGCATTTTTAAACCGAGTAGATAAAATTCTTCATCCTCAGGAATTCTGAAATCTACATTCACAGATGCATTATGACGAATATCCCAGGTAAGAGGGAATTCCCGCAGGTTGTCACGTGCTTCATGAGCGCCGGAATTACGTCCGTTTGCCCATGAGTAGGTATAACCTATAGTGCCGCCCCAGAAATTACTGAAGCGTTTTCGAAGAGTAAGCTCTACACCGCGAGCGCTGCCATAGTCTTCAGAAATATAGAGCCAGTATTGTCGTCCTGCCTGAGCAATACTGTCGGGCAAGAGCGCGTAGTCATTATCAAGAATACTGACAAGGTTATAAATATTTTTATAGAAAAGTGTTACATCCAGGAGATAATCCTCACCCATCTGATGCTCGACGCCAACTTCATAGGTAATAGTTGTTTCGGGTTTGAGGTTTGGATTACCAACATTAGTGCCGACCTGTCCGGCTTCCGGAGTTGCACTCGTGAACACATACTGCATCGGTGGAAGCTGAGATTGGTAGTTATATGCAAAGTGCAGCACGTCCTTTTCTGTGATAGGATGAGACACACCCAAACGGGGGCTAACCATGAGCTGGAATTTCTTAACATCTTCTGTTTTGGTCATAAATCCACCGCTGCCGTCATCAACGATATAGGCTACTTCATCCCATTTTGCATCGATATATTCACCAGTCGTATCGCTTTTCACCTGATATTTATCTCCGAGATACCAGAAGTCGAAACGCATACCGGCATTAACGATCATGCCTTCCCATTCCATTTTATCCTGCAGATAAAAAGCACCCTGCCATGGATATGCTTTATAACCGTCAACTTCGCCACCAGCAAAATGAATGCCATTTTGGAAATCTTCTTTGGTAAATATTTTGCCATCCCAACCTAGATAACCATAGGACGAGAGAGAATCGATTGGTATGTGCATCCCTGTTGTATCAACATCCTTACCTTTAAGATAATTTGGTAATTTTTTTGCATCGTCAATTTCCCATGGACTGGTTAAACGGTCTTTATAAATCTCGTTAAACATAATTTCAAGACCGGTTTTGGCTTGATGTATCTCGTCTATCTGATAGGTGAAATCACTTCGCAGTGTGTACGTAATGGTTTGATCTTTCCAGAAATTACCAGCATGAGTTCCGGGATTGGAGAAAAAGGGAATTGGTTGTTCGTTATGTAATTGATCATAATATTCGACAACCTCATTTAGTTCTGCACCAGGAACGTGTACACCGAAATTATCATAATCTGGAGAATCAATCCATGTAGGATTATTCCAGTCGGTATTTTGTGATTCGAAATACCAATCTCTGTCTACACCGGAGTTGAGATCAATGTTTGTCTCAAAGCGGCTTGCACGGAGTGTGTAGAACATTTTTGGAGAGAGAGTGTGATCCCACGTTAACGCTACCTGGTTATGCTCGGTAGTCCAGTGGTTCATGTAGCGAAGTGACAATCTATTCAAGTAACTGAAAGGAAGATTAGTTTCTCTGTCACCTCGTACTGCAGCAGTTAATTTAACAGTAGGACTGACTTGGAATTTAGTTTTCAGGTTTGCCTGATAGTTGTTAACATGTCTGTCACCAACATCAAAGAGCCAGACCTTCTTTCTATCTCCTGCAATAGAATTAATTTGATCGACGTAATGTAATAAATCTCCGAAGCCAAAATAAGATAATTGCCCCAATGGATCGTATAAAGGATTATCTTCTTCAAGTGAATAATAATCTTTGTAACGTCCATCAGTCCATGCGCCGGTCGTGTTTAGATAAAAAGTAAATTTATCTCTTTGATGCTGTGAACCGGCAGGAATAATTGGTCCGCCAATAGCGAATTTAACCTTGTCTTCATTGCTTCCCTCATCAAAAATGTGGTCAGAGCTTACTTCAAATTTTCCTGAGTATTCAGGACCACCCGACTTGGTAACAAGGTTAATAATAGCCGATTGTGCGTTACCGAATTCTGCGGTAAAGCCACCTGTTTGAACAGACATGTCTCCCACAGCGTCCATATCGAGCTGCATTCCAAATCCATTATCTACAGGATTTGAAACGGACATACCGTCAACAGTATATACTACCTCATTTGCACGACCACCTCTGATATGGAGATTTTCTCCAGATCCGACAGCGCCTGCAGTAACAGCAACGATTTCCTGTATGGACTGAACCGGCATTTGTTTAATGTCTTCAGCTGTAATGATTTTCTCTGAACCGGTAATGTCCTTCTCAACAAGCCTCTGTTCCGCTCTCACGGTGATACCTTCGATTTCGGTATCAGTACTTTTGAGCTCAAAGTTCAGGGTTGTGGTCAAATCCAGATTGATTTTGACACCCGTAACAGTGACTGCCTGATATCCCAGTCGGAAAGCTTTAATCTCATAGGTGCCAGGAGGAATATTTATTACCATGAAACGACCTTTGTCGTCCGAGGACGCACCCATCTGTTTTTCAATAATGAGTACATTCGCACCAATAACGGGTTCTCCTGAATCTACATCAGTAACACGGCCAGCAAGTTTACCAGTGGTTCCTGCATTAAGCACGGCTACCATGAAAAAAAGCACAACGAATATAAAAGCAAATACGTACCTTTTCATAGCTTCTCCCTTCATAAAAAATTGGCCTTAGGTACTAAGACACGGGGCTAATTTCGAGTGAGTTAAAACATATGTCAACTTTTTTTTACTTCGACAAAACATTACATTTCATTGATGATATACTTATTTTTGAAACCTTCATACAATTGATTCTCATATTGGGTCAAATCTCCATTTTCAGAAAAGGATATTCCAAAATGTTTTTGGAAATTATTTTTTAGGATATTTACAAAGTCATTGAAATGCATGGATTTTGCGATTACATCATTTATTGCAATCGTTTTTTTTGACAACAATTTCTTTATTATTTCTTTTTCTTTATTACTATTTGTGGGTATCAGCTCTGCCATAAGCTCCTGATTGTGATTAAGTAAAATTGAGCCATGCTGAAGCAGGGCATTACCCTTGCGGATTTGCGCACTGCCGATTATCTTTTTGCCTTTATAATTTATTTCGTATTTAGATGCGCTTGTAAAGCAGGGATTTACCCAAATTTTCTGCTCTTTGTCAGAAGGCATACTGTTCTGCATCTTCGCATCAATACCAATCTCCCGGAGTGTGGCGAGTAGTACTTCACCTATCTTTCGATAGGATTCCAAAACCGAACCTGCAAGGATTCCATCGGTTCTGGAAATAATAGCGTACGTAACTTCATCATAATGAAGCACAGCTCTGCCGCCTGTCGGTCTACGCACGAGCCCGAAACCATACTCTTTTACCTTGTCCGGTAGAATATGCTCTTTTATTTTCTGATGATACCCAAAAGAAACAGTTGGTGGGTCCCAATCATATACACGAATTGCAGGTGGATCATTTTTATTGATAATTCCGAATAGGATCGCTTCGTCCATCGCCATGTTTTCATAGGATTTGAGTTTTCCGGAATTAATAAAACGCCAGGTTTCTTTCATTATATAATAACTACTTTCTGTACACCTTTTATAATAGTACCGATCACATGGGCATCAGTTTGCTCAAGAATCGTATTCGCCTCTAATTTGTTAACTACAGCGATCATGCCAATTCCCATATTGAAAGCCCGGTACATCTCGTCTTCATCAACCCGCCCTTCCTGCTGAAGAAAATTGAAGAGAGAGGGGACTTCCCACGACGTTTTTTTCACAATTGCGGACATTCCTCCAGGAATTATTCGTTTAAGATTTCCCGGGATACCTCCACCAGTGATATGTGCAAGTCCTTTAATAATGCGCTTGTCAATAAAAGGTTTAAGGATAGGATAATATGACCTGTGCACAGCGAGAAGTGCTTCTGCAATGGTTTTTCCCAATTCATTTATATATGAATCCGGTTTGAGCTTAAGCAGATCAAATACGATTTTACGAGCGAGCGTGTAGCCATTAGTATGAAGTCCGGTTGAAGAGAACCCGAGTAGTACATCGCTATCGGAAATTGTCTTGCCTGAGATTGCATTCTCTTCGTCAACACAGCCGATAATGGTGCCGACGAGATCAAAATCATCCTTCTGATAAAGAGACGGCATTTCTGCAAGTTCTCCACCGATAAGAGCGCAGTCATTTTCCCGGCACGCAAGAGAAAGCCCTTTCATAATTTTTTCTACATGCTGAGGTATAACTTTTCCTATGCCAATATAATCGAGAAAAAATAGCGGAAATGCACCTTGGGTGAGGATATCATTCACACAGTGATTTACAATATCCTGCCCGACCGTGTCCCATTTTTGTGCTAGATTTGCAACCTGCACTTTTGAGCCGACGCTGTCTGTGCTTGATGCCAAAATCGGCTGCTTCCATTTTGATAGATCGAGTTTGAAGAGCGCACCAAAGGAACCGATGTCCATGACCACATTTTTTGAGAAAGTGCTTTTTGCAAGCGGTTTTATCAACTCTACGGCTTTTTCGCCTGCGCTGATGTCAACACCAGCTTTCTTATAATTCATTTTACCTTTCATTATTCAAACTGAGTATAATTTTTAAGCTTGTCAAAGCGCAATTTTATTTTTTCCTTTGAAAGCTTTGTGAGGGCATCTAAGCTGAAACCTTCAACATCGAATGCTGAAGTGATCGTTCCCATGATGGCTGCCTGTTTCAGAGTTTTATCATTGAGTGTTTTGCATGATGCAAGATAACCCATGAAACCACCCGAGAAGCAATCTCCCGCACCGGTTGTGTCCAGAACCTTTTTGAGCGGATAGCCCGGAGCAAAGAAATAAAAATCCTTCTTTACGACCATCACGCCGTGCTCTCCCTTTTTGACGACTACGATTTTTGGTCCGTATGTGAGTATCTTCTGGTATGCATCATATAAATAATGTTCCTGTGTGAGCAAACGGATTTCTTCATCATTAATAAAAAGGATATCAATATGTTTAAACATTTCTATTAATTTATCGAGTTTCTTGATGATCCAGTAGTTCATTGTATCCGCAGCAATGATCTTTGGTTTTCGCATCTGAGATATTACATTAAGCTGTATTTCCGGATCGATATTTCCAAGCAATACAAACGGGGAATCGCGCAGATCGTCAGGAATAATCGGGTTGAACTTCTCGAAAACATTTAAGTGAGTTTCCAGCGTAATAGCTTGATTGAGATTCACATAACGTCCTCTCCAACGAAAAGTTTTTCCATCAGCAAAATGTAAAGCCGATGTATTCACTCCGTGCTTCTCCAGGAGTTCCACATGCTTTTTGGGGAAATCCTGTCCGACTACGCCAATGATGGAAACATTATCATAAAGAAAACTTGCTGAAACCGATGAATATACTGCAGAACCACCAAGCACATCGTGCACTTTTCCATGATGATTTTCAATACTATCAAGAGCTATAGAACCAACGACCAGTAAACTCATTATTCTGTATCCATTTCTTCAATTATCACAGTGGCAGGTTTGTTCTTATCATTAAGAATGTAGTCCCAGAATTTTGAAACTCCTCCTGTAGAAAAAAAACGGACAAGCAGGATTAGCAATATCAACAGTATGATTCTAATAATGAGTTTCCAGATCGAAGTGAGGTCTTTATTTCGATAGTCTCTTCGTTTTTTCCATTCATCAGTGAAAAAAGACATATTATATAATATTTTTCAAACCCTCAGCAAGGCGCTGCAGTCCCTCTTCAATATTCTCCATGGAATTTGCATATGAAAAGCGGACATAATTGTTTGCTCCGAAAGCTGAGCCGGGAACAATTGCAACAAAATAATTTTTCAGAATGTAGTTGCAAAAGTCTGCCGAGGAGGTGATATTCTTTTTATTATTTTGTAAATAATAGGAAATGTCGGGCATTGCATAAAAAGCGCCTTTGGGAAGCGTGCATCTTACATTTGGGATTTTATTCAATTCTTTCACAAGAAAATTTCTTCGCTTCTCGAACTGTTGTCGCATCTTCTCAATACTACCGTCATTCTCTGTGAGAGCAACGATGGCAGCTTTCTGTGTCATAGAATTTACATTCGATGTCGTATGACTTTGGATACGGCTTGCATATTTAATGAGCTCTAATGGTCCAGCAGCGTATCCGAGACGCCAGCCGGTCATGGCATATGCTTTGGAAACGCCGTTTATCACAATTGTGATTTCTTTTACTTCAGGGGAAAGCGATGCAATAGATACGTGCTCTTCACCATCATAAATGAGTTTCTCATAGATTTCATCAGAAATAATAAGAATGTTATGTTTCACACATACTTCTGCTATACCAAGCAGTTCTTCTTTGGAGTAGACACTTCCCGTAGGATTATTCGGTGAGTTTAAAATGAGCGCTTTAGGATTGCTCAATGAAGAAAGTGCCTCATCTAGCTGTTGGGCTGTGATCTTGAAATTTGTGCTCATATCTGTGGGAAGCAGGATTGGATGTCCGTCAACCATTTCTACCTGTGATGTGTAGCTCACCCAGTAGGGAGATGGGATAAGCACTTCATCGCGGGGATCGCATATTGCGAGGAGGATATGAATGATCGAAGCTTTCGCTCCGGGAGAAACAAGTATCTGATCTGCCGTGTAATCGAGTCCATTGTCTTTTTTGAATTTCTCTACAATTGCCTCACGAAGTTCAAGAATTCCAGCAGAGGCAGTATAGTGAGTAAAATTTTCATCCAGCGCTCTTTTTGCTGCTTCCTTTATATAATCGGGCGTATTGAAGTCCGGTTCGCCAACCCCGAAATTTATCACATCATGTCCTTCCGCTTTCATTTTTTTGGCAAGGGCAGAAACGGTTAGTGTGGGGGATGGTTTGATCGCACGAGCGCGGTGTGAAAGTAAAGTATTCATTACGTCTCCAGATAATTACAATTCATACACTATTTTGGATAGATCGGCAGTTTTGACAAATGTAGAATGGATCATACGAAGAAGTGCCATGCGGTTTTCTCGAAGCTGCTCATTCTCTACCATGACCATCACATTATCAAAAAATGTATCAATAAAATCTTTTAATTCTACTAGGTCATCAAAACAGGCATTGTAGTTTTTTTCTTCAAAATGAGCTTCATAATGGGGTATGATCCCGACCAGTTTTTGATAGAGCTGGGATTCCTCTTTTTCTTTAAAGAGCGCTTCATTCAAGGGAACGATCATTTGTGAGCTCTCAAGAATATTTGACGCTCTTTTAAATCCAATGATGAAATTTTTGAAATCTTCATGCAATTTAAATTCCTGCAGACTTCTGGCTCGTATCATCAAATCGGGAATATCTGTATGATCTGCTTCAATTACTGCGTTTATCACATCGTAATCGATTCCCGAATTTTCAAGGTACTTACGTATTCTTTGAAGAAAGAATTCGATTACTTCAGCTCTCAAACCTTTATCAGGTTTTTTGAAAGTGGTAATGCTTTCGTCGATAAAATTATCAAGGTTCAGGGTCAGATTATTTTCTGCGAGGATGGAAATAATCCCATTTCCTGCTCTCCTTATCCCGAGAGGATCGCTTGTGCCGGTGGGTTGTAATCCGATCGAGAAACATCCGACAATTGTATCCATTTTATCAGTGATCGAGAGAATGGTTCCTGTTTTTGTCTCAGGGAGAACATCATCCTTGAAACGCGGCAGGTATTGTTCGAATAGTGCTTGTGCAACTTCTTTGTCTTCGCCATCATTCAAGGCATATTGCCAGCCCATGTAGCCCTGCAATTTGGTATATTCCTTTTCTCCAAGAATAAGTGTGGTCAGATCGGATTTGCACAGGTAAACCGCTCTTTCGATCTTATCTTTTTCGTATGAAAGAACATCTGCACACCATTTTCCAAGAGATTTCATTCGTTCGATCTTATCGAAAAGCGTGCCGAGATTTTTTATGAAAGTGATCTTTTCCAGCTTTTCTACTCGTGCTGCAAGCGGTATTTTTTTGTCTGTATCAAAGTAGAATTTCGCATCGCTCAACCGTGCGTTGATGACCCGTTCATTGCCGTAGAGTACTTTGTCTATCGTGTCAGGATTGCTATTCCCAGTGCCGATGAAAAAGGGCATAATTTCATTATCTTTATTCTGAACGGAGAAGGATTTTTGTGTTTCTGAAAGTGTGGTTGTAAGCACTTTTGGGGGCAGGGAAAGAAATGATGTGTCAAAGGTTCCCACGATAACAGATGGATATTCAACCAGGTCGGTCACAGTATCGAGCAGTTCTGGGTTCTCAACAGGTGTGGCATCGATCTCCGCAGCAGCAATCTGAATTTCCTGTTTGATCTGTGCCTTTCTTTCATTTCTGTCTGCAATAACAAAGTGTTCTTTTAATAAAAGAATATATTTATTAATTATATATACATTAATATTATTATGTAATTTCTTAAAACGGTTTCCGAAAGTATATGTGTTGCTGGTTATTCCATCGATCTCAAATTTGAGCAGCTTGTCATTATACAGTGCAAGAAGCCAACGTATTGGACGTGCAAACAGTAGTGTTCCATTTCCCCAATGCATTTTTTTCGGGAAGGGAATTTTTGGAATGACTTCAACGGAAATGGTGCCGAGAACTTCGTGGGTTTGTTTTCCCTTTATGTGTTTTATAACACTGAGATACTCGCCTTTTGGAAGTTCTTTAATAACGATGTCTTTTTCTTCAAGACCATGCTTCTTAAGAAATCCCAATCCAACCTTGTTGAGATTGCCTAGTTCATCATAAGCAATACGCTTAGGAGGTCCCACGATTTCTTCAGAAGAATCTTCTTGAGTTGCGGGAAGACCGGTTATCATTATACATAATCTGCGCGGAGTGGAATAGTGTTTGATCTTCTCAAAATCAAGTTGAGCTTCTTGTAGTTGTGAGGAAAAATATTTCTGCAAGAATGTAATCGCAGGTAGGATGTAAGAAGCTGGTAATTCTTCTGTTCCAATTTCGAAGAGATAGGAGTTACTATTCATGTTGAGGGGGAAATTTTCTGATGGGGTAAAGCGTGTCAAGATTTTGGAATGTTTGTTTCTATTGATACTATAACAATATTAATTGCCAAGAATAATTTCTTTATACAGAAGTTGAATAAATATAAAAAATCTCACCCGTTAATTGGAAATGTTTTTGGGAGTGAAAATCTGGTGTGAATATTACGGATAGTGCAATTCTCTCTTATATACGAACTGTAGTTTAGATTCTCCAACCGGAAAATGAAATACAACGAACTCTTTTTTCAGGCATCTTGGAAAGAACACCTTGCCGCACATTGCTTGATTTGGATGTAGAGAGGTAATCCGCATCGTGGTATTTCTCCACGTATCCAGTTTGCGATTTAAATATTCGATATTTTGTACATGACGCTCATCTTCCCTCTCTTCGTTCTCCCTTTCTTTTTCCCATCGTTTCTCATCTTCCTTCATTTCTTTACGTGTTTTACGTTCACCAATATGGGCTATAAAACCAATGAATCCCAACAATCCCAAAGCAGCATCAGCAAGTTCTCCTTCTGCATATTGAGCTTTCTCTTGGGCAATTTCTTTTTCTATTTCCAATATGGTTTGTTCGGGATTCTTCGCAAAAAACTTATTACTCAGCACTTCAGAAGATATATTCTTAGTTGATTCCAATATTTGGTATTGAGTGTAGTAAAATTTTCTCGGATCAACCAGTACAACTTTATCGGAATGATTAACTATTTCAACGAGAAATACCGCATGTTTTCTGTTTACGATATCAAATACGATATTAGCTGTTATACCATTTGCTGTCTTTGTTAAAATATTTCTTCCCATATACCATTCTGTGGAAGGGGGAACGGGCTGTAATTTTATGACGGATCGTGTTGCACACGACACTAAGACGAGAATGATAAGTACACAAATACTGAGATTTTTTTTCATTACTTTTCCACATTCTTAGCAAAATATTGCTCTCTCAATTTTTTATCATCCTTTTTCGATCAAAACTCTAACACCAATAAAATTTCATAAAAATACAAGTATTCAATTATAACGACTACTTATAAATTTTATGAAAATTTGTCAAATAAATCTCCGATTTCTGAAAAAGCAAAAATGCTTTTTTTATTCGCGTTCCAAAAAGAAGGTGGCAGGTCCGAAGTTGAGAAGGTCAATTTCCATAAGTGCGCCAAATTTACCAAGTTTTGTTGGAACTCCAAGCTCGTTGAGGGACTTGCCAAAATATTCGTATAATGCTTTTGCTTTTTCGGGAGGAGCAGAATCGGAAAAGCAGGGACGGTTACCTTTCTTTGTGTCCGCATACAAGGTGAATTGTGAAATGAGCAGAATTTCTCCACCAATATCTTTCACGCTGAGATTCATCTTACCTTCATCATCCCCGAAGATGCGCAGGTTCACTGTCTTTCTTGCAAGGTAATCTGCTTGGGCTTCGGTATCATTGTGCCCGACTCCCAGAAAGACAAGCAATCCTTTTCCTGTTTTTGAAATAAGTGTGCCTTCCACAGAAACAGATGCGCGGTTCACGCGCTGAATAAGCAGACGCATAGCACCTCCCGAGATTTAATGTTATTAGACTATTTTTTGCTGATGTTTTGTCAACAATCATCAATTTCTTGACGAGAAAAATCAATGTGCTCATACAAGAACTTCCTATGAAAAAGAGCAAAAGAAACATATTTAGACTGAATAAAATATTGACCGTGAAGGGAATGAGCCGACATTTTGGCAATCAAAAGAGGAAGACAGCCTATATACTTTGATACTATCAAATTTTCGCTTATGGAGAGCACACCGCCAATTGACGGAATAAACCGTAAATATTAGAATAATTATGTGTAAAGATAGTAATAAGTTGAGTAGGTATGAAGACTAAATCTGTTTTCTTTATCGGCATCCTGTTTTTTGTTGCAGCAGGTTATACACTTCTGCAGCATAATGCGATACAGGCAGAAACCATCATCAAAGAAGGTGAGGAGAAATCACAAGAGAAAATAGTCGAAGTCATAGACAGCACCGGGAAAATACAGAAAGACACACTCCTCATTGCTACCGATACGCTCTTTATTGAAAAACCGGAACTCGGCATTGTCGATACAATTTCCTATGCTGATACACTAAATCTAACAAAAGAACACGAGAAACAAAAAGATACAATTAAAGTCGTCCCCGACAAAAATATATATCCACAGCGCTTGTCATCTTTTCCCAATTTATTCCATCATACTATTTCCATGCCCCTTATGGCAAAAGAGGACTCTACAGAGGTTGTTGAATACCTGCAGAAGGAAGCATTCCCCCCAAAGAAATTCAATAAATATTTCGTGAACTCTACACTTTACGAACACTCTGACGAAATTGATGTAAGAAAGCACAGGGTGTTGGTAAAAAGTTCATTTGGAGGAGCCCGGGTTCATGCTCCTTTTGCGCTGGGTCTGGAAAACTATTTGAATGTGCGTTTCCGTGAGCAACTCTATGAATATTTATACGAGGATATCGAACAGGCAGAGCAACTTCGTGTTCAGAATAAACAGGCACAGGGAATTATTCCTGATATTGAATTCCCAAAGATAAAAATGCCCAAAGCAATGCGGCGTTTCTTCGGCGATAATATCGGTCGGCTTAAAGTGACCGGTTCTCAAAAAATCACTATCGGCGGCTCGTCAACAAAACGCAAGCCGGAAACAGTTAGTGAGAGCTCAAACAAAGGATTTTTCCCAGATCTCAAAATGGAGCAGAAGCTCAATCTGGGAATAAGCGGAACGATCGGGAAGAAAATAAAGGTCGATGTAAAGCAAACATCAGATGAGTCAATTTTTGAGAAAAACAAGATAAGCATCAAATATGTAGGTGATGAAGATGATCCGATCAAACTGATAGAAGCTGGTGACACACGGCTCTCGCTTTCGGGCTCACAGTTTATCAGCTACTCTGCATCTTCGGAAAACCTGTTTGGCATCAAAGGAGAATTTGAATTTGGAAAACTCAAGCTCACTACCATTATCAGCCAGCAGGAAGGACAACAAGCATCTGCATCTGCCACTGGAAATGCCGTTGAGCAGGAGACTGAGTATATGGATAAGAATTTCGTTCGTAATAAATATTTCCTGTTCGATGAACCGGAATACTTGTTTTTAACTTCCGACAGCTTACCTGTGAATCCAGATACTTTACCTATGACTAAATGGTACTATGATCGCGACAAAATGCCGAAAGACGGTTCAGTCAGTATATTTATTGATGATGGACGCGTAGATCCAAATGATGTAACGGGTTATGACCTTGAGGAAAATGAATATAAATTTTATAAGCTTACAGACCCCATAAATGATTTCATAATAGATTATATAAACTCGCCTTATATGATAGAATTCGGTGTGGGAATTTCAAATAATTATGCGATTGGCGTAATCTACGAAGAACAATCCGGCAAACAATGGGGTAGTTATATAGACGGAGTTCCCATTGTTAAAATGATAAAAAAGAACTACAATGTTGCTGCTGAAGATCTTCCAGATGCAAAATGGGGTTATCAAATAAAGAATATTTACAGCCTCGGGGGGCAGAACATTGATGCCCAGGGATTTGAAGTAAAGATATTCTACGAACCTACTAATGGTGGAGGGAGAAGGGATTACGGCATTGAAGACTCAACAAGTAATGTGCTTCATAAATTCGTTGATATTCTTGATCTTGATACAAACGGAGATGGTATTGTAAATGCAAATGATGAAACCATTGATCTGGAAAAGGGTATTGCTCAATTTCGTATGTGGGAGCCATTCCAACCACACTGGTTCTCGGAATTTGACAGCACTCTTGGAAACCCAATGGTCTATAATGAGCTCGATCCTAATCCAACAGAAATTGCTGATTATAATCCTTTCTATTTGGGTGTAAAATCAAATAAAGTGGGCAGTACCATCAACCTTGGACACATCAATATCATTGAAGGAAGCGAGAAGGTATATGTCGATCGTGTGCTCATGAAAAAGGGTGTCGATTATGATATTGATTATTTCAGCGGGACAATACGGCTCAAAAGTGATGCGGCAAGCGACCCTAACGCTGATGTCAAAGTAGATTTCGAGTACCAGCCCTTTTTCAATATAGACAAGAAAAGCATGTTTGGTGTTCGTGCGGACTATGAATTCAACAACAATGCCAAAGTCGGAGCAACCTTTATGTATGAAGGAGGTTCAACCGGTAAAAGGCATGTGAAGGTGGGTGGTGAACCCACAAAGATATTTATCGGCGATATCGATGGATCAATAAGAGCGGACCTGCCCTTTGTGACCGATCTTGTTGATATGATACCGCTTGTGAGAACCAATGAAAAATCTACTGTTTCTCTTTCCGGTGAAGTTGCAATGAATATTCCCAATCCTAATGCAACCGATAATGGTGAAGCATATATCGATGATATGGAAGCCATCAATGAACTCTTTTCTGTTGGGATCAGCCGTACAGAGTATGATTTTGCAAGTTATCCGGTTGGCATCGACTCCCTTATGGCAGATACCCTGGTTACGCGTATTACCAGGGGTAATTTTAACTGGTATAATCCCCACAATGAATTCCAGAAAAAGGATATCTATCCAGACCTTCCGACTGATGAAGGAAGAGAATATGTGTCCGTGCTGGAATGCAAGCTTGAACCCATTTCCCTGCTTCCTAACTGGGGTGGTATCATGAAGAGTTTTGGGGCTACCGCAGAGGATTTTAAAAGGAAACGCTATCTCGAACTTACCATTAAAGCAGATGACGCGGAAATTGGTGACACACTTTTCATTGATTTTGGAACTATGAGCGAGGACTATTATCCTATAACTCATCCAAATAATGAACTAAATTATGAAGACGAAAATCAGGATGGTGTGCTCGATGTAGGAGAAGATATCGGACTTGATAATGTAAAGGGCACAGACCCCGTGCCGCCCAAAAATCATGATTTTGACGACACTGATGATGTTGACGATGGAAATGACGATTATTCTACTCAAACTGAAATCACGGCTCATGATTATAGCAGAATTAACAACACAGAAGGTAACGGTCGGTTGGACACTGAAGACCTGAATAGAAATTTTGTACTCGATGTCAGAAATAATTATTTCCAATATGCAATTGATCTTACAAACGTAGATCCTGAAATTCTGATTTCGGAATATAATGATTGGATGTTTATCCGCATCCCCTTGCAGGATTCAACTTATTTTCATCCTATAGATACTTTAAATACTTCTTGGAACTATATTCAAAGCGCCCGTCTGTGGATGAAGACAGAAACTTCCGATGACCTTGTAATCGATATCGAGACCTTCGAGCTGGCCGGTAATAAATGGACAGCTTCTACGATCATGGATACGACACTCCACAAACCAGCAGATTTGCAGCCGGATGAAGCATTTGAAGTAGCTACGGAAAATAACTCCAATAATCTCGATTACACTCCTCCTCCCGGTTCATTAACAGGAGATGATGATAAAGAAAAAGAGATCGAGCAGTCGCTTGTCTTGAACATACAAGATCTTGAGCCGGATAGATACATTTATGCAAAGGAAACTTTTTCTGAAAAATTGAATCTGCTCAATTACAGCAAAGTGAAATTATGGGTGTATGCACAACATGCAACGGGACCACCGCCAAATGCTTCAGATACTGAAACAATTATTTTCCGCTTAGGAGCGGACACGCTGAACTATTACGAATACCGCCAGTCTGTACCGGTATATGATGATATGGATTCTAAAATGACCGAGAGCCGATGGCATGGTATTACTATAGATTTTACAGAATTTACTGACCTGAAAAAGAGTGACATGCCGGACACTACGGCACAGATCAGAATGGTAGGTACTCCTTCTCTGGGTTATATCAAGCAGGTGGCAGTCGGTCTTATCCGCCCAGACAGCATGGAAACTACTTTCAGCGGTCGCATTTTCTTCGATGATATTCGTGTGAGTGATCCGTACAGTGAGATGGGAATGGCAGCCCGGTTAACACTTGATTCAAAAATTGCAGATTTTGCAGATATAGTCATAAATTTTGAAAGGAAAACTCCCAATTTTTACTCACTCGGTGCAAGAGCCGGAAGCGGATCGAACAGCTATTCGTATTCTCTGAGAAATAATCTGTATCTTCATAAATTTTTGCCGGACACTTGGGGTTTTAATATACCGGTGAAATTCGACTATTCCTATGGCGAAAGCAAACCTCGTTTCCAGCCGAATTCGGACGTAAAACTCATTACTCCTGAAGAAAAAAGTAAATATAAAACGACAAACGAAACAAAGTCTGCATCGATTTCTCTGCGGAAAAGCAAAGCGTCGACTAACTTCTTTGCAAAACTGTTAGTCGATAATACTTTTATCAGAGCTGAGGTAAAGCACACGAAATCGCTCTCTCCCACAAAGCGGGATACCACGTACAAATATACAGGGACTTTGAATTATGCTTTAAATTTCAACAAAACAAAACATGATCTTAAAATTTGGGAAAAATTCAGTGTATACTATCTTCCACAAAAAATAACACTCAATACAGATTATAATTATACTAAATATAATGCGTGGACCAAACAGAGCCAGGATACGCTGTTCATAAATGATAAAAAAGCGCCCAACCATACACTCAATCCAAAACTCACCGTGAAATACGAGATGTTCACAGATTTTGATACAGATTATTCACTCAATATGACACGCGATCTTGCAAAGAAAAATAAGGTCGGGAAGATTAATGTCGGGGTGGAGACTGCCAGGAATCAGAATGTGACCCTGAAATATGTGCCTGATTATATGAAGAATGTAAATTTCACTACGCAGTATAAAACTCAGTATAAACAAAACCGCAGGGAAAATCTTCAAAATGACACATTGAGTATCCAATATGAAGTCGAAAATGAACGCAGGGCTTCTGCAAGTATTACATTGAAGTTCGATAAGTATGGCGAAGATATTATGAAACTCATTCAGATGGATGAGGTGGAGGAAGAAGAAGTTAAACCAAAAGGGGAATTGATCGAAGAGGAGTACGAAAAGGAAATTGAAGAGATAGATGAAAAAGAGTTAGAAGATAGAGAGAAACAAAAAGAAATAGAGGAGCTTGAGGGAGGTAAAGAAGAACCGAAAAAAGAAGAAATAGTAGAAATTGTCGATTCCGTAAATATAGAAATTGAAACTCCGGAAGGTGAAGAAGAAATCAAAGCATCAACATTCGGATTTAAAACGATAGCAATGTACACCACAAAAGCAGTTGGATTCTGTGTCCAAAAGATTGGCTCGATGGATCTCAGCTATTCAAATACATTCAGGACAAAATACTATGCCCCTCCGGATTCGCTTCCTGATCTCTCTTACCAGCTCGGGCTGCGGGATCAAACATTCGGACAAATTCAAGCTGTAACTCAGATCGATGCAATTTCCGCAAACACACGGACACGGTTTGAACTTTTCAAGATTTTAAGCACAGAGCTTTCTGCAAAATACACACTTGATTTGAATAGTAGTTCCGGCAATAAGACAAAAACAGAATCAGTCACTTTGCCCGGAATCGTTCTTGGTTTTAATGGTCTGGACGATTTTCTTAAATTGAAATTTTTTAAAGGCAGCAATATATCATCGAGTTTTTCACGTATGATATCTAATACAGGTTCAGGATTTTGGGATACCCCGGATCGTACAACTGAAAAGTACCAGTTCAGTCCCCTCGTTTCTTTTAATACGAGGCTATTCAATAAGATAAATGCAAATCTTGGCTTTAATTATAATTTCAGCAACCAGATAAGTTATGTTGAGAATAATAAAAAAACACGAACCGATGAATCAAGTTTCAGCGCAACTTTCCGCTATTCATTCCAATCTGCCAAAGGAGTAAAAATACCCCTGCTCGGACGTTTGAATATGACGAATAAAACTGACATTGATCTTGATATCAGTTATTCGGCAAGTAGTTCTCAATCATTGAATAGTGTGACTGACAAGTGGGATTATTCCATTAATAAGAATACATTGAAGGTTGAACCCAGAGTGGCGTATAATTTCAGCAGAGATATCAATGCCGGACTCACTGCGCGTTATGAAGCACAAAAAAATGTGAAAGAAGGGACTTCGACCACTACTACAGCTATAAATATTTGGGTTGAATTCAAATTCTAACATGAGGGCAAAGGACTACAAACGCCTTATCGCAGTTGGCGATATTCACGGGCAGTTTGACATGCTCCATGAATTGATGGGAAAAATCCAACCTTCACAGAAAGATCTTTTTGTTTTTATTGGCGATTATATTGATCGAGGGCGCCGCAGTCGCGAAGTGATAGAATTCCTTTTAAATTTCGGGAAAAAATATAAAGCGGTTTTTCTTCGTGGAAATCACGAGGATATGCTGTTAGATTTACTGGGGTTGGATGAGAAAGCTATAAACGGTGCGTATTATGAGCGCAATGGCGGAGAATTTACTGCACTTTCATATGGTGACACAGCTTCATCAATCGAAGATCTGGGGCATCTCATCCCGGAAGAGCACCTTCAATTTATTAAGAATACAAAGATATTTTATGAAACTGAGCACTATTTTTTTGCACATGGCGGAGTGATACCCGGTGTTCCTTTTGCAGAGCAGAAACGGGAAGTGATGTTATGGATAAGATACCAGTTCATTTATTATCCGACAGGATTGGATAAGATAGTTGTGTTCGGGCATACTCCGCAGCGAAAAGTATTGATAGAAAATGACAAAATCGGAATAGATACGGGAGCGGGATATTTCAAGAAATTGAGTGCGATCGATTTGTTTACCAAGGAAGTTTTTCAGGTAAATTATACCGGGTAATTGGAATGCGGTCATCTAAGGACAGATTCCCCAACAGGAATAATTGACGATGTGGGGTTGATTATCCTTAATCAGCCGTTTGGAGAATAGTGAAATTTATGAATGAAGAATATCCTAAACGAAAAAAGATCCATATTCCGGGGTTTGATTATAAAGGCAGTGGACACACATATTTTATGACTATTGGTGCATATAGAAAGCACCAACATTTTAGGAATCCTGATATCGCAGACATCGTTGTACAAGATCTGCTTTACCGTTGTAATCAGTTGAACCAAATCAATCTATATTGCTATTGCTTGATGCCGTACCATCTCCATTTACTATTATCACTCAATCATACTTATAAGAGAAGTCTTCAGAATTGGGTTGCAGATTTCAAGAGATTAACAACAAAATTAATACATAAAAATACGAACATTAAAGTTCAAATTTGGCAAAGAGATTTTTATGAACATATTATTCGTAAAGAAGAATCTTTGATACAAAAAGCAAAATACATATTGGATAATCCGGCACGAAAAGGATTATCAAAAGATTGGGAAGGATATAAGTATAGTGGTTTTGTAAAACCATTACCAATGTAGGGTCGATTCCCCGAATCGACCGTCTGGTAAATCGTAAAGTATTTAGGCGGTCATCTGAGGGCAGATGACCCCACATTTATAATTTTATCAAACGATTAAAAATTATACCTTAACGACATTCCCAATCCCTCAAATTCAAGATCTAATTTATTCTTCTTTTCATTAAAATTGTACATCTTTGCATCGATGTAGGCATCGAGCAATGCCAGCAATTTTACTGTAGCCCACCACCATATCATATTCTGCTGCTGTTGATAATAATAATTATACTCATCATAATGTGCTTGACTGTGTGTCTGCTCATATAATGAATAAGCGTCATTCATTTTTATATGATAATTTATTGCGGTACCGATGAGCAGTGATTCTGCCAGAATATCTATACCGGCTTTCACGTACTGTTTGTTATATATCTGTCCACCACCAGGTATGATTGACCAGAGCAATGCTTTTGTGGAGCTGCGTCCGGTGTTAAAGGGTTTTTTTTCTGCTACAAGATTTGTAGAGAATAAAAAAATTACGAATGCCATCAGCCAGATTTTTTTTATTGTCCCCCCCCTTCTGCAATCTTGATGTGCGTTGGTCTAAGGTGCAGGATAAATCCGCTCAAAGTTGGAATCAATATATTGATCGCAAAGAGAAGTAAAGATGCGCTTGCTGCCTGCCCCGGTTCTATCAAAAGCTGCTTGAAAAAATATACTGAAGCAAGTTCTCGCAGTCCGAGACCGCTAAATGTAATTGGGATCACATTTACAAGCATAACTATCGAAATAAAAAAGAAGGAACTGAAGATATTTACTGATTTGAATGCATTCAAAATCAAATAAAATTGGAAGATATACACAAACACAAAAAGAAGGGAGATCAGGAATATCTTAGCTGTGTGCACTTTCTTCAAAATTGCCATAAATTTTTTGAAGTATGGAAGATGCTGAGCAAAATATTTTGAGAAGAACATCAAAATCAGCACAGTGATAACTGCGATCAAATAATAGAAACTCTCATGAAAACTCAGAGAAATGAGACCAAAGAGCATGAGAGAGCAGAAGGCAAAGAATTTTTCATAAAATGCAAGCACGACCATCTCGTCTTTTTTTGAGTTTGTGATATGAAACGCTCTTCCTATCTCGCCGAGTCTGGCAGGGGTGAAGATGCTATATGAGAAACTGTAAAGGATTGATGAGACGATCTCTTTGTTCGACACTTTTTCTTTACTTAATCTTGCGAGAAATTTCCATCTTATGGATTGCAGGAACAAGTTGAGCGGTAGAAGCAATAGTGCCAGGAGAACCCAGAGCAAGTCTGCATTTTTTAGAGCAGTAAGTATCTGCTGCGGTTTAATAATGAATAAAAGAAATATCAGAAAAAGAATACTGATAATGATCTTAAAAATAAGGTATGATTTCTTTTTTAGCATAAAATAATAGCACGCTGACCCACGCAGATTGGGCAGATTCTCGCTGATAAATATATTATATTTTTCTTCATTTTATTCTTATTTTCTTAATCAGTGTTCACCCTGTGAAATAATCCCGATATTTCGGGATTCCTGCTTTGCAGGATTTCACGGGGTAAATCAGTCGCATCAGTGTTCATCTGTGTGCCATTCTTCTATTCTTCAAGGAGACTTCCCATAAGAAGCGGGAACATGATTTCATGATGTCCAACAAAATGGAAACCCTTTCCACCACATGCTGTCGGACGATGTACAATATTTGCCATAGGTCTGTAATGCTTTATCATATCAAAAACTGCGGTGTAAAAATTATTCACTTCATACCCGAGATTCCGCACGATGGTCAACGCTTTAAGAAATACTTCCGGCAATATGACGGCGGAGCCAAAAGATAGAAGCACCCCGCCATCATTGAGTTCTTTGATTAAATTCGTGAAGATCTTGAAATCTTTGTAACTGGCTCCACCGATTGCAGCACCGTCTGCCTGCGGGTGTTGATGAATTATATCTGTACCGATAGCTGCATGAACGGTAATAGGCACATCGTATTCATACGCTTTTGCGAACACGCTGTAATCCCAGTAGGGTGGACGTTCTTCAAAGATGAATTTTCCAAGCGCTTCGCCATAACCAAGGTCATTTTCAAAACCATCCAAAATAACCTCATTGATTATCCTACCTGTTTCTGCGCCCATACCAAAGCTGCCGTCTTCCAAAGCGGTCTGCACATCCTCAGAAGTTTTTCCAAAGAATGCGATCTCGAAATCATGGATACCGACAGAACCGTTCACTGCAATTGCAGAAATAACTTCCTGCCCGATTGCTCTATTCACGAGGGGTGAAAGCCCGCATTTGATGAGATGTCCCCCGAACATGAGAATGATGGGTTTCTTATCTATGATCGCTCTTTTTGCATGACGTATCAATTCCTTCAGGTCTTTTGCGGCGAGAATGTTAGGGAGAATTTTTATGAACTCATTTGTATTCACAAATTCATCAGATATAAAATCCGTTATGTGCACCTTGCTCGGGCGGTCTTCGACAGAATATGTGGTAATGTTGTTTAAATCGATCTCTTCATATTTTGACATACTATTCTTCTTCGGGGCTGGAACCCCTTACTTTTTTCCTTATCATCCACTAGATAATCTCGTGGCAATTTATACTAATTTATCTTTTATCCAATAATGAAGAGGAGTCATAGCTTTGTAAATATTAAAACACCACTCTACAAAATCAGATGAGAACAGAACCTCCGGGGGAGGGCGTTCATGCCAGGTATAGATGCCCTTGAATTTCAGAAGTTCAGCATATTTGTAATCTTTATCATAGTAACGAGGAACGTTCTTCGACCCTTCTCCACCAGCCCCATATCCTGCATCCCTGATTTCTTCGAAAACACTGAGAAGTTTTTCTGCCTCCTTTGGCTTTGAAACGATTTCACGGTATCTTTGAAGAATGTCTTTCGGGAATATATAGAGTCCAAGCCCAATGAACACTTTTTGGGGATCGATGTGCAGATAATAGCCGGAGTTGTCATTTTTCTTTCGGGGACCATCCCAGAAAAAGAACGCTAGATGGGTTTTATATGGTGTTTTATCTTTGCTGAATCTGATGTCCCGATGAATGCGGAAGATCGTTTTATCAACTTTTGGAATAGCATGAACATCAGGCGAGAGCTCCCTAAGTTTTTCTCCCATCTCCATCACAAAATGCTGTGCAAGGGTGAGTACAAAATCGTCGTAATCCGATCTGTGTGCCTTGAACCAGTCGCGAGAATTATGTGTAGCAAGTTGTCTGAAAAAAGTGAGAGTTTTCTTATCGAACCCTTTAAAAATGTTCATGATCTATAATTGAATAGTAGTTGCCGTGTCTTCACCGGGTCGCATATATTCAAAAGATTTCGTCTTGAGTTCGAGTAAAATGTAACTGGGATCGTCCGGTTCTTGCCAGTAATGCCGGATGTATGAAAATTTCTCAATAAAGTGTCTTCGGATTTCCATATCCTGAACAAACTCAACCTTTCCCGCACCGCGAATGTAACCGTTCTCAACACCCTTTTCAATGAAATAGCAGAATTCGATGTTTGGGTTTATTTTTAGCTGGGGAGTCTTTGCATCTTCGGTTCCTGTGGCGACCCAGAATTTGTCATCCACACAAAGGGGCAGCATAGGGCGCACATAAGGACGGTGATTATCACAAGTCGCAAAGAAGATTGTTTGCATTTCTTTGAAATAAGACCAAATTTCCAGTTTAATATTATCGGGCATAGTTACTTCTTTCAAACAAGATTGGAATCTTGTTTTACCTGTAACTCAACATTCCGATGTTGAGGATACACATAATAATACCATTTATTTCTTCATCTTTTCAGGGTGATAGTATCGGTCTCTTTCACTGAAGATGCAGCCGCAATATTGTTGCCGATACATATCTTCAGTTTTCGAGCGCTCGATACCTTCTTTCCAGAATTGGCGGAGGTCTTTGTAAAAGAAAGAGACTCCATATTCTTTTGCGAGTGCTTCACCCATTTCTTTAATTAGTTTATGGTCCTGAAATTTGCTGTAAAGCAGTGTGGTTGTGAAATAATCAAATTTCCCTTTTTTAGCATATTTTGCTGCTTGCTCAAGCCGGTCATGATAGCAGAATCTACATCGGTCATCTTCGCGGAATGCAACATTCCGCAGCCATTTTTCAAGTGGATATTCAGTATTGTAGAGAATATTAAGTGTATTGTTTTTATCAAACTTTTGCACTTCCTGCAATCTTTTTTCGTATTCCTGATAAGGATGTATATTCGGGTTATACCAGAAACCGGTGATGTTAAATTCATCCTTAAGGTGTTCATAAGGAGCGATAAAGCACGGAGCACAGCAAATATGGAAAAGAAGCTTCTTCATTTGAAATTAAAAATTAGAAATTTGACATTTTCAGCTACTTATATTCTTTTAAAAGTTGGGATGCTATCACCAATCTCTGTATCTGGTTTGTACCTTCGTATATCTGGGTGATCTTTGCATCGCGCATCATTTTTTCGACAGGATATTCCTTCATGTAGCCATAGCCGCCAAGTACTTGCACGGCATTAGTTGTCACTTCCATAGCTACGTCTGAAGCAAAGGTTTTGCACATTGCGGATTCCATGCTGAATTTCTTTTCACCTGAATCCATCATTCTGGCTGTAGCATAAATGAGCGCACGCGCAGCTTCGATCTTCGTACCCATGTCCGCAAGCATGAATTGAATTCCCTGGAAAGCTGAAATAGGATTTCCAAATTGATGTCGTTCATGAGAATATTTCACTGCTTCTTCCATAGCTCCCTGTGCGATTCCCAATGCTTGTGCTGCAACCATTGGGCGGGATTTATCAAGGGTCTTCATGGCTGTCATGAAGCCGGTGCCTTCTCTGGCAATGAGGTTTTCTGTCGGTATTTTTACATCCTCAAATATGAGTTCTCTTGTACAGGAAGCGCGGATACCCATTTTCTTTTCTTTTTTCCCGAAACTGAATCCTTCTGTTCCTTTTTCCACGATGAATGCAGATGTACCGCGAACACCTTTTGATTTATTAGTTAGTGCGAATACAGTGTAAATATCAGCTTCACCGCCATTTGTGATCCATTGTTTTGTGCCGTTAAGTATATAATGATTCCCATCTTTGACGGCAGTCGTTTTGATACCGCCTGCATCGGAGCCGGCATTTGCTTCGGTCAGAGCAAAAGCTGCTAATTTTGCTCCGTCTGCGATAGGGGGGAGATATTTTTGTTTTTGTTCTTCATTTCCGCTCAGAAGGATCGGGTACATGCCAAGTCCGGTTCCTCCAAGTGCAAGTGCGATGCCGCCGTCCACGCGGCTAAGTTCTTCCATCATAATTACAAGATCCAGGACCTTGCCACCTAATCCTTCATACTCCTCTGGCAGCATTACGCGGAACAGATCGGTCTGTGCCATCAGCTTGACAATATCCCATGGAAAAATTTCCTCCTCATCATATTTTTCTCGTACAGGTTTCATTTTTTCTTCAGCGAGTTGCCGGGCAAGTGCTTTGATTTCCTGCTGTTCTTCAGTTAAGAAGTATTCCATACAACCTCCGGAATTTGCAATTTTTACCTAAATTAAATCGGCTTCATATTAGTCAAGTTATATGGAATGGATGCTGTTAATGAAATATAATTGGTTATGGGAGGATATGTGCTAAAATGTATATCAAAATCAGTGCGACTAAATTATTATCTTAGCAGAATCATCTTTTTTACTATTTTATCAGTATCTGTACTCAATCTGTGGAAATAAATACCCGGCGCTAATCCGTAAGCATTCCACTCCACTGAGGACTGATTATTATTTATTGATAATTCTTCTATCTTTTGTCCTTTGATATTGAATATCTCGATTTCAGCTTCTCGAATATTAGATGGTAAGGTATAATTAATAATTGTTGATGTCGTAAAAGGATTTGGATGACTTGAGAAATGATTCTCGGTGATAATATCATTAACACTCGTTACACTGTCTGAATCCACTCTTACAAGCAAGAAATCAGACCAAACCGAGCCGTTGTTTTTCTTTTCACCTGCAATAATATAACCGCCATCAATAGTCTGTCCAATCGAATTTCCGTTTTCGTAGCCATTGTCATCATATATTATGTTCCATGTTACATTGCCTTGTTCATCGGTTTTAATTATCCATAGACCATTGACGGGATTAGATTTAGTGTTTCCTGTGATAATATAACCTCCATCATCTGTTTGCTGAACAGCTTTACCCCTGTTGTCATAATTGCCAAAGGTTCGATACCATTCTTCATTTCCTTGTTCATCTGCTTTGATGAGATACACATTATGATAGCCCGGTCCAAATGAATCCGAGTATCCTACAATAATAAAGCCTCCATCACTGGTTTGTCTAACATCATATGCACAATCATCCTCAGCTCCACCGTACGCTTGATTCCATTCTTCATTACCAGACTCATCAGTTTTGACGATCCACACATCAAAATTTCCAGCACCATATGAGGAAGTACATCCAACAATAGCGAATCCGCCCTCAGAAGTTTGTTGAACTGAATAAGCATATTCCATATTGTCACCCCCAAAGGTGTTTGTCCATAATATATCTGGTGCTGTTTGAGCGTAACAAATTGAAAAAAAGTAAATAAAAAGAAATATAAGAAATAAAATACTCGTTAAATTATTTTTCATTATACCTCCTGCTATTTGAAAAAATAAGTGCCGACTTTTGTTTTCCTAATCTTATTCATTTAAGCCTCATTTCAAATACGATATATAATTTATTTTTTGTCAAATTTAATATATATGATTATCTTCTCTAACAAATCCGGAATCATTTCACAATAAACTCCCTCAAAAGACTCCATTTTTATTGATATGAAAATTTATAAAAATCAGATTTTTAGGTAAATGAATCAGGAAAGAAAAAATGAGAGGAGAAACTATATGGATAAAAGCTCACACAAATTAAATTTATTCAAACTCATAATGATAACGCTTGCCTTCATTATGAGCATTCGTAATTTGCCTATGCTTGCAGAGACTGGTTGGGCGCAGATATTCTACATGGTAGTCGCAGCGCTCATTTTCCTTATCCCCACTGCCCTAATCTCTGCGGAGCTTGCAACCGGATGGCCCTCTGCAGGTGGCGTGTACAAATGGATCAAGCTTGCCTTTGGTGACAGAGCAGCATTTGTCGGCGCCTGGATGCTCTGGGTACAGATGTTCTTTGGAATGGTCATGATCGGCTCCTTCATCGCAGCGATGATCGCATTTATTTTTAAACCCGCGCTTGCGAATAATAATTTTTGGTGATTAGCTTGAAATCGGACCAAAGTGAATATTGATCAAAAAATGGAACAAATTTTCTTTTCTATAATTGTATCTAAACTCCATTTCTTTAAGATAAGTCAAGAAATGTATTTTAG
>Ga0222695_1000028_pt1 | contig 109579 bp, 103 predicted proteins | sample AntAcemetage1398_FD_179834 | JGI IMG/M metagenome (GOLD analysis project Ga0222695, IMG submission 179834) | Saline water microbial communities from Ace Lake, Antarctica - #1398 | ecosystem: Environmental > Aquatic > Non-marine Saline and Alkaline > Saline | place: Antarctica: Ace Lake...
GGCTACTTCTTTCTTGAATTCCTTGTCAAAGGTCCTTCTCTCTTTCTTGTTTTCCATTGCACACCTCCAAGTCTCTCTTCCTTTATCTCTAACTTTTCGGTGTGTCCATCACTTTGGGGGAACTTCAGAACATACTGATATTAAAAAACAAAACCCCCAAAAGTAATCCCTCATTATGCATACCACAAATTGGAGAAGATTCAAAGGAGAGATAAAAAATTAAGTACTCAGTTCAATAATTAAGTGCAACACCTAGGAGGAGGATTTAAGATGAGGTATCCTGGGTGTTATGAAGAAGTATAAGCACTTAAGTCTAACGGAGAGAGAAGATCGGTATTTTAAATGCCCAAGGTGAATCAATGAGCTAATGGCGATCAGATTGATGGTAACCCTTGTGCCACTTATCTTCATCATACTCGGGATGATCGCGCTTACATTCTTTCCGATCAATGAAGCTATGCATCGCAGGATCGTCGAGGAACTTTCTTCACGTTCATAAGTTCCGCTTGGTTATCCCCGGCATGGAAATACTATATTATTATGCAAACCCGATTTCTTCTCTGATATTCTATTCGTTTATCAGGCAGAATATTTCTTGCATATTGACAATTGAATCTCGTTCAGTTATAATTCATGCTATATCAATTGATGAGAAGAACAGGAGGGTGTCCATGAAAGAACAGCAAGCCGATAACAGGATCACAAGGCTTCGCAGGCGTTATGTTAACGAAATTCCATTTATCTCTATCCAGCGTGCCCGATACTACACCGAAAAGTGGCGCGAAACTCAACACGGCAAAATTTCTTTGGCGGAGCGGGTAGCGCTCTGCATGAAGCATGTCTATGATAACATGGACTTTTGTATCGATCCTGACGATCGCATCGCCGGAGGTTGGACCGAGTACTTCCTGGGAATTCCGGTCGATATAGAACGCGGGCTTTTTAATGATGTATTTGCAATAGAGTTTGATACTCATTCCATGATTCTCCACCAGTTAAAGTCCAATCTCAGGTTTGTCCTCTATATGATTAAAAATCACGGCGTTTTCGAGCTCTACCGCAACCTCAAAAAAACCAAGGCACTCGGAACTGCCATGCCCAGCATTGGTACCCAGACTATGGATAAACGCAGGATCAATCCCTATCAGATCCTGCCGGAAGACAAGAAGATATTACAGAAAGAGCTTTTGCCATTCTGGAACGGCAAAACCATTGTTGATCTTATCAAGACAGAAATGGATAAAGCCGATCTTCACCGCGGAGACATGGCCAGTTTTAACGCTGCCCTGCCCTCCTCCACTTCGCGAAATGACATGGTTATATCCGTAGGCTCGGCCATCGGTCTCTGGCAGGGCCACTTAATCCTTGATCATGAAACCTTTCTGAAAAAAGGTCTTTCGGGCATGCGCCAGGAGGTTCAGAATATCCTAAAGCAAAACGGAAATCTATCAGATGATGAACGGTCCTTTGTCAAGTCAGTCGATATCGCGCTTGAGGGGGTATCGATATTTGCCCGCCGACTGGCTGAGAAACTGAAAAAAGAACTCGATAAAGCCCAGAACCCACAACGCTCCAAAACCCTCTCCGAAATGCTGGAGGTCTGTCGTCACGTCCCTCTCAATCCTCCACGCACGTTCCGCGAGGCCGTGCAGTCGTATTGGACAATCAAGACCGCCGTGGAGCTGGCGGTACCCTTCAACGTACATGCTCCGGGAAGGCTCGATCAGATCTTATACCCTTATTACAAAAAAGATCTTGCAGAAGGACGGATCACGCCTGAACAGGCTGGAGAGCTGTTTGAAGAGCTTTTTTTGAAAATCATGAGCCATAATATGCGGCCCTACTCCAATTTCACCGCCTACTTTACCCAGCGCTATGAAGGATCCGAACCGGTCACCATGGGAGGCCTGACACGCGAAGGCAAAGATGCCACCAATGAACTCACTTATCTTATGCTGGATGCTGCGGCAAGGTCCAAGGCGGCCCTTAACTTTGCAGTTCGTCTGCATAAGAACAGCCCCGATGATCTGCGCTTGAAAATCGCAGAACTGCACTCTCAGGGCAATTCAAGTATTTCCCTGATGAACGATGAGATTGCGATCCCTGCGCTCGAAAAACATGGTTTTTCACATGATGATGCCCTTGGTTATGCCGTTACCGGATGTGTAGACATGTGTGCGCCGGGTAAAACCGGCGGTGAAGCCTTCTGCGCCCTGCTTTTGTGTCGCGTGCTCGACATGACCCTCAGAAACGGCGACGCTGAAGCCCTGGTATGCACAATCAAAAACACCGGACTTAAAACCGGCGAACCTGATTCATTTTCATCTTTCGATGAATTTTTCGAAGCCTTTCTCAGCCAGGCCTCACTCCAGATCAAGAACATCGTTAACGCCTCCCGTGCCAGAGACAGTGTTTATGCCAGGCATCTGCCTGCCCCTTATATTTCAGCCTTCATGCAGGACTGCCTGGACAAGAAAAAAGATATAACCCAAGGTGGCGCAGTTTACGATCTGGAAGGCATACTGTTCATGAACAGTATCGCCAATTTAATTGACTCGCTCTTTGTGATCAAAAAGCTGATCTTCGAACAACAGCGATTTACGCTCAGAAAACTTGTTGATGCCATTGACAACAACTTTGTGGGCTTTGAAGATATCCACCGTATGATTCTGAACCTGGAGGGCAAGTGGGGCAACGGCAATCCCGAAACGGACGAACTTGCGCGTGACGTGACTACGCGTCTTTTCGAAGAAACCTATAAGTATCGCACCTATAAAGGCGGAGTGTTCGCCCCTTTTATCAACAGCATGACCGCCCATACCTATGACGGCCGCCTCTTCATTGCCACACCGGACGGACGCAAGGCGGCCGAACCGTTTGCGGCGAGCTGCAATCCGTATAATGTCGAAACCAGAGGACCCACCGGGGTTCTAAAATCGGTGGCAGCCCTTGATTTCTCCCATGTGCTGGGTTCTGCCGTCAACATTCGAATGCACCCCTCCGGCATCGGGCAAAGTGATGATACCAGAAAAAAATGGATATCGCTCGTAGATACCTATTTCAAGATGGGTGGAGAACAGATTCAGCCGACTGTAGTCTCAACAGAAGTTCTGCGTGCGGCCCAGCAGGAACCGGAAGAGTATCAGGATGTTATCGTAAAGGTTGGCGGCTATAGTGCCTACTTCGTGGATCTGGGTAATGAAATTCAGGAAGAGATCATTGCACGCACTGAGCACAGAATGGCCTAGGCCACAGATACCGCGTTGGTGAAATAAAATAAGGAGGCATGATGAGAGATTTGGCAAATGACCGGATAAAGCGGATACGTAGGGCGTATTTACGGGACTTGTCCGTCATATCGATTGAGCGGGCAAAGTTCTACACAGAGAAATGGAAAGAAACGGCAAATAGTGGTCTCTCTGTTGGCGAGCGGGTAGCGCTTTCCATGAAACGTGTCTATGAAAACATGGATATCTGCATACACCCGGACGACCGGATTGCCGGAACATGGACAGAGAACTATGTGGGCATTCCCCTTGATCTGGAGCGTGGGTTGTTCAATGATGTCATGGCAATCGAGCTCGATCGGTTTTCAATGCTCAAGCATCTGATAAAGTCCAATTTTAGGTTTCTTACCTATATGATTTCTCGCTATGGCCTCCTTGATTTCTATAAAAACCTGAGACAAACCCAGGCAGTGGGTCCTGCAATGCCCTCTATCGGGCTAAAACCGATTCATAAGCGGGATGTTAATGCCTATACGATTCGAAAAAAGGACAAAAAGATCCTTCAAAAAGAGCTGCTTTCCTATTGGAAAGGAAAGACGATTGTAGAACTTTTCAAAAATGCTTTAGCAGGGTCTGATATCTACACCGGCGATACCCGCAGTTTTATGGCCGCCCTTCCAGCTACTAATTCATACAATGAAACCGTAATTTCCGTAGGTGCTGCTGTCGGAAACTGGCAAGGCCACGTGGTGCCTGACCATGAGGCTGTCCTGAAAAAAGGCCTCCTTGCCATGCAGGAAGATGTCCGAAAAATGTTACAAGACAATGATCTCTCCAAGCAGGATCGCGCATTTTTTAATTCGATCAACCTTGCATTCGAGGGCATGATTACCTACGCAAAAAGACTTGTTCAAGTGCTGGAAAAACAGATTGAGAAGGGATCGGATCCACCCAGAATTGAAATCCTGCAGACAATGTTGAAGAACTGTAGGAAAGTGCCGTTTTACCCGGCAGAAACCTTTGCCGAGGCCGTGCAGTCTTACTGGACGGAAAAGGTGGCACTCGAGCTTGCCCTGCCCTTCAATGTACATACTCCCGGCAGGTTGGATCAGATATTCCACCCCTATTATAAGCAAGATATCGAAGCGGGAAGGATTACAAAAAAACAGGCATGCGAACTCCTGGAAGAACTGTTCTTAAAAGTCATGAGCCATAATATGCGACCGTATTCCAATTTTAATTCATATTTCTGTGCTCGTTACGAAGGGTCCGAACCGGTTACACTGGGCGGTTTGACTCCCCAGGGCAAGGATGCAACCAACGAACTCACGTATGTAATGCTCGATGCAGCCGACAGATCAAAAACATGCCTCAACTTTGTGGTTCGTTTGCATAAAAACTCTCCGGAAGAATTATATCTGAAAGTTGCAGACATGCAGTATAACGGCACCTGCAACGTATCGGTGATGAACGACGAGGTCTCGATCAAGGCCATGGAAAAACGCGGCTATTCGCATGAGGATGCGATCGGCTATGCCATGGCAAGCTGCGTAGACTGTTGCGTGCCCGGAAAGATGGGTAGCATGTCATTTTCTGCGGTTTTACTCTGCAGAATCCTCGATGTGACACTGAGAAACGGCGATGCAAAGACCCTGGTCGGTACAATACAAGAAACAGGACTCAAAACCGGAAATCCGGACAGTTTTACCACGTTCGATCAACTCGTGGATGCCTTTGTTGCACAGGTCGCATTACAGGTCAGCAAAATTGCCGAGGCTTCACGGATAAGAGACAGAATCTACGCCGAATATCTGCCGAGCCCGCACATCTCAGCCCTCGTCCAGGGCCCTCTTCAGAAGAAAAAGGATGTTACTCAAGGCGGCGGGATCTACGATCTGGAGGGTATTCTCTACATGGGCAGTATTGCAAATGTCGTGGACTCGCTCTTTGTCATAAAGAAACTCATCTTTGAACACAAAAAATTTACCTTCAGGGATTTGCTTGAAGCTATCGATCACAATTTTGTCGGGTATGAAGATATGCACAAAATGATACTTGATGTGGATGGGAAATGGGGCAACGGTAGTGAAGAGTCTGATGCGCTTGCGGGTATGGTAACCAAACGGATCTTTGAAGAGACCTTCAAATATAAAACCTACAAGGGAGGTTTTATTGCCCCGTTCGTCAACTCCATGACTTCGCATACCTATGACGGACGCATGGGTATTGCAACACCAGACGGCAGAAAAGCAGCAAAACCCTTTGCTGCAAGCTGTAATCCGTACAACGTGGACAAGCGCGGGCCTACTGGAGTGCTCCGATCGATCTCAGCCGTTGATTTCTTGGATACACAAGGGTGTGCGGTTAATATCAAGATGCACCCCTCAGCCATTGGCGAGGATTTGGAAACCCGCAAGAAATGGGTTTCGCTTATCAAGACCTACTTTGACATGGGTGGTGGCCAGTTACAGCCCACGGTGGTCGCAACCGAAGAGTTACGTGCCGCCCAAAAAGATCCTGAGAACTACCAGAGTGTGACTGTAAAAGTCGGCGGCTACAGTGCATATTTTGTTGACCTAGGCCATGAGATTCAGGAAGAGGTGATCTCGCGGTCTGAGCATAAGGTGATGTGAGAAAACATGAACGGAATTATCTTTGATATACAGCACTATTCAGTTTATGACGGACCCGGAATCAGGACCTGCGTGTTTTTGAAAGGCTGTCCTCTGCGGTGTGCATGGTGCCACAATCCGGAGTCGCATAAGCTCAAGCCGGAAATCGCTTATTTTAAAGATCGTTGTGTAGGCTGTGGCAGGTGCGTCGATGCATGCCCCAATGAAGCGATTAAACTCACGAAAGACGGGGTGGTAAGAGACTATGAGCGTTGCACGGTCTGTGCAAAATGTGTGGAGGCATGCGAGACAGGCGCAATGGAAAAGATCGGGAAAGAGGTAAGTGCAGAGGAGATTGTAGAGGGCGTTGCCAGGGACAAACCCTTCTATGACAACTCAGGTGGAGGTGCGACCATCTCTGGCGGAGAGCCCACCATGCAAAAGGAATTTTTGATCGAAATTCTTCGATTGCTGAAAGCGCAGGAGATACACACTGCGGTTGAGACATGCGGGTATTTTGATGCAGCACTTATTGATGGGATGATAGACCTCGTCGATCTTTTTCTCTTTGATATCAAACACATTGATTCTAATACTCATAAAAGATGGACCGGTGTGGGAAACGAGAGGATTCTTGCTAATTTCGAACAGATCCACAATCAGGTGGGAAGTAAACGTATTATCCCGCGTATCCCGCTTATCCCCGGCGTGAATACCGATCTCAACGTTATTGGCGGGATGCTGAACTTTCTGCAAAAAAACGGTTATACCGGCGAAGTGCATCTTATGCCGTACAACCGTATGGCAAAGACAAAGTATGAAAAGGTGGGTATGGGACTCCTCTACGAGGACAGGGGCGAGTTGGCCGAAAAGACGATCGATGCCATTATGAAAGAGATTGAAGATAATTCATTTCAAGTGGTGTGCAATAGATAACAAAGAAGGGGCTAAGATATGCAGAAATTCACCTTTACAAAGACTCCGAAATTGGCGTTTGAGGCGGGCGGCATAAAAAAGATTCACAATATTGTATCGCAATTTGGAAAGACAGCGCTCATCATTACCGGTGGGTTTTCTTTGGATGCAACCGGCAGATGGGACGAAATTGCAAGGATACTCGACCATGCCTCTATCGCCTTTTATCATACATCGCTGCAGGGTGAACCCACCCCGGATTTTGTAGATGCGACCACGGACAGATTTAGAGAAAAAAACATCGATGTGGTGCTCTCCATTGGAGGCGGAAGCGTGCTGGATGCCGGGAAAGCGGTCTCAGCGATGCTCACACAGGATGTATCGGTAACCGAGTTTATAGAAGGCATTGGTACCGGTATCCATGACGGAAGGAAACTTCCTTTTATTGCCGCCCCTACCACTTCGGGGACAGGGAGTGAGGCTACTAAGAATGCAGTGCTCAGAAGGGTTGGTGTAGATGGCTTCAAGAAATCCATCCGCCATGACAATTTTGTGCCGGATATCGCACTCATTGATCCTGAGCTCATGGTTTCATGTCCGGCACATGTTACGGCTGCATGCGGGATGGATGCCTTCAGCCACCTCTTGGAATCCTATCTTAGCCCTCGTGCAAATCCCATGAGCGACGCTTTGGCCTATAGTGGCTTAAGTGTGCTCAAGGATAACCTCGTTTCTGCCTGCACTACAGGCACAAGCGATGTTGATGTTAGAGCTGGGATGGCCTATGCCGCCTACCTCGCAGGTATTACGTTAGCCAATGCAGGGCTTGGCGTTATCCATGGTTTTGCCTCAGTAATCGGCGGATTCTTTGATATTCCGCATGGCGTGGTCTGCGGGACCTTGCTTTGTTCCTCCACGAGAAAAAATATTGCGGCACTCAAAGAGCGAGATCCCGAGGGGACCGGGCTGGATAAATATGCCAGACTTGGGGCTCTCTTTTCCGGAAAACCGTATCAGAAGTCAGAAAAAGCTGTTCTGGCCGATGCATTTACGGAGATCACCTATGAGTGGACCGATCTTTTGGAAATCAGGCGTTTTGGCGACTATGGGGTAGTAGATTCTAATGTTGACATGATTGTTGAAAAGACCAAGAACAGAGATAACCCCATTGAACTTACCCAACTGGAGATAAGAGAAATATTTATAGAGAGGATGTAATATGAATATTCTTGCAATTGACCTCGGCACCCAGAGTGTACGGGCAGCTGTGGTATCAATACAGGGGGAGATAAAAGGGATAGAACAGATCAAACAGGATGTAGATGGGCCGTATCCGGGATGGGCACAGCAGAATCCGAACTTGTGGTGGGAGATGGCGGCATCTATGATTCGCAATGTTTTGAAAAATACAAATACCCCTCCGGATTCCATTGCCGCTATCTGTTCCTGCGGCCAGATGATCGGACCGACGGGCATAGACGATAACGGCACTGTGACCACTGGATGGACCCAGCTCTGGTGTGACAAACGCTGTGAGGATCAGTGTGAGTTCATCCGCGATCGATTTGGTGAAGCCAGGCTTTCTCAAATAACAGCGAATCCACCTACAGTCGGCGCGGGTGCATTAAAGGTACGCTGGCTCAAAGAACACCAGAAGGAAATTTATGACAAAACCAGGTTTTTCCTGCCTCCTAAGGATTTCATCAATTACAAACTCACCGGGGTTGCGGCAACCGATTTCAGCGAAGCATCAGCCACTTTTCTATGGGATGCATCCAGAGATACCTATTCTGAAGAGATGGCAGATATATTAGGTCTCGATCTTTCCAAATTTCCTCCGGTAGCCAAATCGTATGAAGTCATCGGTACGATTACAGAGGCTGCTGCACGTGAAACCGCCCTTGCTCCCGGAATACCGGTGATGGCAGGTGGTGGCGATTTTCTGGTCTCGCTACTATGTCTTGGAATGACAGGCGATGGTGATACGGTTGAGATGTCCGGCACATCAACCCTGTTCGTGGTACACCGGGACAAACCCATCATTAACCCTTTTGTCCAGAATCTCAGGCACGTGCTAGGTGGTTGGGTTCCATTTTTCATGCTGGACTGCGGGGGACTGAGCATGAAGTGGTGTCATGATCTGATTACCTCGGCCCGCGGTAACGAAGCACCTTATGAAGAACTGATTGCCATGGCCGAGCAAATTCCGCCCGGTTCAGAGGGGCTGAGCTTCTATCCTTACCTGCTGGGTGAACGCAGGAGGGAAAATGTGAAAGCCAAAGGCTGTTTCTTTGGCATAACACTGAACCACTCGGCAGCCCATTTTATCAGGGCAGTGATGGAGGGAGTCGCCCTGGCAATAGGTATGAACGCAGAAGTGTTCAGAGAGATCGGAGTCGAAATTGAATCTGTCTGTTGTGTGGGCGGAGCCACACGCAACCGGCTCTGGAACCAGATCAAGGCTGATGTACTTAAGACCCCGATTGAAATCAGTAATGAACCCGAAACCACGCTCATCGGTGCCGGACTGCTGGGTGCCTATGGAATGGGTTTGATCGATGACATCTCTGCGGTAGCAAAAAAGCGCCAAATGACAATGAAGCGTATCCTGCCGGATCTTGAAAACGGAAGAATTTACCAAGATATGCTCTCCGAGTTCAAACGTGTATACAAACATATGCTGGGATTCTGGCAGGAATAATTATACATATGGAGGATGAATATGAAACAAAGTGCATATAATATCGCCCGCATGATTGACTTCAGTATTGTCAGGCCAGAAGTGGATATCACCGAGCTACGGGAGTTTGCCCTGAATCTCAAAAAGCACCGCTTTATCTGTGCCTATGTTTTACCCTACTTTGTCTCAGAGCTGTCCGCCTTGCTCGAAGGGGAAGAGGATATCATGATCGGGACCGGTATCGGCTTCCCTTTCGGCAACCACAAAACTGCAATCAAGGTGCATGAGGCTAAGCTCGCACTGGAGGATGGCTGCAAAGAGCTGGACATGGTAATCAATATCTCTGCCCTGCTCTCAGGGCGCTATCAGTATGTGGAGGATGATATCCGGGCCGTAGTGGATGTTGCAGGTGGAAAGACCACAAAGGTGATTCTGGAAGTGCACTACCTCTCAGAGTTTGACATCAAAAAAGGCTGTGAGTGCTGCATCAAAGCCGGAGCACATTTTGTAAAGACCGCCACCGGCCATGCTGAAAGTGGGGCAACCGTTGAAAACGTCGCTCTGATCAAATCGTTTGTCGGTGATACTATCCAGGTCAAGGCTTCCGGAGGCGTTCGTGACCTGAAAACGCTCCTCGAAATGTACAAGCTCGGAGCGACAAGGTTCGGCATTAGTGCGAGTTCGGCGTTAAACATAATAGAGGAGTGCGATTCTCTGCCTGACGGAGCGGTTAATCTATAGTGTCCGGTCAATTACTTGCCGAAGCTTTGCATTCAGGTAGGGGAGAACCAGATTAATCAATCAGAGGAATCCCTGGAGAGGCCAGGTTCGGATGGATGCTGATGCTACGCCATCTGGCACTTAAATATAAACGGGAGATTCAAGATGGTTGAACTGTTGCACCCGTTACTGTCAAATTTAAATCCTGTGACCGGTCTGATGGACCCGTACGACACGCACCGCCAGGTAGGTCCGCCTTGGCGATATGCCCAATCACTACCTTAGTGGTCATCTGCACGGTTCTTCAGCCTTGAACCAGGACACCGTACTATATGAGGTATTTGAACGCAGTGTCCCTGAAAAGGCCGGAGACATGATTTGATCTTCCCCCGAAAAAGTGAACACCCAGTTGAGCTTCCATAAACAGCCTACCAAAGTCAACAGGAGAAACATATCCCAGATATGAATGTCTCCTGATCCTATTGTAGAATACCTCAATGTATTCGAAGATACTCTGACGAGCCTGTGATCGGGTCCTGTATTTTTCAAAGTATACGAGCTCTGTCTTTAATGTATGGAAGAAGCTTTCAGTAACAGCATTATCATAACAATTCCCTTTACCACTCATGCTCTATACAAAATTATGCTTTTCCAGAAGCTTTCTGAATTCATGACTTGCGTACTGGCTTCCCCGGTCTGAATGAAATATCAATCCCACCTGCGGTCTCTTTCGCTGTATGGCCATTGAAAGGGCTTCTGTCACTATATCCTTCGTTATTCTTTTTCTCATGAAGGCAGTTCCGGGGACACCTTACTTAATTACTGACAAAAGCCAGCGCATTTGATTTATTTTTAGTATGGCACGAATGGCAAGAGCAGTAGTTCCTGGAATCCCGCATCATGTAACACAGCGAGGAAACAGGCGGCAGCAGACATTTTTCAACAATGAAGATTACCAATCCTATCTGGAGTTAATGTCGGAATGGTGTATGAAGTTTCGAGTGGAGACTTGGGCTTATTGTCTTATGCCAAACCACATTCACCTGATTGTTGTACCTGAAACAAAGGATGGTCTAAATCAGGTAATTGGTGAAGCGCACGGACGATACACAAGGCGTATCAATTTTCGAGAAGGATGGCGGGGGCATTTATGGCAGGGAAGGTTTTCATCTTTTATCATGGATGAGATACACCTCTTAGCATGTACGAGATATGTGGAATTGAATCCGGTCCGGGCAGGCTTGGTAAAGAACCCCGAAGAGTGGCACTGGAGTAGTGCAGGACCACACATGAAAGTTCAAGATGATATCCTTGTAAGAACAAAGTTATTGCTGGAAATGGTAAATAAACCATGGGATGATTTTTTGGACATTGATGCTCAGGAGCCGGAAATAGAGTTATTTAGAAAACACGAACGGACCGGGCGGCCTTTAGCAATTGATTCTTTTATTGGAACAATGGAACTACTTTTGGGCCGAAAGCTCAAACCTCAAAAACCTGGACCTAAAAAGAAAAATAAGTAAGGTGTCCCTGGAATTTGCCCGACATATTAAGTGCTTCTGACAGTTAAAAATAATACTTGCAAAATAAAAAATATGTGCTACCGATAGAAGAGCAGGCAGGTACAAAGGATATACCGCAAAAACTCATTTTCCTATATTTCTTGTTTTCTACAGTTCCTCTGACAGCAGCCTATTTTTCCATCTCCTCCTGCTTACCCGTGGTCTGACCAAGAACGCTCAGTTTTAGAGGTAAGATTGCAATAGATGCTGGATTTAAACTGGAATATTTTGATGAAATCGGATTTTAAGAGACTTGATGCAGACGAATAAGGCCTGTCTGTGATGCCGTTGATGTATTCGGCATTACAGACCGGTTTTTTTGTGTAGCCAGACGGAATTCCATTGGATAGCAAATAATTAAGTGTTGTGTCCCCAGAATTCCCCGCGCATTGAAAATTTCCCCATGCCCGTCGGGAAAAAGGTGATCATGCGGGCAATTCCGCAATGGCGGGAGATGGGCACGGAAGCTTTCATCGCGGTGGAGGAAGAGCGGTATCGCTGCCCACAGTGTGTCCAGGCGCTCTTTCGCGGCGCCAAACGTTGCCGAAACTGCGGCAAAAACGTCGACCGGGATTGAACGCCGTTTCGAGTAAGGAGGAACAAATGACATCTTCAAGCAGACCCATTCTGCCGACGCCGGACGCATTGGTGACCGGCGGACAATTCAATGTCGGTACGTACAAGGAACCGTTACGCACGGTCAATCCGCTGGACGCCGCCATCGGCTCGCGACCGCGTTGGTGGAAAAACCTGCGCCTGAAGGAGTGGCAGCACTTCGCGCTGGTCAACGATGATTATTACCTCAGCCTGGCGCTATTCAACGCCAAAACCATCGGCTTGGCACAGGTGTGCGTGTACGAGCGGCGCTACGGCAGCATCAAGTTTTACGAGCGTAAAACGCTCCCGTGGAAAATCGAACTGCCCACGGCGTTGTGGAACGATCGCGCCGCGTATCGGGGCAAGGGTTTTTCGATCGAGATCGAAAACGGCCTCGAGCGCGGTCGTCACGATATCTCGTTCGAACTGGCCGCCCAGCGCGATCTGCCGGCGCTGAGCGGGCGTTTCACGTTGCTGGAGGACCTGACGTCCTCCGAGCCGCTCGTGGTTTGCTTGCCGCTTAAACCCAAACGCGCGATGTATACGCATAAGTACGTCTGCCCTGTCAAGGGTGAAATGACGCTGGGCGACGAAACCGTGAGCTTTGCGCCGGCAGCGAGCTACGGCCTGATCGACATCCACAAAGGATACTATCCCTTCGTAATGAAATGGCACTGGGCCACCGGCGGCGGCTACAATGAAACCGGCCGTCTGTGCGGTTTCAACCTCACCGATAACCAGGTCAAGGACCAGGAAGCCTACAACGAAAATTGTCTCTGGATCGACGGCCGGTTGTTCCCGCTGCCCCCGGTGAAATTTAAATTCGTCCACAAGGACGTGATCAAACCCTGGCGCATCACCGACGCGGACGGGCTGGTGGATCTGACCTTCACGCCCGAAGTCGTGCGCACGATCGACATCAAAGCGCTGATCCTGCACAGTCGTTATCGCGGACCCTTCGGTTCCTTCTCCGGCCGATTGCAAACGGCGGACGGCGAGGAACTGAATCTCGACCGTTATTTCGGAATGTGCGAAGACTTCTACCTGCGCACTTGATCTCAAGGGGGACAGGTGGTCAAGTCTACGCTTGACCCTTGTTGCTGATTGCTAATTAAAACCTTCTATTGTGGTTGTAGGTTTTTAAAACAACAGTACAGGAAGTTATACGTAGCATATTCAGTATTCTTAAGATAATCCATGAAAACTTAAAAATACTTTTTTTGAAAGGTTAAAAGTGTACGTTCAAATCCATCAATTCTCGAACCTGATCTTTCCCGTGTCTTTAAGATTGTAGCCGGGGAGATTTTTGGACAAACTATTTATCCTGACCGGATCTATGTAATCCATGAATCCTTTTATAACGCTCGTGGAACACAGTTCACCGGGAATAACAAGGTCAAACATCTCCTCCTTGAGCGGCAGGAAATCCAGACCCAGGGGATATGTAACATATTCTATGCCGAGGCCTACGTCCGCCTCACCGAAAAAGACCTTGAGGGCCACATCCATATGACTGTCGGCTTCTTCATTGAAACCGGTAACATCCCTTTCGTTTAAGCCCTTCTCTCTCATAAGATATTCCAGGAGGACGCGTGTTCCGGACCCCTCGTTTCTGTTTATGAATCTCGCCCCTTTTTCTATAACATCTTCCAGTCCCCGCAGTCCCACGGGATTGCCCCTCTTCACAATCAGTCCCTGTTTCCTGCGCCACAGGTTAACCACTACATATCGCTGTCCTGAGAGAACTCTGTCGAGAAAGGGAAGATTATATTCCCCCGTCTCCATGTCCAGAAGATGCGTACAGCATACCTGTCCTTTTTTCAGAGAGAGGGCGTGCACACCCCGTGAACTGCCCATTGATGAATAGAAAGCCACTGATCCGGGGAAGTTCTCATGGGAATAGAGAAGCACGAGTTTTTCCATAAGGACATCATTGCTTCCCACTATAAGGATATCCCTTTCCCTCTGCACATTCTCATCTATCCATCTCGTGACATGCCTCTCCGGAAAGAGCCACTTGCCGGCAATCCGCACATGGGGAATATTCCCCTCCTTTACAAGCTGATATACCTTCTTCTCATTCAACCTTAGAAGCCCGGCCAGCTCTTTTGTCGTAAGTAATTTATCCATAGCCCGAAAAATACCACGCAAGATAAGGAAAATCAATATGAATGAAATAATAACTATTAATATCTTAAACTGACTATTAATATTTAATATTGACGTGAAATAACAAATATGGTAGGTCTGCCACGTAAAATACGGTTACCGGTTTACGGTTACCGGGAACAAATCCGAATCGAAAAAAGGGGATTTATGATGAAAAGAAAAAGCGTTTTAAGTTCTGTTGTTATGTTGTTGTTATGCGCAGTTGTTATGCTCCTCCCGGTATCCGCGATTGCCGAGCCTTCCGGCAAGCTGATCATGTTCCACGCGGGCAGTCTTTCTGTACCTCTCGCGGCCATGGAAAAGGTATTCGAAGCCAAATATCCCGGTGTCGATCTCCAGCGTGAGGCCTCCGGAAGCCAGAAGTGTGCGCGAAAGATAACGGATGTAGGCAAACCCTGCGACATCATGGCGTCGGCGGATTATAAGGTGATAGACAAACTGCTCATACCCGGTTTTGCTGGCTGGAATATACGCTTCGCCACCAATCAGCTCGTTCTCTGTTACACGGACAAGAGCACCAATGCCGATACGATAAACGCGGACAACTGGTATAAAATCCTCCAAAAGAAGGGTGTTGTATGGGGGCATTCCGATCCGAATCTCGATCCCTGCGGATATCGTTCTCTCATGGTGATGCAGCTCGCGGAAAAGGCACTGAACGAACCCGGCCTTTACAAAAAACTGCTGGCAAACCGACCCAAAGAAAATATCAGGCCCAAATCGGTGGAGTTGATATCCCTACTCCAGACCGGGAATATGGATTATGCCTGGGAATATCTCTCCGTAGCGGTTCAACACGGACTGAAATACATTGTCCTTCCGGATGAAATTAATCTTGGAAATTACAAGTACGATAATGTATATCAACAGGCCTTCGTAAAGGTTACCGGCAAAAAACCGGGGACTCATATGATCATCAAAGGCAAATCGTGTACTTATGGCGTAACCCTGATCAAAGAGGCGCCCAACAGAGAAGCGGCCATAGCTTTTCTGGAATATATGCTCGCCCCTGAAGGCGGCCTTAAGATACTGAAAGAAATGGGGCAACCACCTTTTATACCCTGCAGGGTACCCACCGCAGAGATGAAAAAGGCTCTACCGGAGGCACTGCAAAAGCTGGTTGAGGTCAAAGACTAAGTGACAAAAAAGGAACCTTTTTTCTGGGTTACCGTCTCCTGCGGCATCGTAATTATGGCTTTTATTCTACTGCCCCTCATCGAGATGATGACGGCGCCATCTTTCGCGATGCTGAAGGAAACAATCAAAGATAAGGACGTTGTCAGGTCGATCTGGCTGAGTATTTACACGGCCGGACTGGCAGCCCTGATTTCATTTGTCTTCGGGACACCACTCGCCTACGTGCTGGCCCGTACCGATTTCAGGGGTAAAAAGCTGATAGAGAGCATAATAGACCTGCCAATAGTCATACCGCATCCTGTTGTCGGAATAGCGATACTCAGCGTTGCCGGAAAGAACCACTGGATAGGAGAATTGTTCAATCAGGTCGGCATACGCATCATGGGAAGCGTTACCGGCATAGTTGTGGTGTTGACCTTCGTTGGAATGCCTTTTTACATAAATGCCGTCAAGAGCGGATTTGAGAGCATCTCCCCCAGACTGGAGAAGGTATCACGCAGTCTGGGGGCATCCATGTTCAGCACATTTTTCAGGATAACTTTCCCCCTTGCATGGCGCAGCATGCTTGTGGGTATTGTCATGTGCTCAGCCCGGGCGATAAGCGAGTTCGGCGCCGTGGTAATCGTCGCCTACCACCCCATGATTGCCCCGGTACTGATATATGAGCGATTCGAGGCATACGGCCTTAAATACTCTCAGCCTGTGGCGGTATGGCTGGTGTTTATCTGCCTGACACTTTTTCTGATTTTGAGAATACTCACTCTCCACGACAGGGAAAAGGCATGATAAGAATAAGAGACCTGAACATCCACCTCAAAGAGTTCAATCTGTTCGACATCAATCTGGATATAGGAGCAAATGAGTTTTTCATACTGATGGGACCAACAGGCGCCGGAAAAACTGTTCTCCTCGAGGCAATAGCCGGGCTTATCCCGGTAAAGAGCGGGACCATCCATATTGGCGAGAAAAACGTTACAGGACTCGCTCCTGAAAAACGAGGGGTAAGCATAGTATATCAGGACTACTCACTCTTCCCTCACCTGACTGTCCGTGAGAATATAATCTATGGCTTGCATTTCCACAGGATCGACAAAGATCGGTCCGATGAAACATTCGACCGCCTGGTGGAAGATCTGAATCTCTCCTATATTCTGAATCGCTTTCCGCTCAATCTGAGTGGCGGAGAGCTGCAACGGGTCGCCATGGCAAGGGCCCTGATGGTGAACCCGGAGATCCTACTCCTTGACGAACCCCTTTCGGCCCTGGACCCCGGTTTCAGAGAGGAGATCAGGGCGGGGCTTAAGAAACTGCACAGGGATTCCAACGTTACTTTTCTCATGGTTACACACGATTTCGCGGAAGCGCTTTCGCTGTCAGACCGGGCAGGGATAATGAACGATGGGAAAATCATACAGACAGGAACAATGGAAGGTATATTCAAGCGCCCGGATTCCACCTTTGTCGCTGATTTTGTCGGTATGAAAAATCTCTTCGCCGCGCAATTTCATGGGACAAAAGCATCCACAGGAAACATAGAGATCGAGTTGGGTGCAAAACCTGCGAACGGCCATGGATACATAGCCATCAGACCGGAAGACATTGTTCTCAGCCGGGAGGAATTAACCTCAAGTATGAGAAACTCTTTCGCGGGAAATATAACCGAAATATCCGACCATGGATTATACTACGAAGCGGGCATTATGGTGGAAAACATCACATTCAAGTCCCTGATTACAAAAAGCGCCTTGCTTGACCTCCAACTCGCTGAAGGAACCGGCATATTCGTCTCTTTCAAGTCAACCGCCATTCACACATTTTAGTCCTGCCCACAAATTAATTTTTCACATTGACCACCGAAAATAAAAAGATTATACGTAGAAAAAACGCTGAAGCTCTCGCAAACCATGTGTTATCGGAATCTCCTTAACTCACAAAGGCGCTTGCCATATACAGGAGACTGTTCGAGAATACTTTTCTGCTACGGGTGGCTGCACGTTGCAAAGGATAAGGTATATGAAAATCACAATTGTTTACGACAATGAAACATCAAGAAGAGACCTTACCCCTGACTGGGGATTTGCCTGTCTCGTAGAGGCACACGGAAAGAACATCCTTTTTGATACCGGCGCTAATGGTGCCATACTCCTTGACAATATGAAAAATCTCAACATCGATCCGGAATCTATTGAAATAATTGTAATCTCACATGCCCACTGGGACCATACGGGAGGGCTGGCGGATTTTCTCAGAGAGAACAGCAGCGTCAGGTTATACATTCCTTCATCGTACAACATCCCACCCGATTCGGCCAGGGAGGTTATAACGGTGAAAGAACCCATGGAAATCTGCGAAGGAATTTTCTCCACGGGAGAACTTCAGGGGTTCGAACAATTACCCTACGGTGACGAGATTGAACAATCACTTGTCGTCACCACGGACAGGGGACAGGTTGTGATAGCCGGTTGTTCTCACCCGGGTGTAAGGAATATACTGGAAGCGGCTTCCATACATGGAAGAATCCGCGCTCTTATAGGGGGCCTCCATGGCTTCAGTGAATTCGATCTGCTCAAGGGGATAGACATAATCTGTGCCACCCATTGCACCCAGTTCAAGGCGAAGATAAAATCATTGTACCCCGATACATATATCGAGGGCGGCGCGGGACTGATAATCGACATATAGAGAAACCAAGGGCCGGAAATTGGAGATTGGAGTATTTTATGAAACAAGACAACGTAAAACAGATGATGGGAAAAGGACCATTTGAAACACATACGGATGAATACGAAGAGTGGTTTGAGAAAAACCGGTTCGTATATGAGGCTGAATTGCGAGCTGTGAAAGAACTGCTACCGACAAAGGGAGAAAGTATCGAGATCGGTGTGGGCTCAGGAAAATTCGCCCTTCCACTTGGTATCAGGCTTGGAATTGATCCGTCCCTGAAAATGGCTGAGATTGCCGTCAAACGGGGCATAGAGGTTTATGAAGGTGTTGCCGAAGATCTTCCATTTGACAATGGCCGGTTTGATTTCGCACTAATGGTCACGGCAATCTGTTTCCTGAACGATGTAAAGGCCGCCCTGCGTGAGGCATACAGGATACTGAAGCCGGGCGGCGCGCTTGTGATTGGCTTTGTCGATAGCACCAGTCCTGTCGGAAAAAAATATGAAAGATATAAAGCCGAAAACAAATTTTACAGGGCAGCATCTTTTTATTCAACGGACAAGGTTGTTTCCCTTATGACAGACTCAGGGTTCGGAAATTTTGCATTTACTCAGACAATCTTCCGTGATCTGAAGAACATAGACCATACAGAAGTGGTAAAGGATGGATACGGCGAAGGTTCGTTTGTCGTAATCAGGGGAGAAAAGCAGAAAGCTGAAGGAGGTAACTGAGTGGGATTTTTTAAGATATTTTCAGGTAAAAGCCCCGAAGAATATGAACGAAGAGGAGACGGTTTCTTCGAGACCATGGAATACGGGGCAGCCAGGCTGGAATATGAAGCAGCTCTGACCAAGATAAATAAGGGAGGTCCGGACGATAGAGACCTTGAAAATAGCCTCCGGGAAAAAATGGTCAGAAGCAGTGAAGCACTGGCCCTGCAGCACAAACAAAACGGGAAATTACTGAGAGAATCCGGGAACTATGAAGGCGCGTCGGAACTGTTCCACCTTGCGCTGGAACTGACAGAAGATTCTAAGCTTGCGGCCGGACTCGAAGAACTGCTCGGCATGACTCATAACGACATCGGAGATAATAACTTAGAGGCGCCCTGGTTTCACACCACGGAAGACAAAGCAGAAGACCAGGAATGGAACATACAGGAAGGCGAGTATTTTACAGCCCTGTGCGGCGCGCTACCCGACGAGACACAGGACGCCTATCGGAGCTATGGCGACGCATTCAGGACCGGATATGTTGCACTGAACCAGGGCGAATACGAACTGGCCCTGACAAAATTATCGCAGGCTCTCGAGGAAAATCGGACGGACAGTCTGATCCCCCTTGAACTCGCCACTACCTGTCTGAACATGAAAAGATACGAAGAGGCCCTCACTCTTCTTGAACGATTCATCGAGGAGCACCCACGTTCCACACACGGGTACCATATCTTATGCGAAACCCTCTGGACAATGAAAAATTTTGATGAGGCCGATGAACTGCTCTTTTCCTGTCCGGGAGATCTTGCAGAGACAACGCCAATCCTGCATCTCAAAGGGGAATCGCTCTATCGGTCCGGAAGACATCGGGAGGCGGAGGCCTTCTATCTGGATATCCTTCAATCTCACGACTGGGATGAGCATACTGCCCTGTCACTGGCGGCAACATATGAAGCGCTGGGGGAAAACGACGCGGCTCTTGAAATGTACAGCGAAATAATGGAAAAATGCACCGGCTGCGGCGTGAAGGTTGCACCCTTTATCAAACAGAAGTACGCGGATATATCGACGGAACTTGGTGATTATTCTGCGAAGATACTGGAAATATACCTCTCTCTGATTGAAGAAGACCCCGCGGGCAGGGAATATTACTTCAGAAAAGTGGCACACATATACACCTCCATGGGAAACGAGAGAGAAGCAAGGAGGTACCGATCGTTCGCCGATAACATGGGCGGACCATCCACAGAATCCGATTATTAAAAAATGAAAATTAAACTTTTGCTGATAGACGCACTCAACCTCATCCGCCGCGTGTATGCCGCACAACCTGGAGAAGACGGACCTAATCGCGTGGATGACGCCTTAAAAACAGGCGTCCACTCCCTTCGGCGTGCCCTGCGTGAATGCCGGCCCACCCACGCGATTTGTGTCTTTGACAGCCACGAACCGAGCTGGCGCCATGACCTGTATCCCGGTTACAAGGCCGGACGGCCGCCAATGCCCGAGGATCTCAATTCGCGGATGAACCGGTTCAAGGACGCGTTTTCGGAGATCGGAGTCCGCTCTGTGTGTTTCCCCACACTCGAAGCGGATGACATTATTGCCACACTTGCCGGAAAGATAGCATCCCGAAGTGGCAAGGTTGTCATACTTTCAACAGACAGGATGTTTCTGCAGCTTGTTTCAGATTTGATAGTGGTGCGCGACCATTTCAATAAACTGGATATGGATCAGGCATACGTAAAGGAAAAACTGCACGTACAGCCGGATCAACTGGTGGATTTCTTCGCGCTGACGGGATACGCCACCAACAACATACCCGGAGTCCACACAGCAGGTCCAAAGACAGCCGCCCGGCTGCTGAACGAACTGGAAAGCCTGGATAATATTCTGTCGGTTGCCTATACCATCAAGGGCAAGTTGGGCGAGATGTTATGCAAACATGCCGGAGAGGCGCGCCTCTCCCAATCCCTGGTTCGCCTGAAAGATGATATAGAACTGGGGCTTAATCTGAAATCATTTCGATACACGACGGAACCCTGATGCTAAATGCTGAAGATTCTGGTTCTTGAGTAGAATAGCGCTAATTTTATCGTGTCACTCGCGCCAAAAAAGGGTATAGTACGCGGCACTGTCGTGATAGGCTTTATCGAGAAGAAAACGGGGGTTTAACCTGAACTTTCGGGAGAGAGATACCATGAATTTCAAAATGGACCGAACTTCAAGAAAATCTTTTCAAGGTTCATGCAGGGTGTTCCTGGTCACTTCCGGTGTTGCCCTGTTAATATTATGCCTGTCAGCAACAACTGTCGCTTCAGGGGATGCCATGTCTAAGTTTACCCTCCTCGTAGAACAAGACAGTGGATTATCCGCAGCGGAAAAGGAACAATGGACATCCACTACCATGGAAGCGTTTCGGGACAAGGAATTCACTTTTGACTACAGTCGCCTGATCTATGGGATTCTTTCACAAGGAAAATTCGATGAAGTCACAATGGATAAGACTATTCAGGTGGCTCTTCATTCAACCATGGCTATGGAACAGGGAGCGCCCGAAGAGGAAGTTGGTGAGCTTGCCCTATTCGCGTTTTCAACAAATCTTCTTCCCGAAGAAATCCGGCTGTACGCAGTCACAACAAAGAAGTGCAGCGCCGCCGGAGTACCGGTTTACGTTACGCGGGAAATGATACGTCATGCCAAGGAAGAACTCTGGCCCGAGAATACCTTTACTACTATAATGAATGGTCTGACAGAGTCCGCCAGGCGCAACATGGCTACCGAAAAAATCGCTCTCTTCATGCTTATTTCAGTAGCACAAAAGCTTGGAACTCCGGAACAGATCGTCCGGGACGCGCTTGAAGATGCCCGACAACGTAAATCCGCCCCACTGCAGAAAGAGCGAACCATACCGACGACCCCAACACCTGCCGTTACTCCAGCACCCTTAACCCCAAGGGTAGCCCTTAACTTTGACGCATTCAGACAGTCTGTCGAATCATTCCTCGGCACGCCCTATAGATGGGGAGGAAATAGTCGAATGGGCGTCGATTGCTCCGGGTTCACCAGTCTTGTCATGTATGAAAACGGCTACCGGGTCCCCCGCGTGAGCGGTAATCAGGCAAGGGTGGGGGCACCTGTTTACAAAAACCAGCTTCAGTTAGGCGATCTTGTGTTTTTTGACACAAAGGGTAGTGGAAGAATCACCCATGTGGGTTTTTACCTTGGAGGAAACCTTATGGCACACGCCTCTTCGAGCAAAGGAGTGACCATAGTTTTTTTCAGTAACAGGTATTTCCAGTCACGTTATGTAACAGCCCGCCGGATTATAAGATACGTAAACAGGTAATATATTCGTTGCTGAGGGTGCCGTATGCGTGTAGCTACCTTTTTTCTTTTGGAGACAGATACGATTTCCCTCGAATTCACAAACCAGTTCACAAAACATTTTGACACAGACAAGAAATCGTGCAAAAAGATAAATTCTATTCAGTTCTCAGGTTGGCAGTGAATTGTCGGGTGGATTAGCCCACTGGAAAACATCATGAATAAAAATGATAATCAAGGCATGAAAGACGACATCAAGGTGACCTTCTGGGGTGTTCGTGGAACATTGCCGGTTCCAGGCCTGAACTCAGTGCTGTACGGGGGAAATACTTCATGCGTAAGCGTTGAATTCCCAAACGATAATTTCTTCATCTTCGATGCCGGAACTGGGATCAAGGAACTGTCAAATTACTTTATATCTAAACACGCATGCACAAAAGCAACAGTTTTTATTTCGCATCCTCACTGGGATCATATAAACGGCATCCCCTTCTTTGCGCCACTGTATACAAAGGGAAACGAGTTTAAAATCTATGGCCCGCCTAATGGAGGCATGTCCATGCGGAAATTGATATCAGGGCAAATGGACGGTGTATATTTTCCAATAAACATAAAGGGATTCGAGGCGAAAGTTTCTTTCCACAATCTCGGGGAACAAACGTTCACTATAAACACACTGCAGATACAAACAATGTTCTTGAATCACCCGGGGCAATGTCTTGGTTATCGTCTGAATTACAAAGACAAGTCCGTCTGTTATATCACCGATAACGAAATTTACCCGCAGTCCAGCAGACTCTACAACGAGAGTTATGTAAACAAACTGAAAGACTTTGTCTCAGATACGGATGTATTAATAACTGACTGTACCTACACGGATGACGAATATGGAGGGAAAATCGGATGGGGACATTCATCCGTAAGTCAGGTAGCGCAACTGGCCGACATGGCCGCAGTAAAATCCCTGTTCCTGTTTCACCATGACCCTGATCAAACTGACACTGACATAGACAACAAACTGAAGATGGCCCGGGCCATCTTGGAAATGAAGGGCTCCTCCACCAAATGCATTGCACCGAAAGAGAGAGAATCTTTCGACGTATAGTGGATAAGACTGGGACTGAGGCGTTTCATCACAACACTCAAGATAGATGGCAGAACCCCTTAAAAACCAACCGATTAGCGGGATCAACAACACAAAGCGGATGACATGTGACCCGCCGCAGAATGAGCGACCCCAAAAGTTCAGTCTCAGATTCTGGATAGGAATAATCCTCCTGACAACCAATCAACCGCTTGGCTGGGTGGCCCTGCTTGTATGTAGTGCCCTGGCCATAGATGAACACAGCGAATTCATCTTCTTCTTTGGGATAGCGTTATATGCTCTGACCTGGGGAATGTTGGGACTGGGTGCATTACTGGCTGGACCGGAAGGTCTCCGTTATTCTCACCTTCTGTTGACAAAGTCATGGCGGTATATTGTTCGTCATCTTAAGATACGGCAGAGGTAAAGAGACAGGGCAACATTTCACCATACCATAGCCTGTCACCACCAGTTTCGTGATCTACTCCAGGGTTTTCAAGTCTCTTCAGCTTTTCGCAATTGACTTCGCATGATATTCTGGATCTATGATGCTGTTACTTATTTTCGGACGGCCTCCTGACCCCGGTAACCGCGATAAGTGTGTTAGCGAAATTTGTCTGCAAAAAATTTCTACCTTACTAATCCGCCTGTCTCCTCAGAAAGGCAGGTGTTTCAAAGTCGGGATTATCATCATCGAGTATCGTCCCCATACTTACGGCAGCAGGTTTATCTCCTGTCTTATCGTCTCTGTTTCTCATAAAAGTTGGCCTGGCAATGTTTCCCTTTCTCCTGGTGTTGCCTGGTTGCAAGGTGGAAATCTCAGCCGTCATCTCACAATTACGCTCATTTGAATCGAATCCCGTTGCAATTACGGTAATCCGTACCTCGTCTCCCATACTGTCATCAACAACCGTTCCGAATATGATATTTGCGTCTTCGTGCGCCTCGGCCTGTATCAGTGATGACGCCTCATTTACCTCAAAAAGTGTCATCTCGGACCCGCCTGTTATGTTGAGAAGTATCCCTCGAGCCCCCTGAATTGAATTATCTTCGAGCAGGGGAGAGGATATCGCCTTCTGTGCGGCTTCAATCGCCCTGTTGTCACCACTGGCGATACCGGTACCCATAAGTGCCAGTCCCATCTCGGACATGATGTTCTTTACGTCAGCGAAATCGAGATTGATCAGACCGGGGACCATGATAAGGTCGGAAATCCCCTTAACTCCATTGTACAGGATATCATCGGCCTTTTTGAAGGCATCCGGCAAAGTCATGTTTCTGCCGCTGATACTCAGAAGCCGTTGATTCGGAACCACAATGAGGGTATCAACCACCTTTCTTAATTCGGCAAGACCCTGTTCCGCCTGTTTAGTTCGTTTCTTGCCCTCAAATTGAAACGGTTTTGTGACTACCGCGACAGTCAGCGCTCCAAGCTCCTTTGCAATTTCAGCTACAATTGGCGCGCCGCCAGTCCCTGTGCCTCCTCCAAGACCTGCTGTCACAAAAACCATGTCCGCTCCATCCAGGATTTCCTTCAGCCTGTCCTGAGATTCGATGGCTGCCTTTTTACCCACTTCAGGGTCAGAACCGGCACCGAGACCCTTTGTAATCTCTGCCCCGAGTTGTACCTTTATTGAGGCACTTGACGCTGTCATAGCCTGTGAATCTGTATTTGCCACAATAAAATCCACCCCGGTGAGTTGATAAGCAATCATCATATTGACGGCATTCCCTCCGCCGCCTCCGACACCTATTACCTTGACCCTGGCGGCATTGTTGTTATCACCGCATTTTACCAACTCAAACATAACCATTCCCCCTCTTTCTTAAAAGAAATCGTTGAACCATTTTTTAATTCTCGTCTTTAGCCCTCGTAATATTTTTCTCTCGCTTCTATCCATTTTAAAGTCAGAATAATCGTTACTTCCACGAACAACCAGTCCCACTCCCGTCGCATACATCGGATGATTAATCACATCTGTAATACCTCCGACACCAGCAGGACACCCCTTTCTTACCGGTGAATTAAATATCTGCTCCGCCAGTTCAGTTATTCCTTCAAGCATTGCGGTCCCCCCCGTAAGCACAACACCTCCGGCGAGTAGATCATCATACCCTGCTTTAACAATCTCCCTGAGCGCAAGACTGAGAATCTCTTCCACACGCGGCTCGATGATCTCCCCCAGCACCTGTCTTGAAATATTTCTCGGATTTCTTCCACCCACACTTGGAACCTCAATGATTTCATTTTGTGGAATCATTTTAGTATATGCGCAGCCATATTTTATCTTTATCTTTTCAGCTTCCTGAACCGGGGTCCGCAAGCCCACAGAGATATCACTTGTTACATAATTACCCCCCAGAGGCAGGACATGAGTGTGCTGAATACTTCCCTCAGCAAATACCGCTATGTCAGAAGTGCCTCCACCGATATCGATCAGGGCAACACCGAGTTCCTTTTCATCCTGACTGAGGACCGTCTCGCTTGAGGCCATTTGTTCCAGGATAACGTCATTGACATCCAGACCCACACGATTAATCGACTTTATTATGTTCTGTACGGATGTAATTGCAGCAGTAACAACATGGACCTTGGCCTCAAGCCTGACACCCGACATCCCGATTGGTTCTTTTACTCCATCCTGATCGTCAACCATATAGTACTGTGGCAATATATGAATCACTCTCCTATCCAGAGGAATGGCAACCGCCCTGGCCGCTTCGAGGGCTCTCTTTACATCATATTCATCAACTTCACCGCCCTTAACCGCCACAATGCCATAGCTGTTCAACCCCTGTATGTGACTTCCGGCAATACCTGCGTAAACCGACCTTATTTCACATCCCGACATCAATTCCGCTTCTTCCACGGCCCTCTTTATTGAATCAACGGTACTGTCAATATTAACTACCACCCCTTTTCGAAGACCGATTGACCGATGAGTGCCAATCCCGATTATATCTATTCCCACGTTCGTAATTTTTCCGACGATGGCACATACCTTGGTCGTTCCTATATCCAGCCCAACTATGATATCTTCATTTCTTGCCATTAGCTTTTCCTTTCCGACATCATATCTCCATCTTGCGATCTTTTGTCAGGTTCCTCGGACCGAAAACATTTCCACGCTCGACTGCAATCCTGCTGCAATCCACAAGATCAATACTCAAAAACTTCCTGTCCAAACCCCTTTGCTCCAAATCGGCCATAACCCTCTTAAGCCTTTTTAACTTGGCTTCGTAGTCCCCAAAACCAATATTCAAAAACAAATGGTTGTCCGTAAAGACAGAAAAGGCATATACATCATCTGCATAAATCTCGGACACATTCCATTCCATTGGGAAATTATCTCTTTTAGAAAGACAGTTCAGAAATTCAAAGGCATTCTCCAGCAGGCCTTTCCTTACGCCGCCATTTCTGTAGCTCCCTGTAATAACAGGGGCATCCACCATATCGCCGGTCTCAAATCTTTTGAACACCACTCCGTTACGACCCACAACGTACATTTCCTTGTCATTTTTAAGGAGAGCGACGGCATCTCTCTCAACAATTTCAATCACCAGCCTGTCGGGAAATTCCCTCCCGACGGAGGCATTCCTGATCCACGGATCATTTTCTATCTCCCGCGCCATCTTTCTGAGATTTACAGTCAGGATATTCATGGAGGATGATATCCCTGCCAGCTCAATAACTTTCTCCCTGCTGATCTTGTCGCAACCCCTGACAATAGTATTTTTCAACCTGAAATAATCCGCGCACATGGCAAAATTATACGCATATACCATTAAAGTAGCTAACAGACCTGCAACGCTGATAATTGCAAGCATCTTGAAGATTTCACCCGGCATCACCCCTGATCTGTGTTTCAATCTGTTCTTCCTTGCCGAACGGGTTGTTTTGAAGGGCTTCCTCAAAGTAGTCACTCCCCTATGATCTTTATTTCTGTTTCAAGAGCAATTCCCCTCTCATCGAGGACCCTCTTTTGAGCCAGGTCAATCAGGGCAATAATATCCCCTGCTTTCGCATTGCCCAGATTCACAATGAAATTTCCATGTTTCCCGGATATTTCCGCATCCCCTACCCTGAGGCCTTTAAGCCCGGCTTCTTCAATCATTTTTCCTGCCGGATAATCGGGAGGATTTTTGAATACTGATCCCGCGCTCCGGTACGCGAGAGGATGCTTCTCCCTGCGCGCCGCACTAATGTCCGAAATCTTTCCCTGGATTTCATTTCTGCTTCCACTTACAAGGTAAAACTCGGCGCCGGTAATAATTGCCCCCGCGGGAAGGACAAGATTCCTGTACTCAAACGACAGGGCCTCTCTTTCTATCTCTCTTATCTTCGCGCCGTTATCGAGAATGGAGACTGATTTCACTACATCCTTCATCTCCCTCCCCCACGCGCCGGCATTCATTTTTACGGCGCCGCCGACACTGCCCGGTATTCCGGCACAGAATTCCAGCCCGGCAAGCGCTTCTCTGGCCGAAAAAACGACAATGTCGGAAAGTAAAACCCCTGCCTGAGCGTAAACGCATACTCCACCGGCATATTCTTCTTTTAAGGTAGATCCACTGGGAAGATTTCCTCCCCCTATCTCCATTCTTCGCAGTGCCTCAAGCGAGATCAGCGCTCCTCTGTAACCACCATCTCTCACGATAAGATTCGAACAGTTCCCTACGGGCATAAAGGGAACATCTTCTTTATGTAAAAGTGTCACCAGATCTTTCAGTTCACTCACAGTATCAGGAACGATCAGCGCGTCAGCCCTTCCCCCGACGCCCATGGAGGTATGCATGGACATTGGTTCATCAAAAAGCACCCTCCCGGTGACCGTGCTGACTATTTCGTTTCTTAACTGTTTGTCTGCAATCATTTGTCCTGACCCCTGACCCCTGACCCCTGACCCCTGACTCCCTGACTCCCTGACCCCCGGGCTCTGAGCCTTTCCAGCAGTTCCACTCCCGTCTTCCATACATCTCCTGCGCCGAGTGTAATGATCACATCGCCCGGTTTCACTGATTCTGACAGGTGATCGACAATCTCCTTAAAACTTGAAAGATATATTACATCCCCATGGCCATGGTCCTTTATGCCTTTTCCAAGATTCATGGAATGAACACCTTTTATTTCCTTTTCACACGCGGCATATATGTCCGTCAGTATCAGCGCATCGGCATCGTCAAAGGAATCCAGAAATTCATCAAACAAGGCCTTGGTGCGTGAATAGCGATGGGGCTGAAACACAACGACAAGCCGCCTGTCTTTCCATGCATTTTTCGCCGCTTCCAGCACCGCCTTTATTTCAGTCGGATGATGACCATAATCATCAATCACTATAACACCGTCGGCCTCTCCCTGGATATCCAGTCGACGGTGTACCCCTTTATACGCGCTGAGACCTTCCTTTATCGTAGAAAATTCCATTCCCAGCTCAAGAGATACAGCCACGGCGGCCATTGAATTGTAAACATTGAACAGGCCCGGAACCTGCATCTCTACTTCACCGAGCAGCGCTTCTCTGCGGTAGAGAGAAAATCGTGATGTCAGGCCATTGAAGGATATATCGGTCGCCCTGAAATCGGCATCGTTATGCACCCCGTAGGTAACGACTTTTCTCTTTATCCGCGGCAATATATCCCTTACATTATCACAATCTCCGCACAGGATAGCGGCCCCGTAAAAAGGGACCGAGTTAGCGAATTTCAGAAAGGCATCCTTGATCTCTCCTATTCCGGGATAATAATCCAGATGTTCACGATCTATATTCGTAATCACGGCGATGTACGGGTTCAGTTGAAGGAATGAACCATCGCTCTCATCGGCCTCGGCAACGATAATATCCCCCTCGCCCAACCTTGCGTTGCTTCCGATGCTGTCCAGTCTTCCCCCTATCACCATCGTAGGATCAAGGCCGCCATGTGCAAGCACGGTTGAAATCATGGAAGTTGTTGTCGTCTTTCCGTGACTGCCCGACACGGCTATGGAATATTTCATTTTCAGGAGTTCAGCGAGCATCTCGGCCCTCGGAATTACCGGAATATTTCTGCGGTGAGCCTCCATTACCTCCGGGTTGCTCTCACCGACCGCTGTTGATTTCACTACCACATCGGCATCGATGAGATTTGATGGTTTGTGGCCTCGACAAATCGTGGCACCGAGCGATTCCAGCCTCGAAGTGATATCGGACATCTCAATATCAGACCCGCTGATCGTATAGCTCAGATTCAGCAGGACTTCGGCGATACCACTCATCCCGATACCGCCTATCCCGACAAAGTGTATATGTTTTACTCGTCTATACATTATGTGTATCCTCTGATCCCTGATCCCTAATTCCTGATCCCCGGCCCACTATTGCCATACACTCATCAACGATACGCTCTGCCGCCTTTATATTTCCCAGTCTTTCGGATTTCTTTTCCATCCCATCTATTGTCTCCGGGCTGTCTGAAAGCCTCCTGATAACCCCGGCAAGGGTTCTCCCGTCAAGGGCATCCTCAAGGATCATCTCGGCCGCGCCCGCATCTGCCAGCACGCGCGCGTTCAGCTCCTGGTGATTTCCGATCGCGAACGGGAAGGGGATAAGTACAGACGCCTTTCCACTCGCGGTTATTTCGGCAATGGATGTCGCACCCGCCCTGCATATCAATAGATCAGCTGAACCATACGCCGAAGACATGTCGGTAATGAAGGGATGCACTCTCGAATCCATCCCAAATTCATGATAGACGGCGGATACTTCATCGAAGTCTTCCTTCCCCGTTTGATGGGTAATCGTCAGTCTGTCCCGCATGTCCTCCAGATATTCCATAGCTCCCACAACCGCTCCGTTGATGGCCCGTGCCCCCTGACTTCCTCCGAATATCAGAATGGAAAATTTATTCCCTTCCTTTCGGAATCTTTTTATGCCCTTTATAAATTCCCTCCTCACAGGGTTCCCTGTTACTACAACCTTCCCGTCAGCAAAACACCCTTCCCTGTCGGGGAACGAGACAAATATTTTATCCACAAACCGGCCGAGCTTCCTGTTCGTATAACCGGGAAGGGCATTCTGTTCCGCAATTGCCGTTTTGATACCCATAAAATGGGCGGCTATCACCGCCGGCCCTGATGCATAGCCCCCTACCCCCAACACAATATCGGGACGGAGTTTGCGTATGATAGAAACCGACTGCATAATGCTCCTCGGAATCTTCAGGAAACTGGCTATCATCTTTACCGCGTCTTTGCCCTTAACCCCCTCCACATTTATCGTATATAGTGTAAAGCCCCTATCGGGGAGAATCCTGGATTCCAGCCCCCTTTCAGTCCCAATAAAGAGGACATCTGCCACATACGGTCTTTCCAGAAACTCGTCGGCAATTGCCACGGCGGGAAATACATGCCCACCAGTACCTCCGCCCGCTATAATAACCCTGATGCCCCTCTCCATACTCATCGCCTAAGACCGGTCATCCGCCTCCCCGCTCCGCTGTTCCCGTCGGGAAGATATATTCAGCAGCATCCCGACAGCCATCATGCATACAATCAGCGATGTGCCACCGTAGCTGAGAAACGGAAGCACCAGCCCCTTCGTAGGAACCAGCCCCATAACTGCCGCCATATTTATGAATGCCTCAAGTGCGATAGTCGTGGTTAATCCAAAGGCCAGCAGCATTCCGAACAGATCCGTGCAGTTAAAAGAAATCGCGTAACCACGAAAGACAAGGATGCTGAACAACACAATAACAACTACAACTCCGATAAAACCACCCTCTTCTGCAATTACCGAAAGTATGAAATCGGTATGCGGCTCTGGAAGATAAAAAAGCTTTTGCATACTTTTTCCAAGTCCGACTCCGAAGGCACCGCCAGAGCCGAAGGAAATAAACGATTGTATTATCTGAAATCCTGTCTTGGTCGGATCTTCCCATGGATTTAGAAACGACATAATTCTCTGCATGCGGTAACTTTCATGGATAATCAGAGCCACTCCCACGGGGATTACGACCGCTGCAAGACCTGCAAGATACAAAATCCTGCTACCCGCAAGATAAAGCATGAGCATAAACACTGTAATCATGATGGCAGCAGCGCCAAAATCCGGTTGACACAGGACAAGACCGACAATTATAAACATTATTATCAACGGAACCGCAAAAACGCGTGAAAACTCCTTTATGTACCCTATTTTCTTTGTAAGATAATGAGCCAGAAATACAACCAGCATGATCTTTACCATTTCGGAGACCTGAAAAGGCATATATCCCGTGCGAAGCCACCTCGTGGCACCGCCGGCCTCTACCCCGAAACCCGGAATAATAACCAGGATCAGCAGAACTATGGATATAAGCACGCCGGGATAAGCCACCATTTTCCAATGCCGATAGGGTAATCTGGACACTACCGTCATTACGAGCATCCCGAGCAAAACAAGCAATATCTGCTTCTTGATATAATGGTATCCGTCGCCAAATTTCTCTGTGGCAATTATGGAACTCGAGCTGTATATCATCACCGTCCCGATGACAATCAGCATTATTGTAACGGTAAAAAGCGTGATGTCCATTCTGCCAACCATTATTGAAGTCCGTCTGCCCATATCCCCTGATCCTTTTGAGCCTTATCACAACCCATTTGATCAACCATGTCCTTGAATACAATCCCCCGCTCCTCATAATTTTTGAATTCATCAAAACTTGAGCAGCCAGGCGACATCAACACAATGTCGCCGGATAGCGAATTATCGCGGGCCATCTTGACGGCATCCTTCAGGTTGGCCGCAATCTCAGTCTTGGCGATTCCACCGATAATGGCATCAATCTTTTTCCCGGCTTCACCGAAAACGATCAGCGTTTTGACCTTTTCTACTATAAGTTTCGCAAGTATTCCAAAGTCACCACCCTTGTATCTGCCACCCACAAGTAGCACCACAGGACCGGAAAATGACTCAAGCGCCCTGTGAACCGCGTCCACGTTGGTTCCTTTGGAATCATTGTAATACTCCACACCATCTACTGTTCCTGCAAATTCTATCCTGTGCGGGATACCGGAAAACGCACCCAATACATCGATAATCTCTCTGCGTGAACACCCGCACATCCTCGATGCGAGCACTGCGGCCATCACATTCTCCAAATTGTGAGTGCCCTTCAATCTTATCGACCGGATGGGATATGCTTCCTCCAGTCCGGCAGAGCGGTATCTCAGAAACTCGCCATCAATGAACATCCCCTCCTTCAACCTTACCGATGAGCTGAAACATGATATATGTGCGGCTGACAGCCTCCTCGAAAGATCTGTTGATACCGGGTCATCTGCATTCAGAATGGCAAGGTCCCCTTCCCCCTGACAAGCGAATATCCGTTCCTTAACAGACCGGTATTCTTCAAGTGATCCGTGATAATCAAGGTGGTCAGAACTGACATTCAGGAGCACCGCGATAAACGGGTGAAAATCCCTGACCCACTGCAACTGGAAACTGCTCACTTCTATTACCGCATAATCGTCTTCCTGCGGGCCGTTCACATACGATATGAGCGGATTGCCAATATTGCCGCCTACAAAAACCTTTTTGCCGCAATGCTCAAGTATCCTGCCAAGCAGACTGGTCGTGGTTGTTTTCCCATTTGTGCCGGTAATCGCGATAACCGGTTTTTTCAAAAACCTGGATGCAAGTTCCAACTCGCTCAAAATCGGAATTCCGATTTTCCGGCCCTCGGAGAGCAGAAAGTTAAATGGTGAAACGCCCGGTGAAGGCACAATCATGTCCGTGCGTGAAAGAACACCCGTATCATCCTGCCCGATGCACAGCTCCACATCCGCCAGCCCAATAAAGGCCTCAGTGACATCTTCAAGCTCGGAAGCCGGTTTTTCATCGGTAATCATAACCCTGGCACCCTTCTCAAGCAGAAACCAGACCGTCGACACGCCCGTTCTGCCGAGACCGATCACCAGAATTCTCTTTCCGCTTAGATCCATGAATATGCACCAACTCTTGACCTTATTACAAATGCACCCACCCGCAACTCCAGGCTGTCCCAATTACCTGAGCTTCAACGTGCTTATGGCGATTAGCGCAAGGATAATGGAAATAATCCAGAAACGCACAATCACCTTTGGCTCCGCCCATCCCTTCAATTCGAAATGGTGATGAATGGGCGCCATCCTGAAGATGCGATTTCCGTTCGAGACCTTGAACCACCCCACCTGAAAAATGACGGAAATGGTTTCAATTACAAACACCCCCCCTACTATCGCGAGGAGTATCTCCTGCTTAGTAATAACGGCTATCGTACCCAGGGCGCCTCCGAGAGAGAGTGAACCCACGTCCCCCATGAAGATTTGAGCCGGGTAGGTATTGTACCAGAGAAAACCGATACCAGCTCCGACCATGGCGCCGCAAAAGACCGCAAGTTCTCCCACCCCAGCCACATATGGAATCTGGAGATACCCGGACAACTTTATATTCCCTGCAAAATATGCGAAGAGAAGATATGTTGCGAAGCATATAGTTACCGGGCTTATGGCAAGACCGTCAAGGCCGTCTGTAAGATTCACGGCGTTTGCCGCCCCTACAATAATAAACGTGGAAAGGACAATATAACCCCACCCAAGATCCGGGAGAACTGTCTTAAAAAACGGCACAGTGAGGTTCGAGCTGAAATCCGGGTTCTGGTACAAGACAATACTCACAAAAAACGCTAACGTAATCTCCGCGACAAGCCTGACTCTTCCCGGAACCCCCATGCTGCTCCTGGATATCAACTTACGGTAATCATCAAGCAAACCGATGAGCCCGAACCCCACCGTCACCATGAGTGCAATCCAGACATAATCCACGTTGAGCTTTGCCCAGAGAAGTGTTGACACGACAACAGAAAAGATGACAAGGATGCCACCCATTGTGGGCGTCCCCTCTTTCGAAAGGTGAGAGTCGGGACCATCACTGCGTATGGGTTGTTCCACGCTGAGGGAGTGAAGTTTACCGATCACCCAGGGACCGAGGATAAAACAGATGGCCAGGCCGGTTATCGCGGCATATATCGTCCTGAAGGTGATATAGCGAAATACATTAAGCCACGAATATGTATCGCTCAATGAATATAAGAAGTGGTAGATCATAGATCCGTCCTCCCGGTCACACCCGCAAGAAGGGGTGAAATATGGTCCTCTCTCCATGCAGGGTTAGTCTTCAACCAAACTCCTCCATTATTGCGTGGTGAAATTCCTCCATTTTCATACTCCTCGATCCTTTTATCAGGACCCAGTCTCCTTCACCCAATAACGAATGGAGAGTTTCCAATATACCGTCCGGTGTTTCGGCAAAATATATATGGTCCTCCCTGAACCCTTTTTCGATAGCGCCCCTCGCCACAGCTCCGGCAAAATCTCCCCTGAGGAATATACTGCCCGCGCCGGTATCAGCCATCGCCCTTCCTATCTCTTCGTGCAGCCTTTCAGACTCTTTGCCCAGCTCGAGCATATCTCCAAAGATAACAATACTCTTATTCTTTCCCTTTAAATCGTTCAACGTCTTAAGGGCTGCCATTGTCGAGGCGGGATTGGCGTTGTATGTGTCATCAATAACGACCGCTCCATCCTTCAGCGTGTATACATTCATACGTCCCGGTATCTTCTGCCTGAATGCAGACAATCCTTCACAAATCAGATCATATTCAATATCCATGGCGCAGCAGGTCGCCGCGCAGGCCAGGGCATTGTATATATTGTGTCTGCCGACAACGGTCATATCTATCCCTTTGCCTGTTTCCCCTATCTTTAGGGTAAAACTTACACCCCCCTCATTTCTCCTGAATATTCGTTCAGCGCGGACAAACGCGTTTTCATCGATACCGAAACTTATGTTTCTACCCATCCATTGATCCGCCAGTATCCTTGAAAATTCATCGTCTCTGTTGATAATTGCCACTCCATCCTCTCTCAGATTAAAAAAGAGTTTCCCTTTCTCCACCATTACTGCATCCACAGATCCAAATCCCTCGAGATGAGCGGGCCCTATATTGGTGATAACACCTATATCCGGCCCGGCGATGGCCGCAAGCCTTTCTATCTCACCTTTTCTGCTGGTTCCCATCTCGACTACAGCCATTTCATGTTCGGCGTTCATCTCAAGCAGACTGAGGGGAAGCCCCACAAGATTATTATAATTCCCCTTGCTCTTTAAGACGTTTGCGGAAAGCCCCGCCACCGTGGCTATCATCTCTTTTGTTGTTGTCTTGCCGGAGCTTCCTGTTACCGCCACAACTGGGATGGTGAACTTGTTTCTCCATAAATTGGCTATATCGCCCAGCGCACGCAAGGTATCGTCAACAAGAACCACTGAAACATCACTCGATACTATATCTGTTGTCTCCATCCTGCCCCTTTGAACCAGCAGGCCGGTTGCGCCGTTTTTTATCGCGTCCGGGACAAAACTGTGTCCGTCAAATCTCTCACCCGCGAGAGGGATAAAGAGATTCCCTCCGATTACCTCCCTTGAATTCGTAGATAATCCTTCGAAAACACTATCAGGATTCCCCGTTACAAGCGTTCCTTCTGTTGCTGCCACTACTTCTTTCATCTTCAAAACAGGCGACTTCATGGTTTTCAACGCCCACCTTTCGACCTGCGATCGGAAAGGGCCTCCCGTGCGATTATCCTGTCATCAAAAGGGAATTTCCTCGTTCCCATGATCTGATAATCTTCATGACCCTTCCCCGCGACTAATATAACATCAGATTCGCCGGCTACGGATACCGCCAGTTCTATGGCACTTCTCCTGTCAGCAACAATCACATAACCTTTTTCATTGAACCCATTAATGATATCGTCAGGGGAGTACTTGTTCGAATCTGCATCAATCCCCATCTCTATTTCATTTATGATCCCCAAGGGATCTTCCGTCCTCGGATTGTCCGAAGTGATTATGGCCAGATCACTCAAGCCGGTCGCTATTTTACCCATAACAGGTCTCTTCGTGCGATCTCTGTCACCCCCGCATCCAAAAACCGCTATGATCCTGCCCTCTCTAAAATCAGACAGATTTTCAAGCACCTTTTCCAGAGCGTCTCCGGTATGAGCATAATCCACAAATACCGAAGGTTCACCGGCTTCACTCACTCTTTCCAGACGACCTGGGACGATTTTCAGTGCGCCTACACCGGATTGGATATATTCCTCCGGTATCCCGAGCGAGATGGCTGCCGCCACCGCAGCGAGAATGTTGTAGAGATTGAATTTCCCAACCATGGCGGACGATACCTGAAATCCATCATCCTGCCCTTCTATCTTCGCATTCATTCCATCCATGGAGTGGGTGACATCGGAGGGTGACACATCACACGATCTCTCCATGCCAAATGCAACCTTCGGCATTTTTATCTCATCAAGGAGTCTCGCTCCCCACGGATCATCACCATTAACAATCGCTGCTCCCCCACCCATCACATCCGTAAAAAACCTTTTTTTCGCCAGGAAATATTCCTCCATGGTGTGATGATAATCAAGATGCTCTCTCGAAAGATTCGTAAATATACCGACATCATACTTACATTCATCAATCCTTTTCAGGTCAATCGCGTGAGACGAAACCTCCATCACGACATGAGTCACTCCCGCATCAACCATTTCCCTCAGCATTCTGTGGAGGTCAAGCGACTCTGGAGTCGTATGTGATGCGGGAAACTGCTTTCCATCATATCTGTAATTTACCGTCCCGGTAACTCCGGTACAAAACCCGGCCGATTTCAAAATAGACTCGAGAAGATAGGCTACCGTCGTCTTTCCATTTGTCCCTGTGACCCCAATCATGCAGAGGTCGCGGGCGGGGTTGCCGTAAAAATTCTTTCCCAGCCTGCCCAACGCGAGGCGACTGTCTTTCACCCTTATGAAGGTCGCCCCCGGTTCAGTTAAAATGATTTCTTCATCATGTACAATATAGCCCGCTCCACTTTTCACCGCGTCGCGCACGAAATCATGGCCGTTGAACTCCGCTCCGTCAATCGCAACAAAGACGGATCCCTTCCCGCATTTTCTGGAGTCATAGCAAATATCAGAAGCTTCACCGGTATCGTCTCCCGATATTCTCAGGACATCGATTCCATTCAGCAAACGTGAAAGTTTCATCCCGCGCCTCCCTCTTTTCAGACGCCTCTGCCAAACAGGACATAACAGCGCTGATTTTCCACTATCCTGACACCAGGGGCCGGATTCTGTCTTAAAGCCCAGCCACTCCCCGCAATCTTTACATCTATCCCCCGGCCCTGGGAAATCCTCAGCACCTCCCTTATGGACATACCCTCAAAATCAGGAATAACCGACTTATCCACTTGTGTGCTTCGACTGATTATCTCCGTCACAGTGGATGCCTGGATTATTTTTACTCCTTCGTTACCTTCACCTGCGGCAACATCCCCCAGTTTCATACTATTATTGGAGCACCTCAATATCTGTTCCGAAATCTTCCTGAAAACCGGCGCGGCGGCTGTCCCTCCCCATCTGTCTTTCTCCGGTTCATTCAGTACAACAAAAATTACCAGATGTGGATCATCGGCAGGGAAAAACCCGATGAAAGAGGCCTCCACCTTGTCATCCGAGTAACGTCCCCGATCGAAATCAAACTTCTGAGATGTACCGGTCTTACCCGCCACAGAAAGGTTGGCTATGCGTGCATTCCTACCGGTTCCTTCCTCGCCCTCCACTACGTCGGTCATTATTGAAGCAATTCTATGCGAGGTCTCTGGTGATATAACCCGCCTTACCTCTTCAGGTTTAAACTCCTTCACCACCATGCCTTTTTTGTTCACCATGCATCGGACAACGTGCGGCTTCATCAGTACGCCATCGTTTGCTATGGCTGACATCGCTGCAACTAATTGTATGGCTGTGACCGAAATGCCCTGGCCAAAGGCTATCGTCGCGAAATCGATATCATCCCAGTCATTTGAATCTCTCAGTATACCGCTTGATTCACCCGGAAGATCAACTCCCGTCTTTGAACCGAATCCAAACATCTTAATATAATGATAAAATTTTTTCCTTCCAAGTCTCTCCGCGACTTTAATCGAACCTATGTTGCTGGAATATTTAATAATTTCTGCCAAGCTAAGTTCCTGAAATTTTTCGTTCTGCGCATCATGAACAACTCTGTTCCCCACCGTATAAGACCCGTTTTCACAGTCAAATGTATCCGATTCCGCAATAAGGCCTTCCTCAAGAGCGGCAGCGGCCAGAAAGGGTTTGAAAACCGACCCGGGATCAAAACAATCGGTAACCGCCCTGTTTCTTCTGGCATCCGCGGGATATATGGAAAAGGTATTGGGATTGAACATGGGTTCATTGGCCATCGCCAGCACCTCCCCTGTCCGGGGATCCATAACGACAACGCTCCCACCTCTCGCGCCGGTACCTTCAATGGCCTCTCTTAGCTGAGATTCAACAATATATTGAATCTTACTGTCGATGGTCAGGAATAGACTGCAACTACCATCATCCATACCGTCCGCGTTATCACTCAAATAGATTTTCTGTCCCTTGGCATCTCTCCCCCACACAACTTCTTTGGGAACGCCCTTCAGGTACTCATCGTATTTTACTTCCAGACCCTCCAGACCGGTGGAATCCAGACCGGCAAATCCGAGAACATGGCCTGCCATTTCCCTGTGCGGGTAGAATCTCTTGGGTTCCTGTATCAGGTGAACACCCTCCAGATTCAAGGCGCGTATCCGCTCCGCTTTTATCGGAGAAATCTGCCTGGCAACCCAGCGGAAGCTTCCCTGGTTTGAAAGCGCTTTTACAATTTTTTGCCTCTTAATACCCAATATGGACGAAAGCTTCGACGAAACCTTTCTGTGCTCTTTAACATTCGATGGGTCCACATATACAGAATCCGCCATTACAGTAGCCGCAAGCTTCTGTCCGTTTCTGTCGAAAATAAATCTTCTTTCCGGATACAACGTCAGGCTCTTTTTGTGCTGCCCGTCAGCAAGCTTCTTCAGAGTCTCCCCTGAAACAACCTGAAGTTGAAACGCCCTTGACGCCAGCGCCACATACAGCACGAGGAAAAGAATCAAAATCGACGCCACCCTGAATCTCAACCATTTTCCCGATTTCGCACTCATTTTAAGAAAATCACCTGATCCCTTTCCGGATAACGCATCCCAAGCTTGTTCCTTGCTATGGATTCTATATTGCGTGGAGATTTCAGTGTCGCGATCTCAACCTTCAATTTTCTGTTTTCCTCTAAAAGGGAGCTCCCGCGGTGCATCTCCTCGGCTATCCGATAATCGATCTTTGTGATACTTACCCGGAACCACACGGAGACAAGGGCCGTGGCCATGAATACGAGCGCGATCACAATAAGGCGAAACAGCTTCCGTCCTGTTTTTATTTTATCTGCTGCCGCCATTTTCAGATCCTTACAGCCGTCCTCAGTCTGGCGCTTCTCGCCCTCGGATTGAGCCCCGTCTCGGCTTCGCCCGGCATGATGGATTTCCTGGTCAGAACTTTAAGTTTGCTCTTCCTGTTGCAACAACAGACCGGAAAATCCGGGGGACAGACACACCCCTTTTCCCAGGAACGGAATGCGTTCTTCACCATTCTGTCTTCGAGTGAATGAAATGATATTACGGAAAACCTGCCCCCTTTCTTCAGCATGTCAATTCCGTTCTCTATTGCATTGTGTAGATTTGTCAGTTCATCATTGACAGCAATTCGGAGGGCCTGAAAAGTCTTGGTGGCTGGATGTATTCTCTTTTTCTTCAAGTAGCCGGGCAGAGAGCCTGTAATAATCGCGGCAAGTTCACCCGTTGTTCTTATGGGAGACAGCTTCCGCCTTTCCGAAATTGCTCTTACAATCCTTCCGGGCATCATCTCTTCACCATAATCTTTTATGATCTTTTTCAGCTCTTCTTCCGGGAAACCATTCACTATATCTAACGCCGTCAAACCATCTTCCCGGTCCATCCGCATGTCGAGAGGCGCATCCTGAGAAAAACTAAAGCCTCTGTCTGGTGTATCTAACTGGTGTGACGAAACCCCCAGATCCAGCAAGATCCCATCTACCCTTTCAATCTCCAGGCTGGACAATATCTCACTGATGTCGGAAAAATTTCCCTTTACAAGCAGCGTTCGATCCCTGAAAGCCCTGAGCCTGTATTCAACCTCTGACAGGGCATCCCTGTCACGATCAACACCGACAAGAATTCCATCCGGGGCTGTTCTTTCAAGAATCTCAAACGCGTGTCCACCGCCCCCCAGGGTACCGTCAAAATATATTCCACCCGGTCTGCAGCTTAATGAATCTATGGTTTCTCTGAGCAGAACCGGTTCATGGAAGAATGGCCTTATCATATCCCCAGATCAGCCATATAATCGCTGAAGACCTCAACGTTCTGACTGGAACTGTCAATCTCTTTCTCAAACATTTCTCTGTTCCAGATTTCTATGCTCCGCCCCATACCGGCAATAACGATGTCTTTTTCGAGCTTTGCATACTCCCGGAGAGTAGGCGGGATAAGCACTCTTCTCTGAGCGTTGAAAGAACAGTCAACAGCGCCGGACATGAAAAAACGCTGAAATGCACGCACTTCTTTTTTTATTATGGATTGCTGGAACACCTTCTCTTCTATCGCGATCCACTCATTGTAGGGAAAAACCAGGAGGCAGCCATCCCAGTTTGTTATCACCATCCGCTCGTCGTACTTTTCGGTAAAGACCTGACACAGCCTCGCGGGAAAGATAACTCTTCCTTTTTCATCGATGGTGTGATGGTATCTCCCCCTGAATACAGACATTGACAAGATTCCTCCCCACAATTATCCACTTTGCTCCACTTGGTTGAACTATAGAGACGCTTTTCGGCTTTGTCAAGAAAAAAGATTACTATTTTTTTCTTTTAATCTGATATTTTAGGACTGCTTTGTTATGGTTTATAAGGTTGGATGAAAACTGGTGGGAACCATTGTTCTTCGATACAAAATACAGGTAATTTACAGGCGCCGGATACAGGACGGCCATAATCGCCTCTATGCCGGGATTACAGATAGGTCCGGCGGGCAGGCCTTTTATCATGTAAGTATTGTAAGGGGTCCTTTTCCTGAGGTCACTCCTCCTGAGATTACCATCAAAGTCCTTGATACCATAGATAACTGTCGGATCACTTTGAAGTCTCATGCCCTTCTTTAATCTGTTATGGAAAACCGCCGATACCAGGGGCTTTTCTTCACTCGGGCCTCCCTCTTTTTCAATAATGGAGGCAAGGATCACAACCTCATCCGACGTAAGTCGGATATCGTCCACCCTCTCCATCATGGCAGGTGTCAAACCCTTCGTAAACTGCTTCACCATAAATCTTATAATCCCCTCCTCCCCCATTGATTTATCCAGTTTATAGGTATCTGGAAAGAGATAGCCTTCGGCATTCTTTCCCTCTATACCAAGGGTTGACAACAGGCCTCTGTCAGATGCGAGTCCGATAAACCTTTCTCTGTCCACAAGGCCCTCATTTTCAAGACGGGAGGCTATCTGACGTAACGTAAAACCCTCCGGTATAAAAACAAAATACTCCTTGACCTTTCCCTGTACCAGCCTGTCTAACACCGCTGCAGGAGTCATGGCGCTGCTCAATTCATACTCGCCAGGCTTGATATGCTCCGAAGCGTCCTTTAATAACGCCTGGAGGTAAAACGCTTTTTTATGTCTGATCAGTCCAGCTTCTTCGAGTATGTTCACAGTCTCTGAGAAGGAGCTGCCCCTTGGTATCTCCACGGTAAACTCCCTGTATTTAAAATCTATCGGGCTGTCCGCATAATTACAGAAAATCAGACACGACAAGGCCACAATGGCTACGCATATGACAGCTATTATTTTAATCCATCGTACAATGTTCATCTTATTCCCACGGTCTCCGGCAGTTTCAAGTGTCGGGCGTGTCCTTTTTTGAATGTTGTGAATGATGATCCAGGTAATCCTGGAGAATAACGGCTGCCGCAAGCTTGTCAACAACCAGCCTCCTTTTCCTGCGATTCATATCCGCCTCGATAAGCAGGCCTTCCGCTACCTTTGTGGAAAGGGCTTCATTCCACTTCACAACAGGCACGGAAACACCGACTTCAAGAATATCGACGAACCGGTTCACCTTTTCACACTGGATTCCCTCAGTACCGTCCAGCCTGACGGGATATCCTATGACTATTTTTTCAATATTATATTCCGTGACAAGCCCCGCTATCTGTTCAACATCCCTCTTCCAGTACTTCCTGGCAATGGTGGCAAGCCCCCTGGAGGTCATACCAAGTTCATCACAGATCGCCACTCCTATTCTCTTTTCTCCGTAATCAAGGCCTAACACTCTCATAATAGCCGAGACCCTATAGCATACTCGCAATGATATTACAAAACCCGAAAGACAATCCTCTTGTGTAAATCACCAGTTTTTGTTATTGCCCAGAGAACAAAAAGGCAACGCCAACGACAGGTAAAGCTACCGGACAGGAAATATGAAACACATAGTTTTAGGCACAGCGGGGCATGTCGACCATGGGAAAACCGCACTCGTAAAAGCACTCACCGGCATAGACACCGACAGACTGAAGGAGGAAAAGGAACGCGGGATTACTATCGAGCTGGGGTTCGCCCCCCTTGTCCTCCCAAATGGACAGAAGATCGGGATCGTGGATGTCCCCGGTCATGAAAAATTTGTGAAGAATATGGTCGCCGGCGCCGGTGGGATAGATATGGTTGTCATGGTAATCGCGGCGGACGAGGGCGTAATGCCGCAGACACGAGAGCATCTGGAAATATGCGGGCTTCTTGGCATAAGCAGGGGACTTGTGGCTCTCACAAAGGCAGACATGGTGGATGAGGACTGGCTGGCCCTTGTACAGGAAGATATCAAAGATTTCATGAAGGGAACTTTTTTGGAAAATTCTCCGGTAATTCCACTGTCATCAACTACAGGCGCCGGACTTTCGGACTTCCTTGCAGCGCTGAGTGAAATCATTTCCACCCTGGATGAGCGAACAGACTCTGGACTCTTAAGACTGCCGGTGGACAGGGTATTTACCATGAAGGGTTTCGGGACTGTGGTGACCGGGACACTGGTATCCGGAAAGATAGCGGTCGGCGATACTGTGGAAATCATGCCCTACGGAGCAAAAGCAAAGGTAAGGGGCATCCAGGTTCACAATGAGACGTCGGAAGGAGCGGAAGCCGGACAGAGAACGGCCATCAACCTCCAGGGAGTCGATAGGGCAACGATAGAAAGGGGATATGTCCTCACCCACGCCTCCACATTTGAGGCGTCAGATCGCCTGGATATTCACATAAAATATCTTCCCGAAGCCGGAAAAAAACTGAAGAACAGGACGCTTGTAAGATTCCATACGGGGACCAGCGAGACTATTTCGAGGATCATACTGCCGGACAGGGAAGAAATCGAGCCTGGAGAAGAAACATACGCGCAGATTATCCCTAAAACTCCTGTGGTGGCCATGTCGGGAGACAGATTCGTTATTAGAAGCTACTCTCCTGTCACCACAGTGGGAGGCGGAGAGATAATAGACTCTCTCGCAAAAAAGCGAAGAAAACACTCAATGCCGGGCGAAGCAGAAAAGCTCCTCAGAGGAACAGGGGAGGACCGAACAGACGTAATACTGGAAAGGGCCGGCCTTTCCGGCATCTCAAGCCGGAGACTTTCGATAAGGACCGGCCTTTCACCCGGTGAACAGGAAAAGGTTCTTGAGAAGTTGCTGTCTGAAAAAAAGGCCCTCCTGATCGACCGGGATGAGCGCAGGGTTGTCTCTTCCCATGCATATAGAGATTTTCAGGACAGGATAATGCTTGAGATAGAGACATACCATAAAAGACATCCCATGAAAGAGGGACTTTCGAGAGAGGAGCTGAGAACCACTCTCGGAGATTTTTTAGATCCCAAGTTATTTAACAAAGCCCTTAAAGACCTCGAGGATGACAAAAAGGTAGTCGCAGACAAGGAAAATGTCCGGATCGAAGGACACAGAGTCAACCTGAAAGATGAAGAGGTACTGCTCAGGGAAAAGATTACACGCATTTACCGGGATTCCGGCCTGACACCTCCCTCAACGAAAGAAATTATGGAAACATTCTCCAAGGAAAAGGACGCCGCAACCAACATACTGGCCGTCATGACCAATTCCAATGTTCTTGTCAAGGTCAATGAAGATCTGTACTTTTACAGCGAGTCCATCGACAGACTGAAACAGGATTACAGGGAACTCCTGATCAGAGACGGTAAGTCATCACCAGCCAGTTTCAAGGATATGACTGGCCTGTCACGCAAGTTTATAATTCCACTCATGGAATATTTTGATAAAACGAAACTAACCATCCGGGTAGAAAATCACCGAATGCTGAGAGAGAGAACAATTTGAAGGCGCCCACGGAAAAAATCGATGTAAGTTTTTACAATGGGGAAAAGGTCTCCCATATCCTTGAACCAGTTGTCAGGGAGGAACCTGTAGAAATATTCCTGAACAACCGAAAGGTCGCGACCATTGCCTGCACCGGAATTCATCTTGAGGAACTGGCGGCGGGTTTTCTACGGTCGATCGATGCTATCGGAGCTCCGGGTGATATAGAAAAAATATCAACATCCGTCGAAAAATCGCGAGTTGACGTACTGACAAAAGATGAATCCCCCTTGGAACTTGATTCTTCGGAACTATTTATCCTGTCCAGCGGCGCAAAGACAAAGGAATCGGGAAAGGCCCGGAATAACATCACCTCTGATGTTTCCATACCTGCAAAGAAGGCTGTGGAATTCATGGAGGAACTGCTGTCCTCATCCCGACTCCACAAAATGACGCACGGCACGCACTGTTCGGGCCTCGCTGACACGGAGAAGATCATTGTTTTAAGGGATGATATCGGAAGGCATAACACCATTGACATGCTGGGGGGATATACCCTGCTGAACGGCATTGATTGTTCCGACAAAATTATAGTCAAGACAGGAAGGGTTTCCTCGGAAATCGCGGAAAAGGTGTGGACACTGGGCATCCCCATCATAATCTCCCATTCGGTTCCGACCTCCGAGGCGGTCGGCATCTTAAGAAACGCGGGCATCACCCTCGTAGGCCACGTACGAGGAGGGGCTTTTAAGATATATTCCAATGAAAGGCGGGTAAGGTTTTGAACACAAAAAACATCTATGTAAAAGATATACGTGCGGGGGACAGGGTCAGCGATGTATTCCTCGTTATGGAAAAGAATCTGGCGATGTCCCAGAAGGGAAACCCCTATCTGAGCCTTAAACTAAGGGATATAACAGGCGAAGTGGATGGAAGGGTGTGGGACAGGGCGACTGAGATGAACAACATATTCCAGACCGGTGACATAATCCATATACAGTCCAACGCCGTGAACTTCAGGGATGTGATACAACTCTCCATTACAAAGATCAACATCGTAGATGACCCGGCAATCACCCCGACTGATTACCTGCCGTCATCAGCATTGGACGGTTCCGAAATGTTTGAATCTCTCATGGGCATCATAGACACAATAGCTGACCCGCACCTGAAGGCCCTGCTCGAGATAATATTCCGCGATGAAAAGATTGCCGATTCTTTTCAAAAGGCGCCAGCAGCGAAAGGTTTTCATCACGCGTACATAGGCGGACTTCTTGAACATACGCTGTCTGTAACACAACTTCTCGATCTGACAGCAAATCATTATCAACAGGCGAACAGGGACCTTATGATAACGGGCGGGATACTGCATGACATAGGAAAGATTTACGAACTCTCGTTCAAGGGATCTATGAACTATACCGATGAAGGACGACTTATAGGACATATCGTCATGGCGGTGGAACTTGTGGACGCGAAGATTGCCGAAATCGCAAAATTTCCAAAACAGCTTGCGCTTGAGCTCAGGCACATAATCCTCAGTCACCACGGAACCCTAGAGTTTGGATCTCCGAAACGCCCCAAGACATTAGAGGCCCTCATCGTAAACTTCATTGATGATCTCGACGCGAAAATGAATGCGTTTGGGGAATTTATTAACAACTCCAGAGATAAATCAAGCTGGACGCCCTATCACAGACTGCTCGAAAGATTCATATACAGGGGTCAGGGGCCAGGGAGCGGAAACCCGGAAGATGGAGAGTGAGATCGAACTAATACACCCGCGCTCCGAATATGGCAGTCCCTAAGCGCACTATAGTTGAGCCTTCCTCAATGGCAACCACATAATCACCGGACATCCCCATTGAAAGCTCGCGCATTTCGACACCTTTTATATCCTCCGCGATAATCTTATCCCTCAGTTCCCGGAGTGCTACAAAGAAAGGCCTGGCATCGTCGGGGTCATCAAACCATGGTGGCATCGTCATAAGTCCCCGGATCAAAAGATTGTCAAGCAGCGAAATTTGCCTTATCAGATCCGGTGCCTCATCCGGAGAAATACCGTTCTTGCTCTCTTCGCCACTCACATTTACCTCGACAAGGATGTCGGTCACACATCCTGCAACTGCTGATCTCTTGTCAAGCTCCACTGCGAGGGCCATCCGGTCAACGGAATGAACCATATCAAAGAGTCGGACCGCGTATTTCGCCTTATTGGACTGCAAATGGCCTATCATATGCCATTTCACATCTGCATCCATCTTTTCAATCTTTCTCTTTGCCTCCTGGATATAATTCTCACCCATTAAATCCACCCCGGCATCTATGGCCTCCCGTATCCTGTCATCATCAACAGTCTTGGTTACAGCCATAAGCCTAACCTCGGAAGGCTCCCTCCCCGACCTCAGGGCCGCCTCGGCAATTTTTTCTCTTATTTCCCTTATACTGTCCTCTATAACTGACATCATTTTCTCCATTCTGTTTACTTCTTCTCGTTTTATGCCGCGTATAGTATTGCACAGAACATGGTATATGCAAGAATGTTTTTTGAGCCGACCTCTTCGCCCAGAATCCACCGTCTAACAAAAGCTGTTGATATTTGGCTTGGTTGTGTTATGTGGAGCGGGTATCCGGGGACTATTATTCTTACTATGCAGGCCATAAGCAACAAATGTTATGGTTGAAATAAATTGTCAATAATTTAGTATTGTGTCCCCTAATTCGTCTCAGTATTTGAGATCGACGCTATTGAACTTTAGTCCACGTCGTTTTATCAAGAGTTGATTCAGTGAAACGATTTGTCCAGGTTGTTGACGTAAGCCAGCCAAATGTCAAGTAAAAAAAGTGACTTAATATACTGATTTTATAACTTATTCACATGCAAAAACCCAACCGGAAATTACTGATTTTGACTAGTTATGCCTTAATTCGTTTGGCATGGAATAAGTTAAAAATCTCTCAGCGGCTGGTTAGCTGTGGAAAGACCTCTACCTTACACCGCCTGTATTGAGAAACTGCTGCCACAACCCCTTAATACTAATACCGTCAGCATTGTACCAATGTGCTGGGCCTCGCACAGAATCGCTACTAAAACCAACTTTTTTTAATAGCTCCTTTGCGAGCTCACTCATCGAAAAGTGTTCATTATTCCAAATTAGATTCTTGCCTGAAATTTTAGCCTCGTACCCTTCAATCTTATTCCCCTGATAGTCATATAAATATAGAACTTGCCCTTGATTGAGAAGGCCGGATTGAATCAGTTTGGGCAAATGAGTTTTTGGCTGTTTCTTGTTCTTTCTTATTAATTTGTCGGGTTGTGCGGGTTTCGGTACCGGGCTTTGGGGTTCCTTGGCCTTTTGGCTGTCGCCAAGCAAAAGCCTTCTGAGAGTCAGGTTTGGGGTTTCTACAAATGGGATAGCCTTGCTTTGAAGGTATCCAAACAATTCGTCATCGATTTCTATGGTTTGCATCGTTGCCTCCTTATTCTAATTAATTTATAGAACAAGGATAAGACTAATTCTTATTCTTGTCAAGTTAAATTAGAACAAGAATTGAAAAACTAACACTGTCAATAAATGGAATGTTTTACATGATATTGCCATTATAGCACTGAAATGATCCCATCTATGCTTATATCCCAGTACATAAGCGGAAAAACATACCTCAATCCTTCCACTTTGTGATTTATATCATGTTATTATGGAAAATAAGGGAAAATTCAGGCCGGACCCTCGGTTACGGCTTATGGATCAAGTTCGTCAGGTTATGCGCTATCATCATTACGCGTATCGTACCGAGAAAACATACTGTGAGTGGATTGAGCGGTACATAAAATCTCACGGCTGCACAAAACTTCCGGGAGATATGGGAAAAAGTGAAATTGAGGCGTTTCTAGGCCATCTGTCCACACATGAAAATGTTGCCGTGTCAACACAGTTTCAACAGAATGTTTTTTTGAATACCGGGCAGAATCACAAATAATTGAAAATGACTCGAGATAAAAGAATCCCCCGTCCTTGCGCAAGGCGGGGGATTCTGGTTTTTTAGATTATACCAGGAAGCAAGGTCTCCTTACTGTTTTTTCATGTACATGCGCGCTTCCCCGTAAAGTCTCCAGATACACAGGAATACAGCCAGTATGAAAAGGCCCAGCATGAAACTGGGTTCGGTATTGAGCCTGGCGTCAATCCAGCGACCGGCATAGAGGAACATGAACGATGAAGCAACGATTACAAAACCCCATACACTTATCTGTAATATCTGAGAGAGCGTTGTCCTAAGGTTCATTGAATTATGAGTGATCATCATGACTATTTCCTCCTTTCCTAATCGACTCCCCGTCCGAAGACAGGGGGCGAAAACTTAACTTACCAGTGTCTTGAGCGCGTTCACAACAGGCGCCGTGAAGAGCGCAACGAGTATCGCGTAGAGAGCGAAGGAACCGACGGCCTCGCCAAGATACAGTCTGGAATATTTGTGCTTCAGGGACGTAATGATCATTCCTCCAACTATCAGACATCCGAGATGAAAATAGGGAAAATTCCCTGCACCGGTCGCCGCATACTGAGCATAACCGAAAGAAGCGGTTGCCAGCACCACAAAAGCTGCCAGGATTAATGTTTGAAATATTCTTTTCATGGTTTATATCCTCCTTAGGATTATTTCATTTTGACCTTTGATAATGGAATAATCGTGCCAGATGCAGAGCTTCTGGCGAAAATAATTATAACATGCTGAGTATATTGATATTATAGTGACAGGAGGGGCCGGGGGAATATGGTGTAAAATATCGAGATATGCGATTTATTAAAAGAAACGTCCAATCCGGTTTAATGAAATGTTCAGGTCAGTCTCTGCACCCCTGCTGTGGGAAGCACGATCACCACTTCGCACAGTGGAAGACAAGTTACGTTGATGTATGAACCATGGATTTCCCTGATGAAGAAGGATGCCTTTTTTCGGGAGGCATACCCTCCCCTCATCGTCGCAAGGTTTACCTGTCGTTATGTGCCGATTCATCCCTCCTGCTGATCCTTTCTTCTGACAAGGATGGACACTATCTCCCCGGAGAAAAGCGTAATGGAGGCAATATAGAATACCCACAGTGCCGCATAAATCATTGCCTTAAGGGAACCATACACAAACCCTGCCGGGCTTCCTCCGCGGGAAAGATACATTAAGAACAGGTCTCTCGCTATCTCCAGCATGACGGCACATACTATGCCGCCGATAAATGCGTGTATAAATGGGACACTCCTGTTGGGTATAAACCTGTATATCATTGTGAAAAACAAAATGGTGACAGAAAGTGGGATAACATATCTGATCAGAGCGCTGTGAGCCAGCATCCCGCCCAATTCCCAGTGAGTAATATATTCGGTCAGCGTGGTTACTGCTAAGAAAAAGAGGATGGAACATAACCCGATGGGAATTATTGCCACGGACATGAACAGTGATTTGAATTTGCGTCGTTTTTTCGTCACTTTGAATATGGCGGTAAAGGCCGTCTCAAGTGAAGAGAAAAACATCGAGGAAGCCCACAGGAGAAACCCGAGGCTCAACCATCCCACATGACCTGTGATCCCCGATAACCGTTTGATCTCGGAGAGCAGTTTTTCCTCCATATACGGGTGCAGATCCTTTATTAGTCCGGTAACTGCGCCATACGCGCTCTCCGAAGAGCCCAGTATAAGCGAACTTGCAAAGATAATCAGGAACAGTACGGGAATCAGGGAAATCAGAAAATAAAATGCCACTGCTGCGGATAAATTTGGACACCCGTCATCAAAGAATGACCTGACCGCCTCGGCCAGAATTTTGAATATATATATCAAATATCTCATTAAACCCCGCCCAACAATGGTTGTTTTCATTTTCCGGTCGCCTCGTAACTTGAAAATATTCGATTGGACACAGCTTCTTTCTCCCTCGTGGCGATCAGTTTGATCCACACTTCCACGACTCTTCCCTGGTTCTTCCGGCCATCATCTGATCAACTCAAACGCATAACCCCGGCATTTTTCAGTGCGGTTACCACTTCGCACAGGGGAAGACCGATTACGTTAGTGTACGAACCGTGGATCTCCTTTATAAAGAAGGCTGCCTTCCCCTGGACGGCATATCCCCCCGCCTTGTCGTACGGTTCGTTTGTCCCTGTGTACCAGTCTATCTCATCTCTCGAGATATCCTTGAATATAACGCAGGATTCAACGGTATCGTTTACGATTATGCCCTCACCCTCCTTCACAATAGCAAAGCCGGTTATCACCCTGTGTGCTCTGCCACTGAGCATATCAAGCATCTGCTTTGCCTCAACGGCTGTTTTGGGCTTGCCGAGCATTTTTCCATCTATTATCACTACCGTATCCGCTCCCAACACCCATTTATCGGGTTTACCGCGGGATATTTCGAGTGCTTTTTCTCTTGACAGTCTCAGGACATGGTCTTCGGGCGATTCTCCTGCCAGAGATGTTTCATCAATCTCACTCGGAATTATTTCAAAATCCCGGATCAGCTCACCAAGGAGTTCTTTGCGCCGTGGTGAGGCCGATGCCAGGATAAAAGATGAATGCATATTCAATACCTCTTGTCTCTTTCTATAATAGAAACGGGCATCAGGTGAGAACACCGTAATGCCTCGCCACAACAACCCCGGCAACCGAATGTTCAAACCGCGGAGATAACTCTGACCATAACTTTCCTCGTCCTTGGTCCGTCAAATTCACAGAAGAAGATCGACTGCCATGTGCCTAAAATCACATTGCCGTTCTCCACAAGTACAACCTCGGAGGAGCCAAAAAGTGAAGCCTTTATGTGAGCGGCTGAATTCCCTTCAATGTGTCTGTAATTGTCATCGAGAGGAATCGCCTTGTCCAGTTTCATCAATATATCTTTTGGAACATCGGGATCCGCATTTTCGTTAATTGTAACCGCCGCGGTAGTATGCGGTACAAATACATAGCACGCGCCCTCAGTCACTCCGGTCATTTTTATGACAGATCTTATTTCCCTTGTGATATCGACCATTTCAGATCTTGAGTGCGTTTTTACGACAAATTGATCCACACTACCCTCCTCCACAATATCGCGAGCCGCAAATAGCATAATAACCAGCTGGAATCATGCCAAATTTACCTGTTGACTTATTGTGACGCATTGTCTATAATTTTTATAAGTGACTGAAAACGGTATATTCCGACATGTCAGGATTCACGATTAAAAAATTGTCATATCAGGCGGGCATACCATGAAAAATGAACTGTTCTTAAGGGGAGTCCACCTGTTCCAATCTCTCAGTCCCGCTGACAGCGAACACCTTGCCGCATCGCTGAAACACCGTTCTCTGAAAAAGGGAGAAGCGCTGTTCCGCAAAGGCGACGAAGGAACCTCACTTTATATAGTAAAGTCGGGAAGTGTCAAGGTTGTTCTTCCCTCAGAGATGGGGAACGAGATCGCGCCGGCAATACTGGCAGAGGGAGATTGTTTCGGCGAAATGGCTCTTCTCGACGCAATGCCGCGTTCAGCCGATATCGTGGCGCTCGAAGCTTCCGAGTTACTGGCCCTGAATCAAAAAGATTTTCTGACATTTCTGAAGGATAATGAGCCAGCTATACAGGCAATCCTTTCTTATCTCTCAATGCGATTGCGCAAGACAGACGATCTCCTGGAAGACGCGCACTTTCTAAACATATCAACAAGACTTGCGAGACGACTTGTTGAGTTGTCCAACAAATACGGATATCAGAGTGGAGAAAAATCCCCCGTTCAGATTGACCTGCGCCTGACCCAGAAGGATCTTGCCAGTATAGTTGGGACTACAAGAGAAAGCATCAACAAGGAATTGAGAATCCTGCGCGAAAAAGGGATGGTCAACACCGAAGGGCATACCATCCGAATCCTCGACCTGAAGCAACTCAAAAAGCGTGCCAACCTGTAGTTAAAATCCTTGCGTAAAAAACCCTCGGGACTGACTTCCTTCCGGAATTGGATTTCCATAAAACATCAATCGATCGTGTGATGTGTTTCACGCCAAAAGGATGAGGCGATTCATTGCATTCACCAATGATCTTTAGTATATAATCCTTAGTAGTTTCGTTTGCCCTGAAACTTCAGGATTTATTGATAAATAACATGGGGTCACTGCAATGGCTTTATACTCGGAATATTTGTTGGGAACCTTATCAGCGCTTCTGGGCGCCATCGTGGGAAGTTTTCTCAATGTATGTGTCCACAGGATTCCATCGGGAGGATCAATCATCTTCCCAGCGTCTCACTGTCCGACCTGCAAGCATCATATAAGATTCTTCGACAATATACCGATCATCAGCTACATCTTACTCAGAGGTAAATGCAGAAATTGCAATGAAAAAATATCCAGGATCTATCCCTCGATAGAATTACTGACAGCGGTAATGTCTCTGTTTCTATTTCAAAAATACGGCCTGTCATTCGAGTATCTTTTTTCCTTTGTGTTCACATGCACACTGATCGTTGTCACCTTCATTGATTTGAAACACCGGATCGTCCCTGATATGATCACCCTTCCCGGAATACCGCTATTCGCGCTTGCAGCTATCTTCTGCATGAACGTCACCTGTATGGACTCCATAATCGGCATCCTGGCGGGTGGAGGATTTCTGTTCTTGGTCGCCTTAGGATATAAGCTCCTGACAAAGAGAGAGGGAATGGGCGGAGGCGACATAAAACTGCTGGCCATGATGGGTGGATTTTTAGGGTGGCAGTCTCTGTGGTTTGTCATCATGGCAGCATCCTTTATCGGCGCGGTCGCTGGCATATCTGTCATGATCTGCAAGGGGAGGGACTCGAGATATGCTATACCTTTCGGCCCTTTTTTGTCCATCGCTGCGGTCGCCTATATCTTCTGGGGTAATATGGTTATGAAACTTTTGTTTTACAGGTAGATAGAAATGATGGCTGTCTCACCAAAGAAAGCCGGCTTTACGCTGGTAGAGTTGATGATCGTAATTGCAATTATGGCGATTTTAGCCGGCATTGCAGCGCCTAATTTCCAGGCCTATATGGCCCAGAGGAGATTAAACGGGGCAGCAAGGCAGGTAATGACAGATTTGATGGCGGCGAGGATGAAGGCTGTCAGTCTTAACCAGAAGGTAAAGGTTTCCTTCACCAGTGATCATGAATACGAGATATGGAACGATGCAGATGGTAATGGAACCGTTGCCGACGACGAAGGTGATGATACTGAAAGGGACATCCATCCTGACTATCATGATGTAACCTTCAGCGCCTCAGCCGATCCGGTTTTCCAGCCAAGGGGAACTGCAACCTATAGTAAAATTACCTTAACGAGTGCCAGCGGACCGAAAAAATATGTTAAAGTTAGTTCTTGGACCGGGCGTGTAAAAATAGATGACACACCATAACCTCTGTGACAACTGTTAAAATTAGAGGAAGGAAGAATGAACAAGATCGCCAATTCCAGCGGGTTTACACTGATAGAAATCATGATAGCCATGTTTGTCCTTGCGGTCGGTCTTCTGGGTGCAGCGGGTGTGGTGATAACCGTTATCAATGGAAACGCATTGAGTAAGGAGATTACCACCGCGACGACGCTGGCCCAGGATAAAATGGAAGATATCATAAATCTGGGATACTCTGGTACGCCATCATCAGATACAACTACAACGGAAGACTATAATTCTATTACATATTATCCGACATACAAAAGGGTTGCAGATGTAGATGTTGACAGTCCGGCCGCCGCCATAAAAACCGTCGAGGTCAAGGTAGAGTTTCAATGGAAAGGCACCACGCATAACGTTACACTCAAGACAATGGTGTCAGAATAATGAAACATCTCAAGAGAAAAATGGAAAAAGCGCTCTTCTCATCCACGGAAAGCGACCGCGGGTTCACCATGATCGAATTACTGATCGCCATGGCCGTCGGGCTCGTCCTCCTTGGAACCATGTACGGTGTCTTCACCATGCATAGCAAGACGTTTGGTACGCAGGAACGGATTGCCGAGATGCAGCAGACCGCCAGGGCCGCCATGGACATGATGACCAGAGAAATCAGGATGGCCGGATACAACCCGGCAGGTGCAACCTTTGATGGCATACCATATGACGCTGACAAGCTTGAGATATATGCGGATCTTGATGGCAATGGAGATACGAATGGCACAAATGAATATATAAAATATACCATGGATTCGGATTACCCTTTTGAGATCCGGCGAGACACCGGCGGTGGCAGACAAGAATTTGCCTTAAACATTCAATCCTTTAGTTTTGTTTATCTGGAAGCCGATGGTATTACGACGGTAACCACGTCTGCCGACAATAACAAGATTCGACAGATACGAATCACAATAACCGCCAGGACCGCCAGTCCTGATCCGGATTACACGTCCAATGGCGGATACAGGAGTTATACCTTGACATCCGTTATAACCCCAAGGAATCTCGGCCTGTAAAGGGGCAGCATCTTATGAAGATAAAAAAACAGGTTGACGCGACAGGCAACGAAAAAGGGATGGTCCTCGTCGTAGTCCTTTTACTGCTTTCCGCTTTGATCATTCTTGGAACCACGACCATCATGCAGACCTCGACAGATTTGAAGATCAGCGGCAATTACAAGAGTAGTGTACAGGCATTCTATGACGCCGATGCCGGTGTCCAATATGCCATTGCCAAGATGGAAGAAGGTCTTAAAAGCAGTCCCCAGACGTTTACGCTTCCTTCCGCGGGGAGTCCTGCTACGCTTACATACACAACACCAACCGGTTTTTCTTTTACTATTTCAACCATAGCTAATAATGCAGGTTCAAATACCTACACCTTCACCAGCACGGGAAATGGCCCGAATAACACACAGGCCGTCATAGTAGCCACATTGGGAGGAGACTCCGCCATCAATTACGCGATATTCGGCGACAGTAAATCAGACACAAAAAGTGGCGGATCGACTCTGAGCTATGACAGCGGCAGCACGGATCCGACAAAAAACGATCCTTCAGATCCTTCGTTCGTGAGCACCCATGAGGCCGATATCGGATCTAATGACTGGCTGGTGACCCATAGCGGAGCTTACATTGACGGAGACGGGGGATTAGGCGAACAGGACGATGGTTCTCTTGCAACAGACGGTATCGATACGGGCACAACCTTCTATGGAACGGCCCCTGTCAATGTGGGGAGGATCGATCCCGACCCGTTAGGCATAAATTCCGGCGGCGAGTATGATCCCTCTACCTACGCCACAATCAACGACAACGCCGCCGCCGGACTGGGCACTACTATAAAGACTGCTGCGTCGATTACACTTACGGCGGGAGATTATTACTTCACGGACATCGAGCTGAAATCCGGCGCCGATCTCGTGATCGATCCATCAGCGGGGCCCGTTAACATATTTCTCACCGGCGGCCTAAGCGCCAAGGTTGGTTCGACGATCAATAATACGGGAAAGCCGACGGATTTGTCCATTTATTCCAATTCCAGCACCAAGATTTCACTCGCAAACGACGGTGAATTCAAGGCCTTTGTCTATGCCCCCTTTACGCCTGTGGACATGGGAAACAGTTCGAATACCTATGGCGCCATATGGGCAAGTAATGTAGATGTGAAAAATGGAGGGACCTTTTATTATGACGCGGCACTGAAAGACAAATACATGTCCAATGATCTGCTACTGACTGCCTGGAAGGATGACAGCGCCTGAGTGTAAACCGTTGTATTATCTCCCGGTGAGGTGCAGGTAAAGCCCGGAGGGTACAAGGATTCCAGCTTTCAAGGGGTCCAGGATTCAAGGTTGTCCTATCTCGTTCCCACGCTCTAGCGTGGGAATGCATAATTCTCCTCTGACTTCTGTTTTTTTAACAGTGAACGGTTACCTAATTCTTTATCATTTCACTGGACTCCTCGAACCCTTGAATCCTGACACTGGAATCCTTGGTTCCTCTTGATTTTTTCCCCGTAACCGTCAAAATTTCTTGACTTCAGAATCGTATAATTATATTTTAACATCTCCTTCTGATCCCTCCATGGTTAGATCAATAATGGAGTTTTTATTCAGAGGGGTGTGACGATAAAGTAGATCACTGGTTAAGACCTGTTTTTGTAACTCATGTAACGGTGCATCAGGTTCGCATCGGCATTATGTGTGATATATAAATCCGCAGACTTAATTCAGAATTACTCGGTTTTTCCCTTTTAGGATTCGTCTTTCGATATTATCTGAGGTGATACCGTTAATGATAAACCGGTGTCTTTATCTTGCAAAACAAGTCATTGAAGGTCCGGAAACAAGTGACGGACGTGCAGTGACCATGAGAGGAAATATACACTTCAATGGGCTATGGTTCAGAGAAATCTTTCACCCTCCCTCCTGATCGGGGTGAAGGCAATGATGAAAGTCAGGTGCATGAAATGCGTTTAAGACCGATATTCAGGCAAGTAAACAATGAAAGGGGGATGGTCCTCGTCGTAGTCCTTCTGCTGCTTTCCGCTTTGATCATTCTTGGAACCACGACCATCATGCAGACATCGACAGATTTGAAGATCAGCGGCAATTACAAGAGTAGTGTACAGGCATTCTATGACGCCGATGCCGGTGTCCAGTATGCCATTGCCAAGATGGAAGAAGGTCTTAAAAGCAGTCCCCAGACGTTTACGCTTTCTTCAGCGGGGAGTCCTGCTACGCTTACATACACGACGCCAACCGGTTTTTCTTTTACTATTTCAACCATAGCTAAGAATTCAGGTTCAAACACTTACAGCTTCACCAGTACCGGAAATGCCCCAAACAATGCGCAAGCAGCCATAGAAGCCACATTTGAAAGAGGGTCCGTAATAAATTACGCTGCATTTGGCGATGAATCGGTCGATAACCAGGGTACTTCATCTGTTAAAAGTTACGAACACACGCCCGGAATGACCCTTCCTCCGACAAGCTTCACAGGGGACGGGGATATAGGTTCCAATGGAGATGTGACTATTAAGTCCGGCGCTACAATTGACGGTGATGTAGCACTTGGAGATGATGGAGAAGGTACCGAGGGCACCCTCGATAATAAGGGGATAATCACGGGCGAGGAAGGGACTGATGTAGCCAGGGTCGTTGCAGACCCACTTGGTGTTGTGGATGGGGAATATGCTACAAATTTTACTACCTACAGCACCAGTAATGATAATGCCCTTGCTACCGGGAGCGGGATTTCCGATACTGAGATAGATATAGGCAACGGCGATACTGCGACATTAGTGGGGAAAGCAGGGGGGGCCAACTATTATTTTACAGATATTGTGATTGGAAACGGTGGAACTCTTGATATCGACCCATCAGCGGGTCCTGTCAATATTTATCTGGCCGGTTCTTTAGAGACCAAAAACGGGTCGAGCATCAATGTTTCAAGTGTTCCTGCAGAGTTTTCCATCTTCTCCAACTCGACCGATTCCATAGTTTTCAAACACGGGAGTGACTTTAAGGGGTTGGTATATGCACCTTACGCTCAGGTGGAGATGAAAAACAGTGCGGACTACTATGGCGCCATATGGGCAGGGACAGTATTAATGCACAGCTCGGGAACCCTCTATTATGACACTGGCATGAAAGATAAATTTTCATCAGGTGATCTGACACTCACATCATGGAAAGAAGATAGAAGCTGAGTTTGAACAATTTGAATCTTTTTGTCATGAGTGCCAGAATTTCAGTTGTCAAAATTTCTTGACTTGAAAAGGCCCTCTATATATCATCATATCATCAGAACAAAGTAGATTAAAAAAATGGACGACCGGAGGATTGTGCTTATGGCTACAGATAAGAGATACTGCTCTATATGTGCGTGGAGAGGCACCTGCGCGAAACGGTTTTCAGTTTCCAAAGATTCCAGCGGACAAGTTCATTGTCCCGACTTTACAAGAGATCTTGCCATCAAGGATACCGATACCGATGAAATAAAGAACACGGACAAAAAATGAATTGACAAAGCGGACGAGAAACTTGTAGAAGTGCGCCGTTTTGAGGCTTTTTGAGAAAGGTTGGCCTTCGGGCCAACTTTTTCGTTTTCTGCATAAGAAGGAATTTTAAACAAATCATGAAAAAGAGACTTGCCAGACTACTCGAAGAATCAATTAATACCTGCATTGAAAAGGAATTATTGAAGAAAACTGACATTCCCTTCATAGAAGTGGAGCTCCCGAGAGAGGGCTCTCATGGCGATTACGCATCAAATATAGCCATGGTTTTTGCATCCAGCCAGAAAGAAGCGCCTCGTAAAATAGCCGAGCGTATAGTCGAAAACGTCCATGACAGCGGCCTGCTATTGGACAAAATAGAGATAGCCGGCCCCGGTTTCATAAACTTTTTCATCAAGAACGGCGTATGGTCTACCCTTCTTGAAGAGGTGGACACTCTCGGGGACAGGTATGGTAATTCCGACATTGGAAAAAGCTCCAGGGTCCAGGTGGAATTTGTAAGCGCCAACCCCACCGGGCCACTTCATATAGGACATGCCCGGGGCGCCGTTATTGGCGACACTATCGCCAATATCCTGCAGGCATCGGGATTCTCCGTATCCAGGGAATACTACATAAACGATGCCGGGAACCAGATGAACATGCTCGGAGAATCGGTTTACTACAGGTATCTCGAACTGACGGGTGAAGATATTTTATTTCCCGATGATTGTTACCAGGGCCGATACATCACTGAACTTGCCGGGGAAATTTATGTCAAATTCGGCGATAAGTTCCGTTCAGCCAAGGTGGAGGCGGTTCCCTTTATGACAAAATACGCGGCCGACTCCATTCTCGAGGGGATAAAAAATGATCTTGAAATCCTTGGTGTAACCTTCGACCGCTATTTCAGTGAAAAGGAACTTTACATCAATGACGGCGTTGCAAAGATCCTCCAGAAACTCAGAGGAGAGGGCTTCATATACGAAGAAGATGGCACACTGTGGTTCAAGACAGAGAATTGCGGCGACGAAAAAGACAGGGTCGTTGTAAGGGGAAATGGCGAACCCACCTATTTTGCCGCCGATATCGCATATCATCAGGACAAATACTCAAGGGGTTTTGACAAGGTCATCAATGTATGGGGGGCGGATCATCACGGATATATCCCAAGAATGCAGGCAGGTATTCAGGCCCTCGGCAGAAAAAAGGAAGACCTTGAAATAGTCCTTGTTCAGCTGGTGAACCTCCTCAGGGATGACGTTCCTGTTCCCATGTCCACGAGGGCCGGTGAATTTGTAACCACAAGAGAGGTAACCGATGAAGTGGGAAAAGACGCGGCCAGATATAACTTCCTGATGAGAAGATCAAACAGCCATCTTGACTTTGACCTGGAGCTTGCGAAGGCTCAATCAAGTGAAAATCCTGTGTATTACGTGCAATATGCCCACGCCAGAATATCCAGCATCATGAGAATCGCCATGGAGCAGGGGCACCGGGTCCCAGCCTATGATGATATCAAACCCGACCTTCTTTCCACCCCGGAAGAACACGAACTTGCCAAATTAATCGACGCGTTTCCTGAAATTATTGAAGGGAGCGCAAAAACGCTCGAACCGCATCGCATACCCTATTACATTAACGATCTTGCCTCCACATTTCACAGTTTTTATAACAAGCACAAAGTTGTTTCCGACAACGCCGAATTGACGAAAGCCAGATTGTTCCTGATCAAGACTACAGCAACAGTAATCCGAAATGCCCTCAAATTATTAGGAGTTTCCGCACCCGAACGTATGTGAAAATCGAGGACAAGCTAATGCCGCAGAAAACCGGAGATTTCGAATTCAGACTTGGCAGATTCGGGTTAATCTTTATCACCCTGGTCATCGCATTGCTTTTTTTGTTCTTCTTTGTGTGCGGGGTAATGGTAGGAAAAAATATTGACAGTTATCCTAAAAAGATCACCAGAGACATACCCGGCGCCATAAAGCAGAGATTTGTAAAAAGCGGTGTTATTCCGACTGATACAGACAAAGATAAAAGCGATGATTTTGAATTCACTTTTTATGACAAGCTTAAGGGAAAACATAAAGATATAAAGAAGACCTCTACCGCGAGGATGAAAGAGAAACCCTCTACCAGATCGAAGCCACATGAGAGGAAACAGCCTGGTGGAAAATATGTAATCCAGATTGCATCATTCAGGGATAAGAGCCGGACAAAAGTCCTGCAGGCGAAGTTATCCGATATGGGTTATTCTTCAACCGTTGATGAGATTAACCTGCCCTCAAGCGGAAAATGGTTCCGCGTAAATTTGCGCGGGATTGCGACACATGATGATGCGAGAAAGATTGCATCTCTGCTGGAAAAGAAGCTCCGCCGCATCAAGTGTCTCATTCTACAAAACACAAAATCAGGATAGACCACCATGTTTGAAAATTTGACCGAGAAACTGGACAATGTCTTCAAAAGACTCCGGGGACAGGGTATCCTCAGCGAGGAAAACGTAAAAACCGCCATGAAAGATATCCGTATGGCGCTCCTTGAGGCGGATGTCAATTTCAAAGTAACCAAAGAATTTATCGAAGATGTCAGCGAGAGAGCTGTAGGGCAGGACATCCTGGACAGCATTAGTCCCGGTCAGCAGATAGTCAAGATTGTCCATGACAGGCTCGTTGAACTGATGGGAAAAGAAAGTAGCCACCTGAACCTTTCCAACCGTACCCCCGCTCCGGTCTTGCTCGTAGGCCTTCAGGGATGTGGCAAGACAACAACCGCATCAAAACTCGCGCGTCATCTGACTGACCATGGTCGCAGGGTTTCCATGGTTTCTGTCGATATCTACAGACCAGCCGCCATCGAACAGCTGAAAATCCTCGGAGACAGAACCAATACAAATGTTTACGATTCAACGGATCGGAGCGATCCGGTAACCATCTGCGTTGAAGCAATTGAAGACGCGAAAGCGAACGGCTTTGACACACTGATCATTGACACCGCGGGCAGGCTTCATATCGACGACGAACTGATGGACGAACTGAAAAGAATAAAAGACACTATAAGCCCATCTGAGATACTCTTTGTCGCCGACGCAATGACCGGACAGGATGCCGTATCCGTAGCTGAAGAATTTGACAACCTCTTAGGTATAGATGGCGTGGTGCTGACAAAAATGGATGGCGATGCACGCGGAGGGGCGGCGCTGTCCCTGAAAAAGGTGACTGGAAAACCTGTCAAGTTCATCGGCGTTGGTGAAAAGACAGATGCACTGGAGGTCTTTCACCCCGAACGTATGGCTTCTCGGATTCTTGGTATGGGCGATATATTAACCCTCGTTGAGAAGGCCCAGACGACAGTAGACGAAAAAACCGCAAAAGATCTGGAGAAAAAGATACGAAAGGATTCATTCACCCTTGACGATCTGAAAAGTCAGCTGACACAGATCAGGAAGATGGGGCCACTTCAGGATATTCTCGGGATGATACCGGGGCTTGGAAAAATAAAAGCCCTTAAGAACGCGACCCCGGACGAACGAGATCTGATTAAGACAACAGCCATCATCGATTCCATGACAAGGAAGGAACGTATAAATCACAAGATCATAAACGGCCAAAGAAGGCAAAGGATCGCCAAAGGAAGCGGCACCACAGTGCAAGATGTCAACAAGGTCCTCAAGAATTTTATAGAGATGAGAAAAATGATGAAAAAATTGACAAAAGGTGGAATGAAGTCCATGACAAGGGGCAATTTCCCCTTTAAATAAGCTGACAGATGTGTTAGAAGGATACATTGAACTAAATTTTATTATCAGGAGGTAATAACCCGGCGAATGGCAGTTAAAATAAGATTGACGCGAATGGGCGCAAAAAAGAAACCTTTCTACAGGATTGTGGTGGCGGAAAACGAGGCTCCGCGCGATGGCAGATTCATCGAAATCGTTGGAAATTACGATCCGATGAAGGATCCGGCTGAGATAAACCTCAAGGAGAATCGGGTGACTGACTGGCTGTCAAAGGGAGCCAAGCCGACTCAGACAGTGTTGAGTCTTCTCAAAAAGAAGGGGCTTATTGCATCAAAGGCGGAGAAAGCGCGGACAGAGCGTTAGTGCAACAGACGATCTACATCTTACTTACTCTTAAGAATCAGTGGAGGTTGCTACGATGAAAGATTTGGTCAAGTACATGGCTCAGGCTTTGGTAGACTATCCTGATGATGTTGTATGCACAGAGGTAATCGGTGAGCAGACCACTGTCATCGAATTGAGGGTCGCGAAGGATGACTTGGGTAAGGTTATTGGGAAACAGGGTAAAACCGCAAAGGCAATGAGAACCATCTTAAGTGCTGCATCGGCCAAGATACATAAAAGGGCGGTTCTCGAAATCATTGAATAAGTGAACAACCTGCTTGAGATAGGAAAAATCGTCAAATCCAGCGGTCTTAAAGGCCGCCTAAAGGTTCTTTCATATTGCGAATCAGCAGAGGTGATTAAAAAGCTGAAACTTGTTTTCGTAGGTGAGGATGCGGGGCACGTATCCCCATTTACCGTCAAGAGAACAGGCGTGAAACGAGGGTCATTTTTCGTAGAGCTTGAAGGTGTGGACACGCTTGAGGCAGCCGGTAAACTGGCGGGGCACCATGTCTTTATTCCCTCGAAAAACCTTCCTGACGGCGAGTATTACTGGAAAGATGTAATAGGGCTTCGTATCGTTACAGAAGAAGGCCGGGAACTGGGTCGTGTAACATCTATTCTGCCTACGGGAAGTAATGATGTCTATATATGCAGTGGGGGTGAAAGGGAAATCCTCATCCCTGCATTCGAAGACGTGGTAGAAAGAATAGACATCAAAAATGGCGTTATGGTTGTGAAGCTTCCCGAAGGGCTGCAAAATGATGATCTTTGATATTTTATCCGTCTTTCCGGAAATGTTTCAATCCGCAATCGGCAGCAGCCTTATGAAGAAGGCCATTGAAAATGGCCTCGTTGAAGTAAATCTCCACAACATCCGGGATTATACCAGTGACAGACACAGGACTACCGACGATGCCCCTTTCGGAGGAGGGGGGGGAATGGTCATGAGGGTGGAACCTGTTGCAACTGCCCTGAAGGCTATTGTACCTGACGATAGCAGACCGCTTATCATTCTTCTCTCGCCCCAGGGAGATACTTTCAAACAGAGAGACGCGGAAGAACTTTCTCAATATTCCAGGATTGTCCTTATATGTGGGCACTATGAGGGGATAGACGAGCGGGTCAGGGAACACCTCATTGATCGAGAGATATCCATTGGGGACTATGTCCTGAGCGGCGGGGAGTTGCCCGCGATGATTTTGGTGGACGCGGTTTCGCGTCTTGTGCCCGGTTTTGTGGGAAACAGCGAATCAGTATTGCTCGATTCTTTTTCGACAGGACTACTTGAAGGTCCCCACTATACGAGGCCCAGGGAATATGAGGGCTGGGGGGTACCGGAAGTTCTGCTCTCTGGACATCAGAAGATGATAGACGAGTGGAGGCACAGGGAATCCCTCAAAAGGACGCTACGGAGAAGACCTGATATGCTCGGGCAGGCTGATCTTACAAACGAGGACAAAAGGGTGCTTGATGAACTCAAGTCGGGGGACCCTGATCTTGTATAAGAACCTTTATATTGCTCTCTTACATTACCCCGTTTACAATAAAAGAGGCGCTGTGGTTACAACGGCGGTAACTAATCTCGATATACATGATATATCAAGAGCCGCAAAGACTTATGGTGTGAGAGCTTTTTACATCATAACGCCGATAGAGCAACAACGAGTGTTCGTCGAACGTATTCTGCAGCACTGGCAAAAGGGATATGGCGCCACCTATAACCCTTTCAGAAAACAGGCCCTCGACGTAGTAAGGCTGGAGAGCTCCCTTGATGATACGATAATTGCTATATCGCGGGAGACCGGGCTCAGAGTTAATGTGGTGTTTACAAGCGCTTCACCCCGGAAAAATTGCCTGACTTGTGAAGAGCTGAGAGAAAAGATTTCGGAAAATCGCGAGACGTTTCTGTTAGTCTTTGGAACAGGCTGGGGAATAGCTGAAGAGGTTGCTGCAAAGGCTGACATCTTTGTGGAACCTATAAAAGGAAACTCGGATTACAATCACCTGTCCGTCAGGTCGGCTGCAGCCGTCACGCTCGACAGATTGTGTGGACAATAACTAATGATTTTTTAGAGGAGGATTTTGAACTATGAATGTTCTCGACATGCTTGAGAAAGAACAGATGAGAGCAGATATTCCCGGTTTCAAACCGGGGGATACCATAAAGGTGCATGTGAAGATTATAGAGGGCCAGAAGGAAAGGCTTCAGGTTTTTCAGGGATCCGTCATTCGAAAAAGGGCGGGACAAAACCGCGCCACCTTCACCGTCAGAAAGGTATCTTCCGGCATAGGTGTCGAGAGGACATTCCCTCTCCACTCACCCATTATTGACAAAATCGAGATTGTAATGCACGGAAGGGTAAGGCGTTCAAGATTGTACTATCTGAGAGGACTAAAAGGTAAAAAGGCAAGGATAAAGGAACTTGGCAGAAGGTGAAATGCATGCATTTGAGCTGCGCTCCAATCGTCTTGGTTTTGACACGATTGCCGGCGTGGATGAGGCTGGAAGAGGGCCTCTCGCGGGTCCGGTTGTCGCGGCCGCAGTAATCCTTCCCTCAGGCTACACGAATGGGGAGATCAGAGACTCGAAAAAGCTGACTCCCCGAAAAAGGGAGGCCCTGTACAAGATAATCAGTGATGACGCCGTCTCCATTGGTCTTGGCGCTGTAGATGCTTTTGCAATAGACAAAATCAACATCCTGCAGGCAACACTGGCAGCTATGAAAACAGCTGTTTTAAATCTCTCCCCCCAACCTGATTATATCCTCATAGACGGAATAAATAGTATCGACATACCCATCCCGCAGGAAACAATCGTCAGAGGAGATTCCCTGAGCGTTTCCGTTGCGGCCGCTTCCATAATTGCCAAGGTATCAAGGGATCAGATCATGGATAGATATCATGTCCTGTATCCCCAGTATAACTTAATAAAAAACAAAGGTTACGGCACAAGAGAGCATCGCGAGGCAGTCAGAGAATATGGCCTGTGCAAGATCCACAGAAGATCTTTCAAGATCAAATAACATTGTGAAGGGCAGAGAGGGCGAAGATATAGCGGCCGCCTGTCTGCGAAAAGAAGGCTATAGAATCATTGAACGAAATTACAGATGTCGTTATGGAGAAATCGACATTATCGCCATGGATGCCGATGATATAGTCTTTGTCGAGGTGAAGAGCCGAAAGTCGGATAACTTCGGATCACCTGAAGAGGCAGTCGGAATAACCAAACAGAGAAAGATTTCAAGAGTAGCTATCAATTATCTACAGGAAAAAAAACAATTCGACCATAATGCAAGGTTCGATATTGTGGCAATAAGATTCATGCCGCAAGGGAACCGGGTAAGACTTATAAGGAATGCCTTTGACCTGAATCATTAGCCGCAAACCGCCATGCAAAAAGGTACATTATACATCGTAGCCACCCCCATCGGTAATCTAGAGGATATAACCCTGCGAGCCATCCGCATCCTCGGGGAAGTCCAATTGATCGCCGCCGAAGATACCCGCCGTACAAAGATTCTTCTTGATGCTCATGGGATTGACACGCCCCTCTCCAGCCTACACGACCGGAACGAGCTGAAGAAGAGCGTCCATCTGATAGCCAAGCTGAATGACGGTATGGATATCGCCTATGTTTCCGACGCGGGCACCCCCGGTATATCCGATCCGGGATACATCTTCGTCAAACATGCCATCTCTGAATCAATCAGGATCGTTCCTGTTCCCGGACCGGTTGCCGCGATCGCCGCGCTCAACGTCTCCGGCCTTCCAATGGACAGCTTCATCTTCTTCGCGTTCCTGCCCACCCGCCGCGGAAAGAGAAGACATCTGCTGGAATCCATCAAAGAAGAAACTAAGACAATGGTCTTCTACGAATCACCCAATCGACTTGTCTCCACCCTTCAGGATATCAGCGATATCCTCGGGGACAGACAGATTGCCGTGTCCAGGGAATTGACAAAAATATATGAAGAAACACTGCGCGGAACGGTAAGCGAGGTCAGTGAATCTCTACTGGGGAAAAAGGTAAAAGGAGAAATCACACTGGTAATTTCGGGAGCCGCGAAAAATTCCAGCAATTCGGGATATCAGGTCGAAATACTGGCAAGATTTAAGGAAGCACAAAGAGACCCCGGACTCTCCACGAGAGATATCATAGATGCCCTCTCTGAAGAAATGGACATACCGAGAAAAGAAATATACAGGCAAGTACTCAATTTCATGGATGAAGATACAAATAAAGAAGCCTCCCGACATCCCTCAAAAGATACGGTTCCTGGATAGGGGTAAAATGGTGGTTCACGTAGTCGATAGTCTCGACCAGATCCCCGACCTCAGTCATCAACCTCCTCGAGAAGTTCTTTTATGCCAGCCTTCACAAGCGCGAGATTAAAAATTAATTTAATCTTATTTGCGCCTCTGGCATCGACAAAGGTGTTGTCAAGGGATAACTCGGCCTTTTTTAAGACTTCTATACTTCTGTCCATCAGTATAAAGTGGTAGTTCAGCGCCCCAAATATGAGACCCCCTCCAATTACGAGTAAAATCAATATTTTTTTCACGATAAACCTCCATTAATTTAAGTCGGCAAAGTAAGGATGGGGGTAATACGGTGTAGCATTTGTTTTCATCAGTTGAACCTCTGCCCCTTTGAACCCTTCTTTGCAGTTTGTTTGCATTTCACACGGATACCCTGATCCCTGACCTTTTGAATCCTCCTGCATTAATTGCAGATAACACACTTATTTTGTCCTGGTTTACTACAATTAATCGGGAGCAAATTCAACCATAATACTTGACATAAGAATTTATGGCTGGTATGACCTCTGACCAGAGGAGATACGCATAATGGAAGCGAATAAACCTTTCCACCCTGCCCGGCACACGAAATACAGCCTGGTGACATCCATACTTGACGGCACCTATCCTCCAGGGTCGAATCTTCCGAACGAACGGCTGTTCGCAGAGCAGATCGGAGTGACAAGGCAAACCCTCAGGGAAACTCTCCAGCGTCTCGCAGCCGAAGGATGGGTTACTATCCGGCATGGAAAATCCACCATGGTTAACGACTACTGGAAGGAAGGCGGCCTGGGTCTGCTCAGCTCTCTTGTAAAATATGGAGAATCTCTTCCCCATGGATTTATCACGCACCTTCTTGAAGTCAGGGTCACCCTGCTTCCTCCTGTCGCTCGTCTTGCCATCGCCAACTCACCAGAGGTCTTCCGGGCACATCTCAATCTCTCAGGGAATCTCGGGAGCAAGGCGTCGGCCTTCGCGGACTATGACTGGGGACTACAGGTATTATTCGTCAGGCATTCCGGAAACCCGATATATCCCCTGATTCTCAACGATTTCTCCGCCATCTTCAAGGTCATGGCGCTTCGCTACTTCAGCCTCGAAGAGGGACAATCGTCATCACGCGATTACTACCTTCAACTCCTACGTTCGATTGATCAGGAAAGAGGAGACCCCGAGCAGATTGTCCGTTCGGTGCTGGAAAAGAGTATCAGAATCTGGAAAAAGGTAAGCGAATACAATAAACATATTGAGGCTTAAAAAAATGGAAATTAACAACCTGCAGGAAAACTGGGATCTTGTTGTAATAGGGGCCGGCATAACTGGTGCCGGAATCTTCAGAGAGGCCACACGCATGGGTCTCAACGTGCTCCTTGTGGACCGGAAGGATTTCGCATGGGGAACATCGAGCCGGTCCACAAAACTGGTTCACGGCGGGTTGCGGTATCTCAAAGGCGGTCACTTCCTGCTCACAAAGGCATCTGTTGATGAACGTGAACGGATGCTAAAAGAGGCCCCCGGACTGGTTGAGCGGGTAGGATTTCTCTTGCCCGTCTACAAGGGTGTATCGCCCGGCAAATTATCTCTAAATATCGGCCTTATTATCTACGACCTCATGGCTTGTGAAAAACAACACCGGTTTTACGACACAGCGGATTTTTCAGCACTTACCCCACACCTCAAGAGAAAGAATCTTGCGGGAGGGTTTCATTTTTATGACGCCCAAACTGACGACGCGAGGCTCGTGCTGCGCCTGATCAATGAAGCCGGCACAGCCGGCGGCTGCGCCCTGAATTACACGGCGGCAAAAGAAATACTCCGCAATGGTAATGGGCAGGTCACGGGAATATTGATTGAAGATACAGAAACCCTTGAAACAAAAACGCTCTCGGCAGGTGCGATCATCAACGCGACTGGATCATGGGCAGAAGAATTGCATCCCTCACCTGATAAGAAGCAACACCTGCGTCCTCTGCGGGGAAGTCATATCGTTTTTTCCTCTTCGGTTATCCCGATTGACAGTGCAGTGACCATGGTTCATCCCACCGATAACAGACCTGTATTCCTGATCCCGTGGGAAGGAGCTGTGCTCGCTGGAACCACCGATGTTGACTACGGAAAAAACATGGATGATGAACCTTCGATCACAAGAGAAGAAATATCATACCTGATGGAAGCCATTCATGCGTTCTTCCCCTCCCTTGATGTGTCCGCGGATAACTGCATATCAACTTTCGCGGGAATCAGACCGGTGCTCAGTGAAGGCAAACTTCCCCCATCTGAAGAATCACGCGATTATGTCGTCTGGAAAGACAGGGGACTCGTCACCGTGACTGGTGGAAAACTGACAACATTTCGCAAGATGGCGTGGGACACACTTAAGATGGCCAAACCTTTCCTGCCACCTGTCCGATTTGTCGGGAGAAACGACCCGGTCTTCTCCCCCGTTCCCGACACAATCCCGGAAGAAGATTTTGGACTGACCGCCGAGACGTGGCGACGACTCTATGGCCGGTATGGAAGGGTCGCGGATGAACTCGTGAAAACAGCCGCAACCGCCGATCTTACAACCATCCCGGGCACCTTTACGCTGTGGGCGGAGCTGCCCTTTACGGCAAAGCATGAACAGGTAAAACATCTTTCCGACCTTCTCATGCGGAGAGTGCGCATAGGGTTATTGACACCAATGGGAGGTAAAGAGTATATTACACGCATACAGAAAATGTGTGAATCGTCGCTGCCATGGAATAAAGACCGCTGGGAACGGGAGATAAGAGACTATCTTGATCTGTGGAGACAGTCCTATTTCATCCCTGACAGGGAGAAATAGTAATCAGCAAAAAACACCGGGGGTGTATCATGGAAAACAAGGATCTGCTTCTCTCCATTGATAACGGCACACAGAGCTTAAAGGCCCTGATATTTGACCTGAAGGGCGAACTCATCGCAAAGGAACAGGTTGTATTTGAGCCCTACTACTCTGAAAATCCCGGATGGGCTGAGCAGGACCCTGATGTCTTCTGGCAGGCATTGTGCCAGGCATGCCAGGGCATATGGAAACAGGGGAACTACAAGGAACGTATTGCCGGCGTATCAATCACCACACAGAGAAGCACGGTAATAAATGTCGATGGCAACGGCAAACCACTTCGTCCTGCCATGATATGGCTGGATCAGCGCAAGACATACGGACTGCCGCCCCTTGGCGGAATATGGGGCCTGCTGTTCAAGCTTGCACGCGTCAGCGATACGATATCCTATCTCCAGACCGAGGCGGAGGTAAACTGGATCCGCACATATCAACCTGATGTCTGGCAGAAAACACACAAGTATCTCCTCCTCTCCGGTTATCTTACCTACTTGCTGACAGGAGAATACGTCGATTCCATAGGCTCCCAGGTGGCCATGATACCATTTGATTACAAGGGTCTGCGCTGGGCGCCTCGCCGGGACTGGAAGTGGAAGGTCCTTCCTATAGCGCGTGAATTGCTCCCCGAACTAATTCCCCCGGGACAACCACTTGGAAGCATCACCCGGAAAGCCTCGGAAAAAACGGGGATTCCGGAAGGCCTCACCCTGATAGCGGCAGCCGCAGACAAGGCGTGCGAGGTAATAGGATCTGGCAGCCTCGAACCTTCAACAGGCTGTCTGAGTTACGGCACAACCGCCACCATCAATGTCACAAGCAGGAAGTATGTAGAAGCGGTACCTCTGCTGCCAGCCTACCCCTCCGCGATTCCGGATTACTATGCCTTAGAGGTTCAGATCTACCGGGGATTCTGGATGGTAAGCTGGTTTAAAAAGGAATTCGGCCATCTGGAAGAGCAGGCAGCGTCCCTGCAGGGAGTAACTCCGGAGACACTTTTTGACAAACTTATTGACGATATTCCTCCCGGCTCCATGGGGCTGGTGCTGCAACCTTACTGGACCCCCGGCATAAAACTCCCCGGACCGGAGGCCAAGGGCGCGATAATCGGCTTTGGCGACGTGCATACGAGGGGACATGTCTACAGGGCTATTCTCGAAGGCCTGGGCTACGCACTCAGGGAAGGAAAGGAGCGGATAGAAAAACGAACCCGTATCCCTATAACGAGCCTCCGCGTGTCCGGAGGCGGTTCACAGAGCAGAAACGCCATGCAACTGACAGCGGACATCTTCGGATTGCCGACAGCCAGACCTCATATCTACGAAACATCAGGCCTGGGAGCTGCGATAGATACCGCTGTCGGACTCGGCCTGCACAGTGATTTTGAATCGGCGGTGAAGACCATGACTCATGTGGGCGAAGTATTCGAACCGAACCGAGAAAATCAGCAGCTCTATGAGCAGCTCTACAACGATGTTTATCAAAAAATGTACAAGCAACTGAAACCACTCTATGAGCGGATAAGGAAGATTACAGGATATCCCAAATAACAAATGGGGGCGATCATGGGTAAAAAACGTGAGGTAATATTTTCCGACACAAACCGGGGTATTGCCTCCGCGGTCAGTGAAGTCTTTGAACACTTCGGTGGAACCGACTCACTCCTGAAATCCAGCGGGGATGTCTATCTCAAAGTAAACGCGGTAGATCTCAAGGATTATTCATTCACTGATCCCGAGGTAATCCGTGAAACAATACGATACTTCAGGGACAACGGCGCCGGAAATATATATGTCATAGAAAATTGCACCCAGGGCAATTTTACGAGACTGGTGTTCAAGGCAACCGGCATAGAAAAGGTGTGCAGGGAAACAGGTGCCATACCCGTATATCTGGATGAAACCGGAGCCTCGCCCATTTACCTCGAAGGCATGCAGTCTTTTATCGACATTTCCTCCTTTGTCTATGAACGCCTCGTGGAAGATCGCGAAAGGAATCTGTATGTTTCCATTCCGAAGCTCAAGACCCATTCCATGTCGCAAGTAACATTTTCAATCAAAAACCAATTCGGGTTTGTCCACCAGGCAAGCAGGATTGCCGATCACAACTTCAGACTGCATCAGAAATTCGCGGATATTTACCGCGTGGTACGGCCTGACTTTGCCATCATAGACGGAATCATAGCAACCAACCATGGACATTATATCGCAAAGAGCAACGTCGAAGAATGCGTAGTACCGATGAACTGCCTCATCGGGGGAGACGATCCACTCTCCGTCGACGTGGTCGCCGCGGCCTTCCTCGGCTTTAAACTGGAAGAGGTGAAGCACCTGTCCCTCGCGGCGCAGACCGGCACGGGAGAAGGGAATCTGGATAATATTTCCATCGTTAACAGGCATCTGTTTGATGAACGTAAAAAGGACCTAACCTGCGAACTGCTGGACATCTTCCCGTCAGACCTGAAGATCCTTCGCGGGAGAGAACGATGCTGCAAGGAGGGTTGCAGGCGAAACACAGAAACAGTGGTGGAAGTTTTTTTCTGCGATCACAACGGCAGAGGTGATTTCACCATCCTCATGGGGAAGGATATCGACCCCGAAGAGGTGAAAAGAATAACTGGTCCGGTCCATATAGCGGGAAGTTGCGCCATTCAGGACTGGGGCATGGAACTGGTACGTCGCCTCGGCAAAAAGAATGTCACGATGAGTCACGGGTGCAATAATCTTGCCGAAACCGTATACGCCCTCGGCAAACACATGGGGATAAAACCGCTGCAACTCGCCGGTCTGAATCCTGTAAGTTCACTTGTCGCTCTCATTACGGCGCGGGCGAAAGGCACAAAGGCCATTATTCCGCCCCTGTTATGAAATTGTGTGAAATTGGGGACGGGTTCACATTAAATCAGGAAATTTCGGAAAAGGCAAAACGATAGACCTTGCCCCCCCTACTTGACAAACAGGGCATCCGCCACTTTGGGCATGCCATCCGTAATAATTATGGGGTTCAGGTCTATCTCCCTTATCTGCGGAAAATCCAGTGCCAGACGGCCAAGGGCCACAAGCATGGCCGCTACGACATCCATATCCACGGGTTTCATGCCACGATAAGGGCCAAGCATGGCGCGTGAAGACAGGGTTTCCATCATAGAGACAGCATCATTATGACTTAGTGGCGCAAGACGTATCGCGTTATCCTTGAGCGCCTCGGTAAACACCCCGCCAAGTCCAAACATAATACATGGGGGAAATCCCGGAGCGTAGGTCATTCCGGCCATGAATTCCCTGTCCCCTGCGAGCATTTCCGACACCAGTATGGGGGATTCGCCATCATTCTTCCTTATAGAATTGAATGCCTTCTCAAGCGATTCATCATCTTCTATACCAAGGTGTACCATCCCCCGTTCCGTCTTATGCATGATATGCGGAGAACATATCTTCAGGGCAACCGGATATCCTATGGAGCGAGCATAGCCGATGGCCTCGTCAAGTGTATTGGCAAGGGCCTCATCGGTAACCGGAATACCGTACGCCTTCAATATTCTTTTTGCCGTATATTCATCGAAGGCGTTTGTGCTTACACTATCAACGATATTTTTGACATTTTCCGGCATCTCCAGATTATCATCCGTCTCGTCATGCGAACGGTTCTTTATGAGAAAGTGCTCGTACAGGGCGGCCATCGCTCTGCCCGCCTTTTCCGGCGAATCAAAAGTGGGGATACCGTTTTCATTGAAGACGCGCACTGGCCGATCCTCATTTCCGAAAAAAGATGAGATGATAAGAGGTTTTTTATACTTAAGTGGCATATTTATAAGTTTATCCAAGTCTACTTCCCTCAGCGTCAAGAACTCCTCCCTTGAAATATCTATTATTGTCCTGACCGCAGAATACATCATGTCCATCCACCCGGTACCCATGATGCCATGTATTATGATACCATCTATCTCCTCAGCATCGAAAAGAACACGCGGAATCTTGTCTGCCATCACCGACATATCCAGATGAAAGGTAAGATCCACAGGATTCATGGCGCTCGCGTGACGTGGTATGAACTTCCTTATCTTCTTCTGGACTTCGGATGAGAATTCCGGAATCTCAAGACCATGTTTATTACACGTGGTGGCTATGCCTGTGCCGGGCCCGCCAGAATTCGTAAGAATACCTATGTGTGTCCCCTTGAGCGGAGGCTGTGAGGCAAGGGCCCATCCTATCCCGTACACATCTTCAATGGTATCAACCCTGATTATGCCGGCCTGTTTAAAAAGCCCGTCATACACATAATCGGGGCCTGCCATTGAGCCGGTGTGACTGGACACGGCACGCGCGCCCGCTTCCGTCCCCCCCACATACTGAGCAACGATGGGTTTCCTCGCGCTTATCTCCTTCGCAACCTTCAGAAAATCCCCTGCCCTGTTTATGCCTTCAATATACAGTGCAATGGCTGTTGTCTGCTCATCATCCCCAAGGTATTTCAGACAATCCACAATATCAATACTTGTTCCGTTGCCTACGCTGATTGCCTTGCTTATTGTTATCCCACGCTTATGGAGGTACGGCAGGGTCTGAGTAACATACGTTCCACTCTGTGATGCGATACCAAGCTTGCCATAAGAAACCTTAATGGGAGCCACCGTTAGATTCAGTGGAAGCTGTGTGTTTATTATACCCACACAATTTGGACCTATGAAACGCATCCCGTACCGCTGTGCGATATCAGAGATACGACTCTCAAGAGACTGTCCTTCCTTGCCGGTTTCTCGGAATCCGCCACTTATAATCACAGCATATTTTGTTCCGAGTTTGCCGAAATCCTCCAGCATATCCGGCACGAGCCCGGTAGGAACAACGAGGATAGCGAGATCCGGGGCATAGGGCAGATCGCTTATGAGAGGATACGCCTTTTTACCGAGCACGCTTTTTTCCTTTGGATGAACGGGCAGCACATCACCCGGAAAACCACTGTAAAGCAGACTGAGACACTGTAGCGTTCCCATCTTGGTAAAATTGTTGCTCGCCCCGACAAAAGCAATAGAAGATGGATTCATTATGGCATGTAGCGGACTCGACAACATGTTGCTTCTCCTTTATTATATCACTGTATTGTGCATCGGAACTGACGGGCGTCGTGCCAGTCAGAAATATCATTTCGGCCGCAGGGGAAAATCCATGATTTCTCAGCCGTGAAGACTCCTTCGAAATGACGGGGCTTCGTTGACGTGATACCAGGCGAGTGATATACCTTTTGATCCAATAGTTCAAGACAAAACATAAGGAGAAAGAACGGAAGAGGGGAAGAGGTACTATATGAGCAACGCGATTGAAAAATACTGGCAGATGAGAATGTCCAATCTCAAGGTTGCATTAGAGGCAAACAACTTTGAGGTCTTTCTCGCCGACAACGCCGAAGAGACAAAGAAACTGGTAATGGAGGATATCGTCCCGGCAACAGGAGCAAAGAGTATTTCATGGGGCGGATCAATGACCTTTATAGATACCGGTCTTTATGATGCCCTCAAAAACTGTGACAGCATGGAAGTGATTGATACCTATGACAAAAGTATATCGAAAGAAGATATATTGGAGCGTCGCCGCAAGGCACTTCTGACAGATCTGTTTTTTACCGGGACCAACGCGGTAACGGAGGCGGGGCAGCTTGTTAACCTTGACATGATCGGTAACCGGGTGGGTGCAATCGCCTTCGGTCCGAAACATGTGGTCATTGTAGTCGGACGGAATAAAATTGTCAGTGGCCTGGAAGAAGCCATGTCCCGCGTCAAAGACTATGCGGCTCCGGCTAACGCCATAAGACTTGGCATGGAAATCCCATGCGCTAAAACCTCCTTCTGTGAAGAATGCAAAAGCGCAACCCGGATATGCAATACATGGACTATCACAGAAAAATCATTCCCCAAAGGGCGAATAAAAGTAGTTATAATAAATGAAGATATGGGGCTTTAAACAGAACAACGAATGCATTCCCCACTGCCTGTCTGCGTGCTTCACAAAGGCAGGCTTGCAGCGGGGTCAACAAGCGAACAGGAAAAACAGCCCATAAGGGCTATTCGTAGCAGATTACCACCTTGGCCTTATTGAGATAGTCATTTCCATGTCGGGTCGTTTCGTAGATCTTACGCGCTCCGTCGTCTGCAATGACCATCATGTTGTCTTCTGTAACACTCTTTACAGGTACTATTATATAATTGTCCCCAACCTTGTCTATCTCCTTTATCTGGCTCAGTCTGTCTGTATATCGAGCTATACCATAGGTGCGGACAATTCTTGGTTCGACACGGTTTACTGAATATACCGTTTCAATCTCGCCGTCCTTATTCGTGGTCACCACGGGCAGAACCACTTTCTTGAAATAGTATCCCATCAGTCTGAAGACAACGCCGCTCGTAGGTTTGACCGGATCATATGTGTAATCAAAGTCATCGGGAATAACCTCGACAAACGCGGGTTCCGGAGGAGCAGGGGCATTCACCGGCACTGAGTACTCCTTTTGAGGTACTCTGAACGAATCTTTAAGGTTTGACAAATCGAGAGCACTCACGAGCGATGTCCCGGGGGTACAGTTCTTTCCTTCAGAGCTCAGGCAAATTCCCATTGTAACCATCGTCACCGGCAATCCGTCTTCCCAATCCGTTTTGGTATCCACCACAAATGCACCCTTTATTACGCCTTCCACCCGTGCGCTTATGGCATCACTCTGGACAACGAAATCCTGTACCTTGGTATGGGAGTCGATATTCACACCTTTCACCATTTCCAGGAGGTTTCTCATGGCATCAACCTTGGCAGCCCTGATTGAGGTAATACGGGCGACTGGCTTGCTCATACCCGGATCAGCCGTGCCAAAACCGTAGCCGAGAATATTACCGTTTATCCAGTCAATTTTGCCAATTTCCCCTCCCTGTGAGAATGCATAAGTGGATAACGCAAAAAACAGCGCAACAAATATCAGGCAGGATGTTAATCTTTTCATCCGTCATTCCTCCTCTTTAATCTCATTTTTATTCGAGACCTGTTAACAAGACGGCATGGCTGGCGCCTTGGATTATGCCCCCCGCTATGGTTGTTTCTGTAACTTGTATTTACCCGAAATATATGCGCCGGGGTCGCACTGGGCACATGCCTTTGTATCTTTGATCTCAAGTTTGCCCTCCGATACAATAACCACTATGGGACAGTAGTCAACCAGCAGTTTGCCATTTTCCATCTTTGCAGACCCCATCAGCATGCATGTTTTCCCATCCTTGTTTTTCCCTTCTCCCTGTATGATATACCTGCCGTCAGGCATAAACTCGATTTTTATGGTCATCTGCATGTTTTCGTCGTTTAATACATATGTTCCGTCAGGTATCGTGTCCCCTGCAAAACATAACCCGGCCGTTATAAAAACAAACAGGCAACTTATAATGAGCTTTTTCATGATAATCTCCTTCTTGCTTGATTTTCGAGCCTGATCTTTCCCCTTAGTGTTAAATACGATGCAACGAAATTTCCTACTTAACCTGTACCGTCAGGTCTTTCAGGACGGAAGATACCTCTCCCGATGTGATCTGCATCGTTGTCTCCACCTCAAGGTACATTCCCGCAGGAGTCTTCGTCAAACCTGCCCCTTTAGTTACCGCTTCCCACGAAGACCAGCTCTTACCGTTCTTGGAACTTCGGACTTGTGTTATTACAGATGTTCCTTTCGGGGTCACTGCGGTAATCTTTACTGTGTCCCATATAGTATCCTGAGACTTCGAATTAAAAGCTACCGTCCATGTCCCGATCTTCGTTGTCATGGAGCGTGCCACAATGCCCGTCATATCACTGTAACTATAGTGATTACCCTTGATCAGTTTTTCCAACTCAACAGAATTAGTCGCGGGGTTTATCCTTTTCAGGTACTGGTCACTGTAGTTAACCGACCAGGGCTTTCCGGCCGCATCGATTGCGACACCACTGGGCTGTTTTCCCGTCTTGATAGTTGCCTTTTTCTTCCCATCATTTGACCATCGAACTACGGCGTCTTCGTAGTAATGTGCGACCCAGACGTCGCCATTATCATCCACTGTCAGGCCCTTGGGGTATGTTTGCCTTCCCGTTTCGACAGTCCATTCAACCTTATCTGTGACAGTATTTATACGGCTGAGCTTGTTGTGCCCCCATCCCGCCACAAAGAGGTGATCGTTCTTATCAAGGGCGATCCCGTATGTCTGGTGTTTTACATCGATGATCTTCATCGAATTATTCGCCGTATTGAGCTTCAACAGGGAATTGGAAAGTGATGAAGACCAGAGATTGCCATTCCTGTCAATTACGGCTCCATATGCACGATGATTCTTGGAGGATACATCTACAGTCTTTATGATTTGACCCGTCTTACCATTTACATAGTAGTATTTGTTTTTGCTGTTTCCGAAGGTTCCGATCCAGACATTGTTCTTTGAGTCGATGGCAATTCCCCTCGGTCCCGGACGTGAGCTGTATCCGCCGGTATATTTTCCGGGTTTATAACTGCCCACTTTACCATCGATGACTACGGTCTCGAGGAGAACACATTCGTCTTTCCCCCAGTCCAGTGTTTCGCTGTCTGATATCACGCCGTCATTATTCAGATCCTTCGATGTTTCGATGACTCCGTTTCCATTCCGGTCTTCATATTGACCATTCTCATAGAGCCCGACCTTTACCACTGTTCCCGTTCCTCTGTTTCCCACCCAGCAGTTCCCCTGTAAATCAACTGTGGTTCGTGACGGGTTGGTAGATTTGGATTTGGGTCCCGTGCGGTATCTGCCCAGTTCTTTACCGGTCTTTGTATCAACCTTCGATATGGTTCCCATGTTGGAATTGGGGACCCATATAAATGGAAGTGTAGTAGAGGACTTGCTGAGTTGCAACTGGTTGGCAACAGTTTTGTGCTCCAGTCCGACAAGCTTTCCCTCATCAAAATCCCTGTTAAGGGTATATACCCTTCCATAGCTTCCTTTGGCGGACGCGGTTTTTCCTGTCTGCACATCAACAGATTTACCTGTCGGTTTATTCCATCCCGCTACTGCCTTGAACTCTATTGAATGAGTCCCGACAGACAGACCGGAGACAGTGACACCATTCTTCTGCCATGCGCCGTTGCCCATTCGCCACTGGGCACCCGCGTCAACAACCGCCTGGGGAACCATGGTGACAGCAAGCATACCTGCTGCCTTACTGTATGTTCCGGAAGCGCTCGCTGTCTTGCCTGCCCGGATTGCAACGTTTTGGTTCGCCGGCCTTGACCAGCCTGTGATTACCTTGAATTCAATGGCATGTTGTCCAATGGCAAGGCCGGAAAAGGTACCCCCGCTTTGCTGCCATGCCCCGTTGTCCACTCTCCACTGAGCACCGACATCAACAACTGCCTTGGGAACCATGGTAACGGCAAGCATACCGGTTGCCTTACTGTAGGTTCCGGTCGCACTGACTTTCTTGCCTGCCTGGATTGCAATGCTTTGATTCGCCGGCTTTGCCCAGCCTGTGATTACCTTGAATTCAACGTTGTGTGATCCAACGGCAAGGCCGGAAAGAGTTGCCCCGCTTTGCCGCCATGCACCATTGCCCGCTCGCCACCGGGCTCCCTCAGTTAATATAGCCCCTGGATTTATGGATACTGTGAGTGATCCTGCACCCGTGGAGATTGCAAATCCTTTGCTCTTTTCGGGAGAAGTATTTCCCGCCGTATCTGTTGCCTGAGCGACGACCTTATACTTACCGAATTCCAGCAAAAAGGTCTGCGTCGTTCCATTCCAGATTTTACCAAGATCGCTCAGCTCCTGCTCCTGGACAAGATTTCCGTCTGATGTGAATACCTTAAATGTAATTGACGTCAGCCCCTTGTCGTCTATTGCCTGTGAGGTAAAACTTACATTCTTTTTGCCCATCCGATTGACCCTGATATCATTAATGGTGGGCGGGGTATCGTGACGTTCGATCACACCCAACACCTTGTCAATCATACTCTTTTTTTGTTGTACAGGGGGTTCATCGTCGATATATTCCCCTGTCATTTCGTCATCTTCTATCCCGGTTTCGATGTCTCCTTCCTGACTGTACTCGGAAGAAACCTTAAGCTTGCCGCTGACACGTCTACTCTTGCGGCCTACATCGTCCTCGAGCTGCACTACATAGGAGATGTAATCCTCATAAAAGCCGGCCGAATCGACAGGAACCATAAGTGATGCCTCACCGTGATAACCATAGGCATCCTTTATGTTGTCGTCATATGTGTCCAGCTCTATTTCCTTGCTTTTGCTTCCTGCCGTAACCTGAGCACCGGTTACGGGATATTCAGATTGCCATTTCACGTTTACCTCGATGGCGCCCTGGAGCAGTTGAGCGTCACAACTGATAATGTCGGGCTTTCGAGCGGCATTGGAAGTAACTGCACAACAAATGGAAAAAATCAGAACGAAAAGGATAACTGGCAAAAAATATTTTTTATTCATGAATCATTCCCCTTTCTCTGTCGTTCAACTGCGTTTATCACTGTTGGGGCTGCTGAGGCCGTGGCGGAGGCACCACTTTTATATTGAAGGACTCATCCACAAGAGAAATCCTGGCATCCCATTCAACCGGCTTCAACGTATCCGACAGCTCTGCATCGATGATACTTATGTTGATCCTCTGACGTAAGATCTTATCCGTCAATGGATCGATGGCGGAATAAATTACCCCGCTGAAACTCTGGCAATCTTCAAACGCGGGATAACCGGGAAAGCCGATTAAAAGAGACTTTCTCCCGGGATCCAGTGACTTGATACTTACAATCCATGCGGCGATGATATTACGACTCTTTGCTTCGGCATAATCGCAGGCCCAAAGGATGTTTCTTGGGAGAGATTTGCTGGCGCCGGGTTCAATGGTCATCAGCTTTGCCTTGACAATTATCTTCGCCTCGGGAAACTCCATTGCACTTTTCAAGGGAAGGCTCTTCATCGCCGATTCTTGTTTTTCATACGACTTTTTGTCAATCATGTGCAGCTTGTACGCAACAACAAGACCCTCACCTTCAGTCCCTGTCTTTCCCCTCGAACCCACCTCGGCTGAAACGCTGGCGGTAGCTACTTCTACATTTGCGGATACATTTACGCCTGCCTTGCTTGACTTGTCCGACTTCAACTTGAAATTCTTCAATCGCAGGGCCTCAGTAACATAGGGTACTTTGGGTTCAAAGGGTATGTCAGCAAGGGATACAGGCGAGATAATCTCAACCCCTTCAAGTTTTGACTTGTCAACGCTTCCACCTTCAATTCCTATTTCGGCCTGTGGCCCTGCCAGGAACTGTCCTCCAAGCCCAACACCTGCGTTAAAGGCAAAGTCCTGTTGTATGCTGTTCAGAGATCGTTCCTTTTTTACCCGAATCTCGCGGGCATTGGCATTCTCTATGGGACCAAACTGTTTTGACCAGGGCGCCCCTATGTAATGACGATCAACGGGTCGCTTCGGTATATGATATTCCTTCCCGGCAACCTTGCCCATGATTTCCTGATGATGTTTCGCCGCTGAACCTCCAGTGGAAACACATCCGGCAGCAACTAAGACAATACCGCACATCAGGGCGATCAGAATATAATAAATTTTTATTTCTTCCCATTTCCGACCCATAATAAATCCTCCTTCTTTACTAATGGTTATTATATTATTGTTTCTTCAGGTTATGCCATCAAACGAATACTTATTATCGTTTGTACATACAGTGGCCGTCTATCGGGTGAGTTGAAAATTGTTGAGTTGGAACATTGTTACTCTCATTATTAAAGCCATTCGAGCATCAAACCAGCGAACACCCAATCCACCCTCTCTGTCAGGAGTTATACCATTTACATTTTTTAAATGGCAAGGAAAATCTCATTGGACATTTTCAAACAATAGTGTGTAAAATCTCATACCTTTTGATGATTTCCCCTCGAAAATCTCCTACAAATTCTTTTCGAGATTTTTCTGTATGCATCCTATGAACTCCTCCGTGTAAACCCGCCTGTTATTCGCGTCTGGTTCAGCGACAAGCATGAGGTCACCGGTCATGACCCCGCTTTCAATGGTCTCTAATGCGGCTCTTTCTATTTTTCGCGCAAATTCACCGACGTCGGGTGTACCGTCAAGTTCCGCCCTCTTTTTCAGGCATCCGGTCCAGGCAAAGATAAGCGCCATTGAGTTCGTCGATGTATTTTCACCCGCGAGGTGCTTGTAATAGTGTTTCTGGACGGTCCCATGAGCCGCTTCATATTCGAAACAGCCGTGAGGAGACACCAGTACCGAGGTCATCATGGCCAGACTTCCGTTAGCGGAGGCAAGCATATCTGACATGACGTCCCCGTCATAATTCTTGCAGGCCCAGAGCATACCCCCCTCCGACTTTATGATCCTTGCCACGGCATCGTCTATAAGGCTGAAAAAGTATTCGATTCCGGCCTCTTCGAATTTGCCCTTCCAGTTCGCTTCATATTCTTCTTCAAATATGTTGCGGAATTCAGCGTCGTATATCTTTGAAACAGTATCCTTCGTGCCGAGCCAGCAGTCTATCTTCTGGTCGTATGCGTATGCAAAGCATGCCTGAGCAAAACTCCTGACAGACTTGCCTGTATTGTGAATCCCCTGAAGCATTCCCGGGCCCTCAAATTCGTGAATCACCTTCCTGAGCGGTTTGCCCCCGTCACGTGGCGTGAAAACAAGCTCTCCCGTCCCCGGACCAGGCACCTTAATCTCCTGGTTTTCATACACGTCACCATAGGCGTGTCTTCCTATGTGTATGGGCTTTTTCCATGTCCTTACGAAGGGATGAATATTGTTTACAGGAATGGGTGCCCTGAAAACGGTGCCGTCAAGGATTCCCCTGATGGTTCCGTTGGGGCTGCTCCACTGTTTCTTAAGTCCATACTCCTCAACCCTGTCCGCGTTGGGGGTGATTGTGGCACATTTGACACCAACCTTGTATTTCATGACGGCGTGAGCTGAGTCCACCGTGACCTGGTCTGCCGTTTCATCCCTGTTCCTGAGTCCGAGATCGTAGTATTCGATCTCCATGTCGAGATAGGGCAGAAGCAGTTTTTCCTTAACCATACGCCACATGATGCGGGTCATTTCGTCCCCGTCTATTTCCACTATCGGCGTCTTTACTCTGATTCTTTCTCTCATACAGATCTCCCCTGCTTTCTATTCCTGATATACGACAGCAATCCGCCGGAAAGCAGAATCTCTCTGGCCCGCTCCGAGAGATCATAGCCAACCTCAAGCTGTACCCCTCTGGTTGTGTTTTTGACGATCAATGTCTCACCTGTCCTGATTTTTTCGACTATGCCGGAAATTTCCAATCTATCTCCCTGGTCGACTTTTTCGTAGTCCTCCTCATTATTGAAGGTAAGAGGGACAATGCCGAAGTTGACCAGGTTGGCTGTGTGAATCCTCTCGAAAGATTTTGCGATTACAGCTTTCACCCCCATATACATTGGGCAGAGCGCCGCGTGCTCCCTGGACGAACCCTGGCCATAGCTGAGCCCGCCAACGATAATATTGTGCCCCCCAGATTTTTTTATCTCCTCCGCCCTCTCATAAAACCCCGGATCCACTACCTCGAAGAGAAACTCGGAATACTTCGGCACATTTGATCTGTACTTCATACGGGAGCCGGCGGGAATAATGTGATCTGTCGTAGTGTAATCTCCCGTTTTTATGGTCACGACGCCCATTATATCCCCTGCGAGGGGACCGCTCGCAGGCGGTTCTCCTATATTGGGTCCCCGGTAAATCTCGATGTTTTCCGGGTCATCGGATGGGGGAATAATCATCGAATCATCAATTACGAATTCCGCTGGCATCGCCACTTCGGGACAGCGAAACCCCAGCTCCCTCGGATCGGTGATCTTTCCGGTAATGACTGCGGCGGCGGCGGTCTCTGGACTTACCAGATATACACTCGCACTCTTAGTCCCTGATCTGGCCGGGAAGTTTCTGTTACTCGTCCTCAGTGACACGGCATCGGTCCTTGGCGACTGACTGTTACCAATACAGAAACCGCAGGCATTTTCTTCAAGCCTCACGCCCGTTTCAAGAAGGTCCGCCAGGGAACCGTTTCTCGCCAGCATATCCAGAACCTGCCTGGAACCGGGCGCAAGGATAAAGCTTACACCTGGGTGCACTTTTTTACCCTTCAGTATCTTCGCAACCACCATCAGGTCTCTGTAAGAGGAATTGGTGCATGAACCCACGCACACCTGATCAACATCCCTGCCATTGAGTTCTTTTACTTCAGAGATATTACCGGGACTGTGAGGAGTCGCGGCGAGAGGGACAATCTGGGCGAGATCTATTTCCATAACCTTAAAATATTCCGCGTCGGCATCCGCGTCAATTTCTTCCCATTCTTCCTCTCTCGCCTGAGCCCTGAGAAATTTTCGCGTCTCTTCATCACTCGGGAAAATGGATGTTGTTACACCGCATTCGGCGCCCATGTTCGTAATGGTGGCCCGCTCCGGCACTGTCAGGGTTTTGACTCCCGGACCTGCGTACTCGAAAACGCACCCAACATTCCCCTTAGTCGTAAATATCTCCAGTACCTTGAGGATTACATCCTTCGCGCTTACCCAGGGATTGAGCCTGCCGGTGAGGTTGATCCTGATGACCTTCGGACACGCAAGGTAGAATGGTTCTCCAGCCATGGCGAGTGCCACGTCAAGACCACCAGCACCGATGGCGATCTGCCCAATCCCTCCTCCTGTCGTCGTATGGCTGTCGGAACCGAGAAGAGTCGTACCGGGCCTGCCGAATCTCTCGAGATGGACCTGATGGCAGATCCCGTTGCCCGCTCTTGAATAATCCATCCCGTATTTTGCGGCCACTGTCCGAAGATACATGTGATCATCGGCATTCTCTGATCCTGTCTGAATAGTATTATGATCGATAAAGCTTATCGAATGATCCGTTTTTACCGTGTCAAGACCCATGGCCTCGAACTGGAGACAAGCCATGGTTCCCGTCGCATCCTGAGTCAGGGTCTGATCTATACGGACCCCTATTTCCTCTCCCTCTCGATATTCACCCGCGACGACATGTTTTTCCAATATCTTTTGAGTCAGCGTTTTCGGCATGTTATCTCCCTGGATGTCCTGTCTGTCCCCCACACCCGTCATGGGAGAAACGGTTTAGCATCTGCTCCGAGATGAAAGCGTATCACACGACGTCCCGCATCCAGCAGGGCCTGACAGTCGCCCATGGCCTGCGCCCTTTTAAGCACAGAAAAGGTGGTGGAGGATGTTTCTGATTCCATCTCATCCGGGATGGGCACATCACGCGCATCATCAGCGGTAAACTGGACAAACAGGCCCCTGCCCGCGTCTCCCTTGTACAACTGCCCTGTTGAGTGGAGATAGCGGGGGCCGTAACCTGTGGTTGTGGCAAGCCCGTATCTGTCACGAAACCTCGCTTTCAATTCACCGAGAGTGCGATCGGTTTCTTCTGTCGGCTGTAGATATGCGAGGATAGCCGCATAGTCACCAACTCTGGCCTCGCTGAGAAATTCGGCCAGGGCTTCTTCCGGATTGTCGGCATTTACACTACCGTAAACGGCGATTTGATCGGAACTGAATATCGGAGCTTCAACCGGCAGGACACCATTTTTCGTGTATTCCTCCATCATCCTGCGGGTCAGCGACTTGGCCGACTCAACATCGGGCTGATCAAAGGGGTTTACCTTCAACAGGCAACATGCGACAGCGGTTGCCATCTCCCACAGAAAAAACTGTCCACCGAGATCATAGAGATCATCGATACATATTCTCACAACCGGATTCCCGGCATCTTCCAGGACGCCTGCCGCTTTGTCGTGCGAATCGTCCCCTGCCATCTTCAGATAGACAAAGACGCGGTCACGACCATAAACAGAGGGATCTCCCGGCAGTTCCTCCAGAACCGGCAGAATCCCCCTCCCCTCTTTTCCGGTACTCTCTGCGACAAGTTGCTCTACCCAGTTGCCGAAGCTCACAATCCGGGGGGACGCAACAATTGTCAGTTTGTCGCGGCCAGCTTCTGCCAGCGCACCCATTACAGCACCGAGTATAACGCCGGGATTGCCACCTTCGGCTGAAAGATCATTTTCCCGGCAACTTTTTTCCATTTCCAGCGAAGAGCGAAGGATACGACCGATATCCACACCCGTAAGCGCCGCGGGCAACAATCCGAAGTAAGACAAAGCCGAGTAGCGTCCACCCACGTCAGGGTCATTCAGATATGTGGCCCTGAAGGAATATTGTTCGGCCAGTTCCGCAAGAGGTGAGCCAGGATCGGTAATGGCGATAAAATGGTCCCCGGCAACACCTGCCGTCAGTCTATCGGACATCCAGTTGTAGAAATACTTGAGAAACGAGATAGTCTCTGTGGTAGTCCCGGACTTGGTGGCAACTATAAAGAGTGTTCTGGCAGGATCGAGTCGCTCCGTATGGTAAAGCACGGCGCCTGGATCAGTGCTGTCAAGAACGGCCAGATCGGGATATCCGTCATGATGGCCAAAGGTTTTTCTCAAAACCCCGGGGGCCAGGCTGGACCCCCCCATGCCAAGGAGCAGGGCATGGGTGTAGTTTTCTTCACGCAGTTCGGAGGCCAGTTGTTGCAGACCATCAATCCTGCAACTCATTGCCTGCGGGATGTTCAGCCAGCCAAGACGATTACTGATTTCGGCAGGTTCAGACCCCCATAGAGTATAGTCACCGGACCAGATACGATCCACTATTCGGGCCTTCTCCATTTCAACAAGAACATCATTCAGCAAATGATTATAATCACCAATGTTGATCTGGAGATCCATATCTGATTGACCCTTCAATTAAAAGCAGCGGGTTACTGTTTTTTTATTAGGATTTTGACCGACTCTATGACGCCCTGTACGGTAATGCCGAATTTTTCGTAAAGGACCGATGCAGGCGCGCTGGCCCCGAACCTGTCCATGCCGATAACCGCGCCATCCAGACCCACATAGTGTTCCCATCCCAGCTTGATCCCCGCCTCTACCGCCACACGCGTTTTAACGGATGACGGAAGGATCTTTTCTCTGTAATCTTCCGGCTGCCCGTCAAAGAGTTCCCAGCATGGAAGTGAAACCACCCGGACCGCGATACCATCCTTTTCGCTCAGGCTTTTGCCGGCATCAAGCGCGATCTGCAGTTCCGACCCGGTGCCAATCAGGATCACATCCGGCATACAATCCGACGATTCCCACACGGTATATCCTCCCCGTTGCAGACCGTCTGCCGGGGCATACTCTGAACGATCCAGGATCGGAATATCCTGACGGGAAAAGACAAGCGCAGTGGGACCTTTATCGTTGAGCAGGGCAAAGCGCCACGCCTCCACCGCTTCCGACGCGTCTGCCGGCCGTATAACCGTCATTCCGGGCATACTGCGCAGGCTCATCAGGTGCTCTACGGGCTGGTGCGTCGGGCCGTCTTCACCCACACCGATGCTGTCGTGAGAAAACACGTAAATGACACGGGCACCCATAAGGGCGGCGATGCGCATCGAAGGCCTCATATAATCGGCAAAGACAAAGAATGTGCCTACAAAGGGAATCATTCCTCCGTGGAGAGCCATGCCGTTCGCGATTGCGCCCATCGCGTGTTCCCGGACGCCAAAGTGCACATTCTGACCCCTATAACTCCACTCACCTCCTACCGCGCCGGGGACATCTTCCGATCCCGTTCCGGCGGGCTGAAAATCTCCAAAACCCTTAAGCCATGCAAGCGTGGAAGGATTCAGATCGGCTGTTCCCCCCATAAGCTCCGGCATACCGGGCGCAAGCGCCTGCAAAACCGCCTCTGATGCCTTCCTCGTGGATAGGGCCTTCAGTTCACTGTCGAATTCAGGGAGGGCCGATTCCCAGTTCGCAGGTAGTCTTCCATCCATCACACGTTCAAACTCGGCGGCATCTTCCGGACAGGATTTCCTGTAACTTTCAAGGATGGATCTCCACTCAGTCTCCTGTCTCCGTCCCCTCTCTACGGCACCGCGCATGTGTTCCAGGACATCCTCCGGCACAAAGAATTCCGGCTCCACCGGCCAGCCAAGGTTTTTCTTGGCGGCAGCAACCTCCTCCACTCCGAGGGGCGATCCGTGGCAGGAAGCGTTGTCCTGCTTACCGGGAGATCCGTAACCTATTGTTGTGCTTACGCAGATTATCGAAGGACGCGACTGTTCTTCTTTTGCGAGACTGATCGCACGGTCTATGGCGTTCACGTCATTGCCATCTTCGACATGCTGCACATGCCAGCCGGAAGATTCAAACCGTTTTTCAACGTCCTCGGTAAATGAAAGCTTTGTTGAACCGGCGAGTGATATCCGGTTGTCATCATACAGGACGATAAGTTTGCCAAGCTGAAGGTGGCCCGCCAGCGAACATGCCTCGTAGGATATTCCCTCCATCAGGTCGCCATCGCCCGCGATGACGTAGGTATAATGATCCACAATTTTCAAATCGGCACGGTTATACCTGGCGGCAAGATGGGCCTCTGCAACGGCCATACCCACCGCGTCGCCTATGCCCTGGCCCAGCGGCCCCGTTGTAACCTCTACACCCGGCGGCACACCAAACTCCGGATGTCCCGGCGCCTTGCTGCCCCACACGCGAAAAGCCCTGATATCATCGAGCGAAAAATCATATCCTGTCAGATAAAGGAGCGAATATATCAGCATGGAACCATGCCCCGCGGAAAGGACAAACCGGTCTCTGTCCGCCCAGGCCGGATCTGAGGGATTATGTCTCAGGTGCTTCGTCCACAGGGTATAGGCCATCGCCGCGCCACCCATAGGCAGACCCGGATGTCCCGATTTCGCATTCTGAATCGCGTCAACCGCAAGGAAACGCATCGTATTGATGGAAAGTTTCGCTAATTGTTCGTCGTTATCACTCATTCTATAAATCGGCTCCTTGAAAAATATTTACATGACGGGCTGGCTCAGTTCTCTGCGAATAGTGGAAAGACATACAAGAATGTTCACGCTGTTGAGATACCTGCATCCGGCATAAGGATAAGGAATCCCCACCCTATTCATTTGGGTTCACTACTTGATTACGCATTAATTCTCAAGAAAAATGTAAGATTGATCGGATGAGATGCGCGCGCGTAATTCATTTCATGGCAGGTTCTTAAACTCAGCAACCATCACGGTATGGTCGGACGGTTTTTCGGCGAGCCTCGGGTTAAGATCAATATGACAGTCAACCGACAGGTCTGTCAGGGATGAAGTGGCGAGTATATGGTCAACTCGCCAGCCCATTCCCCTGCTTACCGCCCCCGGAACCCTGTAGTCAAAAAACGCGTATTGTCCCGCCTCTCCCGGATGATGTTTTCTGAACACGTCGGACAGCCCCCACGAGGTAATGGTGTCGAAGGCGTCCCAAACCTCCGGCGTATAATCAGCATGGCCCAGGATTTTTTCGGGATTATGGACATCAATCTCTTCACGGGCAACATTGATATCTCCGCAGCAGACAAGCATGTCGCTGGGTGAATAATGCCTTTCCAGAAAATCACGGAGCCGGGCAAACCACTCCAGTTTGTACTGGAACTGGGGCAGGCTCCTGTCGCGTCCCTGAGGAACGTAAAGGTTCAGTATCGATATGCCGGAATACACACCCCGTATAAGGCGGTCTGTATCAAACGGCTCCATATCTTCCAGACCCGAAGAAACACCCTCCGGCTTTTCAAGGGATGCTATGGCCACGCCGCTGTACTGCTTACCCCCGCTGAAAACCACATGGTAACCGGCCTGTTCAAAATCCCCCACCGGAAACTTCGCGTCCTCAACCTTGGTCTCCTGCATGCACAGGACATCTGGACGGTTCTCCCTAAGCCACGGTATGACGATATGGAGACGTGAACGTATGGAATTTACATTATAAGTGGCAATCTTGAAATCAGTCATTTGTCAATGGTATCGGTTTGATACGCACTTTTTCTTTAGTGCAGTGAGTATAGGAAAAACGGCCTTGTGGGTCAATGAGATAATGACTGTAACGTGCATGGCAAAACTCCTGTGATAAATCAGAATGAAGAATGCACCTGTCCCGCGGCTACTTGCATATGCAGGATTGATTGTTCAGAATCCTATCCAGCAAGTATTATTGTCGAGGGATTCACGACCAGTCGATAAATCATTGGCCGGAAAGTCCCAATCAGGGTACCCGATGGCAATGGCTATAATGATCCGTTTGTTGTCCGGTATCTCAGCGATTTCTCTTAAAACTTCAGGATACGGCAAACTTTGATCCTCGATGCAGGTGCCAAGGCCGAAGTGAAGCGCGGCGAGGCAAATATTCTGCATAGCAGCACCGATATCGAGCAGGGGTCCGGAATCGCTGAGTGATTTGTCAGTCAGAAGAAGAATGCCCACCGGAGCATCAAAGAAACGAAAGCCTCTCTCCAGCCACTCTGCCCTTTTCTGCTGATCCTCCCTTGGAATATCCATAAGTTTAAAGATTCCCTTTGCCAGTTCTATCTGGCGTTTTCTGTATATGCTGTCATTGGACCAACTGATAACCTGATGTTCCGGTCGCATCGGCTCCATCATATTTAATTTCTCAACTATAGCCAAACTCAGTCTGTTAAGAACATCACCGGTGATCACGGCAAATTCCCAGGGCTGAGTATTCATCGCAGAGGGAGCACTGCAGGCTAAGTCAAGAATTCTGGATAAAACGTCTTTTGAAACAGGGTCCGGTTTAAATCCTCTGACACTTTTTCTTTGACTAATCGCTTCAATAATATCCATCTGCTTTCTCCTTTTTATGAATAGCATCACCGTGGAGGGTGGAGATACAACGGTTGCAATGAAAATATGCGCCGGGTCTCTGAAAATCCCCACCCGGCAAACATCTGTCTTAAAAAAGATAATGACAGTGCCGAGGAGTGCAAGCACAACGGGCATAGTTTTTATCCCCAAAAAATACCGTTTTTCATGCTAACGTATACGTTGCAAAAATTCAAGATGGAATAATGAGAAAAGTCGTAACTTGATTAAGCACGACCAATCCCGTATAGAAAGCCACACACTTGCCGACGCTTGTATATGAGCGCTGGGGGTATGGCAGATCCGATCACCTGCCGACTATCGGAGCGCGACATCTTCGCTACCTCCATGACGAGGCACTCACCAGCCTGCCGGAAGTGCTGGCGCAGTGCAAAATCGAAGGTTCGATTATAATCGGGCACAGCGATGGGGGCTCCATAGCGCTTATGCCCGCGAGTCCGTGTTTCAGGAAATGAAAACGTTTATCCTTAATCTCGTGCGATGAGGTACCGCCATGATCACAGTTGTCACCGATACACAAAAATGCGGAGCCTGCAATAAAAAAGATGCCGTCATGCTGTGTACAGGCTGCGGGATTCCGCTTTGCCGGAGCTGTTACCACTTCGATCTCTTTGCCTTCGGCTGCGGCAGCGCCACTCCGCTGGTGCTGTGCGATACCTGCTATAATGACATCGACATAAACCCCTACCGCGCCAAAGAGTCGGAGTAATTGGGGTCACATCTTAAGCTCTATATCACACGCATATTTTCAGCCTTCTTGAGCAGCTCGTCCCTGAACTTTGGGTGCGCCAGGCTGATTATACTCAATGCACGTTCGCGTGTAGAACGACCCTTCAGGTTCACCGCGCCATATTCAGTCACCAGATAATGTGTGTTCATGCGCGGGGTGGTGATCACAGTACCAGGATCGAAACTTGGCACGACACGTGACACCTCTCCATTCTTTGCGGTGGAGTAAAAAGCGATAAAGGATTTGCCTCCACTGGAATTAAAGGCGCCTCGGACATAGTCCAGTTGCCCTCCGGTTCCACTGAATTGATAGCCTCCCATGAATTCCGAGTTGCATTGACCAAGCAGGTCTACTTGAATGGTTGAATTTATTGACATCAAATTATCGTTGCTTGCAATGACGCTGGGATCGTTTGTGTATGATACCGGATAACTTGCCATGCTGGGGTTATCATTGATAAAGTCGTACATGTCCTGGTCACCCAATGCATTGGTGAATACATGGTGCCTTGGGTGCAGATTTTTTCTGCGCCCGGTGAGAACTCCTTTCTTAATAAGCTCAACCATGCCTGGACAAAACAATTCAGTATGAACTCCCAAGTCTTTATGTCCGGTCAGGTAAGATGCTACGGCGCTGGGAATGCCTCCCAGGCCGAGCTGTATGACCGCACCGTCGGGGATCATTTCGGCTATGATCTTGCCTATAATCTCGGCTTCCGGTTTCGGTTCGGGGGGAATAACTTCCATAAGAGGGGTTTCATTCTCAATCACATAATCAACTTCTGATATGTGAAGTAGCGAATCACCGAATACCCTGGGCATGTTGGGGTTTACTTCGACTATAACCCTGCGACAGTGCCTGGCCGCGGTTGAAATGTAGTCATTCACAGCACCGAAAGAGAAAAATCCGTATTTATCCATCGGTGAAACCGTTGTCACTACCGTATCTACATCCATAAAATCTTTTATCAGCCTGGGGACCTCGTGAAATTCATTAGGCACGAAGGAATCGAGCCCGGCTCTGGCCATGTTTCGATTTGACGTGCTTAAAAACCATGAGTGTGGAAAAATTACATCACTTAATTCCGGGGCCAGGATGGTCGCGGCGGCATGGGCCATAGGAAACAGCGAAAAAGTCTTGACCTCCTTGAAGCCGCCGGACCGCGCCTTATCAGCCAGCGCCTTTAACAGGGCCGGCGGTTCACTCACCGCCATGCCATGGACTATGGTGCAAATCTCAGGTACAGGAGCAACAGCTTTTTCGGCCGTAGTAAGTTTTTTTTTGTATTCGTTAAAGTACATTTTATTTGTCCTCCGTTAAGTTCTTGTATGCGCTAAGCTTTGCACTTTTCAATGCCGAGGTTTTATGCATGCAGGTACGTATCTTACCTTTTTATCACTTTTGTTTGCTTTTTGCTTTTTTGTAGTCTGTCGCCCAACGCGGCGGCATCGTAGTATACAGGCCGGAAAGATCCGGGTTTATGATCTGCGGCCGGCACGTAGACCAGACGTTGGTCGGACAGTTCGCTGTCGTCTGAATGAGCGACAATTACCGAGCCGTCCTGTGATGCTCCGCTGGTAACAAGCATGGTCGTGCATGCTGATGCCGATGTAAGATTCATCAGGCTTAGAACAAACGCTATAACAATCACTTTCTTCATAACAATGTCTCCTCTCAATTGCGTACATGGCACCGGATCTGCAAATTTACCTTCAAAGCACAATTATAAGACAATGCCCTACATCAAGAAATCATTACACTACAGGGTATGATCACATTGTTTTTTAGAAATACCGTTTGATAAAGTGGAATCCTGAATCGTTAATATATCACAGGATTATGATCAAATACCATCTCTACGGTGTTTCCCCCGCGTTTTCCAAGGGGGGGTGCCATTTCCAGGTCAGGATATCCTGTGGATTTCGAAGCGTACAGCACCCTCTTCAACCATCTTCTTTGAAAAAAGGGGACAAATGAAACAGGAAGTCCTGAGTATTCATAAGAAGCTGTAAGGCCCGGACACTGAAAAAATCAAAGCGGCTATGGGGGAATATCTACAACTGGTAGATCGATTCTACGAGGAAAATAAATCTTACCTGGCACCACAGCAGTACGAAACCGCGAAGAAGGATTTTGGGTATTTCATGAGGCTCATAGAACGGGCTGTGGAGTATCACAAAGAGGGGTGACTAAGAGCGTTTGATCCTTGTTATTGTCTTCACTTATCAGCGCCCTTTACCGTAACGAGAGATTACCAGGTATTGAAGTCGAGATTTTTGGGAAAATCTTTTGTGTAGCAGATTTCAACCCGTACTGTTCAGGAGTGAGCAAAGGGAAAATGGAATACGACGGTTATTGATGTTACCTATTCTAACCACTAAAAGCTATTACGCAAATCAAGAGGTTATGCTTTTACCTTCATGGGGCTGGATGCCGTCTACCTCTTGGGGGCAAACAAGATAACAGCCCTTTCTCTAATATTTGGAAATCAAAACCTGCACACGTCAGCCTTTGTCTAAGCAAACAACCGCAACAACAACCACGCCTCCAGGCGGGCAGTGCACATGCAGCGAATGTTGCTTGATTTATTTACTTTTCAGGTTTATATGTATCCGTGGTAATTTTTGGCGATCGGCGCTATAAAACATTTATCCTGTCAAAAATAATGACACGATAAAAACGTTCTCAGAAATTCTAAAAATATGCCAAAAGTAATAACCTCCGAAGATTTTTCAATTAGGCTACGCCAGGCAATTTCATTGGCGTGGTCCATTTTCATGAGAAAAGTAGGAAGCGGATTGCTTCCTATTAACAAAGAAGCTTCCATGCAGCTTCAATATTCCTACATTCTTCAACAAATCTTACCACTCATTATTCTCAAAAACGACGAAAGAGCGGAAATTGAATTAGAGACAGGCATTGATGTAGGAGGAGGAATCAAGGAAGTTGATCTTCTCCTCAAAGGACAATCTGAAGCCCGGTACCACATAATTGCAGTTGAGATGAAATGTTATAAGACCTATGCCGCATCCGGCAACCTAAGAGGTGCAACTGATATTTTCATGAAAGATGTATATGAAGATCTACGGTTGCTTGAGCTCTATATCGCGGCAGGGAAAGCGGAGCGCGGGGTATCTCTTGTCATGAATGACATTGAAAGGCTTGTTAACCCGAAAAGGAAAAATGCTAAATGTTGGGCTTACGATATTTCAAATAATACAAAGATCAAAAATATTCACTTAACAACGCCAATCGGAGGCAAGGAAATTTCTATTAGTCTTAAAAAATCTTATGACTTCTCTTGGGAAAAACATGGTCAATCCTGGTTTATGGAGTTAGAAGGTCGATAAGGCATAACAAAAGATATTGGTTGCGCTCATCAGCGACAAGTGAATATCAATAGTTTTGAAGGAATTTATGACTGAACTTTTTAACAAAATCATAATTAAGATTGAGCAGGCATCTGAATTGTATCACAGGTTGGTGCTTGTAGTTGCTCCACAAGGGTCAGGGAAAACCGCGGTTCTCAGAAACGTACAGCAAAATTTGGGAGTACCCTTTGTGAATATTAATCTTGAGGTTTCCCGTCAATTATTGGACCTGACGACTAGGCAGCAAGCACTTCAATTATCCCGTATTATGGAAGATGTTTTGCGGGAAGCCGAGACTGAAGTCGTAATTTTGGACAACATAGAGATTCTGTTTGAGACGTCTCTTAAACAAGATCCATTACGGCTTCTTCAGGGACTTTCCCGAAATCGAACAGTCGTTGCATCCTGGAATGGAGAAATAAAAGATAAACACCTTACTTATGCAACTCCGGGGCATCTGGAGTATCGTCGCTACCCTGCACATGAACTTCTGGTGGTGACAATGCAATCTGATGCTTAAAACGCAACCAACAATAATACTGTGGAAAGGTGCCAAAGATGAAATACAGTGAACTGATCCAGTTTGAGCCCATCGAGTCTGTAGTTCAACTCCATGATGCTGATCGGGAAGAATCTGCCCGGCAGTTCGTTTCCACTTACGTTATCTCCGACGAAATGGCGGAGAAGCTTGCTGAACTGGTTTTCTCTCACCTGCAATTTGAATACCCCACTGACAATAAGGGACTTTTAGTAGTGGGAAATTACGGTACGGGCAAGTCACACTTGATGTCCATGATTTCAGCTATTGCAGAACATGCTGATCTTGCTGATACCATTCGTAACAGCCATGTTTTAGACGCTTCAAAAGAGATTGCTGGAAAGTTCAAGGTAATACGTACCGAAATAGGCTCAACGACCATGTCCCTCCGCGACATACTTATGGATGCAACTGAAGAATATCTCGCATCAATCGGTGTAAACTATAGTTTCCCATCAGCAGATGAAGTATCCAGCATCAAGCCGGCCTTTGAAGAGATGATGGCTACTTTTCATAAAAAGTATCCGGATCATGGTCTGCTCCTTGTCGTGGACGAACTACTTGATTATCTGCGCACCCGCAAAGACCAGGAAATCATACTCGACCTGAATTTCCTGCGAGAGATCGGAGAAGTATGCAAGGACATTCGTTTCAGATTCATGGCTGGTCTTCAGGAAGCCATTTTTGATAGTCCAAGGTTTGCTTTCGTTGCCGACAGTGTTCGCCGCGTTCAGGATCGGTTTCAACAAATTCTCATAGCAAAGAGTGACGTCAAGTTTGTTGTTTCCGAACGTCTTCTCAAAAAGACTGTCGAGCAACAGGCCAGAATAAGAGAATACCTGATTCCTTTCGGCAAGTTCTATGGCGACATGAACGAAAAAATGGATGAGTTTGTCCGCTTATTTCCTGTCCATCCCAATTATATTGATACATTCGAACGCGTTACAGTGGCTGAAAAGCGTGAAATATTAAAGACATTATCATTTGCGATGAAGAGGCAGATGGATGAGGACGTACCGGAAGATCATCCCGGAGTAATTGCCTACGACAGCTACTGGAATACGTTACGGGACAACCCATCCTTCCGTGCTGTGCCGGACATTAAAGAAGTTCTCAAATGTAGCCAGGTTTTGGAATCCCGCATCAACCAAGCATTTACACGCCCAGCATACAAGGACATGGCGCTGCGGATTATTCACGCTTTATCTATACACCGGCTTACCACCGGTGATATTCAAGCCTCTTTAGGCGCCACAGCAGCGGAACTTCGCGATACGCTTTGCCTGTATCAGCCAGGTATCGATGAATTAGGCGGTGAACCAGCAGATGATCTGCTTTCCCAGGTGGAAACGGTGCTAAGGGAAATCCACAAAACAGTTGCCGGACAATTTATATCCTCGAATCCTGAGAATCGCCAGTATTATCTGGATCTCAAAAAGACCGAAGACTTTGATGCAATTATTGAGAAAAGAGTGGAGAGTCTTGGTGATGATCAACTCAATCGTTACTATTACGAAGCCCTGAAACGAGTAATGGAATGTACTGATGAAACCTACGTCAGCGGGTACAAGATATGGGCACATGAACTGGAATGGTATAAGCGTAAAGCTGCCCGTCAGGGTTACCTCTTCTTCGGTTCTCCCAATGAGCGGTCGACAGCCGTTCCACCGCGGGATTTCTATCTATACTTCATCCAGCCCGTTGACCCGCCGTACTTCAAAGATGAAAAAAAGGCCGATGAGGTATACTTGCGCCTTACTGGAGCGGATGATGATTTTCGAGAGGCGTTGAGTAGGTATTCGGCAGCTATCGATCTGGCTTCCACTTCTTCAGGCTATGCCAAAAGTGTGTACGAATTAAAATCAGAAGATTTTCTCGGTAAGCTCGTCACTTGGTTCCAGGAGCACATGAGCACAGCCTTCGATGTCACTCACCAGGGACGAAAAAAGTCCCTTATGGAATGGACCAAAGGGCATAATATACGAGAGTTGGCGGGTATTCCCTCTCATGAGCGTATAAACTTTAGAGATCTCATCAATACAGTGGCTGGAATTTGTCTGGAGACATGGTTCGGTGAATTAGCTCCTGAATTTCCACACTTTTCCGTACTTGTCACAAACGCAAACCGGGCCCAGGCGGTACAGGATGCCCTTCGAGGAATTGCAGGAACTACTCGAACCAAACAAGCCACCGCAGTACTTGATGCCCTTGAATTGTTAGATGGGGAAAAAATTGATCCACAAAAATCAAGGTATGCAAAATATATCTTGGAAACTCTCAGCAAAAAAGGGCAGGGACAGGTGGTCAATCGGTCAGAGATTATCCAGGATGTATCGGGAATTGAATATATGGCTCCGCAAATATACAGGCTTGAGCCTGAATGGGTGATAGTAGTTATCGCCAGCCTCATCTACTCGGGAGCTTTGGTTCTGTCTGTTCCCGGCAAGAAATTTGATGCTACCGACCTTTCGGCGCTTTCAGCGACACCCGTTTACGAACTGGCAAATTTCAAACATATCGAACGTCCAAAAGAATGGAACCTTCTTGCACTCAAGGCCCTCTTTGAACTCATGGGCCTTGCCCCGGGTCTTGCTACCAAGGTTACCATGGGCGATGATGATGCAGTCCAGCAATTACAGCAGGTAATTGTTCAATCAGTGGAGAAACTTGTTTTAGCTCAGCAGCATTTACAGAGCCGGTTCCCTGTCTGGGGCCAGAGTTTGCTCACTGAAGAAGAAGCGAGCAGCCTTCTTTCCCATTTAGAGCAGACAAAGATATTCATGGAGTCTCTTCAGGCCTATTCGACTCCGGGTAAGCTTAAAAACTTCCGTTACAATGTTCAGGATGTTACCTCACACAATAAGGGTCTCAATACGCTAAAAGAGGTTGAGTCTTTAAAAGGAATGGCCGACGACGTAGGGCCTGTTTCATCCTATCTGTCTACCGCCGAGGCTGTTATGCCTGATGAACATGCCTGGGTAATCAAGGTGAGAGAAACAAAAAATCAATTTATATCTCAAATTATGGACCCGGACAAGCGCAAAGCCCCGTCTTTCCGCCAGCAGATGATACAAACACTCATGAAGCTCAAGAAAGCCTATGTCAAGGAGTACCTGTCACTTCACGCCAAGTCCCGTCTCGGTATTAATGACGACAAAAAGAAAACTCAATTAATGAATGACGAACGTTTAAGCACTCTTCAGGATCTATCAACTATTGACCTAATGCCGAGCGCTCATTTGATTGATTTTCAAAATCGTCTCGCGAACTTGACACCCTGTTACAAGGTGACAGAACGGGAATTGCAGATTTCGCCTGTTTGCCAGTACTGTTCATATAAGCCCGGCGTTGACCAAATGAAGGTGCCCGCGGCCACGCTTTTAAATCAAATGGACGATGAGCTCGACAACCTTCTTTCCATGTGGACTCAGACCCTCTTGGCAAATCTGGAAGATCCCACAACGAAGAATGACCTGAAACTGCTTAAACCGGAAGACAAAAAACTTTTAGATACCTTCATCAAGACGCGAACCCTGCCGGACGATCTTGGACATGATTTTATAAACGCTGTACGAGAAGTTCTCTCAGGTCTTATGAAGGTCGAAGTAAGGATCGAAAAACTGAGATCGGCTCTCCTGAAAGGTGGAGCACCTGCGACACCGGATGAGTTGAAAAAACGTTTTGAAGAATATTTAGCAGACCTTACCAAGGGTAAAGATCCTGGCAAGGTCAGAATTGTTTTGGAGTAAAATATGCGGAGTGTATCAGAGGTACGTCAACTCCTCGATGAACTTGAGTCCAAGACGGCATCCGAACGAGGAGAGCCAGGACTATCCAACGCTGAAATTCGACAAATAACCCATTTGGATCGATTTCAAGTAATCCGACTAACCAGGGAACTTATGAAAGAGACAAATCAAATCAACCTCTCGGGAAAAGGCCGCTATGCGTCCTATGAATACAAAAGTGTTAAGTGAAATTTAATGTGATTTCACATTGAAAATCACATTAGAAGTGTTCCAATGTGAAACTTAATGTGCTTTCACATTGAAACCGTAATTTTGGAGAAAAGGTAGATTGGTGAAAGTCCGTTTCACAGTCCCACTTGAATACCCGACAAGTGACCCTACAAGTTGGTACTAAGTAGGCACCAAGTCGAGATTATGCACAAGTGCCGTAAAGACAGCACTTTATTGGAATTGATGGAATATACCGGCCGAACTGACCGCACCAAGTTAAGGAATAGACATGTCCCTCAAAAGAAGAAAAGTAATTCCCACAAAACGTCTTTTTCGTGATCCTTCGGGACAGGGGCATTTCTTTGAAAAATCCCTGGAGGAAGAGCTTGAAGCCAAAGCCAATACGCCGGTCGAATGCCTCGGTATGTCCTTCGAGAACGATGAAAAACGCCGAGAGTATTTCTTGGAGAAGCTTAGAGAGAAGCTGAATGACCCCGAGTTTCGCAAGATTGAGGGATTCCCGATTGGCGAGGATGAGGACATTTTGGCATTGTCCGATCCGCCGTATTACACCGCTTGTCCGAACCCGTTTATCAAGGATTTTATCAAGCACTACGGAAAGCCGTATGACCCGGAGACGGACGACTACAGCCGCGAACCTTTCGCCGCGGACGTGAGCGAGGGTAAGAACGACCCGATCTACAACGCCCACTCCTACCATACCAAGGTACCACACAAGGCTATCATGCGATATATCCTGCATTACACGGAGCCAGGAGATGTTGTTTTTGATGGGTTCTGTGGTACGGGGATGACGGGAGTTGCTGCGCAAATGTGTGCTGACCGAGCAACAGTGGAATCCCTTGGTTACCAGGTAAAGCCCGATGGAACGATTCTGCGCCAGGAAACTGATGAAAATGGGAAGAGCGTGTGGGTGGTATTCTCTAAACTTGGACCGCGCCAGGCGGTTCTGAACGATTTATCCCCGGCGGCGACCCTTATTGCTTACAACTACAACAGGCCTGTCAATATCGTTGCTTTTGAACGGGAAGCAAAGCGCATTCTTAAGGGGGTTGAAGAAGAATGTGGGTGGATGTATGAAACCACGCATTCCGATGGTCGGATGGGAAAGATCAACTATACAGTATGGTCGGATGTGTTCATTTGTCCAGAATGCGCTGGGGAGGTTGTTTTTTGGGATGCCGCTGTTGATAAAGAAGCTGGGAAAGTCAAAGATGAATTTCTCTGTCCGCACTGCAAGGCTTCATTGAGCAAAAAAAACATGGAACGAGCATGGATTACAAAATATGACCAAGCAACGATGGAAACATCTAGGTTCGTCAAACAAATACCTGTGGTGATTGATTATGCTGTCGGGAAAAAGAGGTACAGAAAAACACCAAAGCCAGATGATTTATATCTTGTGAGCAAAATCGAGGGCCTAAATATCCCCTACTGGCACCCAACTTCCGCAATACCAAAAGGAGATAAAACATCTGATCCATTCCGAGTTGGTGTAATGCACACACACCAGTTTTTTACAAAAAGAAATCTTTGGAATGCGGCACTATTCCATGAGAATATTAACTCATCAAAATATCTTTCTCTTTTGACTGGCGTTACCTCAGATATATCAAAAATGGCGCGAGTAAAAGTCGGGTATTACTTTAAAGGTGGTGGTGGCCCCTTTATTCCCGGCTTGTCAGGGACCTTTTACATCCCAAGTCTTTCTGTTGAAAAGAGAGTAACCTTTGCTCTAAAAAATAGGTTATTAAGATTTGTACGATCAAGAAATGTTGGGTTAACGAATGGATATATAATAAGTAGTAGTTCTGGTTCGGATCTTTCAGGATTTCGCAACAATAGCATGGATTACTTGTTTTTAGATCCACCGTTTGGGTCAAATATTATGTATTCAGAACTCAATATTTTATGGGAATCTTGGTTGAAAGTAAAAACAAATAATAAGTCTGAAGCAATAGAAAATAGAACTCAAAACAAAGGGTTGCAGGAGTATCGGCAATTGATGACTGGTTGTTTTAAAGAAGCCTTCCGTGTGCTTAAACCTGGACGCTGGATGACTGTGGAGTTTTCCAACACAAAAGCATCAGTTTGGAACAGTATCCAGACAGCATTGGCTGAAGGAGGTTTCATCGTTGCGAATGTTTCAGCTCTCGACAAAAAACAAGGTAGTTTTAATGCTGTAACAAATACAACTTCAGTTAAACAGGATCTGGTCATTTCAGCATACAAACCAAACGGCGGATTTGAAGAGCGATTTCTGAACGAAGCCACTACGGAAGAAGGCGCCTGGGATTTTGTGCGTACCCACCTGAAATATTTGCCTGTCATCAAGAAACAGGGTGGTAACCTTGTTCCTGTGCCCGAGCGCGATCCACGTATCCTTTTCGATCAGATGGTGGCGTATTACGTCCGTAAAGGGTACCCAGTTCCAATTTCCAGTCAGGAGTTTCAACTGGGATTAGTCCAACGTTTTCCTGAACGCGATGGCATGTATTTCCTGCCCGACCAGGCGGCTGAGTATGACAAGAAGCGCATGACGGTCAAGGATGTACTCCAACTTCAGCTTTTCGTCTCCGACGAGGCATCGGCCATCCAGTGGCTCAAGCAGCAGCTGACCAAGAAGCCGCAGACCTTTCAGGATATTAATCCAATGTTTATGAAAGAGATCGGCGGCTGGCAGAAGCATGAAAAAGCGTTGGAGTTGTCCGAACTCCTGAAGGAGAACTTTCTATGCTACGATGGCAACGGCCCCGTGCCTGAACAGATTCACGCATACCTCTCCAGCAACTGGAAGGACATGCGTAATCTTCCTAAGGACGCCCCGGCGCTCAGGGCCAAAGGCAAGGACCGCTGGTATGTCCCTGACCCGAATAAGGCCGGTGACTTGGAAAAACTTCGCGAGCGGACCCTGCTGCGCGAGTTCGAGGAATACCGCGAATCCAAGCAGAAACGTCTGAAGGTGTTCCGCCTCGAAGCCGTCCGCGCTGGCTTCAAAAAAGCATGGCAGGAACGCAATTATCAAATAATCATTGATGTTGCTAAAAAAATACCAGACAATATTCTTCAGGAAGACCCAAAGCTTCTCATGTGGTACGACCAGGCACTCACTCGCACGGGGGAGGAGTGATCTATGCCCAGGCTAAAGCGCGATGTGGCCGAGCTGAAGAAACGCGCCATCAATTCCTTGGTGCTTGCTATTGAATTATTCAATCGGCCACATGATCAAGGACGTGCCGAGGGCGTGCTTATCTTGTTGCACCATGCCTTTGAGATGCTTCTGAAAGGCATTATCAAGGACAGGACTGGCTCTGTCCACGCAAAGGGAGAAAAGTATTCTTACGGGTTTGATAAGTGTTTGGAGGTGGCTCAAAACAGTATAAAAATAATTTCCATAGACGAAAGAGCCACCTTGTCTATATTGGATGCTCATCGAGACACCGCTGTCCATTACTACCAAGATATTTCCGAGGATCTCCTCTATCTACAGGCTCAGGCAGCAGTCACTCTGTTTGACGATCTCTTGCAGCAAGCTTTTCAACAGCGGCTTGGTGATGTGATCCCAGAACGTGTTCTTCCCGTCTCGACACATCCACCAAAGGATATTCAGCTTCTGATCGACAGCGAATTGAGCCAAATTGACGATTTGTTGAAACCTGGTAGCCGGAAAGGTCTTCAGGCAACAGCCCGCCTACGTTCGATTCTTGCCTTGGCCACGGCAAGCCGGGACAACGCCGAACGTGTAACCGAAACGGAACTGCGAAATGCTATCTCTCGCCGTCGAAAAGGTGAGAAATGGAAAATTATCCTCCCTGAGATAGCTCAGCTGAGGTTGGATACGCAGGGAGGCGGTATCCCCATATACTTGAGAATAAAGAAGGACGCCGAATTGGCTATTCGTGTTGCCAAGGATGGTGAGCCAGTGGTCGGCACTCTGATAAAACAAGAAGTCAATATCTGGGATAAGTTTAATATGGGGCGGGATGATCTGGCGAAGAAATTGAAGTTGTCTGGCCCAAGGACAAGTTCACTGATAGTAGAACTCAAGATTCAAGATGATCGTGAGTGCTTCAAGGTTCTGAGAAGGAAATCGACGAAGTTCAAAGGATACAGCAAGAAGGCGTTGGACCTTTTACGAAAGGCCATTGCGGATGGTCTTGATGTGGATGTCGTTTGGGAAAAGCAACGCCATCATTTCGGGGCAAAGAGAAGGCAATGAGTCAACGGATTGATGCAAACAGTTGGTACTACAGCCCCGACCACGGCCAACTCTGTCAGGTCATCGAAACGCAGACTCTCCGGGACGACACCACCTGCCGCATCTGGCTGCCTGATTCGGATTCAGTGGTGCGCGTTTCAGCTTCCAATCTCAGGCCTCTTGAAAATGCCGTGGATACTTAAACTTTTGGATAGTAGAAAATAGAATGGATAATTGGCGAGAACAAATACTTAAAGAATTCACTCCACAGGTTTCCCGTTTAACACTCGTGGCAGATCCTGATGGCTTGCTTACGGAAGAGGGGGTTATTCACGGTCTTCGGGAACGGGGCTTTGAACTTATCACCTTTGAAGATCCAATAGCATTCAGGTTCGCATATGAATCAAGATACCGATCACTTTGGGACCGCGGCGAGCTTACAGAGCTGGTCGTTGTTTTGCGGGCGGAGATGCAGGATTTGGGCTCGCTTCCCTACGATCTCTTGCAGGCCGGGCGAAAACTCTCTTTCAACCTGGGTGATTTATTCCCGAATCTAAGCTATCCTGTCATCGAAATGTTGGATCGCGCCGACCTGGATGCGCTTTACCGCGCCCAGCTTCAGTATAACCCAGACAAATTGGGTGACAACGCGACAAAAGATTTTGTTCTTCTCCATATATTTGAAATCGCCCCGAAACTTATCAGACGTCCAGCGGATTTTCTTAAGGTTTTATTGCGCAGGCATTTCAGGAATCAACACATACCTTTCATTTTAGATGAACGCTTTATCCAGGTTGTCCGGTCCGCCTCAAGCGAATTTGAGAATTGGCCTTTGGAAGAAATTGTCTCCGACAGGAATGCATTTTTCGCGTTCTTGCAAGAAAGATGGCCTGTTTTCCTCAACCGAGTAGTTGGTAAGAGTTATGAGGAAATAAGTGACGAGAAGCATCCTTATAATCTTAAATTTGAGGGGCCTCCCAATCTTCCTTTTGACCATGACGATGTTCGGATATATATTGATAACCTTTTTCTTGAAGGTCTTTTACACCCCGTCTCACATCCTCAAGCAGATAAGCTTGATAAAACATGGGTATCGGCCGGACTTAAGTTAGATCCGGAAGGCGACCGCCTGCGCCGGCTGGAAGGTTTGATAAAAAAGGTTGACTCTTCCCTGCCGCCGCCGGATGCAAGACACCAGGATTGGCTCGCCTTCGCCCGACGATGGGCAGAGTTGATCGTTCTTTTTACTGAAGTTGGCGAGGCATTTCCCTCTGGAACATTACAACGTATGGGAGTCATCCAACAACAGGTGGAAGAAAACTTTTTTTTCTGGTTACAGCAACGGTTCGCAGGATTACACAACCAACCGCCTGTTCCACCTGTAATGGTGCACCATATTCCTCGGGCCATGGCTCGCCAGATTGAAAAATCCAAACAGGAAAAAATGGCTCTTATAGTTATAGATGGATTATCTATCGATCAGTGGGTGGTGTTGAGAGAAGTGCTCGGCGAACAACTACCCGGGCTTCAATTTCGAGAGAGTGCGGTCTTTGGGTGGATTCCGACTACTACTTCGGTGTCACGACAGGCGCTCTTTGCAGGGAAACTACCCCTCTATTTCCCCGCAAGCATTAATACTACAGCCAAAGAACCTTCGCTCTGGGTTCAGTTCTGGCAGGACAGGGGTTTGTCCCGTGCCCAGGTAACTTATGCAAGAGGGCTTGGCGACGGAAACGCCGATGAAATTAAGGAATTATTGGAACATCCCCAAGTATGTGTAGCAGGACTTGTTATCGACAAGGTCGATAAGATCATGCATGGCATGGAGCTTGGAACGACCGGGATGCACAATCAAGTACGCCAATGGGCACTTCAGGGCTATATGGCTAAACTCATAGACCTTTTGTTCAGTCTTAATTTTAATATTTGGCTCACATCAGACCATGGGAACATTGAGGCAGAAGGATGTGGTCGACCGGCAGAGGGCGCGGTTGCAGACCTGAAGGGAGAGCGTGTTCGAGTCTATCCGGATCATGCACTGAGATCTAAAGTTAAGGAAAGATTTCCTGAGGCTATTGAGTGGCCGTCCATCGGGCTTCCTGAGAATTATCTGCCACTTTTGGCCAACGGGCGCTCTGCCTTTATCCAGGAAGGAAAACGAACAGTGACACATGGCGGAATTTCCATTGAAGAGGTGGTGGTTCCGCTTATTCAAATTGAGGCAGATACTGCTGAAGAATCAACACAACGACAGGAGTGAACGTAAGTATGCAAATTGGTTTCAGTCAGCGCATCCAGTTGGAGTGGCTTGAACAAACAGCCCAGCTTTTCCTTGGGGGAAGTAGCAAAGCACAAATAGAGATTGTTCTACAAGATATACTGCGCGATAGACTCTCTGTTGGAAGTAACGCCCGGAGAAACAGTAGAGAAAAAGCTATTTCAATTCTCATGAAAATCTGGGTAACTGTGCCCAAGCATCGGGAACTGTTCCGGGATGATGGTGTAAATCTTTTGAAAGAATTACCCGAAAGCAGTCATCTTCCAATCCATTGGGGACTGTCCATGTCTGCCTATCCGTTTTTTGGGGTCATTGCCGAGGCAGTTGGTCGGTTGTTTAGACTGCAAAGTGAAATCGCGTCATCCCAGATTCAAAGACGTATCAAAGAGGAGCTTGGAGAGAGAGAAACTGTAGCCCGGGCCGCCAGACGTATTCTCAGATGTTTTGTAGATTGGGGTGTATTGCAGGACACGGGGGAAAAAGGAATTTATAGAGCGGCACCACAGCTACCAGTTAAAGATAAAAGATTGAAGAGTTGGCTTATTGAAGCAGCATTGATTTCATGCGAATTCAATTCTCTGCCCCTTAGAAACGTCTTCGAAAAGCCAGTATTCTTTCCCTTTAAGATCAAACAGATAACATCAAGGGAACTTGAAAGTAATTCCCGATTGGATTTTTTTCGCCATGGCCTCGATGAAGATATGGTGACTGTAAAAAATGACAAAAAATCAATAAAGACTGAAAGTTCTCAATGAGAACAAACACTTGTGATTGACTGATCAATTGATAAGTTGTGCAAGACTTTGAGTTATGAAAACCGGCAAGAGATGTTTTCAGAAATTTTAGGAATCTGAGGCTGATGTTGTGGCTGTTGGCCCCGCAACGTAGCTGGCGGATTATCTGGATTCCCGTTTCCACGGGAATGACAAAGAGGATCATGGGGGGGCGGATACTGGTATTGAAGATATCAATGATCTGTGCCCGCAATGCAGAGAAGAGCTTGGGGTGATAGGGAAAAGAGCGGGACAACAGCGCCTTTTTTTGACTCCTCGCAGTAATTAAGCCCGTTCTGGAATCGAAGGGACAGCGGTTATATGATTAATGAACAGTAAAATATGAGTCTGCCTGTCAATATCCATAAAGTGCTGCAGGGCCTCCCTGTGGAGTGGGAGCGGCTTGAGTTTAAACGCGGCTGGAATCCTGAGGCCGTTTTGCACACCCTGTGCGCTTTTACCAATGACTTTCACAATCTTGGCGGCGGTTATATCTTCCTTGGTATTGCCGATGACAACGGTCGTCCGGGGTTGCCGCCTGCCGGTATTCCGTCTGAGCAACTGGACAGCATGCAGAAAGAAATTTTGGAATCAGGCTATAAAATTACACCGCACTACCATACCGAAGGGCGCGGGACAGGAATACCTAAGATGTTGCGTGCCATGAAGGCAAACTGCTCTCCCGATCCTCGTTTTGAGACTGATGATGATCGGACATACTTTGTGAATTATTTTCCTGCTCATCCCCTTGCAGTTTCAAAAGAGACCGCACAAGTCGGGACCAAGTCACCGCACAAGTTACCGCACAAGTTACCGCACAAGTTACCGCACAAGTCTTGAATTTTTGCCAGGAACCACGCAAGTCCTCAGAAATTATGGAATTGATTGGTCTTAAACACTGGAAAACTTTCCAGACAAACTATCTAAAACCTCTTCTCCAACAAGGGTTACTTGCTATGACCATTCCTGAAAAACCAACGAGCAGCAAACAGCAGTATATAACGACCGAAGCAGGGAAAGAGGTCTTAAAAACATGAAAGAATTGGTGGGACGTACATCAATAAGCAAATAACTTGACATGATATTTTCCCTTGTTCCCACGCTTCTGCGTGGGAATGCAGGCTTGGAAAGAAAGAAGTGTCACACCTTAAATATTAAGTATTTATAAATCAAGATCACACCATTCTATGGATTAATACGCAGACCCATTCTGCAAAAGACCTGGATAGGCGCCTGCGGATTGCAGCATTCGCGTGGCTATCTGAACAGGTTTATTAATATTCCCGCTTGACGACCTGAAGTCAACAAAACTCAATATAATTAAACTTTGTCTTGACAACGGTTTAAAAATATGGTTTTTTGACGACTATGAGTACTGAAAATAAGACAAAAATAAACCGCCTGATAACCCAGTGGACGCCCGGCACTCCCGGCGTTACTTCCTACCTGAATGCATCCGGTTTCGGCCGCGATCTGCTGGTGAAATATAAGAACAGCGGCTGGTTGGAATCGTTCGGCAGGGGCGCCTACATACGCTCCGGGGATACGGTGGACTGGCTGGGCGCTCTTTACAGTCTGCAGCAGCAACTTGCCCTTACCGTTCATGCCGGGGGGAAAACGGCCCTCGAGATGCAAGGATACGCCCATTATCTGCCGGCGAAGCAACAGAAGGTCTTTCTGTACGGTCCTCAGGGGTTGATACTGCCGTCCTGGTTTACGGGTGACCGTTTCGGAGTAACGCTGGTCCTTACCCGTACGAACATGTTGCCGCCCGATCGTGCGCAGGGTTTTTCCGAGTTCAAAGAGCGCGGTTTTTCGGTCAGGATAGCGGCCCCGGAACGGGCGGCTATGGAAATGCTTCACCTCGTACCCCGGAGAGTCGGATTCGACGAAGCCCTGTTGATCATGGAAAATCTGGTCACGCTTCGTCCCGATGTCGTACAGAAACTTTTGGCGGCATGCCACTCCGTGAAGGTGAAACGGCTGTTCCTTTACATGGCGGAGAGGTGCGCGCATCCCTGGGTATCGAAACTGGACATATCAAAGGTCGATCTCGGGAGAGGAAAGCGGATGATCGTACCAAATGGACGGTACGACGCGAAATATCGGATAACGGTCCCCGCCGGCCGGGAGGAGATGCCTGCGTGATCGATACCGTATTCTTCAGACAGGCCGGGGATTTTAGGGACATAACACTTAATTCAAATTATGTGTTACGTTCCCTTAATTACCAACAAGGAGGATCGAACAAAACAAATAAATCCGTCCCCTTTTTTCCCTTACCCGAAAATCTAACAAAAGGAGGAATTTGTTATGAAATTAATCGAATGGGAAGTAAATGAAGATGATTACCAGGAGCAGATTGTAATCCCCGAACCCCAGAGGGAGCTTGCTGCAAAAGAGGGAATCAGCACGGAAAATAAGCAGAAAGTCGCAGCGCGGATACAGAACCTGAACACTGGAGAAACTTACACAGGCCGCCTGGCCATTACCGGAAATCGTCAGCTCTACCTCCCCACAGAAATTCAAAAGATGATGGAAGGCTCAGGGCGGATAAGAATACAGTTAGTTTAAAAATATTTCAGCCGCAGATTCACGCAGATGAACGCAGATAGGGTTAAATACAAAAAAGCACAGCCGTTATTCTTACCGGACCATCAAAGTTAAAAATTTGCATAAGGGAGCATTATGGTACAGGCAACCCGCAAAATTCCCGTTTCGCAGATTATACTTGATGGGGAGATATATCCCGGGAATCATGCGCTCAAAACGCTTCCTCTCAAGGATATCGCTCCCTCCCCCTATCAACAACGGAAAAGCTTTGATCCGGAAAAACTCAAAGAACTCGCACAAAGCATCATGCAAGATGGATTAATCTC
>Ga0222695_1000030_pt1 | contig 107440 bp, 85 predicted proteins | sample AntAcemetage1398_FD_179834 | JGI IMG/M metagenome (GOLD analysis project Ga0222695, IMG submission 179834) | Saline water microbial communities from Ace Lake, Antarctica - #1398 | ecosystem: Environmental > Aquatic > Non-marine Saline and Alkaline > Saline | place: Antarctica: Ace Lake...
GTTGCTGTTAATAATTGATGTTCCAGTAAGAAAATTGTTGGAAAAAGGAATTTTTACACCCTCAAAGTAGTAGGCGCTTTCATTTGAAGTCTGACCTCCGGCAACAAGTCCTGACCCGTATGCAGTTGCAGGAGCTGTTTCATTGAAAAAAGGAAGTCTGGATGTGCTTTTTTCTGCTCCGTAGTGATTTAGTTCCTTCTTTTTTTGAAGTTTTTTGGCTATAGTCTTCTTTTTAACAGCAACCAATTCAGGTTTTTTTGCTGTTTTTGCTGTTTTTGTCTTTTTTCCCTGTTCTTTCTTTTTCTTTTCTTTTTCCAATTTCTTTTCAAGTGCATCTGAAGATATGGCTACTGAGATGTCCTCTTCTTTGTCTGGAATTTCAGGATAGACGATAATAGATTCATCCTTCTGTTCCTTTCTCGAAAGATAGATAACACCAAAAACTTTTTCTCTCAGCTTTGCTACAACGAGGCTTCCTGAGTATGTTTTGTAGTTTTCCTTACTTACGGTGAGGAGATATTTGCCGGGGCTGAGCTTCATGGGATACTTGAAAATTCCGTCTTTGGCACTTTTAGCCGGATAAGGAAAAATGTCAGTTTTTATGTCGACATCAAAGATTGGTTTTCTGGTCGTTTTATCGTAAACAGCGCCCATAAAAAGTTTTTTGGGCATTGTTTTTTTTATAGGTTTTTCCACGATCTTTTTTGGAACCTTGGCAGGGTCCTTTTTAGGGGTAACAGCCTTTTTCTTTTTTGCTATAGTTTTCTTAATTTTCTTTTTCGGTTTAACGACTTTTTTCTTATTGACCACCTTTTTGTTTTTCTTAACAACTTTAACTGGTTTGGTGGATTTTTTGTTTTGTTTAGCTTTATCTTTTTTCTTTGAAACAGGAACGAGATTTGGTTCAGGAGCTTTTTCAGCTTTAAACTTTTTCTTAGATTTTTTCTTAGGTGCGGCTTTCTTTGTTGCTACAGTCTTTGTTTTTTTTGGTGCTTTTTTAACTTCTTCAGTTTTCTCCGGAGCGAATTTTTTCTTAGGTGCACTGTAGAGTGGAATTGAACAGACTGATATTAATAAGAGCAGAATTAGTATTTTTTTCATGATTTTTTCTCCCGTAAATCTCTAACTTTAAAGCCCGAGAATATTATCACTCACCCTTATCTATGTCAAATAATAAGGTATTAGTGTCAGGAACTTTGTTTTTCAAGAACGTTCTCGTAATATGATATCATGTCCTTTTTAAGGAGCTTTTTCTTTCTTAAAGTATTGAGTTCCATTTCATCGGTAGGTGTAAGATAGCTCTTCTGCGCAAGAGAATCAGATAGTTCATCAAATCTTTTGTGTTCTTTTTTCAGTTTTTGAAGCTTTTCGTTGATCTCGTTAATTGAAACATTTTCGATTTTCATGTTACTCCCCTCAAAGCTGTTTACATAAATATTCTGACTAGCATTAATATTTGCAGGATAGGCGATGTAGTTAAGTAAAAGCGGATCTTTGGTAAGGTCCATTTTTTCAGTATATTCAAGGATGTTCCTGTCTGGAAAAGAAGGCTTGCTGAAAGTTATCTTTCCAAAAAGGTTTTCCAGGGTTTCTTTTACACCATCATTAAAGTCATTGAGGCTAACGATGCACACATTTTTCTTTCCTAAAACTTCAGATGCTTTTTTTAGTTTTTCATAAGGTCTGCTCGTATGTGTATCTGAGATAACAGAGCTTCCATTTTTATCAAAAAGTGCGAAAAAGAGGTCATCCCTGTTAAACGGTGAAAATGAAAGTGTATAATCAGCTTCCTTTGAAAGTAAATAGAAAAGCTTAAGCGATGAAACCGTCCTTATCCTTGTTATTCCAACAGAATATAGCATTGAAAGAAACATGGAAAGTCCTGTTTTGAGACCAGTGAAAGAGCCTGGGCCAGTTCCTATTATCACGGTTGCATCGTTGTTGCCGGTAAGCTTTTTTTTGAGTTCCACGATCACTTCCGGCAGCTTTTTGTTCATTTCTCCCCTTTGAAATTCTCTCTGGAAGATAAACTGTTCCCGGTTTAAATTTCCACAGTAAAAAAGTGTTTGGGAAGATACATCAAAAATTAGATAATTATCCAATCATTCACCTGTAAAAATTGAAAAATATCTTGAAAAGTCGTTAAAAATGGCAAAAGCCATTAAAAGCATAAGAAGTACAAATCCCACGGTAAGTATTTTCTCCTTGATGGAAATTGGAATCTTTTTCCCTGTAATACCTTCAAAAGTATACATTACTATGTGTCCACCGTCAAGAATGGGGACAGGGAAAAGATTAATTATTCCAAGGTTTATACTTATCACTGCTAGAATGAATAGAAAATGTTTTAAACCGGCTTCAGCTGCTCTTTTGGAAATATCAAATATCATGATTGGGCCACCGAGACTTTTTGCAGACATTTTTCCTGATACAAGATACCAGAATCCTTTTAACGTCATATCTATCATTTTCCATGTCTGGCCAAAAGAATAACTTACGGAAAAAAGCATCGGGTTATCTCTTTGGGCCATTATTTCCGGAATGTTATAGTTAAACAGGAATTTCGCTCCCCATTTTACATTTCTGTCTTTCATGCCGGTAAAAGCATTGTCTTTTTCCTCAATGGCAATTTTAAAAGTTATTGTTTCCAGTTGTTCGTCCCTGATTATGTTAATAGTTGCAGAATCCTTCTCTTTCAGTTTTGAAAGTTCTGAGTAGAACTGGTAGGGAATAGTAGTCTTTGTGTCGTTTACAGAAAGTATGACATCTCCTTTTTCAAATCCTGCGGTCTTGGAAAACGAGCTTTCTTCAACCTTTGAAAGCATCATTCCGCCATAGATTATCTTTTTATGAAGATCTTCATGGTCAAATTTTAGAGTCTTTTCCTTTCCATTGCTAAGAACCTTTAGCTCTGAAATTTCTGTGCTGTCAAAAAGATGTCTAACCTGGTAGAATCGATCGACCTCTGTTCCATTCACTGAAAGTATTCTGTCCCCGCTTTTTAGACCTTCGACCATTGAAACAAGGGCAATAACGGTGTCTCTGGGAAGTCTTGCAACACCGATCTCGCAACGGTTTTGAGTTTCATTAAATGCGTCTTTATATGTTCCCTTTTGAGGCTTGACTGTAAATTTCTCAAGTTTTCCGGACCGGTAGTTTTTAACAGTTATTTCAGCATCTTTACATTCGCCTGACTCATTGTTAAGGCCGATAGATAAATCTTCCCATACATATACTTTTCTACCATTAATTTCAGTTATCCTGTCACCTTCCGCAATTCCGGCTTTTGCTGCTGCACCATCAGGGCTTAGATATTCAATGATAGGAGCCGGAGCAGTGTGTTCGTAAAAGGAAACAATGAAAAAAACAAAAACGGCAAGGATGATGTTGAAGAGAGGTCCGGCGAAAGCGATTACAACTTTCTGCCACCATTTTTTATGAGAGTAGGAAACGGCAATCTCATCTTCTGTCAACTCCTTCTCATCGTTTGGAGTTTCTCCAGTCATTTTGACATAGCCACCAAGAGGGATTATGGAAATACGGTACTCTGTATCCCCCTTTTTCCATTTAACTATGGGTTTCCCAAATCCGATCGAAAAGGCTGTTACCTTCACTTTAAAAAGTTTAGCAAATAAAAAATGTCCAAGTTCATGTATAAGAACAACTATTCCAAGGAGGAGGACTCCGAATAAGTACATCAGCATCTAAATACCTTTTGAAAAATCCAATAAACCGCAGAATGATTATAATCACAAAACTACATAAGGAAAGTATTAGCACTGTTAACCTTCAGCGCATTTAAAATTTGACAATCTTATACAATATATGTATTTTTAAGCAACAACTGCATTTTTGCAGTTTTATATATATGATAACTTTTGTTCCAGGAGGAAGCCCGGCTGGGCTTTAAGATATTTTGGCTAAAGATAGTCTCCGAAGAGAGATTCTGGCCGCGAGGAAACTCCAGACTGAATCTCATGTCTGTGCTGCTAGCAATAAAATCTCAAAAAGTTTAATAAAATCAAGCGCTTATTGCGAGTCTGATGTTGTTGCTCTTTACTATCCTTTTAGAAATGAGGTCGATCTGCTTTCTCTGCTTGAGTCTGGTGAGAGAACTTTTGTGTTTCCTAAAGTTGTAAAAGATACGAGAACGCTTGATTTTTATAAAGTATGTTCGTCAGAGGATTTCATAAAAGGAGCTTACGGGATAATGGAACCGGATTGCTCTCTTGAAAAAGTGAACATTCATGATATTGATCTATTTGCTGTTCCCGGCGTTGCATTTTCAAAGAATGGTGAACGCATAGGATATGGTGGAGGTTACTACGACTCTACTCTGAGTTTCAGGAAAACAGATTCCATCGCTGTAGGGATATCTTTTGAAATGCAGGTTGTTGATCCTGGATTTTCTAATGAGCAGGATATTCCTGTTGATATTTTAATAACCGAGAAAAAAATATATTTTTGTAACGATAAACTAAGGAGTTGATATGGACATTATGGCAATTGTGATGCTTCTGATAGGTATTCCGTTAGGAGCAGTTATATGGGCCCTTGTAAAAACTTTGATCTTTAAGGAAAAAAGCGAAAAGGCAAGAATTGAACTTGAAAAAGCGAAGAAGGAATCCGAAAAGGTAATCAAAGATTCTGAAAAGGAAGCTCAGAGAATAGTTAATGATGGAAGAAAGCAAACAGAAAAGCAGAAAAACGGACTTCTCAATGAGTTTAAGGATAGAGAAAAGAGACTTAACAAGAGAGAAGAGCAGCTTTCCTCAAGAGATGAGCTTAATCTTTCAAAAGAAAGAGAATTTAAAGCAATAGATAAAAAACATAAGGATTTTGAGTCATACCTTGAAAAACAGAGTAAAAAGATCGAAGAAGAAGGTGCTAAGGTTAAGTTAGAGCTTGAGAAAATTGCCGGTCTTACTCAGGAAGAGGCCAGAGATCATCTTATCCAGAAAATTGAAGATGAAGCTAAGCATATTGCGGCAAAGAAAATAAAGGTCATTGAGGAAAATCTTCACGAAGATGCAGAAAAGAAAGGCAAGGATATTATTTCCATTGCAATTCAGAGATATGCAGGAGAGTATGTTGTTGAAAATACAGTTACAACAGTTTCTTTGCCTAACGATGAGATGAAGGGTCGGATAATTGGAAGAGAAGGACGTAACATTAGAGCTATTGAAGCAGTTACAGGTGTTGATCTGATCATTGATGATACTCCTGAAGCTGTTGTTATAAGTGATTTTAACCCGGTAAGAAGACAGATAGCATCCCTTACTCTTCAGAAGCTTATTTCAGATGGCAGAATACATCCTGGAAGAATCGAAGAGGTTTTCAGTACAGCTTCTAAGGAAGTTTGGAAAACTATTAAGGAAGTTGGTGATCAGGCAATGTTTGATCTCGGTATACATAAGATGCATCCTGAACTTGTTCTTCTCGTTGGAAGATTGCGTTTCAGGACAAGTTATGGTCAGAATGTATGGAAACACAGTATTGAGACTGGTTTTCTTGCAGGACTTATGGCTTCGGAACTTGGCATAAGTGTTAAAAACTGTAGACGAGCAGGTCTTCTTCACGATATTGGAAAGGCTGTTGATCATGAGCTCGAAGGCAGTCATGCTTCCATCGGTGCAAAACTTGCTCTGAAATATGGTGAGAGTAAGAGAATAGTTAATTCTATTGCAGCTCACCACGGTGAAGTTAAACCGGAAACAGTTCTTGATGTAGTCATTTCAGCATCTGATGCTCTCAGCGGTGCAAGACCGGGAGCAAGAAGAGAGATGACAGAAGCATATATTCAACGTCTTTCAGAACTTGAAAATGTTGCTACGAGTTTTGAAGGAGTGGAAAAGGCTTTTGCTATACAGGCAGGTCGTGAACTCAGGGTAATTGTTGATACTTCCAAGGTTGGAGATGAAGAAGCCTATGTTCTTGCAAACGATGTTGCTAGAAAGGTTGAAGAAGAACTTTCCTATCCGGGACAGATAAAAGTTGTTGTTATTAGAGAGACAAGAGTTATTAGTACTGCTCAATAGTTTTTACAAGGTGTTATCTTGAACGTTCGAATTCTTATGCTTGGGGACCTTATTGGTCGTCCTGGCAGACGTGTTGTAAAAGAACTTCTACCTGAATTTATCAGAAAAAATGAAGTTGATATTGTCGTTGCAAACGGCGAGAATGCTTCCGGTGGAGCAGGGCTTATCGAATCTTGTGCAAAAGAGCTTCTTTCATGCGGCGTTAATGTTATCACTTCAGGGAATCATATCTGGAATAAAAAGGAGATATACTCCTATATTGGTAAGTATCCTCAGATAATTCGTCCGGCTAACTATCCTGATGATATTGCAGGAAAAGGCAGCTATCTTTTTAAACATGAAAAGAGTGGAAAGAATATCGGTGTTATAAACATTCTCGGACAAGTATTCATGCCCCCAATTGATTCACCTTTTGTTTCTGTAGAAAAAGAGATTGGGAAGTTGCGCGAAAAGGATGCAGATATCGTCATTGTCGATTTTCATGCTGAGGCAACAGCAGAAAAGGAGGCTATGGGGATCTTTCTTTCGGATAAAGTAGAACTGATGGCTGGAACACATACTCATGTACAGACTTCTGATGCAAAAATAGTTAACGGAAGAACAGGTTATATCACCGACCTGGGAAGATGCGGTTCAATAAATTCAGTTATCGGATTTAGAGCAAAAGAAAGTCTTAAAGGTTTTCTTACAAACATTCCTCAGGGATTTCAGCCTGCAAAATCTGAGTTGGCAATTGAAGGTGTTCTAGCGGATATAGATGTCGAAAAACGTGTGTGCACATCAATAATTGCAGTAAGAGAGCCTCTTATTGACCCTTCTTAAGCAGAGAGTCTTTTAATGTGTTAGATTCCTTTATAGTTATAGACTGTTGAATTTTTTTAATTAGTTGCTGCATCTGTTTTTTTTTGTAGTCAGGATGGTCACGCCTGATCTCTTTTATCTTATCATGTGCCTGAGGGTACATTCTGTTCCTGTAATAAAAAACTGCTAGCTGATTTTTCACGTTGGGCTTTTTTGAGATCTCAGCAGCTTTTTCAAGTGATCTTAAAGCTCTTGCGATGTCGTTTCCCATAAGTTCTTTTCTGTATTTCCAAAGGTAGAATGAAGAAAGATTTCTGCTGGAGTGGAGAGTGTATTTCCTTAAATTCTTTTCTGCACGCTTAATTTCTTTTTCTCCAAGTTTTAAAGAGCAGTATGCTGCCTTCAGATAATGTGAGAAGTTTTTGGTATTGTTAGCTCCATGTGTATACTTTCTAAAAGCCTCCTCATACTTCTTTTCATCGTAATCTATCTTTCCTGAAAGCATTAAGAGTTTGCCCCGTGTTTTGCTGTCATAACTGTCCTGATGTTTTTCTGAAAGCATCTCTTTTGCAGTTGCAAGGTCTTTGTTACGTATAAAGATCTTTATTGCACCGACAGGAAAGAGATCGGGATTTTCAGATAAAAAAGGTTCAAAAGCTTTGTTGCTTAAAGATTCTTTCACAAGAAAAAATTCAAGATCTGATAGATGCTCGTGATTTTTAGGAATTATAGATGGGATTTCATTTTTTAGGCCGTTATTTTTCATAATGCCATTAATTTTTTTAAATACTTCAAAGAGGTTTTTGTCACATTTTTCAAGGGATAGTCTGAAAAAATAGAGTGCTTCCTCTGTGGAACCGATCCTAAGCATAAGATTTCCTGCAAGAAAGTATGAGAAATAGTATTCCGGAGCTTTGTCGATAAGTGCTGATACTGTTTGAGCGGCACTAATGGCCTCGGTTGTTGAAGGATCATTGATTTTATCAATGGTTCTTTTCATAGGAACAAGATAATGTGCAGGATACAGATAGGCTTCTTTTTTGTAATCAGTTTCTTTTTCATATCCGACAAGTCTGTGTCCCGGAGAACTTATAGAAACAATGAAAATAGAAAGACAGAGTAAAAGGAGAATGGAGGCGAGAATTTTGGCTTTTTTTCCAATAAATTTTATATGATCTGTCGAAAGCAGCATAATGATGAGGACTGGAAATAGCGTTGCAAGGTTGTGAAAATTGAAGTCAACGGTGTTTTGAAGGACAACGAAAAAGATCACGGCGTAGTAGCCTTTGTATCGACGGTCCTTTTTTTTCTGTCTAATAACAATGAATATAAGAATGGCAAATATGACAAAGGCGAAAAGACCGTATTCAAGGAAAAACTGCACCGGTTCATTTTCAAGCTCAACGAATCTTGTCTCAGGGTTTTGCTGGTAATACGTGTAAACTTTGGAGAAACTTCCTGCTCCTGAACCAGTCAGAAAAAAATCTGATGAATAGTCTATTACACTTTCGTAGTTTCCAACTTTATCAAAAAAACCTTCGTTTTCAACGTCGAATTCTTTTTCAAGAAGAGCAAAACCAGTGTAAAAAACAGTTGACAGGATAAGCAGAAGAGGAGCAAGGAACATTACAAGGTTTTTCTTGTTCCTTATGATCGAGTATCTGGAAATTACAAGGAAAAATGTTATAGCGAGTATGTACGCCAGTATTCCACCTCTGGAAAGTGTTCCGGCAACGGCAAGTGAGTGGAAAAAGAACAGTGACCCGTAAAATATCTTTTTACGTTTATGTTCTTTTTTCATTAGCATAAGCAGTGAGAGAATGCCTGAAATTCCAAAAAATCCGGCAGCGTGATTAGGATTGATTATTATCGGATCCAGCAGAAACCCCGGATGTTTTAAAGTTCCGTAAAGCCAAGTCTCGAACTGTAGCAATCTAAAAACAATGGATATAGCAATAATACATGTACTGACGGCAATAATGAGGTTAATGATGATATCTCGCCACTTGTGGAGATCAGAAAAAAGCGGTCTTGATAACAGTGAAACGAAAATTATCAGGGTTCCCACTCTAAAAAATGTGTACCACGAATCCGGTATCGAGAGAGTTAAAGGGTGATACCCACTGCCCTCAATTCCGTGAAAAAAAGCAGCTTTTGGAGATAGTATTTCAAGCAGTTGAGGGGGAAGGGGGATTAGTTGAAGCAGAATGAATAAACCTATGAGAACAAGCGGTAACAATGTTACAGATATGTTAAGTTCTTTGCCGTAGATAAGAAAAAGGATAGAACAGAAAATTCCGAAAAACGAAATGAGACCCATAATTATAAGGTTGGTTCCAATATGAGAATAGACCCCTCCAAGAAGAAATGGTGGCAGAATCAGACCGGCGGCGATAAATGATCTAATGAATTGTTTTTTTAGATCTGCCATGGTTGCCTCCTAAATTAAAGGAAATTATAATAAACCTGAACTGTTAGCTGGTGTTCACTGGTTATGGTAGAACTGTCAAGAGTGTAAGGGGATTTTTCAAGGATAAACTCGTACTGTATGGCTGCAAAACTTGATATCCAGACATAGGCGGAACTTTTTGAAAGGAAGCTGAAAGCTTCTATGTTTTCAACAGGCAAAAGTGCATCGAACTCCTCTTTCAATTGTAAGAAACTAAGTGGAAAGACAGATAAGTAGACATAAAACTCAGGGCCATAGGAATTATTAAAATATTCTATTCTGGTAATTTTATTTTCGTCCTCTAGTTTAGATATGTCGTAGGCAAATGGATTGATATCCTGCCTGAATCCCCATCCGACTCTTCCGGTGAACTGAAAGATGTTTCCGTAACTGTAACTGGTGTTTAATCCTATTCCTTCCTGAATAGTAGTAGTCGAAAAAGATTTTGAATATGTAAACACAGAATCATCGGGCAGAACTGTTTCAGAAGCATCTTTTTCAACAACAGTGATTCTTTCACTTTCTAAGTTTTCGGAATTCTCAGGAGTTTTGAAATATTTATAGAAAAAAGGTGTTCTAACTCTGGCAGAAATGTAAGGTCCGAAATATTCATTGATCCTGTAGATCAGGGATGATTCGAATTTTGCCATATCTTTAAGGAATTTCAGCTTTTCTTTGTCGAGTTTCTGAAATTGTTCGTTTATCTCAAGTCTGTTGATGAAAAGAAAACTCTCGTTGTCATAAATTATATTGAAATTTATGTTTGAGCCGAGAGTGAAATCATTAGTTGACTGGTTTTCTCCTGAAACATATCCGGTATTGACAAGAGCAAAATTGGCTGAAATAGATCCTTTGAATGACCAGTTTCCGGTGTAAGTTCTATCTTCCAGTTCATTGATAACCTCTCCTCCACCAAGTACGGCACGGGTTTTATCTTCAAAGATTATCTGGATTTGGCTGAGTTCTCCCTGAACAGTTCTTGCGGTAACAAAGTTTTTAAGTGAATATGGAGATTCTCCTCTTTTTGCAATTCTGTAAAGTCCGGGTTTAAGAAGCCAGACCTGATCTTTTTCACCTCGAAGGATGTCCGCGCCTGTGCCGGATCCTATTTGTATTTTGGTTTTTTCGTTGATGATCTGATAAGATTCCTTGATGTCATTGTTATACTGGTCTATCGTTTCAACGATTATGGCACTCCATGTCGGTTTTACGACGGTGACTCTCTCTTTTTCGATAAAAACTTCAACTTTCTGCTGGTAATCTTTAGGAGTTGATCCTACATAGATGGTATATTCGCCAGGGAAAAGCGGAATTCTTTTTCCGGGTTGAGCATCTTTTACGAACTCGTCCTTTTTAAAGATCGCATATTTGGGTTCAAGAATAGAATCAACGATATATGGAACAAAAAGTGCTCCCATTTCCATGGGAATGAGTGTCGGATCCTCACTTAACTGCTTTAAGATAAACTCGTCGGAAATTTCACTTATATCAAAGGCCTGCGCGCCAATTGTAAAAGTTATAAAGAGGAAAGTGATGAAAAAAAAATTCTTAATCAAAATTTAGTGTTTCATATATTTTGTTGAAAAAAATCTCGGTTTCGTCTTCAATTATTTCCCCCATTGCTCTTACAACGTAGACGACATCTTTTATTTTTACTTCTTTTCTCCTTTCAAAGGAGTGAGAAACAATAGTCCGGTCTGTCTTGTAGTCTTTCAGTTCAAAAATAAAGGAAACTCTTGCAAACCACTTTTCTCCGCTATCGATCTCATCAAGGGCAAGGATCCTGCCGGTGAGAACATAGTCCGGTCTTTTAGTAAGTTCTAGAATTATATCTGAGAAAAGCTGTGTTTCGGTTGCGTGGTTGGCAAGCACATCAGTTATCATATCGGATGGTTTAGAAGCCCAGAACTTCCTGTTGTAATAGAACATTTCGTTTACAGATTTCCTGTATACGATGTTGTGTCTATTATAGACCTTATTAACTTCGAAAGGTTTAATTCTTAATGTTCCCGATATTTTTCTGCCCAGAATTTTTTTAGGTTTGTAGTATATCTGATAGTAATGTTTCTTCGGTGATGATGAGGAAAAAAGTGAGCATCCTGATATAAAGTAAGTTGAGATCATTAAGAACAGTACTAAAAGTTTTTTCATTTTGAATCTTCCGCAGTAGTTGTTCCAAAAAGTGATGCAGGATTTTCCATGATGATCCTGGTAAATTCGTTAAAGTTGCTCATACCGTCAGACATTTCAGCAAAGGTTCTATCGATATGTTCCTTACTTCTTTCAAGTGTAAGGTTGATGGTGTCAATTGTTTTCTGCGTAGATTCAACAAGAGCGAACATCTTATCGATCTTATCATTGATTGCAGCCTCTTTATAATCTGTCCGGACTTCTTTCATAGTCTCTTCCATAAGAGCCAGTGTTTTTGTGAGAGATCCATCGGGAGATGTCAGGTCTTTAACATTTTTGGTGATCGTACTTACATTGTTCATGTTGGAATTAACGTTTTTAAGGAGTTTGTCAGTTTGAGCAACTATGCTTTTTATATTTTTGCGATTGTCTTTTAGAATATCATCAACAGAAGTTGATATGTTGCCGACATTTTTAAATATTTTTTCAATATCCTCTTTTTTCACGCCTTTTACTGCGATGTTTAGGGAGTTTAAGATAGATTCAAGTTTTTCTGCGATGACAGTAGCTCTTCCCGTTATTTCATCCCAGCCACTTTTTTCTGAAGGTATCTCACCACCGACAGGAATGTTTTTTCCAGTACCGCCGCCTTTAAGTTCAAGGAATTTCAGACCGGTGATGCCTATATTTCCAAGTTGCGCCTTTGTTCCTTCTTTTATTGGAACGCCTGGTTTTAAGCAGACACCTATTTCAACGACAGAGGTGTTTTCAGGATCTACGGATATTTCCGCAACGTGTCCGATATTCATTCCCTGAAACTTTACAGATGAACCTTCAGTCAGTCCTGCAACAGAAATGTCAGTAAACCTTGTGCGATAACAGTCTTCTCTCTTTAAAAGCCGATTTCCGACAAGAATTGCTGTAAGTGTGATAAGAATTCCAATCCCGAAAAGAAAAAAAATAGCAACTCTTCTTTTCTGAGCACCTGTTATCTGCATCATACCTCTTAAAAAATCCAAAAATGATTGTATTTATAATACAGACTTATGTCAATAAATGAAATTATGTTATAATTTAGCCGTTGACATAAATCTGAGTGATTATATAATCCGATGAAGTTTGATAGTACACATTATCTACATTTGGAGGTTTAAAGATGAGAAAAGCATTGTTTTTATTTATTATTCTGATGCTCACAGTGTCAGTTTCAGCTGCTGGAAATGTTTTTTCCAAGGCAACAGTGAAGACAAGACTGAATGTTCCTGTTCTTGTTAAAAACCTTTCTGTTCCTGTGAAAGAGGATGAAGCTTCTCTTAAAGGTTTTATTAAGAACAGTTTTTTTAAGAATTTTAATCTTGGAATGAATATCGAACCTAAGCTTTTTAAAGCTGTTGATATTGATGGAACAAAAATTTATAAGTTCGCACATTTTTACAAAGGAATTCAGGTTGAAGGCGTTTATACCACGCTTACGATCAGGAATGGAAAGATAGAGAGAATGGGAAATGCACTTGGAAAGATCGATATTGATGTTACAAAGATCATTCCCGAGAATAAGGCGCTTTTTTCCGCTGCAAAGTTCAGAGGAATGAAGAAAACTCCCAAAGTTAATTATGTTGAGAAACTTATCTCAAGACATTTCGGTCAGTTCGTTGCGATCTACAAAGTCCGCTTTGCTTCTATCGCTCTTTATGATGCACGTTATGTTGTTGTAAATGCTCTTACTGGGAAAGTAATTAAATCAGGAAACTCAACTTACTTTGCTGATGATGATGTTATGGCGGATGATACAGAAGTAAGCGATTCGGATGCAGTTGCTCCACTAGCAACTAATATGGCAAAAATGTGGAAATACAATCCGATCGTAACTCCGGACCTTGAAGAAGTTGAACTTCCATGGGTTGCAGCCGTTGATGATGTCGAACTTGAAGCAGATGCAAGAGGTTTTCTTACAACCGCTGTTGATGGTGAAGGTGTTAGAAAGATAAAAGCTTTCAACTGTCCTAACACTGGTGAGGTGGTTAGTCTTGAAGATATGATAGGCTATCCTATTACTGTTCCAATGTGTAGTCCAACTCAGCTTGCAAATAAGATCGATAACGGAAGTTTCATCTATAACGATTGCGACGGTGGGCATGAATTCGTAAAAGAAAACATGACTGAGGAAAAGATCGACAGATGTGCCGAGATATCAATGTACTATCATGCATCAAAGATCTACAGCTATCTCAGAGGACTCTACAAAGACATCGATAGTGATGGGAAATTCTACCTTCAGAATAATGATGCTGATAGACCTCTTAATGTTATTGGTAACTTCCAGATGCCGGACACAAGTGATCTTGCTGCTCTTATGGGTGGAACTGCTGAGCTTGTTCCGATGGACAATGCTTTCTTTTCTCAGGATAATCCATCCATGGGCGATCTTTTGGGTCAGTTTGGTATAACAGGAGATCTTCTGGTTTTTGGTCAGGGAACAAAAGCTGACCTTGGTTACGATGGCGATGTTGTCTACCATGAGTTCGGTCACGCCACTATTTATACGGCAGGCATCGAAGGAATGGAATTTACAGATAAATACGGACTTTCAAATGAGCCCGGCTCTGTTCATGAAGGAACAGCAGACACGTTTGCTTTTCTTATGACTGATAACAGTTGTACCGGTGAGTATGCATCAAAAGGTTTTGTTGATTATGCAACATCAATGGGCGGAACTATTGAAATGGATAAAGAAGGCGACTTCTACTGCATGAGAACAGCTCTAAATGAAGAGACAGTTTTTGAAGATTTTATTGGTGAAGTGCACTGGGATGGACAGCCTCTTCTTGCAGCCAACTGGGCAATTTATCAGCTTATGAAGGGAACAGACACTGATACTCAGATTCACAGAGATAATTATACAAAATTAGTTCTGAAAACTCTCTACTCTATTGGTGACGGTGATGCATCTTTTAAACTTTGGGCAGATACTTTTATGGCTGAAGTTGAAAAGGATGACGTTTATAAAGGTAAAAAAGCTGAAATACAAAAAATACTTGATGACAGAAATTTCTTTGAAGCAGTTCGAGCAAGATCGGCAAATACAACTGTTAAGGAAAGTTATATCGGTGCAGCTGCCGCGGCAGAAGGTGAAGAAGATCCTACCGGTGGACTCACAGGTGGAGGAAGCGGTATAACGATCACTGAAGGTGATGAAGAGATCAGCATTGCACCTTCCTATCTTCAGTTTTACTACGATGTTCCGCAAGATGCAGAGAAAAGTGGGATTAAGATCTCAACGATGGTGACAGCTTCAGATGGTGGCTCTATGCTTCCTACTGGTGACAGTGGTGATCCGGAGATTCAGCTTTTTTACAAAAAAGATGGGGCTGTTGAATACACTTATGACGCTGAAACTGATAAAGTTACTGTTCTTAAAGATGGAACAGTTGAAAAAGGTGGAAGCGGATCGTTGAACACTTTCGAAATAGCTGACGTTGAAAAGGGAAAGAGATACTACTTTCAGTTCATAAATACAGCTGCAACTGCCGGAGTGCTTAAAAGTATTAAAGTTGAAACTGCTGAAGTGGAAGCAGCGGAAATTGAAGATAGCGATGAAGAAGTCGTTGACAATGGTAATGCTGAAGAGATTCCGGATGAAAGCACGGAAAAGAAAAGTTCATCAGGATGTTCACTTACTTTTTAAAGAGTATCAGGAATTGGAGGTGTAAGTTGAAAAGATTAATTATTTTACTGATTTTTCTGTTTCTTATCATCAGTTGCGGCATTGACGATGACGAATGTGTCTCGAATGAGGACTGTGGTGAAGGTTTTGTCTGTAACATTAATACCGGTGAGTGTGAACCGGAGATGACAGGCGAAAACAATGACAGTGGTGGGTTGAACGAAAATTCAGACGAATCAGAAAACGAAGATTCGCAAGTTCCGGACTCAAACGATGTCGAAACTGTTGATCAAACTACCATCACTATTGACTGCACACCAGGAGAAACGATGGAATGTTATTCAGGTCCAAATAATTCAAAAGGTGTGGGCCTTTGTGCCGCAGGCATTGCAACTTGTGTCGTTGATGGAACAGACTGGAGTGAATGTGTAGGACAGGTTCTTCCGGCAGCTGAGATCTGTGGGGACGGTATTGATCAGAACTGCGATGGCGAAGACGCTACTGCTGAAAATACTATTGATATTGATGGAGACGGATTTTCATACTGTGAAGGTGACTGTTGTGAAACAAGCTGGGAGTGCCCGAAACCTGTAAAAACTGGCCCCGGCTCTTTTGAAGTCCCGGGTAACGGTGTTGATGATAACTGTAATGGTGAAGTTGATGAAGCCGAGACTTGTGATACAGGAATAGCCGGAGATTCAAAAGAACCAGCCGATCTTGCAAGATCAATGGGCATCTGTCCGGTTACTGATACTCGTGGTTACGGACTTGTATCAGCACAGATACTTTTTCCTGATGAAACAACCGCAAGTCAGAGTTTTGATCTAACTACAGCCGATGGAACAGTAAGTTGCGGTGGAACACCACCGAACACTGATTCCTATTCAATACTGCCAAAGTTCGGGAATGTTATAAATCCGCACGAAGGGCAGAGTTTTGTTATGATGTCAAATGGAATGGCTGCTGACCCTATTCCGAATCCGTCAACTCAGGGAAATGGCCTGTCATCAGAACAGATGTGCACACGTTCGAATGCTCCTGTTGACTGGTATCAGGCAAACGGGAACCAGTTTCCGGATTCGCCGGGATGTGGTGGACTTCTCAGTGGCGGTGACTCTGGAAAAGAACCTCTTAACGATCCCGTTATGTTGAAACTGAAATTAAAGGTTCCAAACAATGCCAGTTCTTTCAGTTTTGATATCTATTTTTTCAGTCGTGAATTTCCTGAATATGTCTGCCAGTACAATGATTTTTTTGTTGCACTTCTTGATTCGACATACACATCAACCGACATTAATCTTCAAAATCCTCTGGATAAAAATCTGGCAATGGATGAATACAAGAATCCTGTTGGAATAAATCTGGCAAAATCAGGTCTTTTCAGAGTCTGTTGCGTTGGTGGGCCTCTAGCTTGCGGATATACACCCGGCAACAGTTTTTCAGATTTTTGTACGCTTGGCCCCGGGGAACTTGATGGAACAGGTCTTTATGGGTCGAGCAAAGAAGGCGGTACCGGTTGGCTTGTTACAAGAGGAAATGTTGTTGAAGGTGAGGAGATCACTTTAAGACTTGCTATCTGGGATGCTCTTGACCATGTGCTTGATTCAGAAGTGATAATTGATAACTTTCAGTGGAATGAATCAGCTCAGAAACCGGGAACTGGCGACAAATAAATCAGGAATTAAATTCTCATAAAACAAAAAACGCCCCCTTTCGGGGGCATTATTTCTTCGAAAGGTTTGCTCATGGGACCTTTTGTAGTGAAACCTAAATATATAGGCTTTGTTGGGATTGAAGTTAATACAGTGTTGGTGTTGTAAAGAATGCCTAATGGCACTGTGAACGATTGTTAGAAGAGCAACCCTTTCTTTTTCATTTTTTAATGAACATGGATGTGTATAAGCAAATACCGTGCCAGACTGATTTTTGTGAAAAACAGTGTTAAGTCTTTGAAATTATTCATTTTAAAAGTTGAAACGGTTGAGATGTGATGTTTTTGTTGTTAAGAAAAAAGTTTTCAAGATAGTGGTGTAAACTTAATGTGTAAACTTAAGGTTGCGATTTGTTACCATATAACAATGTAGCTCGTGAGAGGTATTTCAGCCCTATATCCATCAGGATTTGTCACAACAGGCTCGTAGATCTCACCATTAAGAAGTGCTTTGTAACTGAAAGTGTTAGTTCCGGTTATCACTTTGTCTGTTATGTCGATATTTATAAGTTTTACGTCCTGTCCCGGACACCAACCTGCTCTGCCGAAAGGCCATGAGCCTGACTGATTAGGAACAACGCCCTCATTTACAAGGTCAAAGCACCCACGATCAGTGCCGGCATTATCAAAGTCGATCTCGAAGTCAGCTCCATTAACATTGAAAATTGACTCGAATTTACAGAATTCAGCGCAATTTTCCTGTTCAGATCCGTTACCATGTCCGGTAATATAGGCACTTATAAAAACTTTTTTTGCATTTGCAGGAATATCAAGGGTAATTTCTTCAAATTTTGTGTTGTACTCTTCATTAAACTGTGTGGTTCCGTTATACAGGGAATGAATTTCTAAAGGTGCTGTGCTTTCCTCATCAGGGATAAAAAGGAGATCAAGATAATTGGTATACTGGTCTCCGGCAACCTTAAGTTTTAATTTATTTTTAGCATTTTGTTTGAAAAATGGAATCAGGGGCGTGATGTCAGTTACCCATTTTCCACTCCTTCCGTAAGTTGTTATCCATCTTCCGATCTCTATGCTGCATGTATCTGAATCTTCACAAAGATATAGATGCTCAATTCTATCCCATTCGCAGTCATTTTCTGATTCACAGATCTGTTTAAGTTCAACATAAAGTTTTCCGGGAGAGGAAAATTCAGGCAGATCAATTTCAAAAGGTATTTCTTTATCCCATCCGTCTTCTGGAAATGGAATCCCTTCAATGCCTTTTATGCGGACAGCTTTCTCATTTAATGAATAATCGTGTTCAAGATCATACTCGTAGTTGTAGAGTTCAGCTTCTTTATAGACAAACTCAAATTGAAGATCAATAGAGGATGTTTTCCAACTGTGAAAAAGACCACCTTTTCTTAACTTCTGAAATCTGTCAATTCCCAGAAAGAATTCAGATGTGTTGTCAAGCCACTGCGAAAGCCAGGAGTCAAATTCGTCAACCGGTTTGGATGCAATATGTATCCTGTTTCTCAGGTCGCTGTTGCCACCTACTGTAAATGCCGTTTCAAGGTTTTCCTTTAGCTGGCTTATTCTGTCGTTGTAAGTGTCTGTAATAGCGTCGACTAGGAAAAAGTAATGGACATTGTCCGGAGATTTTTCAACAAACCGAATGAGGTCCGTTTTCCAGATGGCTGAGCTTTGTGTATTGGTAGGTCTGTAAAATATAAAGATGTAACTTTCATCTTCAGATCTGTTTTGTGCAAAATTCCAGTCACCATTTTCAGTAGGAATTGTGAAGTCGTCTGCTGTATCACCAAAATTTATTCCGTAAGGTCCGTCAAGAAATTCAGGGTTACCTGTAGCATCATCATCAACAGTTGAATTAATGTCCTGAGTATGAGAAGTTTTATCAATGTCAGATGTTGTGTCATTGTCATTCGATTCGTTGTCTTTTGTTCCGCTATTTGAAGAGCATGCGGCAAAGAAAAGAAAAACGAAGAGAAAAAGATGTTTTTTCATTGGATAATTACCTGATATAATTAAAGAAATAAGTTATATTGTAATGAGGGAACATCCGCCGCTTGATGTTTGTTTGACACCATCAAGTTTACAGTTAGGGTCACATCCGTCAAGTGGGTTCAAGTTGCCATCATCACATTGTTCTCCAACGTCAAGAACGCCATTTCCGCAAATGCTTGTTGAAGAAGTGTCACCCGTATTTCCTGAGTTACCTGTATCGCCTGTGTTACCGGTATCTCCTGTGTCACTGGTATCTCCTGTGTTACCGGTATCGCTTGTGTTACCGGTATCTCCAGTATCCCCAGTATTTCCAGTATCTCCACTACCGCTTACACATTCTGAAGTATTGAAACCTACGCAGGAAGTTGTGCATGTTGCATCACCGCTAATGTAATTGCTATTAATTTCAACACATGGTTTCGTATTTCCGTCACAGGCTTCGCTGCCTTCAATAATTTTATTTCCACATTCAGCTATAATTTCAGTTCCTTCTGGAAGTATTTTTTCTGAAAGGCATTCGTATCCAGAGCGAATGTCGTTGTAATCACATTTTGCGATGCATTTTCCATCGTAACATACAACCCCGTTTATGCTGTTGTAGCAATCCGAGTTTAGTTTACATTCACTTGAACAGTAGCCTCCGTCCCAACCGGACTCAGTAATACAGATAGGAGTTTCAGCGGTATTTAGGCAGCCGTTGTCTGATGAACAGGCGTCTCCAGCTTTTCCAATGCCACCGGTGTCGCAATCATTATCAACTATGTCATCGCAATCATCATCTCTATTATAGCCATCGCCCCAGCAGAGGTCTGTTGTGGATGTTGAAACACATTCTCCGCAAGTGCCGTATTTAGCTCCGTTAACCATTTTATTAAGATCAATTGTTCCGAACCCGAAACAAGGTGAGTGAGAAGCTGATCCATCTGCAAGCCACGTGTCGTACTGTGTTTTTGTGCTGCCTTCAGAGCAGCTCCCGGGAGAAGTGATTGATACTTTGGCACAATTCATAATTCCACTGAAAGCCATGTCCGGGTTTGATGCCATCATTACAGCTACGGCACCTGCAGCAATTGGTGTTGCAGCAGAGGTTCCAGCAAATTGACTCGTGTAGGATGTGTTGCTGCTAATTCCATTGTAACCATCGTTTCCAACTATATCTGTAGTATAGTTTCCGGCACCTGCAGCAAGATCGATCTCATCTCCGTAATTTGAATAACTTGCCATTTTTCCCGTAGAATCAATGGCAGAGATCAGAAGCATGTCGTTGTCTTTCTGAAAATTATTCATACTTGTAGGACAGTGTGAGTTTCCTGCGGCCCACAGCATTACTGTTCCTTTACCGTTTCTCCCGTTTCCTCTTGCATAATCTATTGCCTGTGATTGATTACTGTCAGCGGGAACTGTGATGCATTGTGTGCAGTTGCCGTAAGCATCTGTAGAAGCACAATCCTCAGCTCCCCAACTGTTACTTACAACCCATGCTCCCGCATCAACAGGCCAGACTAAAGCATTGTATATCTGACTACCGTATAGCCCCGTATTGTCAGCGAGCATTCTTATAGGAATAATACTGCAACCCCAGCATACTCCTGCTACTCCTATCCCATTATTCCCTTTTGCACCGGCAAGTCCCGCACAGGAGGTTCCATGTGGTCCTGCATCATACATTGTAGATCCGGCAGGAGGATTCGGGTCGTTATCATTGCCAATAAAATCATAGCCGGAAAGAACAACCAGATCAGGATGATCCGTATCAACTCCTGAATCCACTATTCCTATTTTTATATCAGAATCGCCTGTTTCTATATCCCATGCATGATGAGCCTGAATTTGGTCAAGATGCCACTGATTATCATAGTATGTATCATTAGGGTATGTGGCTCTTTTCTCAAAATACCATGCCCATTCCGGTTGAGCCCATTTTACAAGGCCGTTTTCATAAAGTTTGTTTGCTGTTGCAAAAGCATCCGCATTTAGAGGTAGTTTCACTGTGAAGTAGTTAGGGTCGTTGCTTTGAATTTCAATAACCTCTAAATTGTATTCATCCAGAATCTCTCTTATTTTTTCATCAGAGGTATACTTATAAAAATAAAGATTCATCTCACCGTTGAGAAGAAAAGGTTTGTTTGCATAATAGGTTACAACAGGCCAGGCTGGAATGCCTTCTTCAGAAAGTAGAGTTTTTAATTTTAACCAGGAAGCGCTGTCATCTTTATCAATTGCGAGATTGTATGCATTTGAACGAGTTCCTTGAAAATCAATGTCTTTGATGAAATGGGTAACGGAAATGCCTTCAAAAACGATATCATTAAGGTGGTTTAAATTAGTGCCGTGAGGAATAGAGATCTGATTATAAATCTGCTTCAGTCCCTGTTTTTCTCCATTGACATAGTAAAAAGTGTCATAGTCGAGTCCTTTTATTGTGATTTTTTTACCTAACTGTAAATCGGAAAAATCGGATGCAAAAGTTAGAATTGGAAAAAAAATTATCAGCAGTAACGAAATGAAAAGTGTTTTCACTTTAATCTCCTAAATGTACAATTAGCAACAAAAAACAAATAAAAAAAGCAATTGCTGTTCCTGACTTTTTTTTTGAATTATTTCAGGCAACAACAAAGGAGCTAGCATTTAATTATACACAATAGCCATTAAAATCAAGCTGTAATTGATAATCTGTTAGATTTTTTGCTTGACAGAAGGCTGGGAACATGTAAAATCTCGTGTGTATTTTTGATTTTTTAGGTATTATACCATTTTACTATTTTGGAGGTAAGGTAATGAAAAAGGTTTTATTTGCAGTGTTAGCCATTATGGCTCTTTTCTCTCTAACTGGATGTGGCGCGGATGACGAAACTTGTACAGAGGGATCTGTTGTTTGTGATGGTAATGTTCTCAAATGGTGTGTTGCGGGTGTTTGGGCATCAAAAGATTGTGCTGCAGAAAACAAAGTTTGCAGTGAAACAAATCAGGCATGTATAGAAGAAGGCGGCGACACAGGCAATACAGGTGACACAGGTAACACAGGTGACACAGGCAATACCGGTGATACAGGTAACACAGGTGACACAGGAAATACAGGCGACACAGGCAACACAGGCAACACAGGTGACACAGGTAACACAGGAAATACTGGTGATACAGCTACAGGCGGCGTAAAAATAGAAGGAACAATTACTCTTTTTCATCCGACAGCTCTTCCTGATGGACAGGGTGGTTTTCAGGATGCAAGTGGTGATATCACACCGTGTGCTATTGAAGGAGCTCTTGGAGCTGACAGTTCTTACGGAATACTTACTGCAAACTTAAACACACCTGCGATTTCTCCTACAGCTCCGACAGAGATTAATCCTGCGGATGCTTTTACACAGGAGGTTCATTCTTTTAGCGGTACAATGGGAACAACAGCTCTTCCGGCAATGGCAACAGGTGTAACCATGTCTTATTATGGAAGTAGTACGAATGGTGACTATTCATCTTTTGATGATTATAATATTGATGGACAGAATGTAAGTCCTGATTACTTTATGACTCTTCAGTGTGGAAAACCGGTTCCTGCTGGTGTAGTTGAAGTTGGTCCTTATACGGATTTTCCATGTTTTTTCGCTGTTATAAAGTTTGGTTCTGATAATAACGTTGAATGTTACCATGCTGTTGGTGTTTCTTCATCTCAGATTGGTGTTGGAACAGGCGTTACTTTTACAGCTCAATAAGTTCTTTCCAGAACATATTTTAACCCGGCTTCGGCCGGGTTTTTTTTTGTCATTTAAATTCTTTTGTGTAATATCACTCAGAGAGGAAACTGTCTAATTTAATTAAGTAGGGAGAAATGTTTTGAAAAAAATCATTATTATTACCATTTTGATTGTAGCGTTTATAACTTCATGTAAGTTTGAAGATTTTGGAAAATCCTCAAGTGAAGTTATGCCGGAAGGCTTTAGGGGTTCTCTCGAAGGTCTTGTAGTAGGTCTCCCCAGGGCTGAAGGATCAGGGCTTTCAGAAGTAAGAACGGTTTTTTCAACTGATGAGATAAAACATGCGGTAAGAGGTTTCTGGATTCCAGGGAACGATAAAAAGAAATTCGATGCACATTTTGTCTGGCTTGACCCCGATGGAAATGTTGCCTATGAAAAAGTATTTAATATTGATCCAACCTGGAAGAACACGACAATTCATTATAGAGGAAAGGGCCCTTTAAAAGCAGGCCAGTGGACGTTGGCAGTCAAAGTTGATGACATGTATCTTGGAAAGATAGATTTCAAGGTTGTAAGAGATTCTTCAAAGATACCGCTTAAAGCACAGATTAAGGCTTTTAAAAGCGAAAAGATCACAATAAATGAAGCTCATTTCATAACTGAAAAGCTTCGTGATTTTGCAGATGGGAAAATAGAAAAGGATGCTCTTATTAAAGATATTCCGTCAAATCTTGCCGGAAGAAAGGTAGGTCTTGCCGTAAGTGTTTTCAGAAAGGGTGAATTGAAAGATATAGCCTTTTCTTCAGCTAAAGAACTGGCATCTTCTATCAAAGAAATTCTCTCAACGATCAGACCTGTTAAGGATGGTAAGGCGTCAATTGAGCTTAGCATAATCCACTCAGGGCTTAAAGTATCTGCTTCAAACCATGTTATAACCTCAAAAATGAGACAGAATATGGGGTTTTCCATGAACAAAGGTGGAAAGTCAGCAACGATACTTCCTACTCAGATAGCAAGAAAACAGTTTGGAGATGCCACAGGTCTTCTGCGACAGCTTTCAATAGATGCCGGTTTGAATGAAGACGGATGGAAGGGAGCCGATATTACAGCTTTTATGACTCAGGATTTTGTTCTGTCTGATAATATGACCGAAACAAAAGAGCTTGCCTACTCAAGAACAGTTGTTCCGGTTGATTCAGTTTCAAGGGATGAGCTTGTGAAAAGTGTCGACAATGCTATTGACTGGTACCTGAATAATCAGCTTGAAGATGGCAGATATATGTATACTTTTTTCCCGTCAAAAGATTTAGAACCTAACGACGACTGGGCGCTTAGAAATCTAAATGGAATCTTTGTACTTTCCGAGATTGCAAAGGATAAAAATAACGAAAAATTGATTGCCGGTATTAGAAAGGTGATTGAGACTTTTAGACAGGCTCTTGTTGAAAAAGATGGAAACAAGTATCTTGACTGGAAAAAACATAGACCCGTTTCAAGTATTGCCGGAACCGCTTTTCTTCTCGGCGCTATGGTTGAACTATATATTCCGGATTACAAAGATGACATGAAGAAGATGGCTGATGCTATAATTGCACTTCAGGAAGATAACGGAAAACTGAGAACAGATTTTTACCGACCTCTTCGGGATATTGATCAGCTTTACTATCCGGGGGAAACACTTCTGACGCTTATTCGTTACTATAAGCTCTCAAAGTATGAACCTGCAAAAAAAGCAGTTGAAAAGGCTTTTCCTTTTTATCTTGAATTTTGGGATGACAACAAGGAAGGTCCTTTTGTTCCATGGCAGATCAGAGCTTATCAGGAGCTTTATCAGGTGTCGCCGCAAAAGAAATATGCAGATTTTGTTTTTGACCTCATGGACTGGATGTTAAAACGCTATAAACCAGTTGGTAAAGAGGCTGGATATGGAAGAGAAGGTGCTTTCAGCACACAGTTTGCGTCAACTGCTGTTTATTCCGAGGGTCTTTCTCAGGCGTATGCACTTGCTCTTGAGATAAAGGATAAAAAACATATAGAACTTTACAGTAAAGCACTTAAAGGAACGCTCGGATATCTTTTGGGATTGCAGTTTAAAGAAGAGGATGTCTACTGGGTTAAAAGACCCGGGAAGGTTGTCGGTGCTATAGCTCTTCGTCCTGATATTAATGAGCTCAGGCTTGATGCGACATATCACGCGATCTCGGCGATTCATTACTCAACAAAACTGATGAGTGAAAAACACTGGAATTCAATTGTGAGGTAGTTTGCAAATGAGACTTTTTGATAAAGCTGAACTGGTGTTAAGGATTGAGAGGTTTGCTAATTCAATTTCAAAGTTTGATATTGATACGGTATTGATAACTTCAAATATGGATCTTTTTTATTTCACGGGGTCAGTTCAGAAGGGCACTCTGGTAATTAATTCTTCCGGGGAATCTTATTACTTTGTGAAAAAGAACTTTGAAAGAGCGAAAAATGAATCCGCTCTTGAAGTAAGACCTTGGAATGCTGACGATATCAAAGAAAAGATAAAAGGTATCTGGGCTGTTCCCATGGATGTTACCACTCTTGCTGAACATGTTTTTCTAAAAAAGAAGCTCAGTCTTTCAGTAGATGCTGCTGACTGTTCTCTTCCTCTGGCATTGACAAAAATGAAGAAATCAGATCTTGAGATAGATTTTATGAGAAAGGCTGCAAAGATAAATGTTGATGTCATGGAGTTTGCTAAGAATATTTTCAGGCAGGGAATGACTGATATTCATATTCAGGCTGAAATAGAATCTTTTGCAAAAAGGGAGCTGGGACATCAGGGACTTTTCTGGGTTAGAGGCGCCAACATGGAAGCTTCGATGGGTCTTGTTGTGACGGGTTCTGCTGCTTTAATTCCAACTTATACAGATTTTCCCATCGGTGGCGAAGGACTTTCTCCTGCTGTTGCGCAAGGTGCTAGTGGGAAATACATCAAAGACAGCTTTGTCGTTGATTTTATCGGTTCCAGTTACGGATACTGTGCCGACAGCACAAGAACATTTTTTATCGGGCGACCTGAAGATAAAATTATCCGGATATATAATGAGCTGAACGATCTTCTTTCGATGATAGTTAAAAAGACTGTGCCGGGTATTACAGGCGAGGAAGTTTACAATTTTGCAATGGAGCAGGTTGATAAGCAAAGCTGGAAAGACTATTTTATGGGATATCATCAGAAAGTTAAATTCATATCCCATGGCATAGGAACAGAGGTAAATCAGCTGCCCGTAATGGCTCCCAGACAGAAAATTCCGTATGAAAACAATATGTGTCTAGCTATAGAACCAAAAATATTCCTTCCTGACTATGGTGTTATAGGAATTGAGAATACATATCTAATGAAGAATGGGTCTCTGGAGTCATTAACAGGATGTTGTCAGGATCTTGAGGATTTCATTATTAAAAGACAAAACTGATGATCTTTAAAAGTCCCGTAAACGGAATCAATATTGATTACGCCATTTATCCGGCTGATAAAGAAAGAAGCAGGATACTTTTCCTAACAGGCAGGGCTGAATATTATAGAAAATATGAGGACTTGTTTAAGGAGCTCAATGATCGAGGTGTCAGTGTCTATACAATGGATCATCGGGGTCAGGGACACAGTGACAGAATGCTGAAAGATAGACAGATCGGTCATGTGGAAAAGTTTTCTCACTATATTGATGATGCTCAGTTTTTTCTAAAGAAGTTCGTGTTAAAAGATAAGCCTGATGATACTGAAGTTGTGAGTTTTTCACATTCTATGGGAGGAGCTGTTTCAATTCTTCTGGGTATGAGATATGCTTGTTTTGATAAAATGATCTTTTCTTCTCCGATGTGGGGAATAAATACAGGGAAATTCGGAAAAAAAGCAGTTTTTTTTCTTTCAAGGCTCATGTGTGCTTTGGAAAGGGGAGAAAACTATGTCGTTGGAACAGGTTCATATTGTTTTGAAGCTTTTGAAAAGAATATTCTGACACATTCGAAGGAACGATTTGAAAAACAGGAGAAATATTTAAAAGATAATTCTGATACAGTTCTAGGAGGCCCGTCTTATAGGTGGCTTAACGAGAGTCTTCGGTTGTGTCAGTATCTTGAGACAAGTGACTTTGTACTCAATGCTAAAGTTCTTCTTTTGCAGGCACAGGAAGAAAAGGTTGTTGATAACTACGCGCAGGATAGGATCATAAAAAAGTTTAAAAATGCCAATAAGATATCGATTAAAAATGGCTTTCATGAGTTACTAAATGAGTCTGAAACAATTCTTTCCGAGGTTCTTTCTGAGATTTTCTCTTTTCTTGAAAAATAATGACGTTTAAACTCTAATTTTTATTGAATTAAGTCAGATTTTGTTCTATATGTTGATGTAAACTTAACGGTTTTTTAACAGAAAACTAACGTCGTGTTTTTCCTTGGAACAATTTATCCGGAGTGTGTGGAAATGGATTGGAAAACAGTTATTTTTCAGGTTTTTGGTGGTCTGGGACTTTTTCTCATGGGAATGAAGATCATGAGTGAAGGAATGCAGAAAGCTGCCGGGGAAAGGTTGCGGAAAATTTTGAGGATATTGACCTCGAACCGCTTTATCGGTGTGCTTGTCGGATTTGTAATTACAGCAATAATCCAGTCAAGTAGTGCTACCAGCGTCATGGTGGTAGGGTTCGTAAATGCGACACTCATGACTGTTCAGCAGGCAATTGTTGTTGAGCTTGGAGCGGCTGTCGGAACAACGGTAACAGGATGGATCGTCTCTCTTGATGTCAGTGCATGGGCAATGCCGATGATCGGTTTTGGTGTTTTCATAAGGTTCTTTTCAAAAGATACAACAAAACAGTACGTTGGAGAAGTCCTTTTTGGATTTGGCATACTTTTTCTTGGAATGTCGGCGATGAAAGACGGTTTTGCTCCTCTTAAGCATAGTGATGAATTTATAAATCTGTTTAAAAGTATAGACGGAAAGACTTTTGGCTCGGTTCTTCTTGGAGTTCTTGTCGGAACGATCACAACGGCTGTTGTTCAGTCAAGTAGTGCTGTTGTCGGTATCACCATAGCTCTTGCCTCGCAGGGACTTGTAAATTTTGATGGTGGCCTTGCAATCGTTATGGGAAGTAATATTGGAACCACAATTACTGGAATTCTTGCAAGTATAGGCGGTTCTACAAATGCGAAAAGAGCAGCTCTGGCTCAGACACTTTTTAAAATTTTCGGTGTAATACTTATTCTTATTGTTTTTTATCCATTTAGAAATCTGGTTGACTGGATAACTCCCGGAAGTTCTATTTCAAACATAATGGTTCATATTGCAATGGGGCATACGATATTTAATATCCTTAATCTTATAGTTTTTCTTCCGGCAGTGCCGCTTCTTGCAAGGATCGTTACTCGTATTTTTCCTGATAAGAAATCAGAGGAATATGGATTGCCTGAAAGTTTTGTAAATATTGATTACAACCTTATTGAGACACCATCCATGGGTATTCTTGAGTCTGAAAAGGAACTTGTTGTCATGGCTGGACTTGTAAGAGAGAATCTGGAACTGCTCAGGGGAATGTCAATAAATAGTAAAGATGGTTCTAAAAAACAATGCGAATCAATTCTTAGGAATGAAGATAGAATTGATAAATATCAATATTTTATAACGAAGTTCCTTGTAACACTTTCTTCAAGAGCACTGGCAATTCAGGATGCATCAAAAGTTGGGAACTACATCACTTTGGCACATAATCTGGAAAAAATTGCAGACTATACCGAGCATATCGCATCAATAACTGAAAAGATAATTAGAAAGAAACTTATTTTGACTGATGTCGCCAGAGAGAGGATAAACACACTTCTTGATGAAAACATAGACTTTTTCTGCAAGTCAATAGAGATACTTAAACAGGGAGAGCTTGTTCCGGGACACTATGATGATGCTGTTTTAAGAAGTGTGAAAATTAAAAAGCTCATTAAAGATGCCAAACTGGAGCATTTTGAAAGACTGAGAGAACAGGTGTGCAAAGGCGATGCCGCTATTCATTTTATAGATATTCTTAATAACTTTGATGCAATGAGATCTGATAATTTTAACATAGCAGAAGTTGTTTCCGGTCATAAATAAAAACACGTAAAATCTGAAAATTAATCCAATCTTAACACTATATTAACATTATTATTTAATGTAATACTGTCGATGGTTTTGGCAATTGTTGTTATGGAGATAAATCATGGATTGGAAAGAAGTCTTTTTTCAAGTCTTCGGAGGTCTTGGACTTTTTCTCATGGGAATGAAGATCATGAGTGAAGGAATGCAGAAGGTTGCCGGAGATGGTTTGAAGCGGTTGCTTAATATTTTGACTGCCAATAGGTTTATTGCTGTTTTTGTGGGATTTCTGGTGACTGCGGTTATTCAGTCAAGTTCGGCAACAACAGTTATGACTGTAGGATTCGTTAATGCCGGCCTGATGAAGTTAACTCAGGCGATAGGTGTTGTTCTCGGTGCAAACATCGGTACAACAGTTACCGGCTGGATTGTTACACTCCCGGTTGTGAAATATGCTCTTCCTTTTATTGGATTCGGTGTAATGCTCAGGTTTTTCTCAAAAAATCAGAAATGGAGATACATTGGAGAGATCACATTTGGATTCGGTATACTGTTTCTTGGTATGACGACTATGAAAAATGGATTTAAACCGCTGCGATCCAGTCAGGAGTTTATTGATCTTTTCACGCTTGTTGACGGACATAGTTATATTTACATTATTCTCGGCGTTCTTGTTGGAACGATCACAACGGTTATTGTCCAGTCGAGTTCAGCAACGATCGGTATTACGATAGCACTTGCGTCTCAGGGACTTCTCAATTTTGAAGGTGCCGCATCTCTGGTTCTTGGAGATAACATTGGTACAACGATCACAGCAATACTTGCAAGTATTGGGGCAAATTATCATGCAAAAAGAGCGGCTCTTGCTCATACAATGTTCAATACTCTTGGTGTTGCCTTTATTCTCGTTATGTTCTATCCGTTTGCAATGTTCATTCAGTGGCTTGTGCCGGGGGATGCTAATTTGGTGATTCAGACTGCTGAACAGGCATCAAAACATGGAATGGAAATAGGATCAAAGCCGTATATAGGTCAGCATGTTGCAATGTTTCACACAGTTTTTAATATAGCCAATGTCATTTTTTTTATTCCTCTGGTTGGATTTCTTGCAAAAGTTGTATCAAAGATCATACCGGAGCCGAAGGTCAAACAGAAAAAAGGAGCTTTCCAGTTCTCACATATTCATTACGGACTCATTGATACCCCGGCTATCGGTTTAGCTGAATCTGAAAAGGAACTTGTTGCTATGGCTAACCGCGTGAAGAAAAATGATGCCAGAGTTATGGCGCTACTTAAGGAAGAACGTTCAATTACGGATGTTTTCAAAAAAGTTGAAGAGAATGAAGATCTTATTGATGAGTACAGAAAAATGATCACTGAATTTCTGCTCTCTCTTTCTCAGAGGTCTTTATCTGCAAGGGATTCAAATACAGTTGGAAACTACATTACAGCCGCAGCAAACCTTGAAAAGTATGCAGACTCCCTTTTCAATATTTCAGTGCAGTATAAGAAATTCAAAGATCTCGGGCTTTCTCTTTCAGAAGGCGGCAAGGAAAACCTGACGTCGATCGTTGGGCAGATATCAGATTATTTCAGAGATGTTACAACGTCTTTGGAAACTGATATAAGAGAGCCTGAACAGTTCCTTAAGAAAAATGAGGACAGAAAGATTGCGATAAAAAAACTTGTCAGGAAAGCCAAAGTTTCTCATTTTGAAAGATTAAAAGAAGGAAAGTGTCAGGGTGATGCGTCAATGGCCTATATCGAAATGCTTACCAATCTTGACGGAATGACCTCACAGGTTTTTAATATTGCTGAGATCGGAGCTGGAGTTAAATTCGGATTGTGATCTTAAAGTGAATCGTCGTCGCTAACTTCATCATCGCTAACTTCATTATCAGGAAGCTCAACGGGCTGATCTCTGTATTCACAAATATCCCAGCCTTCAGGAAGTCCGTCTTTGTATGGAGAAACGTTTGTGCCAAGAGGATGATCCTTAAAAAAAGTTACCATATCAGTTGAGCTAAGACCGGCAGTAGTATGTGAACCGCCATGGTTACAGAGAATTACATTGTGTCCCATTTCTGTAAGGTAGTTCGCATCAAAAGTAGCCATGTGCTCAAATTCAATAGTAAAAGCTGATGCAGACCAGATGTCTTTGCCCTCGGCACCAGAAACAATAACCTGAGGATACTTGTTATGTTCTTCTTCAAAATCAGGCCATGTGAAGAAATCTCCAACTGTCATTCCCATTATTTCACCGAGATCAGCTCTATCCAGCTCATTTGAAAAGTATGCTCCGGAGTAGGTGAAGATCGAGGCAACCTTGTCGCTTCTCAGGAGGCCTATGCTGTCAGAAGTGATAGCTCCTGCAGAAAATCCGGCTACGTGGACATGGTTCTCATCAGTTCCGTATTTTTCCTCAAGACAGGCAAGAACGCCGTCAAAAAGATCAGCTTCTGCACTGCCGTCAGAAAGAGCGATCATATCCCAGTCAAGACCTTTTGGAGGAATAGTATCAAAGGTGAAAATATCGCTTCTTGCCTCAGGAGTAACAAGAATAAAAGGCATATCAGAATTGTTGATTTGTCCTTTAAGAAGTTTTTCAAAATTCGGAGCAGAGTCTCCATATCCATGGAAAAGAAAAACAACAGGCCAGTCGTCTTTTGATTCAACACCTTCGGGAAGTCTCAGGTAGAAACTTCTTGCAAGTTCATCTGCACCTTCTCCCACGTAGAGTCCTTCATTAAGACCTTCTACAAGGTCTGCGCAAGTAATGGGTGTAATAGCATCATCAGTTGTTTCGTCATCAACTTCATTGTCAGCAACTTCGTCAGTTGTTTCATCAGTTGTCTCATCAGTTGTCTCATCTGTCATTTCATCGACATCAGCAGTCTCATTGTCGTTAACAGTTTCATCATCATTTTCTTTGTTGTCAGAATCACCACAAGAAATGATGAAAAGTGAAAAGAAAAGAATTAAAATAATTGAAATCTTTTTCATAATACCCTCGTAAAAATTAATCACACGCAGAATTTTAAGTTTTTGTATGTTTTTAGTCAAATTTAATAATTTAATTAAAAATATATTAAAAGGGACAGCCCAAGAGATGGTATGATAACTATCTCATCATTTAAAACTGTTGGTTTGTCCACAAACCTGAAGAAAAAGGCTCCACCAAATCCAATCTTCCCTTTTTTTATTGTTTCCAGACCAATTGAGAAAGAGATCCCTCCGGATAAATAGTATCTTTTGCCTGATTTAATATTTGTATTGCCGGAGTAATCAGATGGTGGAGAACTCTTGTAAAGATCAGCTGAATCGTAAAATCTCATTGATATCATTGGAGTAAGCATGAAATTAAAAGCTAACGCACTATTTTTGTAAAAATATGCACCAAATCCAAGACCAAATCTTCCATTTAAAGTGGCGTAGTTAACCCTATAGCTGAAAGGATCGTTTACATCGATTGGCATTCGGAAAAAATAACTGTAAAGTCCAATCTCAGGACGTATTGCGAAAGTGTCGTTGATGTCATACTGATAAAAAAATGTTCCTCCGAAGTTTCCTTTTAAATTTTCCGGATAGGGTTTCACTTTTGAAGTGTCATTTGAATCTTTAGTCGAATCAGAGTAACCGCCTTCGATAGATAATCCGAATCTGTGAGGTGATTGAGAGTTGTCAGCAAAACAGTTAAAAGAAATCAGCAAAATTATCACAACTGAAAACAACTTTTTCAAATAATCGGCTCCTTGACATTCAATTTAAACCAGATTCTTAAGATCGTTAACTCTGTTGATAGCTTCCCATGAAAAACCATCTCTGCCGAAATGTCCGTAAGAGGCTGTTTTTTTGTAGATAGGTCTAAGGAGGTCAAGCTCTTCTATTATAGCAGCAGGTCTCATGTCAAAGCACTTGTTAATGGCTCTTTCAATGTCAGCTTCCGGAACTTTTGAAGTCTGGAAAGTATTGACGTAGACAGAAACTGGTTCTGCGATACCGATAGCATAGGCAAGTTGAATTTCACATTTTTCTGCAAGACTGGCTGCAACGATGTTCTTAGCAATATATCTTGCCATGTAACTGGCTGATCTATCAACTTTTGATGGATCTTTTCCGGAAAATGCGCCACCACCGTGACGGCCCATTCCACCATAAGTGTCAACAATAATTTTTCTTCCTGTAAGACCAGCATCAGCAACTGGGCCACCAATGATGAAGGAACCCGTAGGATTTACAAGAAACTCTGTTTTATCATGAAGAAGTTCGGCAGGAATAACAGGTTTTATCACCTTTTCTATAATAGTGTTTTTAATAGTTTCATAATCAACATCAGCTCTGTGCTGAGTACTTATCAGAACTGTATCAACTGAAACAGGTTTATCATTTTCATATCTGACTGATACCTGAGACTTTCCATCTGGAAGAATGAATGGTATTTCACCGTTTTTTCTCTTTTGTGCGAGTGTGTATGTGAGTTGATGCGCAAGATTAATAGGAGTCGGCATATAATCTTTATTTTCATCGGTTGCATAACCGAACATGAGTCCCTGATCTCCGGCGCCTTGTTCTTTAAAAAGTCCTTCACCTGAATTAACGCCCTGAGCAATATCCGGAGATTGTTTATCAATAGTCGAAAGAACACCGCAGGTATGTCCATCAAATCCGCAGATCTTTGTGTCCTGATACCCTATGTCCATAATTGTCTGTCTGACGATTTCCTGAATATCAACATAAGTATTTGTGGTGATCTCTCCGCCTACGATAACTAAGCCGGTAGTAAGAAAAGTCTCACATGCAACTCTGGCATTTCTGTCTTTTTTGATAATTGCATCAAGAATGGCATCACTTACCTGATCTGCAACTTTATCCGGATGTCCTTCAGTAACTGATTCTGATGTGAAAAGATAGGGCCTGTTCATTTTGTCACCTCATAAAAAAAATCCCCCTCACGGATGAGGGGGAACAAAGTATAAACATCAAGAAAGGGAAATAATTTATCTCTTTGAGAACTGGAATCTCGCTCTTGCGCCCTTCTGACCGTATTTTTTTCTTTCTTTCATTCTTGCGTCTCTTCTTAACAATCCTTCTTTTTTAAGAACAGGTCTTACTTCAGGATTATAGTTAACTAGAGCTCTGGAAATTCCATGCCTGGCAGCTTCTGCCTGAGCACTTACTCCACCACCTTTTACAGTGATGAGAATGGAGAATTTGCCTTTAGTGTTTGTCAGCTCAAGGGGAGTATCCAGTTTCATTACATTGATATCGGTAAAGAAATGCTCTCTAGGAGTTTTACCGTTAACAACGATTTCGCCATTTCCAGGTCTTAAGAAGACTCTTGCAACGGCTGACTTTCTTTTGCCGGTAGCATACCACTGTTCCATCTACTTATCTCCGATTAATTATACTATAATTCAATCTTTTCAGGATTCTGTCCAGCATGTGGATGATCAGTTCCTGTATAAACTTTAAGTTTTTTTATGATCTGGTTAGCAAGCTTGTTCTTGGGAAGCATTCCTTTAACAGCATGCATGATGATGTATTCCGGATGTTTCACAATCATCTTCTCAGCAGTAAGGACTTTAAGACCACTCTGATAACCTGAGTAGCTGTAGTATTTCTTGTCAGTCCATTTTTTTCCTGTGAGCTTGATCTTGTCAGCATTTGTGATCACAACGTAATCACCACAGTCAACATGAGGTGAGAAGTGAGCCTTGTTTTTTCCGCGTAGCATATCGGCAATTCTTGTTGCAAGTCTTCCCAAAATCTGTCCTTCAGCATCAATTTCAAACCAATTCATCACAACGTCTTCTTTTCTTTTGTATTTTGTTATTTCCATAACGCTACCTTCCACAGTTGGTTAGCCAAAAAATCGAGCACAATGTTACATAGAGCGACGTTGTTGTCAAGGAATTTTTATAACAAAGCCTTTAGCATTAAAAATCTCAAAGATTTGTATTTGGGTTTGTTTTAGTATCTACAATGTTTATTGTTGACGTTACAGACATCTTTATTGTAGATTGCCTGTGGTTCAGTTCTTAAAAAATTAGATATTGATATTCAGGAAGGTCTAAAATGAAAAAGAAAGATTTTTTGTTCGTTGTAATTATCATTGTTGTTTTCTCACCGTTTTTTTTATCTGAAGAGGTTTTGAATTTTTACAAGTCGTTCGATGCTTCACATGGACTGATAATGAGTTTTATAAAATTCGCGCTTCTTGCAACATTGGGCGAAGTGATAGGACTTAGGATTAAAACGGGAAATTATTATGAAAAGGGTTTTGGAGTTATTCCCAGAGCTATCGTCTGGGGAGTTTTAGGTTTAGGAATTAAAGCTGCATTCATTATATTTGCCACTGGAACCCCGAATTTTCTTAAATATTTAGGTTTTAATCTTCCACCTTCAATTTTAGGACAGGAAGGATTTTCTTTTTTAAAGCTTTTAACTGCTTTTTCTGTGAGTCTTTTTCTTAATACCATTTTTGCTCCTATTTTCATGACTTTTCATAGAATTACCGATACACACATTTTAGAAACCGGTGGCACAATAAAAGGGTTTTTTTCTCCTATTAAATTTGAGAAACACTTTGTTAATCTTAATTGGAAGGTACAGTGGAACTTTGTGTTTTTAAAGACGATTCCTTTTTTCTGGATACCTGCTCATACAATTACTTTTATGCTGCCTGCGCAGCATAGAGTTCTTTTCGCAGCTATTCTTGGAGTTTTCCTGGGAGTGTTTCTGGCGATAGCTAGTATTAAAAGCAAGAAATAAGTTGAAGTGTTTGAAGTCTAAAGTCTAGAGTTTATTGATCTCGATTTCAGAAACAGGAATTCCTGAACCGTCAAGCTTATTAATTCCACCAGTGATAAAAAGCATATCATCTCCGGCAATTGTTGCTTTAGGAAGTACTCTGCCAAAATTAAGATTGAATGTTGCAGGTTTGCCAATTACTTTAAAAGTTTCCTTATCAATTACTTGATAAACTACACTTCCTAAGTTGATATCATTGTCATTTTTGCTGTAGCCTCCAGCTCCGCCAATAACTATAAAATAGCCACCTTTTTCATAGTAGACAGCTTCTGAAAAAAAGGAAGCTTCACTCCATGAGAGGAGGTCACCGTCAGAGCTTGTCACATCATTCTGGCCGATATTCCATTTGTAGGCGGTTTTGTTTTCTTTAAGGCCATCTTCGTCACTTTTAAAACCACCGAAAGTGTAGAGATTGTTATCTACAAAAAGGTTTGTAGAATAGAAGAGGTTAGGTCCAGTTCCTTCCCACGGAGTTGAAGATGAAGCAGCGTGAGTGTCTGCAACGGCAGTGGCGTTATCATCTTTTCCTCCCGCAGCAAAAACAGAGCCTGAATAAATTCCGGCTGCAGGCATTATCATTCCGTCTTTTTCTCCTGCTGCTACCTCTCTGACAGGAGAGAGTGTAACGGTTTCAGCATTTTCTGTGATATCGAAAGCAAATATTTTACTTGAAGCGGTATAGGTTTCACCGTCTTTTGAAATACCACCAATCAGATAAACGGTTTTAAGGGCCGGGTTTGAAACTGTATCTACAATAATCTTCTGAAAAGGAAGAAAGGGCACTTCGCTATAGCTGAGAGTAAGGATCTCTGTAGCAGATGGTATATTTGTTCCAAGCTGGTTGTTTCTCATATTAAGTTTCGGATACTGAGGCATATATCTTTCGACTAAAACTGCCTGTGCAGAAAAAGAGTAGGGAAGAGTGGGATAGTCAGTAGGCGAAATTCCAACTGTGTCAAGGAGTCTTACTCCTCCTACAATTATAACAGAACCGTCATCAAGGGGAATCGCAGTATGAAGAGCTCTCGGTTCCTGAAGGTCGGCAAGTGTTTCGATCGTTCCTGATTCAACGTCTATTATCTCAACTGATTTTCCCGCCTGACAGTTCGTTCCCGTGCAGGATGTGAAGCCGCCGGTAAGAAGGATCCTGCCATCACCAAGGAGTGTCGAAGTGTGTCCAAATCTAGGTATTGTAAGGGGATCCGGAAGACAGGCTGTTCCTGAAACAGGATAGAGGATAATATCAAGAAGAGTAGTCTTGTCCTTTTTAAAATTAAGTCCGGTTGACTTGCCGATCCAGAGGATCTTATTTGCATCGGAACCGAAGCCGGAAATTGTAATAGTTGCAGCACTGCAGTCCTTTATTCCGGAGATCTTCATAGATTCTGCGATATCATTTTGGCTGAAGGAATCCTGAAAACAGAGGCTTCCATTAGCATCTTTAATGTTGACTGTTATAGATCCAAGGTTCGTGAGGCTGTGGTCCCCTACTGTTCCAGCTGCGCATCCGTTACTTATAACTCTGATGCGTATATCTTTTTCAGCATCAGGATCATCACTGTTGTCATTAACAGCAGTTTCGCCGCCGCATGAAGAAATTGTCAAAACCAGCAAAAAAGCTGAGACGTAAAAAAGAATGTTTTTAATCAACGTTTTCTCCCAATGTTATTTCAGTTTTAATTTTCATATGTTTTTATTACTGACTGGTTTTTGACATCTATTATCTCGATCTTTTTGATGTCTGAGCCGTCAATTTCAACAATTGCATAAGATCTGTATCCGGTAAGCCCCTTTTTTCCAAGAGATCCCGGGTTTAAAAATATTGTATTCTCTCTTTTTTCGATAAGCGGTGTGTGTGTATGACCAAAAACGACAAGGTTTGGTGTACATTCCCGTATCTTAGAGTAATTCGAAGAAATTATCCTGTGGGGAGCGCTTAAGTTATGTACAAGATAAAACTTTATTCCTTCAATTTCGCTGCACAGTTTTTCCGGAAGGTCTAGAGAGTAGTCAGTGTTACCTGCGACGGCGTAAAATTTATCAAACATGTAGAATTCAGACAAAAAGCGGTTGTCTCCGACATCACCAGCATGCATAACCGCATCAACATCAAAGCTGCTTAGGTCTATTGGAAGTGTTCCGTGTGTGTCCGAGACTACGAGAACCCTCATTTCAACTCCTCACAAAAAATTATGATATATATAACACGCACCTTATTAGATGTCAAAATATCGTGCTTTGAATTTGTAAATGGATTGACTTTCAAGTAGTTATCTGTCGATAATAGAACCGTTTTCCGACATTTCTATAAAGGCTTTGCCACATGTTGGACAAAATTGAGATCCGATGTTTTCTTTAATAATCTTAAGAGCTTTCTCCTCGGAGAGAGCTTTTCTATATGGTCTGTCTGATGTTATTGCATCAAAGGTATCCGCAACGGCAATTATTCTGGCTCCGAGCGGTATCTTTTTGCCTTTAATCATTGAGGGGTAACCCTTTCCGTCCCATCTTTCGTGGTGAAACAGTATGAGAGGAACAACATCCTGAAGTGAATTAAGAGGCCTTAGGATCTCTGCTCCGATAACGGCGTGCTCCTGAATTTTAGCATACTCTTCATCGCTAAGTTGCCCTGGTTTTAAAAGAATATCATCCTTTACTCCGATCTTTCCTATATCGTGAAGGTTTGCAGCGATCTCAAGTTTATCAAGCTCATAAGTTGTAAGCCCCATATATTTTCCAAGCATAAGGGCATATTTAGAAACACGGTGAGTATGACCTTTTGTATATTCATCTCTGGCCTCAAGAGCAGTAACTAGCGCCTTAATGGTGGAAAGCATGTACTCATACTCTTTTTTGTAGATGTTGTACTTTTCAAGGAGAAGCTGTTCAACGACAATAACCAGTTTTTCTATGTCAAAAGGTTTTATAAAGTATCTGGATACGCCCAGTTTTTCACTTTTTTTGATGTCGCTCTTTCTGTCACGACTGCTCATCATGATAAATGACGCATTTTTTGTTTCCGGATTTCCACGGATCATTTTCACCAGATCGTATCCGTTCATTCCCGGCATTTCAACATCGGTAATAACGATCTCAGGATGCTGTTCAAGCGCCATTTCATAAGCATCTTCGCCGTTTGATGCCATGATGACATTGTGGGAGTTTTTCAAAAGTGCGTGGGTTATCATTTCAGCGGAGACTTTGCTGTCGTCTACAACGAGTATTTTGTTTCTTTTTTTTCTGTCGAGAACTCCAAAGTAATCTTTTATTTTTTCAAGCAGATTCTCAGGAGAAACCGGTTTAACAAGATAGTCATCAGCCCCGAAATTAAAAGCCGTATCAATATCAATCGGTTGGCTTTTGCTCGAAAGGATAACGACAGGAATAAAGCGACCTTCGTTATTTTCTTTGATTTTTTTGCAGAGTTCCAGACCGTTCATATTCGGCATTTCGATGTCTGTAACAATGATATTCGGAAGGTGTTTGCAGTATTGTTCATATCCTTCCACACCGTCGTTGGCCTCAATAAGATTGTATCCGCTGTCCTTTAAGGCTGTTTTTACAAAATGATGCATGACCAGACTGTCGTCAACATAGAGAACTGATCGCTTTTCTGCAACATTTTCGGCAGGTTTCTGATTTTCAGGGCTGTCTGAATAGCTATCTGAAGAGTTGTCTGGAAGCAGTCTGTTAAATACGGCAATGAAATCCTCTTTTAACGCAAAATTACAACTTTTATACTTAGCCAGAGAATTCCGGAGTTCGTCAGCAAGAGTATCATCGTCCCTGATCATGAAAACGATAATGTCTGCTTCGATCTTCATGTTAAGAAGATTAAGGAATCCTGCAACATCAGTGTACATTAGACTACTCTGAATAACTATCACATCAGGCTTAAAATCTTTTATCTTTTTTCTTACATGTTCGATCTCAGGATAGCAGAACTCATACTCAAGATTCTTTGTGATATAGTATTTTGTTAGAACAATCCTTACGATATTAACATCAACAATGTTAAGAATTTTCATGCCTGCGTAAACCCAAACAAATAATATCGAAGGATTATACCTTTTTCTGTTAGCTCTTGCAAGCTTATATTCTGTGCTAAATTGAGGATGTTTTACTTTTTCAAACACTTTTTATACGGTTTGTTTTCAAGTTGGAATTGTCTGAAAAAATTGACTGTGATTTTGAAATATCTAATATATTTCCAGTTTGTGATCAACTTTTAGAAAGATTTTAGAAAATGGCAAAGTTATACTTCAGATACGGGGCCATGGGAGCAAGCAAGACTGCTAATGCACTTATGGTCGAATACAACTATCACGAAAGAGAGCAGCGGGCAGTTCTTATGAAGCCGTCGATCGACGACAGAGATGGAGCAAAGACAATAAAGAGTAGGGTCGGTATGTCAAAAAATGCTGAGCTCATTTTTTCTGATTCAGATGTTTTTAAAATAATAGACAAAATGAACTCTGAAAAAATTATTGACTGTGTGATAATTGATGAAGCTCAGTTTTTAAATAGGGATCATGTTGATCAGCTTTGCAAAATAGCAGATGAGCTTAAAATACCCGTTATCACCTATGGACTTAGAACCGATTTTCGGGGAGAACTTTTTCCGGGGAGTGAAAGACTTATGGCAATGGCGGATTCTATTGAAGAAATAAAAACAGTCTGCTGGTGTTCAAAAAAAGCGATCATGAATGCCAGAGTTGTTGACGGCAAAGTTGTTAAAGAAGGTGAGAAAATACTGCTGGGTGGAAACGAAAGTTATGTCGCTTTATGTAGAAAACACTGGGCAGAGGGAGCTTTAAAACAGGAGGCAAAATGAAAAAGTTGCAGTGGGTTGTGCCGAAACAGTATAGATCTGGCGAATCTTTGAAATCATTTCTGGTTGCCAATCCGGAAATACGTTTTGTCAGTCTTGCGGGCGTTGATTTTCTTGGTAACGACACTGATGAAAGAATTCCTGTCAGACATTTCATTGAAAATATGGAAAATATATTCTCAGGTGGGATTCAGACTGACGGGTCTTCTGTTAATCTGCCGGGAATTGCGACTTTAAGTGATGCGAAGATCGACTTTATTATTGACACCTCCGCCCGATGGTTTGTGGATCATAACTATGACAGTTTGATGGATGATGGAAAGCCTGTTGGAACTTTAAGGATTCCGATCTTTTTCAAGCATCATGAAAAAATGTGTTGTAGTAGGTCAGTGCTCAAAAAAAGTTGTGAATATGTTGAAAGAGAGTTTCTTAAATTGTTTGAAGATCATCCGACTCTTCTCCCTGAAAATATAAAAGTAGAGGATATAAAAAAGATACAATACACACTTGGAACTGAACTTGAATTCTGGGTGAGAACGACTCTGGACGATGTTCCAGCAAGAGAACTTGAAGTCAGTCAGATGCTCAAGGAATCATACTGGAAAAGGACAAAGGGTCAGGTTAGAACCTGTCTTGAAAAGGCGCTTGAAATGCTTGAAAATTACGGTTTTGAGCCTGAGATGGGGCATAAGGAGGTTGGTGGAATAAAAGGAACCATCAGTCCGACAGGGAAACTTTCAAATGTTATGGAACAGATGGAGATAAACTGGCGTTTCAGTGATCCGATTACAGCTTGTGACAACGAACTTTTTGCCCGTATAATTATTAAGGAAGTTTTTAGACGTCACGGTCTTGAAGTCACTGTCATGGCTAAACCTGTTGATGGTGTTGCCGGAAACGGTGAGCATATGCATGTGGGAATAATAGCAGAGTTGAAAAATGGTGGGAAGATAAATCTTTTTGCTCCGGAAAAACAAGAACTTTTTCTGTCAAGATTCGGTTATGGATCATTGATGGGCGTTTTAAAGAATTGGGGCGTTATAAATCCATTTGTAAGTCATTCAAATTCGGCTCTCAAAAGGCTGAAGCCAGGGTTTGAAGCTCCTGTTTCAGTTGCAGCTTCTCTTGGGGCGTCACCTGAAAATCCATCAAGAAACCGTTCAGTTCTTGTTGGACTTGTCAGAGGTGATAATCCGCTTTCTGTGCGTTTTGAAGTCCGTGCTCCAAATCCGCATACAAATTCATATCTTGCTATGAGTTCTTTTCTTATTGCTATGCTTGACGGCGTGAAATATTCGGCTTCAAAAAGTGGTGAAGAACTTGATAGAGAGATTCACAAAAATCAGGGAGATGATGCAGATTATCTAGAAAATAACAGAATATATATTTGTGAAAAGGATCTTTTTGAAGAATTTTCGGCTTATGAAAGAGAGTTGCTTTTTGGAAAATCGCCTTCGACAGTTTACGAAGTTATCAGTGAAATAGAAACGATGCCGGAACTTTACAAAGGTTCTCCACTTTCTTCAGCTGTTGTGAGATCTTTTTATCTCAGTGCTCTGAGAAAATGGGAGATTGAACTTATGGAAAAAGAGATCCCTGAGATCAGAAATGATATCAGATCAATAAAGAGAATGATCGTCGGTGAAAATGAATTTGACGTGAGGAACTGGGAAAGCGTTGAGAGCATAAAAAATCTCATTGCCAAGGATGGACTTGCACAGAAAAGTCTTATCACCAGACTTAAAGAAGCGCTTAACAAAGAAGATTATGCAAAAGCAAGCTCACTTTTTCTTGAACTTCAGAGAGTTTTCTGTGAACTTAAGGAAGCTTGGGGTATTTATCGGTCGAATATTATCTGAGTGAGTTTTGGAAATTAATTGTTTTTATTTCTTTTCAGGTGAAGCAGGAACTTCCTTCTTTGTTTCAGGCTTTTTGGCTTCTTCTTTTGGTTCAGCTTTAGCTTCTTTCTTAGCTTCTATCTTAGCTTCTACCTTAGTTTCTACCTTTACTTCTTTCTTTACTTCCTCTTTGATTTCCTTTTTAACTTCTTCTTTTGCAGCTTTTTCAGCAGCAGCTTCTTCAACAGCATTTTTTTCAACAGGGTTTTTTTCGTCTATCGCAGCTTCCTCTTTAACTTTTACAGCTTCTTCCTTAACCTCTACAGGAATGCCAACGCCTTTTTCAAGAAGGTCGATTGTCTTTTTGAGACGTACAGAGAATTCAGGATAAACTTTGAAGTTGTGTTTAGCGAGGTCAAGTGCAGTGTGTCCTTCGTTGTTCTTGAGATTTTTGTCAGCACCTTTTGCAAGGAGAAGTGCAACTACATTATGCCAGCCTTTCATTGAGGCAGCCATAAGCGGGGTCCAGTCTTTATCTGTCTTGTCATTGACGTTTGTGCATTTCTCGATGAGAAGTGTTCCAATTTTGTCCATGCCAGCCCAGCTTGCCCAGAAAAGTGGTGTCCATCCGTTTTTATCCTTGATGTTGCAGTCAGCGCCTTTTTCAAGGAGATATTTAACGATCTCAAGACGGGTCTTTTCATTTTCTTTAGTTCTTTTAAGTGTAGACATGTTCATCATTGAAGCCCAGACAAGAGGAGTTCTTCCGAGTTTGTCCATGTTGTTGTTCAGTCTTTCTTCAACAAATGCTTCGTAGCTTGCGTATTTCCCCGAACTTTTTTTGAAAGTTTCCTCTGAAAGCTCAATCTTAACGTCTTCAATCTTTTCTGCATTTATTGCGCCAACAAGTTTGTCTTCCAGTCCAACCTTCTTGTCATCGCAGGAAGCGGTAAAAAGAAGAGCAAGAGCCAAAACTGCAAATATTATATTTCTCATTTTATTCCTCCCTTAGTTTTGTTCCTGAAGTTTTTCATCACCCGCATCTTCCGAAGGAGTTTCTTCGGGAGTATCATCATCTTTTTTCAGATTGCTGGACGTTAGGAACCTTTTAAGCATTAAAACAGCAATCGGACTTGTGGCGGCGATAAGAAAGTAGATAAGCCACATGTACGAAGGTGAATCAAAGAATTTAACATCGCCTGTTTCTATTTTTGCTCTGATTCCCGGGTAACAGAATTTTGCGATAAGTATTCCGCTAATAAATCCGTTTATAGGTTTTGCAATGAACATTGGAAGAGCGGAAAGCCCCATGTAGGAACCGACTTTATCTTTCGGTGCCACAGATGCGATGTATTCCATAAATCTTGGTGAGAAAATAAGTTCTCCGATCGCAAAAACAACGATCTGAAGAATTATGATAAACCATAGAGCCTGATTGTAATTTTCTATCATCGGAAGATTGAGCATCCAGTCAAGAGGCATTGCCATCGGCAGAAGTGAAATTGCCGAAATGAACATTCCTACAATAACCAGGCGGAGAGTGTCAAACTTATTTATAATTGGTATGACGAGGATAAGTCCGACAACAATTATTAGGGGATTGAGCATATTGACGTACCCGATGGAGAAATCATTGTATACGATTCTAGTGTAGTATTTCGGCATAACGAGAAACTGATGTGTGAAAACAAGTCTTACCCCAAGAGTCAAGCCGAGGAAAAGCATAAGTTTCTGGAAAGGTTTTTCCTGCCAGACTTCAAGAAAGATCTTTATAGGACTTTTCTTTTCTGTTGTTTTTTCAATGCGTTCTGATTCTTCAGCATAATTGTCTTCATTAATAAGCATACTAATTATAAAAGTGACTATAGCTGCACCGAACCCGAAATCAAGAATTGCAGTATTACTTGCAACTTCACCCAAAGTTTCGCGGAAATATTGAACCGCAAGTGCGGCAAGTACGGCACCTACATTCATTATTAGGTAGTACATATTAAATCCAGTCGCACGAGATTCCTTTGTAGTGAAACGTCTGATACCTGTTGTCGTAACCGGAAGGATCATTGACGTTCCAAATGCCATTAAAACGAGCGTTCCCATAATAGAATATTGAAGCGTATCTCCATGAAGAAAAGATGGCAGAACTCCGAGGCCAAGTCGAGACACAAGCAGCATAGCAAACCCAATAAAATATGATTTTTTTATTCCTATTGAGTCACAGATAGAACCGACTCCCATAATAAAAATCGAAATGAGCAGAGTGAAAATACCGACCCATGTTCCGGCACCGACATCATCAAAACCGCCGTTTGCGGTGAGATAAAGAGTGATGATCATGATCATTGAAAAGTAAGCAAGTCCATCAAAGAACTGGATCGCATTGATAAGCCAGAAATCTTTTTTGGCTGTCTTTAACACCTTAAATTCAGAAAAGTAATTCTTTAACATTGAACCCATAACAGAAACCTCCATCTAAAATAGTCGCTATAGTTTCCTTAAAATATGGTTCAAGTCAAAGAAAAGTGAGCATGAAATTAAAATTTTGATTAATTTGGCTGTATCTGGTATGTTTCAGGGATTTTTTGTAACCTTAATTGGAGAAAACGATGAAAAAGTTAATTTCGCTCATGATTTTTGTAGCAATAGCTGCAATGGTATCGTGTCAGATGCCCAAGGCAAAAACACAGGAAGTTCCTGTAACGAAGAAAGATCTTGAAACGGATCAGGCTAAGTACAGCTATGCTCTTGGACTGGATGTTTCAATGAATTTTAAGAAAAGAGAGATGGATGTTGACCAGAAGTTCTTTATGGAAGGATTCAAAGCAGGAATGGCAGGAAAAACTGATCTTATGAATGATGAGGAAAAAGCTGCTGCACTTCAGGAATTTCAGACAAAGATGGTCAAAAAGATGCAGGAAGACATGACTAAGAAGTCTGCCGTAAACAAAGAAAAAGGCAAGAAGTTTCTTGAAGATAATAAGAAGAAAGAAGGTGTCAAAGTTACAGCTTCAGGTCTTCAGTACTTAGTCCTTAAAGAAGGAAAAGGTCCGAAGCCTGCCGCTGAAAATATGGTGGAAGTTAATTACAAGGGGACTCTCCTTGATGGAACAGAGTTTGATAGCTCATACAAGAGAAAACAGACTGCAAAGTTTCCTCTCAATAGAGTTATAAAAGGCTGGACTGAAGGTCTTCAGCTTATGAACAAGGGTGCAAAGTTTAAGTTTTTTATTCCTGCTGACATTGCCTACGGGGATCGTGGTAACAGCAAGATAGGCCCTGGCGAAACTCTTATTTTCGAAGTTGAGCTTATCAATTTTGAAAAAGCTCCTGCAATTCCTGGTGGAAAGCCTCAAATAAAGCCTGTAAAAGCTCCGGCTAAGAAGTAAAATTAACAGCCTCTGAAAATCTGTATTCAACGTAACATCCTGAAATAATAGAATTAAAAGTATTAGCAATAAAAGTTAATAATATTCTCAAAATAATGCGTTTAACATCTTGATTTTTTTTGACCTTGGTGATACATTCATCTGCGTTATGTTGATTTCACATTCTTAACATTTGGAGGTTAGAAATGGCAGCAAAAGGATTTGTCGAGATTTCAGTGGAAGGATGTAAAGGCTGCGGTCTTTGTGTTCATCATTGTCCAGTGAAATGTCTTGCAATTAAAATGGATGACACTAATTCTTTCGGGTTACACTTTGCTTATCTGAAGGACGAAGAAAAATGTATTGGTTGTGGCAACTGTGCTGTAATGTGTCCGGATGCTGCTATTACTGTTTACAGAGCGAAAAAGTAGTTTTTAAAATAATTATTATTGATTGGAGGCTAAAGTGTCTAAAAAAGAGATAGCATTCATGAAGGGAAATGAAGCTCTGGCAGAAGCTGCTTTTAGAGCTGGAATGACAGGGTATTTCGGATATCCGATTACTCCTCAGTCAGAGGTCATAGAGTATCTTTCAAGAGAAATTCCTAAACATCCCGGAGTAGTTGTACTTCAGGCGGAAAGTGAAGTTGCATCTGTAAATATGCTTTATGGTGCAGGTGGTGCAGGCGGAAGAGTAATGACAACTACTTCTTCACCAGGATACTCACTTATGCAGGAAGGCGTTAGCTACATAGCCTGCGCTGAAATCCCAACAGTTTTTGTAAATGTTCAGCGTGGTGGACCCGGTCTTGGAACAATTCAGCCAGGTCAGGGTGATTATTTTCAGGCTGTAAAAGGTGGTGGCCATGGCGACTACAGACTTATTGTTCTTGCACCTAATTCAGTTCAGGAAATGGTTGACCATACAATTCTTGCTTTTGATCTTGCTGATAAATGGCGTAACCCGGTTCTTATTCTCACTGATGGTGCAATTGGACAGATGATGGAAAAAGTTGAGCTTCCTGAACCTTACGTGTTGAAGTCAGCTGAAGAAATGAGAGCTGAAAAGCCGTGGGCAACAAATGGAAAGAAGGGAAGGGCAAAGAATATAATGACCTCTCTTCATATTAAATCGGAAAATATGGAAAAACAGAACGAAAAGCTTCAGGCAAAGTATCGGAAAATAACTGATGAGGAAGTAAGATATGAGACTTACAACCTTGATGATGCTGATGTAGTTGTCAGTGCCTATGGACTTTCCAGCCGTCTGTGCAAGAAAGTTGTTGATCTTGGAAGAGAAAAAGGAATGAAGATCGGTCTTTTAAGGCCCATCACACTCTGGCCTTTCCCCACAGCTAAGTTCGATGAGCTTGCAAAAAAAGACAATGTTAAACATTTTTTCTCAATCGAAATGAGTACCGGTCAGATGGTTGAGGATATTAAACTGGCTGTTAATGGACGTAAGCCTGTCAGTTTTTATGGCAGAACAGGTGGAATGCTTCCATCCGCAGAAGAGATCCTTGATGTAATTAACGAAAAACTTTAAGGGGGATAAAATGAAAGACGGATACGATGTAGTATATAAAAGGCCCAAGACTCTCATTGAAGACGTGAGAATGCATTACTGTCCCGGATGTTTTCACTCAATTCTGCATAAAATTATTATGGAAGTTGTCGAAGAAATGGAAATAGAAGAGAACATCGTCGGTGTAAGTCCTGTCGGTTGTTCTGTTTTCGCGTATGACTATATGGACATTGATTTTCAGGAAGCTGCTCACGGAAGAGCTTGTGCACTTGCCACAGGAATCAAAAGAACCCTTCCTGATAAATATGTATTTACCTATCAGGGAGATGGTGATCTTGCTGCTATAGGTCTTGCTGAAACAATTCATGCTTGTAACCGTGGTGAGAAATTTTCTATATTTTTTGTAAATAACGCAATTTATGGAATGACAGGCGGACAGATGGCGCCGACAACACTTGTAGGTCAGAAGACAACTACCAGCCCATACGGCAGAGATCCTAAACATGTCGGCTATCCTTTGAAAATGGCTGAGATGGTAAGTCAGCTTCCTAGTGTTGCCTATGCTGAAAGAGTTGTTCTTAATACTCCTGCTAATGTCAGAAAGGCGAAAAAATCAGTTAGAAAATGTTTTGAGATTCAGAAACAGGGTCTTGGAACCACTTTTCTTGAAGTTGTTTCAAACTGTCCATCAGGATGGAAATGCACTCCAGTACAGTCACTTGATTTTGTGAAAGATCATATGCTTGAGTACTATCCACTTGGTGTAAAGAAAGATGTAACAGCTGAATAAGCTTAATTAATTAACTTGCTTTTTAGGAGGATAATATGCTTCAGGAAATGATATTTGCAGGATTTGGAGGACAGGGTGTTCTCTCAATGGGAAAACTTGTTGCCTATGCTGCAATGAAAGAAGGAAAAGAAGTGAGCTGGATGCCGTCATACGGTCCGGAAATGAGAGGTGGAACTGCAAACTGTATGGTTAATATAAGTGATGAGCCGATATCAAGTCCGATCGTTCAGGCTTATGATGTTGTTGTTGTTTTCAACCTTCCTTCACTTAAGAAATATGAGCCGATGGTAAAACCCGGCGGAATTCTTATATGGGAAAGTTCCACAATTAAAGAAGCTCCCACCCGTACTGATATAACCGTTCTTGCTGTTCCTGCCATTGAAAAAGCTACCAATGAGTTGAAGAATACTCAGGTAATGAACATGATCGCACTTGGAAGTCTTCTTGAGAAGAATCCTGTTGTAAAGAAAGAGACTTTGATAATGGCTCTTAAGGATACACTTCCGGAACGTCATCATAAACTTATTCCACTTAACGAGCAGGCCATTGAACTTGGTATGAACCTTGTAAAATAGTTTCCCAAACACTTCTCCATATACAAAAAATTGAATGTATCGGCTTTTTATGTAATATATTAGGTTATAGTTTATTATTAGGAGTCTGTCATGAACATTAGAATGTTTTTTGTGTTTATAATTTTAGTTTTCACCAGTCTTTCCTGTATTCAGGAAGCTGCTGATAAGTACAGTAATCCCAGCTACCTTACAGATACAGAATCATACTACAAGGAATATCCTGATGTTGATGAGACCGTTGATGAAGATGTCGTGGGAAAAACATGGGATGTGATATTTTCATTTTATGGGATAATAAATGATGGAAATGCCGCACTGGAAGATATGGAACTTGGTTCAGGTTATCTCAACTATCTTAATCTTGAAGGTAAAACGATTACGGTAAACAATTCTGTCTGGGCAATAAAAAAAGACATAACGATCATTTCAGGGCATGCTGTTCCAATGATCCAGGTTTTCTTTGCGGATAGTCCGGATAGTGTTTCTGAGGATGGCAAGGTGATTTACTATGTGTTGCAGCTTGAAGGAGCTTCTCTTGCTAAATCTGAGACATTTTACCTTAATAACGACAAGCTTTTTAAAGCTGATGTTACGCTTGAGGCAGGTGCTATAAAGGAGATATGTTACATTCAGGAGCCTTATTCAAGCAGAGGCGGAGTGACTATCTTTACAAACAACATACGTGTTGGCGAAGAACTTCGGATCGAAGGTGAGGCTGACATGTACGATATGGAAGTTATAGAGTGTAAAACTCTCAACTGATGGAGCTTTCCAATGACAGGTAAAAAGAATAGAAAATTTGACAGAGACTTTTTTTATAAACTTCCGAAAACAGATCTTCATGTGCATCTTGATGGGTCGTTAAGACTTGAAACCATTATGGATCTTGCCAAAAAGGGAGGAATTGATCTCGGAGTTGAAAATATTGATGAGCTGAAAAAGCTGATCGGTCCGGGGAAAGTTCATCAATCTCTAGTTGACTATCTCAAAGGTTTTGAGATAACACTCAAAGTCCTTCAGACTTCCGAGGGACTTTATAGAGCCGCCTATGAGCTTGCGGAAGATTGTGCAAAAGAAAATGTTGAATATATGGAAGTGAGATATTCGCCTGTTCTTCATACTGACAAAGGTCTTGCTTTGACTACTATTGTTGAATCTGTTGTTGAAGGACTTCGGGCTGCAGAAAAAGATTTCGGGATCAAAAGTGAGGTTATAGTCTGCGGAATCAGAAACATTTCTCCCACTGTAAGTCTTAGAATGGCAGAACTTGTAGTTGCATTTAAAAACAGAGGTGTTATCGGTTTTGATCTTGCGGGAGCTGAATATAACTATCCGGCAAAAGATCACCTTGAGGCCTTTTCACTGATCCTTTCAAACAATGTAAATGTGACTATTCATGCCGGTGAAGCTTACGGTCCGGACAGCATACATCAGGCGCTTCACTACTGCGGAGCCCACAGAATCGGTCACGGAGTAAGACTGAGAGAGGACGGAGACCTTCTTAATTATGTTAATGATCACAGAATTCCACTTGAAATTTGTCCTTCAAGTAACATTCAGACAGGAGCGGTAAATACGTTAGAAGATCATCCCTTTAAATTTTATCTGGATCTCGGGATACGGGTTACGCTGAATACTGATAATAGATTGATAACGGATACTACGATGACTGATGAATATTTCAAAGCCTACGAGGCCTATAATCTTTCAGCTCAGAATATTCTTGATCTGGTTATAAACGGGGTTAAAAGTTCTTTTATGCCGTTTGAACATAAAAAGTGGTATCTGAGAGATACTAAGAAAAAAGTTACGGAACTTATTAAAGAATACACAGGAAAAGATCTAGGTTCCAGATAATCTATGAAAAAAGATCCACAGACAATTTTAGCTAAAAAAGCTGTCAAAGGCGATGTAAAAGCCTTTGAGGAATTGATAAAGCTTGAAGAGAATAAGATCTTTTCTTTTGCTCTTTCAATAGCGGGTGGAAATAGGTCAATCGCAGAGGATATTTATCAGGAAGCGTTGATAAAAGCTTTTCGTAGTATTCACGGCTTCTCGTTTAAAAGTAGTTTTTCGACATGGCTATGGAAGATAATTAGAAACGCCTACTACGACTATCTTAAAGCAGAAAGGAAAAGTTCAGGAATAAATATTGATCATGCAGGGTTTGAGCCTTCTTTAGATGATAAGAAGGAAATGGATCTGATAAAAGATGACCGGGCCAGGTTGCTGAGAAAGCTGATATCCTGTCTGCCTGTTTCTTACTGCGAAGTGATAACACTTATTGAAATTCAGGAACTTCAGCATGATGAAGTTGCAGCTATGCTTGAAATTGATAAGAATCTGCTGAAAGTGAGATTGCACAGGGCGCGAAATAAACTGAAAGAGCTGATAGAAGAGAATGTGGAGTTTTTTTAATGAATGTAACCATTCGGGATTTATCAGGGTCTTATGTAATGGTTTGTTTGGGGAATGGAAATGAATAGTAAGAACTCTGAAAATATTTTAAACGATCTTCTAACTGAAGTAAAAAATCAGAAAACTACTGTTTCTGATGATGTGAAGGCATCGCTTTCAAAAAAACTTGCTAAGGTAGCTGTTGAAAAAGAAAAAAGTTCATTTTTTAAATTCAGACTCAGGGCTGTAATGGCAACGGCTGCTTCACTTCTCATTCTTCTTTCAGTTTTCATGATCTACGAAAGGTCTACAGGAAAGGACACGATAAAGCTTTATCATGAGTCAACGGTTGCCCAGGGTAGACCGGTAACGATAAAGCTTGTGTACAACGCTGTAAAGGACCTTGAGGATGTGAAATTTCACATTGAGCTTACAGATGGTTTGACCTTTCATTCTAATAACTCTCAAATAGAAAAGATCAGATCTCACAACTGGAGCGGAAAGCTCACAAAGGGTGAGAATACTATTCCATTTGTAGTTAGAACATCAAGAAAAGGAAAGTTCAAGATCAAAGCTCACGCTGAATACGAGAAGTTCAGACATAGTCAGGAAATAGTTTTAGAATCAGGAGATGCTCAAATCAAGGTCTCAATGTTCCGGCTTTCATCGGTTGCATTGTAATGAGACGTTCGATCCTGCCCTTATTGTTTTCTATCTTCTTTGTTTTTACTCTTCACAGTAGCACAGAATCAGCAACACCTTTTTCAGTAAACGTTCTTGTTGAAGAAGGAGAAAATGTAACCGGATGGGAAGAGGGCATTTTCGGTAAAACTTCAAAAAAGAAAGAAAATGAGCACAAAAAGAAAGAACAAGAAAAATCTGAGAATAAAGAAGATGTAAAGAAATCGCAGGGAAAAGAAAGTAGCTCCAAAGAGCCTGAAAAAGAAATTGAAAATGAACAAAAAATGATTGAAGAGGAATCTGATCCGGATGTAGATGAAAAAGAGACAGAGTATGGCAAAAATGATCCGAAGTGGGGAAGATACTACGGTGATTCTAAGCAGATAGAAAAAACACACAAACCAGTTGATGTTGAAGATAAAAAAGAAGAGCAGGAGCCTGAAAAAAGTGTTGTGGACAGTAACAAAGACGAAGAGTTTATGCCGATCGACATTCTTTTATGGAGTCATGGCGGAGACGGTTATCTTGCAATGATAAACACAGGTGTCAGGGTTAGTTACCTGAATATGTACTCGACTTTATCACTAGGCACTGACTACAGTTCTTCAGTAGAGCGTCCAATGTCCCTAGGAGTTAATCTCGGTGGGTATTACAGAATAGATGAATTTCTTATTACTGCTGATCTGGGATATGAAAAGATTTGGGACTTTGGTGATAATCCGGAACTTAACGACTATGCCCTGGGATTAAAAGCCGGTTTGAGCTACAGTGTCTGGAGCTGGTTTGCTATTTCTGCCGGAGCAGGTGTAAACTACAATGTTCTTAAAGATACTTCTTTTGAAAAAGGCAAGTTTTCCCCAATGATATTTGGTGGTTTTGAGTTTAATCTTATGAAATAGAGTTCATCTGTAACCTCGATTTTTTATTTTACTTGAAAGTTTTTACTCATGCAATAGAATGCAGCTGTTGAACAGTTTATTGAGGTAATTATGTCTGAATTCAAGAAAATGGTTGATTCTCCAGCAGGAAGCAGGTTTATTCTTCAAGGTAATGCAGCTTTTGCTTTAGGTGTAGTTCACGCCGGATATCATGCGGCTGATGGATACCCGGGAACTCCAAGTACTGAAGTTATTGATAAAAGTTTAAAACATGTTCAGGACAGAATAAAAGTTGGCTGGAGTGTTAATGAAGCTGTGGCTGTGGCTCTTACTGTCGGACATTCTGTCGCAGGAATGGATGCGGTTGTCACATTGAAGATTCCTGGTCTTTTTCAGGCAGGAGACACTATAACTACTTCAGCTTTTTACACTGCTCAGTCAGGGGCTTTTGTTGTTTTTGCAGCTGCGGATTATGTTCCCTCAAGTACTCAGCATGTTATTGATGCAAGATATTTTCTCAGTGCCGCCAGAATTCCTATTCTGGAACCGAGAAATCATCAGGAAATGTATGAAATGGCATTTATCGCTGCTGATATTTCAAGGAAATTTAGAACACAGGTCTGTATTCTTGCAAACGGAATTCTTGCTCATAGTGAAGGGCTTGTTACAACAAAAGAAGCAAGAACTATTACTCCCAGAGCTCTTCCTGACAATTTAAGCGAATGGATGCTGATGCCGAATATTGCTAGAAAAAACTACAATATAGCAACTACAGAAAGAATTCCAGGAGTTCTCGAGTTTTCAGAGAATTCAGACAAGTTGATAAATGAATATCACGGAAAAGATGATTGGGGAATAGTTGTTGTCGGAGAAAGTGACATACTTGTGAGAGAAGCAGTTTCTGCAGTTAATGCTGATCCTTCAATTCTTTCGATGTCAATCGCAAATCCTGTTCCAGTTAACAGAATAAAAGAGTTTGCTAAGAGAGTTAAAGGAAAGTTGTTCGTTTTTGAGGACGGTGACAAATTTCTTCAGGATAAAATGGCAGTTGAGCGTATCAACGTGATTGGAAAAGAATCAAATTCAACGATTACTGAATGGAATCCTGAAAAAATTATTGAAGTGTTAAAAAAACATCTTGATATAAGTTACAGTACAAAAATTTTTAAAACTGATGTTGTTCCTGTGAAAAGGCCTCCTTCAATTTGTCCCGGTTGTCCATATAGAGCTTTTAGCCTGGCAGCTGAGAAACTTAGAAAACAGAAAAAACTTTATGCCGGTTTCGGTGAGATCGGTTGCTCAACGTTACTTTTCTTTAACAAGGCAATTGACACAGTTCTCTGCATGGGTGGAAGTGATTCAATGCGCCAGGGTTTCTGCATAAGTCGTCCTGAAATGGCATCAAAAACAATAAGTGTTATCGGTGACAGCTGTGAAGCTCATAGTGGACTTGATGCGACAAGAAACGGAGTTTTTAGAAATGTTCCCGGAGTTAAAGTTGTGCTTGATAATAGAATTACAGCTATGACTGGTGGTCAACCTGCTCCTACAAGTGAAGCAAATCTCGCCGGAGTTCCGAACAAGTTTAATCTTAAAAAAGCGATAGCGGCAGAAGAGTGTGCCGTTGAAGTGGTGAATTCCTATGATCTTAAAGGAGTTGAAACAGCTCTTGAAAGCGCACTTAAAAGAGCTGAAGAAGGTGAATTTGTAAACCTTATTCTTGAAGGACCTTGTCAGCAGATAATGGATAAAAAAGACAAGGTGAGAACAATTAGAATTGATAAAGATAAGTGTAAAAAATGCAAAAAATGTAACATCTGTCCGGGAATCAAGATGGGTGAAGATGGATATCCTGAATTTACAAGTCTGTGTATAAACTGCGGTGGAAACACTCAGGTCTGTATGCAGAGATGTCCTTTCGGAGCGATAGTTCCAATTGAAAAAGAAGAGAAAAGAAAGTCTGAAGCACCGAAGTTTGATGTACCTAAGAAAATTGAAAAAGTTACAGTAGCAAAAGATCTGCTTCCTGAATCTTTAAGAATTGCTATCAGAGGAATCGGTGGTCAGGGCAACCTCTTTTTTGGAAAGGTTCTAAGCAAAGTTGCACTGAGAACTCCTTATAACGAAACACATATTGTAAAAGGTGATACACATGGAATGGCGCAACTTGGCGGAAGTGTTATTTCAACATTTGCCTGTGGTGATGTTCACAGTCCTGTTTTTTCTCCGGGAAGTGCGGACATTCTTGTTGCAATGGAAGTTTCAGAAGTACTCAGAGATGGTTTTCTTGAGCTGCTCAAACCAGACGGAAAGATAATTCTCAACAATTTTGAAGCTCTTCCTCCATCAGCAAACCCGGAAGACTATCCGGAATTTGCTGCAATTCAAAATTCACTAGAAGGTTATGATATTATTCAGTTTAATGCTTTGAACGTCGTTCAGAAGCTGGGTGACAAAATGGGCAGAACAGCAAATGTGGCCGTTCTTGGACTTCTCTCAACGATTGCACCATTTGATAAAATCCCAAAAGAGATCTGGCTTGAAGCACTCATGGAACTTTCACCGTCAGACATGATCAAATCAGCAAATGCTATGTCATTTGAAGCGGGCAGAAAAAGCGGGAATTGCGGGCAATGCGACTAAGAATGATATTATGAAGAACCAGCCGTAGCCCATAGACTGCGCTGCTACTCCACCGACACTATTTAAGATTGCTCCGCTAAGGGCCATGAAACCTGACCCGATGGCGTAATGTGCCGCCTTGAATTCCCTGTCACACATTTTAATTAGAACTATCATTAGAAGCGCCGTTCCCATTCCGCTTGAAAAGCTTTCAATTGCATTTACTACTGCAACGAGGATCACGCTGATATTTCCGGGATAGAGTGAGTCCGGGTTTAGAATATTCTTAGCGACTGTTCCTGAATAAAAAATTGCAAGGGCGGCATAGAGGAGATTCGTAAAATTCTGGAAAAGTATGATCGGTATGCCTGTTCTTTTTATTGTGAATTTTGAGATAACAGCGCCTCCGGAAATTGCTCCGAGAATTGAAAATGGAATAGCCACTGCTGCTGAGATCCAACCGATGTGAACTTTTATTCCAAGGTCAACCATGAATGGTCCGCGCATAAGTCCAAGCATATATTCGCCAGCCCTAAGAAACACAATAAAGATCAAAATAATAGCGATCCCTTCTTTTTTAAAATAGCTGTGAAAGGCTTTCTTTAGTGAATCAAAACCTTTTTGTTTTTCAACTCTTACTGGTGATTCAGGTAAAAAGAACCGATGAATAATAAAAAGAAAAAGCATCATAAATGCAGCCGCTGCGTAGGCGCATCTCCATGAAAACATTGTTCCTAGGCTTACAATTATTCCGGACCCGAATGCAAGGGCAATTCTATATGAGAGCACTCTAAATCCAATTGCTGATTTCTGGGATGACTCATCAAGTGCATCCATATAAAAGCCATCGATAGAAATATCGTGAGTCGCAGAAAAAAGTGCACCGATCCCAAGTAAAAATATCATTGGAGCCAGAGAACTCTGAAAAAGTGAAAGTGCAAGCAGCGCAAAAACAAAAGTCAAAGCAAGTTCGGTGTAGATAAGCCATTTTCTGAGTGAAAAATATGAATCGATAAATGGAGCCCAGAGAAATTTTATAACCCACGGAATACTTAAAAGAGACATGAATCCGATAATTGAAAGATCAACTCTCATATCTCTAAACATAATCGCGGGAATGGCAGCGATTAGAGAATAGGGTAGGCCTTCAGCAAAATATGTTGAAAACACCCACCAGTTCTTTACTTTTTGATTGTGCATCTTTCCCTTCAAAACTGAGGTCACGAATAGATACTAGGCTTAAAAGTCATTTATTCAAGTTTTTGTTACAACGAAAAGATCTAGTATAATCAGGCAGATAGTTAAAACATGCTTGACATGTCAGCATACTTTCTTATGATTTGCTTGTATTTATTCATCTCGCAGTGAATTTACGGCGTTTAGAGGAGGTTAGAGAACATGTTTTCAAAGGCCAAGAAAAGTAAAAAGAAAATCAAGCCTTACACAGAAGTAATTGTCGAGCAGAGAAGTGAGCTTGAAAAAGATCCTATCTACAGGGATCTTATTGACATCACTTCTTACCAGAAACCTAGCAACAGAGCGGAATGCTTGAAAATGAAAAGACCCTGTCTTTTTGTTTCCTGTAAGTACCATTTGTTTCTTGATGTTAATCCTGAAACGAAATCCATTAAATTCAATTTTCCCGGAAAAGAAGTTTGGGAATTGAAAGAGACCTGTGCTCTTGATGTTGCTGATAAAGGTGGAGTTACATTGGAAGAAGTCGGAGCGATCATGAACCTCACTAGAGAAAGGATCAGACAGGTTGAGATGAGAGCTTTGCAGAAACTTCGTCAGAATAGTGCCAAGTACAACATCAAGAATTTTAGTCTTTTCGGTGGAAGATAGTTCTTACAGACTTTCTGTATAGATCTTAATTATATCTTCTTTCGATAATTCTTTAAATCGTCCTATCTTATTATATTTTAGGGCACTTTCAGCCATTTCTTCAAATCTTGAGGAATCTATTCCAAGTTGAGAAAGACTGTCGGGAATTCCTATACTATTGAAAAAATCAGCTGTACGTTCAATTGTGTTAAGTGCAGTTTTCCGGTTGTTTTTTTCATGAATGTTCCAGACGTTTCTGCCATACTCTGCAAAGATCTTTTCATTAGCATCATTAAGAACGTGTTTCATCCAGTGAGGCGTGAGTATTGCAAGTCCAATTCCATGAGTAATATCGTATTTTGCACTTAGTTCATGCTCAATGAGGTGCGTAGCCCAGTCTCCTTCTTTACCCGTGCTCAAAAGCCCATTGAGTCCAATTGTTCCAGACCATAAAATATTAGCCCTGGCTTCATAATCATGAGGGTTTTTAATGGCGATGGGACCATAATGGAACATTGTTTTTAAAACTGCTTCAGACATCCTGTCGACTATGCCGAAAGAAGGATAGCTGAAATACTGTTCAAAGATATGGCTAATTATATCTGCAATTCCTGCGGCAGTTTGTTTTTCCGGCACCGAAAAAGTGTATTCAGGGTCAAGAATGCTAAAACGGGGTTTAAGCTTCATACTTCCGGAGGCAAGTTTCTCTCCGGTTTCCTCATTGCTTATAACCATTCCTGCATTCATTTCGCTACCGGTCGCAGCAAGTGTAAGAACCGTGCATAAAGGCAGAGCCTTTTTTATACTTGTTTTCCTTAAAAAGAAATCCCATGGATCTCCTTTGTAATATCTTGCAGCAGAAATGGCTTTGCAGCAGTCTATTACGCTTCCTGCTCCTGCTGCAATAATAAAGTCAATGTTCTCCTGTCGACATATTTGGGCGCCTTTTCTTACTGTAGATATCCTTGGGTTAGGGTCTATGCCTGAAAGCTCGCAGAATTCAATTCCAGCATCTTTGAGTTCTTTTACAATGTCATTGTAGACACTGTTCTTTTTTATACTGCCGTGGCCATAGGCTAGAAGAACTTTTTTGGCGCCTGCTTTTAAAAGATTTTTGCCAAGAACAGATATTTGACCCTTTCCAAAAAAGATGTCTGTTTTTAATGAAAGCCAGAAGTTATTCATGATGGTTTCTCCATGGATCTATTATTAAATTTAATCTGCGAAATAAATAAACCGGCTATTACTATGATCATTCCGGCAATCTTAAAATTATTGAAATGCTCTCCAAGATAGAGGAAAGAGAAAATAGCGGTTATCAAGGGAATCAGATTTGCAAAAGCGTTTGCCTTGGCAGCTCCTAATTTTGCAACAACAGGTATGAAAAGAGCAAATGAAATTGTTGATGGAAAAATTCCTAATTTAACCACAGCCATGTAAGCGGTAGGTAAGTGGTCAGCATTTAGAAAGTGATTCAGTTCAAGTGACAGAAAAAGAGGGAGAAAAAAAACTGAGGCTGTAACATTCTGCCAGAAAACAATGGTAAGACTGTTATATTTATTGCCGACTTTCTTTAGGAATATAGAGAAAAAGATGGCACTTACAACAGCAATGGATAATAAAATAACACCGGCAATTGAGCTTTTAAAGGAAGCTGAGTCAGATATAAGTACGATGATGATCCCGAAAAAAGACAGAAACATGCCGGAAATGTTGGCAAAATTAAGTTTTTCTTTCATTCTCAGTATAAATAGACCAACTGGGGTGAGAATCGGAATAGTTGAAATTATTATTGCACCAACAGTCGGTGATACATACTGCATGCCATACGCTTCCCCAAGGAAATAGCAGAAAGGTTCAAAGAATGCGATGAGGACAATGTATTTTCTATCAACTTTCTGTATGAAAAAACTTTTTTTAAAGATAGTGACAATGAGGAAAAGCAGAACGACGGAAAATATTAGTCTCCAGAAAATAATAGTGACTGGCCCGTAACTTAAAAAGGCGTCTTTATACCAGACAAAAGACAGTGCCCAGAAAATCATGGCGATAGATGCGGAGATATATAATTTTAGGTTGTTCAAGTTTTTTTCTTTTCCGGAGAGCTGAGATTATTTGTTGATCTTTTCTTTGAGATCTTTGCCAGCTTTGAAAGCGGGAAGTTTTTTTGCCGGGATAGTGATAGAGCTTCCATTTTGAGGATGAACGCCTTTTCTTTCAGCATACTCTTTAATAACAAAACTTCCGAAACCCCGGATCTCGACTCTTTCACCGTTTCCCATGGCCTCGGCAATACTTTGCATAATTATATCAACATTTTTAAGAGCATCTTTTTTTGATATTCCAAGTTTCTCGGCAATCTTTTTTGAAAGTTCAGTTCTATTCATTTTATTCTCCTAAAATTCACCTGATTTGTTAACACTGTATCCCTGATCCTCTTTCCAGCCTTTAAGTCTTTTTAGTGCCTTAAGAGCATCAGCCTTTGCTCCCTCTTCTGATTTTGAACTGAACCCGAAGGTATAGCTTTTCTTTAAGACACCTTTAACCCAGTATGCAGTATAAAGAACTGCAAAATAACCTCTGTTCAGAGTTGTGCCCTTTGCAGTCTTAACTTTAGCATGACCCTGTGACTTAAGTTGTTTCGCAGCTGCTTTTTTTGCTGCTCCGACATTTTTTCCTTCTATGAAAGAAAATGTCCAGGTTATAGCATTTCCATCCTTATCAATAGCCTGTGCAAAAGCTGCGGCACCAAAAACTTGAAATGAGAAAAGGAAAAGAAGCGCAAAAATAAAAGTTCTCATAAAAACCTCCATGGAGAAGTTAACATACTTAGAAATGATGCCATTTTTTTAAATAAAGTCAAAAGAAAATTCGTGCAGGTTTTAGAGCTTTTTCAAAAGTTTTTTGGCCTTTTTGTGGTACTTGCTGGATGAGGCCGCACCATTGATGATCTTTTTAAGAACATTACGGGCCTTATCCGGATTTTCCTTTCTAAGGCTTCTAGCTTTCATATACAGTTTTTTAGCTTGAGAATCATTCATTGAACCGCCGCTGCTACTGCTTGCCGCATTGTCTTTAAAAGGATCGGAAGAGCCACGGGAGCTTTTTAAAGAGCTAATGTCTCTTTTCATCTTTCCACCGGAAATGCTCTTGTCGTATTTGATAAGTCTTGTAATATACTTTTTCTGCTTGCTGCCTGAAGAATTCTGAGCCTTATCCCAAGTTCTTTTAAATTTTATAACATTGAGCTTCATCAATGATGCTTTCTTGGAAACAGCTCCACGGCTACCACCTGAGATTTTGTCAAGAAGGTCTATAGCGCTATCAAAATCCTTTGAAAGATAAAGTTCTTTAGCCTGGTCTATACTACTGTTATTATACTTTGAAGCAGAGCTTTTCTTTGCGACAGAAACTCTTTTCTTTGGAGTTCTTTTTTTCGCTACTTTTCTTTTGGCTGCTTTTCTTTTGGCTGCTCTTGCCTTTCTCTTTTTTGCAGCGACAGCTTTTTTACGTTTACGCTTTTTAGCAGCTACGATCTTTCTTGCTTTTTCTTCTGCAGCTTTTTTCTGAAGGTCTTTTGCTTTCTGTTCCCCTACTTTGGAAGTAAGTTGTTCCTGGAGAGCTTTCGCATCAGCATTTTCAGGTTGCTCAAGAAGAAGAGCATAAATAAGTTTAAGTGCTTCATCTTCTTTCTTCGTTTTTATCAGTTCTTTTATGTCGTCGATCTTCCATGACGTTATAGCTTTGTCACCGACGAGTTTTTTTATTTCCGTATGAAAAGCAGAATCTTCAGGAATTTCTTTAAGAATTTTACCGGCTTTTGAGGTTTTTTTCTGTTCGAAAAGAACTTTGCCCTGATTAAATTTATCCTGAAAGGCTTTTTCTTTTTTGATGATATCAAGTCTTTCATTTAAGAGTTTTTTGTCCTGAGGTTTCTTAGTCTGAGAAAGCAGAAACTGCACGTTTTTTTCTGCTTTTTTAAAATCGAACTTTTCGATAAGCTCATCAATTTTATCAATATCTTCGAACCCGAGTTTGAAAGCAGCCTGCTGTATCTGTTTTGACTGTTGTGTGAAGAAATGATAGCCAGCAGCAGCAGCTCCAATAACAAGTAAGATCGCAACCCATGATACGAGTGAACTTTTCTGTTTAGCAGGAGCAGCTTCATCATCAGAGATATCAGTTTTATGTGAATATTTTGTCTTCATATCCTCGTTGATAATCTCGAATTTTATCTGTCGGGCACCGGCAACGATAACATCATTGTGATAAAGAGTTGCGGACGGTGATTTTGCACCGTTAACACGGATACCGTTTCCACTTCCCATATCCTGTGCAAGAAAATGATCGCCTTCTCTTTTTATTTTGAAATGTTTTCTTGAAACAGAGATGTCGCTGATAACAAAATCGTTATCCAGACTTCTTCCTGCAAAAATCTCATCCCTTGTTATCTCAATACTCTTTCCTTCATCTTTGCCATCCATTATTGTCATTCTGGCGTCTGCTGACTGTCCGGATAAAGATGCAAGATCGATGATCGCTGTTTTTTCAGCTGCCATATCTTCATCTTCATCATCATCATCCAGAAGTGTAGGAGGAATAGAGGACATTGGAGGCGGAGGAGGAGTTCCTTCTTTTTCCTTTTTCTGGCTCATTGCTTCTTTTCGTGCTTTTTCTGCTTTGATTTTTTCCGCAAGCTTTTTCAGATATTCCTTATCAATAGATGGTCTTGGTTTGCCATGTTTGTTATCTTCCATGAAATAAGCTCCCAATAATGAACTGAAAAGTTAAAAAAATACACATATAAATATTGTAAAAAAAAAACAAAAGTCAACTATTTGTCCTGTATTTATCCTGTTGTTAATACACACACAAAAATTTATGTATTAATTTTTGCAAATCGGTATAATACTTGCGCGACGTGTAACTTAACTTTTGCGGGTTTTGTCTTATGATTTCTACGGAGCTTTTAAAAGGAAAAAAAATACTTCTTGGGGTGACTGGCGGAATAGCAGCCTATAAAACGGTGAGTCTTTTAAGGTTGTTTAAAAAAGCAGGGGCTTTAGTGCAAGTGGTTGGCACAGATAACTCTTTAAATTTTATAGGTGCATCCACATGGAGGGCTCTGTCGGGGAAGGAACCTCTTTTTGAAACATTTCAAAGTTTTGATACATCTAAGATCCCGCATATTACGCTTGCGCAGGATGTTGATGTTATAGTAATTGCACCTGCAACGGCAAATGTTGTTGCAAAATGTGCAAACGGTATTTGCGATGACTTGCTTTCAACGATTCTTAACGCAAGAAAAGTTCCGGTTATCTTTGCTCTTGGAATGAATACCGCCATGTATGAAAATCCTTCGACTCAGAGGAATATCGATTTTCTTAAATGCTTTGATGATATCTGTTTTGTTGATCCGGAAGAAGGTGAGCTTGCATGTAACACTAATGGAAAAGGCAGAATGGCGGAGCCTGATGAAATTTTTAGAGTTACGGAAAGGTTGTTTGAGTCAAAGAATAGCTCGGGATTAAAATGGCTTGTGTCAGGTGGAGCTACAAGAGAATATATTGATCCAATACGATTTGTTACCAACGGTTCTTCAGGCAAAACAGGTCACTATATTGCCTGCGAGGCGACCGAAAAGGGTGGTGATGTTACATTTATAGGTGCCAATGTTAATTTTCCTGATGAGAATAGATTTATTAAAGTAGATGTAACTACAGCTCAGGACATGTATGATGCCGTAATGGATAGGATCGATGTCTGTGATGTACTTGTTATGAGTGCTGCTGTTGCGGATTTTTCACCGGTGAAGGAAGATCAAAAGATAAAGAAAGGTGAAGGATCTTTGGAGATAAGGTTTGACCGCACAAAAGATATTTTGAAAAGTACGATAGATGTTTCAAGCTCTGGAATGGTAAGGATCGGTTTTGCCGCGGAAACCGGAGATCTTGAAAAGAATGCAATTAGAAAAATGAAAGAAAAGAAGTTGGATATGATAGTAGCAAATCTGGTTTCAGAAAAGAACGATCCATTTGGATCGGATACAAATTCTGTTAAACTGATAACGCCGGAGAAAATTGAAATGTTTGAAGATCTGGATAAAAAAGCTCTGAGCAGATTAATTGTTGAAAGAGCTATGGGGCTACACGAGGTGAAAAATGAAAGCTGACAAACAGAAAATGATACTGACTTCTACACAGGAGGACTATCTTGAGGCGGTTTTGGAGCTGACATCCATAAGGCGGGTTGCAAGAAATAAGGAGTTGGCTGATAGACTTGGTGTGAAAAGAGCAACGGTTTCAAGAGCAGTAAAGAATCTTGTTGAAAAAGGTTTGATCGAGCATGAGAATCATAGCTATATAACTCTAACCGAAATGGGTAGAAATATCGCGGTCGAAATTTTTGATAGACACCGTCTTTTCGCTCATTTTTTCAGAGATATTCTTGAGCTCGAAGAAAAGGAATCTCAAAGTATTGCCTGTGAGGTGGAGCATCTTATATCAGGAAAAGCTTTAAAAAAATTTCGCTGTCTAATTGAAAAGATAGACAGTTGTGAACATAAATGTATAAATTTAAAGAGTTAGAGTGAGGGGGATTGCCTTATGCAGAGAACTTTTTCTGTAGGCGATGTGATAGTTGAAAAAAACGCATTTGTACCGGGACTGTTCATCGTTATCAGAGGACGTGTGAAATTTGAAGGAGAAAGAGCGGGGTTTTTTCTGTCAGATGGAGATGTCTTTGGGGAGGAAGGGGTTTTTCTGGATAAACCATCACCGTTTAATCTTATAGCTGCCGAAGAGACGATAGTTGAGATACTTAATAGGTCTGAGGCTGAAAAATACTGTATTGATAATCCCCAGATATTATTCTCTCTTTTCGTTAAAAATGTTTCCAGACTATGGGGAAGTTACGAACAATTCTCAAAAGATAATGAGATATATATAAAGCTTATTGAAACCGTACTGCCTTTTGTAAAGGAAGATGACGGGGAATATCCTGAACATGAATCAGAGATAACTGTTGATAAGCTTTCAGCAAAAACCAAAACCTCAAGAGATCAGATGTTTATGATCCTTTCAGCTGCTGAGAATTTAAAGCAGATAAAGATTTCAGGTGGAAATAAGATTAAAACAACAGGCAGAAAAGATCTTCTTCAGACAATAGAGAGTTACTATAAAAACAGGTACTTCAGGGAAACAAGCCCTGAGGGAGCAGGGAAGTTTACTCTGCTTAAAAGTTTCGCAACGGAAAAAAGGAAAAATGTTGATAGATAAAAGGTTTGAAAATGAAAATTAAATGTCCGCACTGTAACACTGCCTACAACATCGATGATTCAAAGATTTCAGATAAAGGACTGCTGGTTAAGTGTTCCGTCTGTAACAATCAGTACAGAGTCAAGAAGAAAGCTGAAGAACCGGAAGAGGATGATATTGTCGGCAAAATTCATTCTCAGATGAATGTCGAATCAGGCCAGGCGGATGATCCTGATGACAGTCTTTTTGCAAAAGATGAAAGTGACGGTGGACTTTTCGATGATGAAGACCAGGGAAACGTCACTTCCGGGCAGGAAGAAAAACCGGGCATTGATTCACTTGAGAATGATGATGACGGTGAAGAGGATACTGTTAATTTTAAGATCGGTACGGATCCAAATAGCGTTTCTGAACCTCAGGAAGAAGAAAAAAAACAGGAGTCGGAAAGCACTTCTGATCAAGTTGATTTTGCTAATGATAGATATGAGGCGGATGATCTTTTTGACGATACTCCTAATGAGAATATTGAACGAAATGATGCAATGGATCTTTTTGATGATATCGGTGAAGAAGACGATGAAAAAGACGATGAAAAGGAGGGGAATTCTTTTAACCTTTTCAAAGATAATCCTATTGGAGCGGATGTAAGGGATGCTCTTGCTCCTGAAGATCCAGGTCAGTCTCCCGGTGAAAAGTCTGATGAATTTCTGAATGATCTTTTTTCAAATGCTCAACCGACTGAAAAACTAGGCGGAGTTTATTTTAGAAAAAAAAATACAGGGGAGGTCGTTGGTCCTTTTGAAGAATCAGAGATCGAGTCGTTGATGGAAAGCGGTGTTATTTCGGTAGATGATGACATTAGTTCGGATGGTGTTACGTGGAATGATGAAGCTCCTGAAAAGAAAGCTGATGGTGATTCTAGTATGGATTCCGGATATGATTTTAACCTTGAAGGTGAAGATGATATTTTTAAAACGCTTGATTCTGAAGATGATCAAGGGATTTCAGATACAGGTGTTTTCAAAGATGCCGTAGGTGAATTTGAAGGAACATCAATGAATACTAAGCTTGGAGGAAAGTCTTCCGATTCTGTGGACCATGTATTTATTCCGGAAGACCTTTCTGATGGGGAGCATGAAAAGACCGGTGGAGTAAAGAAACATAAAAAAAAGGAAGGAAGCGGAGCTTTTTCTTTTTATGCTGTTCTTGTGCTTTCAACTGTGATCATAATTGGACTTCTTGGCGGTGGTTACTATTACTATGTGAATTATATTCAGACTGATCAGGGTGATATTCTCGATAATATAAGTGAGTCGATAGCTGTTAATACAGGTACTTTGTCAGATGTTCGGGAATCTCTGAACAAGGATATCCCGGATGAATATATTAAAGGTATTGGAATCCTGAAGCAGTATATTAAAGAAGATGATTCAGCACCTACAGCGGTAGGTCTTGATGGTCAGGTGAAGTTTAACCTCATTCTTTCATATAATAAGAGGATTGAGACTATTAAAACCACTGGGGATAAGATCGAAGAAGGACTGAAAGATGCTCCATCGAATATTGATCTTATCAAAGCCAAGGCTCTTTATTTTGTTATTAAGCAGAACTATGATGAGGCGATAATGCTTGTTCAGGAGTTTGTCAAGAGTAATGAACCTGAGATATTTTATATTCTGGGGCTTTGTGCTTCAGGAAAGAACGATCTTAAGAAAGCTGAAGAGTTTTTCAATCATGGTTTTATCAACAGTCAGGGAAAGAGTGCTAAGATAATGTATTTTCTTGCTGAGATGAAGTATAAAAACGGAGATGCACAGTCAGCAGCAGCTTTTCTTAACAGGATAATTGACGAGAACAAGAACTACCTTAAAGCGCATCTACTTAAAGCAAACATTCTTATGAATACAAAGGATAAGATAAATGAGGCAGATGAATTTTTAAGAAATGTTCCGGCATCAGTTATTTCAAGTGCTGAGGACTTTCAGAAGGCTGATTACTATCAGATGATAGCCAATATTGCATACCGGAAAGGTAATGTCATGGAGGCGATAAAATACTATGAAAAAGCAGTGGCAATTAACAAAACTGATATTGAGGCTCTTGTCAAAATAGGCGACTTCTATGTCAAGATATCAAATTCATCAAAAGCAATGCTGTACTATGAGAAAGCGCTGAAGATCGACCCCAAATATCCGGCTGCTGTCCTTGGAAAGACAGAAATATTTATTCAGCTTGGACAAAAAGATAGAGTCTACCTGGAACTTGCCAAGATCAATATAAAATCGGTTGTAGATGCACCCTCCCTGATAAGGCTGGGAGGAATTTATGATATCATTGGAGACAAGGGTAAATCGCTGGAATTCTATAATCTTGCAATTAAAGCTGATCCTGCACTCATTGAACCCTACCTTGCAAAGATGGTCATACTGCTTGAGTTTGGAAAGATGAAGAAAATAAATGAGTTTGCAGCTATTGTTGGTAAGCTTGGCAAGGACAGTTATGCGTACAACCTTGTAAAGGCTGTTATTCTTCATGAAGAAGGTGAGTATGATAAAGCAAGATCTTTCTATAATAGGGCTATTGAAAGAAATACGATCGGAGATGAAAGGGTCTATTTTTTTTACGGTACCTTTCTTTATGATCAGCAGAAATATTTAGAAGCTTCAAAAAATTTAAAGAGAGCTCATCAGGCCGATCCAAGAAAGTATGAATATCTTCAGGCTTATGCAGAAGGTCTTGAAAAGGAGAGAAAATGGAAAAGTGTTATTACTCTTCTTGAATCAGGAGATTATCAGGATAAGAAGATGTACAAGAGTTATATTTCGCTTGCAAATGCTTTTTACCATTTGAAGAAATATAAGGAAGCTATAAATAACGTTGATAAATCTCTTGATCTAAATAGTCAGAATTCGTACATATTTTACATGAAGGCCAGGATCTACTATGCTATGGGTAAGTATGACAATGCTGAAAAAGAGATCGATACAGCTGTTGTGCTTGATATGAAGAACTTTGACAATTATATGTTGTATGCGAGAGTCCTTTCCAAAAAAGGAGATTTCAAAGGTGCCATAGAAAAGATAGAAGCTGCTGAGAAGATAGACAGCAACAATCAGGAGCTTATGCTCATGAAAGGTATTGTCTATAAGAACATTGATGATTACAGGAGTGCTCTTAAATATTTTAGAAAGGTTAAAAGCAAGAAACTTAGAAAGGAAGCTTATCTTGAGATTGGAGAGAGCTATCTGGAGTTGAATAGACCTCAGAGGGCCCTTTCTTATTTTAAAAAGGCTCAGCGTTCAGGAAACAAGTTCGCAAACAAGCATCTTGCGAGGATATATTATGAAGCGGGTAATTTGAATAAAGCTGTAACTTACTATAAAAAATCACTTGCTGCTGACAGTTCAGATTCAGTTGCATTAAGACAGCTCGGTTATATTTATAAGGAAAAAAAGAACTTGGGGAAGTCTCTTTCATATTTTAATAGATACCTTAAGAACGTTAATGATCCTTATGAAAAGAAAATGATAGAAGATGAGATCTTTTTTCTTAAGAAAAGTATGCCTAGCGGTCGACAGGTGATAAAAACCGAAGGTTTCGAAGGAATGGAGCAAAAAGACGTGGAGGCTGTTCTTGAAAGAGCAAAGGAACTATATGTCGAAGGCCGCGCTTTAAGAAATGAAGATCCGGAAGCTGCAAGACAGAAATTACGTGAAGTAATGAAGATCGTTCCAAAGGGGAGTCGTTATTATCAAAAGGCTTTTAGAGCTTTTAAAAAGCTTAAGAAAATGAAGTGATCAGATAAGTTAATTTTCTGTAATATTTTCCTTGATTTAAAAGTACTAAGCTGTATAAAATCCCTTGTTTTCTTTGTTTATTATTAAATCATAACAATGGAGGTAAGTATGTCCTGTTGTAAAAAGAAAGTTCTGTCTAGTGAAGAGCTGATGGAAAAGGAACATAATTTCGGAGCTCATAATTATCACCCTCTTGAAGTTGTAATCTCAAAGGCAGAAGGCGTTTGGGTTTGGGATCCGGAAGGCAAGAAGTATATGGACTGTCTCAGCGCATACAGTGCAGTGAATCATGGTCACAGACATCCTAAAATAATTAAAGCTCTTAAGGATCAGGCTGATATTTTGACTCTTACAAGCAGAGCGTTTTTTAATGACAGATGGCCGGAATTTGCTGAAAAGTTAGCTGACTTTACTGGAAAGGACATGGTTCTTCCAATGAATACCGGAGCAGAAGCTGTTGAAACTGCAATAAAACTTATAAGACGTTGGGGGTATCAGAAAAAAGGTATCGCAGATAATAAGGCTGAGATCATTGTAATGAAAGAGAATTTTCATGGAAGAACAACCACAATAATTTCTTTTTCAACAGATCCTGATGCTTTTACAAATTATGGACCTTTTACCCCGGGCTTTACAGTTGTTGATTATGACGATCTTAAAGCAGTTGAAGAAGCAATTAATGAAAATACAGCTGGTATTCTTGTTGAGCCTATTCAAGGTGAAGCAGGGGTTGTAGTTCCTCATGATGGTTACCTTAAAGGATTAAAAGAGCTTTGTGAAAAAAACAATATGCTTCTTGCCTGTGACGAAGTTCAGACAGGTTTCTGCAGAACAGGAAAGAAATTTGCATTTATGCATGAAGGAATAGTTCCTGATGTTATCATCATGGGTAAAGCTCTTGGTGGTGGTGTGTTTCCTGTTTCTGGCATAGCGGCGAACAAAGATCTTATGAATGTTTTCACCCCGGGATCTCACGGATCGACCTTTGGTGGGAATCCTCTTGGCTGTGCAGTTGCAATTGCAGCTCTTGATGTTCTTGAAGAAGAGAACCTTGCGCATCAGTCTGAAGAGCTTGGAAAGTATTTCAGAGAAAGACTTGTCGCAATGAATAGTCCTAAAGTTGAGTTGATAAGAGGAAAAGGGCTTCTTAATGCAGTCGTTCTTAAAAAAGAAGCAGGCAAAGCAAGAATATACACTACAGCGCTTAAGGAAAAAGGCGTTCTTGCAAAAGAAACTCATGACTGGATAATCAGATTTGCTCCTCCTTTAACTATCACAAAAGAAGAGCTTGACTGGGCTCTTGATATCATAGAAGACGTTCTTAAATAAATAATCTAAAGAACTAACACTGAACAGCCGGACTTTTTAATTTTCTTATTTTCTTCATCAGGTTCTTCATCGGGAACTTTATCTTCATCAGCTTGATCCATATCGGGAATAAGTTCTTCCGGTTCTTCCTGAATATCTTCGTCAGGTTCCTCGACGATTACGTTAACGATCGTTTCAAACTGTGCTCTTCCCGCTGCACCATCTTTGGTAATGTAGACAAGAAAGATCGTCTCGCTTGACTGATAGTCTTCGAATTTAATTGAAAAATTGTTGCCTTCTGCAAATTCGATCTTGTTTCTTATCCAGATCAGAGAAATAAAGTCTTCGCTGTTTTCAACTTTTGCTGTGATGGGTTCGTCTTCAAATATTGTTACCGGATAAGTGATCTCAGGTGTTGTAACTTCTTCCTGAGATGGCGAAATTGTTATAAACTCACTTTTTCTAACAAAGTCCTTTGCAAGGAACTGTTCATATGTTGTGCCTGCCGAGATAGATCCCTGAACAGTGAGGACAATTCCTGTTAGATCTTTTGAAACTGCTCCATCAACGATAGAAAAATTTTTATTGTCTAAACGGTATCCCTTTTCTGCAAGAGGCATGATGAATCTGAGCGTGATATCTTCATCAGTCGGAAGGTAGTTCATGATTTCAGCGTTAACAGTGTTAGATGAACCGTTGCCTCCGACAAAAATAGATGAGTCCTCAATTTCCCCTGCGATCCATTTATAGGTTGTCCAGATGTTTCCCTCAGGTATTGACTGAAATCCTTTTTTTTCATCGTCGTATGTCGGTCTGCAGCTTATTCCCTTATCACAGTAATAGCTGTAATTGACATCACCGGTTTTATTAATTTCAACTTTTCTTATGCCCCAGTATCCTGAACCGCTTGTTGCAGCAGTTGTTGTCATAATAAATTCCATATCATCAATGGCGATAGCTCCGCTGCCTTCAATAAGTTCATCACCGCTTTCAAATGTAAAGACTTTATCAACATGTGTATGACCTGAGAAATAAATAGGAGCTGGAGACTGTATTGTCATCTTAGCAGCCAGAGCTACACCGGTATTCGCAGTCTGTGTTTCGTTGAAAATGAGATCGGTAGGATTTGAATCATACTCAGATGATTCAATGTTCCATTCCTGAGAATCGGAAACACCAATAATAGATTCTTTGGGAAACAACTTCATTTTATGATATTTTCCAGTTGCGTTCTGCCCAAGAGGCATCATATGACTGAAAAGACCGAAGATATTATAATCATTAAGCATTCTTTCAGACCAGAAAAGAGATTCAAAGGTAAGAAACCCGCCCCAGTTGGTTACAGGTACCGCAGCGTTATCACCAATCCCTAATGCATTTCCCGCAGCTCTTCTAGCGGGTGTTCCATCATATGTGTTAAGCATGAGATAGGTTTTTCCCTTGAACTGAAAAGAATAGTAAAGTGGTCCGATGAACTTTGTCCAGTACTGAAGTCCATCCCAGTCAACGTCAGTGGTTAGATTGTTTTGTTCAACGAATTTTGCATAACCATCATGATTTCCAGGAACAGGAAAAAAAGGAACTTCAAGGTTGAGAACGAGGTTAAGAATATCCTCGTATTCTCTTTGATAGTCTATGCCGAAAACAAGATCTCCCAGCATTGTAACAAAATGCAGGTTCCCGTTGTTGATCTGTGAGATAGTTGAACTGATGATGCCTTCCTGTCTTGAAAAATCAAGGATGGAGTCACTTTTGCCGGGATAATCTCCCGAGTTGTAGTTCATATCACCGGCAGTTTTACTCTGAAGGTCTTCGATCTGTGGATCAGCCCAAATATAAAAGCTTGTATCTTCTTTGTCGGCCGGGAAAAATATCGAGTTCCCTGAAACAATGTCAAACTCATCTCCAGTCAATTTCACTGTCAGGTCATATCTAAAGCTGGGTAAAGTGAATGGGACATTAATGAAAACACGATAAATGTCATCACCGATCTTTTCAACTGAATCGACTTTAAGATCAGCAAAAACATAGTTGTTCATAAAATGCTGTCTAGTGATCCTCACATAGTCAAACTGTGGCTCAGAATCATTTCTTATTATGAACGAAAGTCCGCTATCCTCCTTTGTTATCATTGCCGGAAAGCCGAAAACAGGATAGAGTATCCTCTGAATTCTGGGGTTGATTATTTCAGTTATCTGTGTCTGAAACTGATAATCAGGTAATTCCTGTTGAGTTTGCGGATACCCGTGAATTGATAAAAATGATTCGGCATCTAATGAAAAAACGCATACAAACATAGTAAGAAAAATGATTTTTGAAAAAGTAATTCGCAATTGTCACCTCACACACTAAGACGTTGCTAATAAGATTTTAACACAAAGCTTCTCCAAGTCAATGAGAAACTGAACTCAGGTGTCATAAATATTTACTAGATGTAGTGTCAAGGCAAAGTTAAAGTGGCTACTTTTCTTTACAAAGGGTACTTTATTGTATATTTTTCCTAAAATTTTTAAAGGCGATTTCATGAGATTATTGTGTTATTTTAATAAATGGAGGCTTACCAATGAAAAATTTAATGATTTTTATGTTTGTTGCAGTAATTTTTGCTGCATGTGGAGATGATGGGAAATCGGGATTGAGTGCTCTGACATCAATTACTGCGGAGGAATCCGGAGAAAATTGTGAAAATGGTGGTTTTAAAGTTGAGACAGGACTTGATGAGAGTCGAGACGGAACTCTTGACGAAGATGAAGTTAAGGACATAAAGTATATCTGCAATGGAGAGTCTGGTACAGATGGAACTGACGGACAAGATGGCGAAGCAGGTGTCGATGGTCAGGATGGTGCTGCTGGAGATAAAGGAGATCCCGGAGAGGCCGGAACTGATGGAGTTGACGGAACTGACGGAGCTTGTGCAGACAACAATGTTCCTGAAATTGAAGGAATAGAGATAAACGGAACAGAATATATAGGAACACCTGTTGAGACATTTGATGGTGTAACTGTGATTGAAATTACTGCAACCGATGCTGATGCAGATGACCTTGTTTATGTTGTCACAGGAAGCGGAGCAATGATAGAACAGGATGAGACAGATAAACACAAATTCACATTAACATTTAACACTGCCCGAATTTATTATTTCTCAGTAATAGTTTCTGACGGCTGTCAGGTAACAGTTAAGAGTTTTGCGGTAGAATCGGTTTGTACTGTAGATATTCCTAATTACCACGAAGGAATCTGTTGGTCAGCCCCAGCTTCAAGCGAAATGACTTGGAGTGATGCAACAACCTATTGTGAAGGTCTTGGTGGAAGGCTTCCGAAGATACAGGAATTGAGAACGCTTATACAGAATTGCCCAGAGACAGAATATCCTCAACCTGATGGTCAGACTGATTGGTGTGAAATAGAAGACCCGGATAAATTGACTGAAGGTGACTGGAGTACTGATTGTTATTCCTATTGTTCTGGTGATTTGAATGTTTTCGGGGATACAGAGTGGTTCTGGTCGTCGTCTGTTTATGTCGATAATACAGATAATGCCTGGTATGTTTATTTCAGTAATGGTCGTGTCCTCAATACCAGTAAGACGAGTGGTCGCTATGCTATGTGTGTCAGGTAGTGCCGTTATGCCGACATGAGGTGTTAGCTTATGCGAACGAACTTTCAGAGCAGGGATAAGCGCTGTTTTTTATAATGGAGAAATCACAAACACATCTGGAAATGATCCCAACGCACACTATTACCCTTTTATCCCACATATCTGCCTCGGGTTGTTGTATTAATGGGTTTTAAAGCTATAATTGTAAGGTTTAGTTCTTAATTCTGGAGATTGCTTTGAGTAATTCAAGTCACAGTTCAACTGCAAAACTGATACAGCTTTGTATTGGTTATTTTGTTTTTTATGTGATTACTGGTGTCGCAGTAAAATTTTTCCTGTCTCAAGGAGCCGGGTATCCAAACCTAGATGGAATGGAATATCTCGTCTATAACACGGCAGGTGGGACACTTCTTGCCACATCAGTTGTTCTGATCTTAAAATGGTATCGTCTGGATTCTTTGAAAAGCACAAGATTTCTGGGAATTACAATGCCGGTTGAGATTCCTTATATTATTGCTTCAGGTGTATGCACGGCGGTTGTTATTCCGACTACGACACTCATGTATTCTTTTAGAAATATTTCAGTCATGGTTGCAATGGTTGTGATGCGTGGTGCAGTTATTGTTATCGGTAGGATTGTTGATGAAATTCAGATTCATCAGGGCATTTTAAAGAAAAAGGTATATGCAGAAGAAAATATAGCGATGGTCTTTGCACTTGTAGCTGTTGGTGTCAAGCTGTTCGTCGGTGATGGAAATGGAAAGCAGAGCCCGTTCTCTTCACTACCTGTGGTAATAATTTTCAGTGCCTACGTAGTTGCCTACGCGATACGCATCTATATTATGAACTACTACAAAAATACTCGTAGAAAAGATGACAAGAAGGATAACAACAAGGCTTTCTTTGCTATTGAACAGATCTCTTCGACTACGGTGCTGGTGCTCGTCACGATTACGACAGTTCTGGTTCTCAAATATGCAGGAATAACAGGTGAAAGATCAACACCATTTATGAATGCGTTTTTCAACACAAACTTTGACTGGATGCCACTTGCATTTCTTGCTGGAATGGGGTTTGGAATTGTTGCCTTTTTCAGTGTTTTTATCTTTATGTTCAAAGGAAGGACTGCAACGTTTGCCGGACTTGTGAACCGTCTTACATCACTCATTGCCGGAACGGTTTCGACACTCCTTTTTGCACTCTTTTTTACGGGATCATTCCCGCATCTCATTGACTGGGTGTCGCTGATATTTATTGTGATCGCAGTTGGATTTATGGCAAAAGCTGAAAAGAAAAGAAGGGTCGAACTGGAAGCTTAGCGTTTTTTATTTCTTTTCCGGAGTTTTTGCATATTCCCATTTCCAGCGGGTGTATCCGCCCCAGTTCATCATTTTTGTATAGCCTTTCTTTTCGAGTTTATTTATAACCATCTGGGCTCTCCCACCTGTTTCGCAGTAGATAATTAGGAATTTGTCTTTGGGGAGTTCGCTGAGTCTGTCAAGAATAGTTGAAGAATAAAAAGATTTGGCTGTAGGAACGTGTTTGCTGTTATAAGCAGATTCAGAGCGTACATCGATTATCCAGATGTCATCTTTAGGATTTTCAATAAGTTTTTTCAATGCTTCCGGTTCAAGATACTGCTTTAAAGATTCGCCATCTTTTGAAACGTAGCCTTCGTGGCAGCCGGTCAGAAAAAAGATTGAAGATAATACGGTTAACAGTAACGAAAATTTAATAAGAGTTCTCATTTTTTCCTCCCGGAAAATTAATTATCCATTCTATGGTCAGATATCAGCGGGATTTTGTCAAATTATTTACGGAAGATCCTCAAATGGTCTTTTTCAAGATATGTTTCATCGTGTAGGTGAAACTGAGAGCTGAATCTGGCTTCAGTTTCTTTGCTGAAAAGTTTAAGACCGCCTGAAAAGTTCTCTGGAGAACTGTTTATCTGGAATTCATCGATCATTTCTTCCTTTAAAAAGGCATCAATGAGTTTTGCTCCGCCTTCAAGCATAATTGAATTGATGTTGTGTTCTTTCCATAGCATGGAAAGTGCTGAAGATATTGAGAAATCCTGTTCTAAGATCTCAACTTCGGCATTAAGCTTTTTTAGGGTTGCGATCTTTTCTGGATCATTGTTTTCAGTAATAACTATAGGTGAGTTTTTAAGAACTTTCGCATTGAGGTTGAGATTAAGGTTCCTTGAAAAAATGACAGGAACCGGATTCTGTTCTTCAATTTCTCTAACATTTAATTGCGGATCATCAATATTTACTGTGTTTGCTCCGACTGCAATTGCCATATGTTCTGATCTTAACTTGTGTGTATAAGTTTTAGACATTTTTCCTGTGACAACAGTGGGTGTTCCTATTTTCTTTGTCAGATATCCATTAGAAGAAATAGCGGCTTTTGCAGTTACCCAAGGAAGGTTTGTACGCACAGTTTTAAAGAAGAATCGGTTGATCTCCTCAACTTCTTCGCGGAATTCATCCATAAAGACAGTGTCGATATTACGGCCTTTTAAAAAGCATGCTCCGTTACAAGCTCTTCTGTTTTCCTCAGCCTTAGCAATAAACACTTTCTTAATTCCCGATTCAGCAATGGCATGTGAACAGGGTGGCGTTTTCCCGTAATGATTGCAAGGTTCAAGAGTTACAGCCATCATTAGTCCTTCAGCTTTGAAATTAAGCTTTTTTAAGGCTGCTCTTTCTGCGTGATCACTTCCAAAACTCCGGGTAAATGCTTGTGCATGAATTTTTCCATTTTCATCAAAGATAACTGCACCGACTTTTGGATTTGGATAAGTACACCTTAGACATTCTTTTGAAAGCTCAACGGCTTTTTTCATCATTTCCACAGCGATCTTACTTTTTTCCATCTTTTTCCCGAGTATGGTAAAGCGGTGTCACACGGTCTATTATAGATCTTATTTCCCGGATTTCATCTTTTGAAAGAATTTTACTTTTTACAATGAGGTCGATGGACATTGATGAACCTTCTGCGGAAACAGTTATCTCAAAGTTCTTCTTCCGGTATGTTTTTGAAGGCTTTATCTCCAATCCTGGGAATTCCAGTTTGATAGAGTATCGGCCATTGAACCCTGTTTTATCGTTTGAGCCCCTTAGAGAAGGAATTCTAACAGCCTTCAGCTTTGTTCCTTTTAATAGATATCTGCTTGGAGAGGGCGTTGAGGTCTCAATAATGGCAGCTTTTAGACTGATACTTGAGATAAGTTTGTCATGATGGTACGGCATCGGAGACTCAGTGATAATTTCGATAGAAAAAAATCCATCTTTATCAACTTTCATGTCAAAGAGTTCTCTTAGAGGGGCGATGCTTTTCCATTTACCATTTTCAAAGATAAAAGATGGATGTATTTTTTTTCCGATACTGTTTGTGAATGAACCTTGATCGTCCTTTTTTAAGATCCGGTCATTTGGATCCTGCCCTTCAATAAATTTTGATTTACTGGCATAGATAAGGAGTTCGTTGTCACCCTTTATATATTTCCAATCATCGGAAACTGTGACTTTTTCAGCATGGCCCTCAATTAAAAAGACTTTTCTTGATGGAAAAAACTCAACAGATCTGGCACAAAGCACAGAATCTTTAAAAAAGAACTCTGAGCCTCGTTTTTTTTCAACTGTTTTGCATTGAAGCTTTTCAGCAACTGGAATTCCTTTTATTGTAAATATTGAAATTCCGGGAATGTTTATGCATTTTCCGAACTTTTTTAAATAGATTAGCTTTGTTTTTGAGCTCTTTGCACGAAGAAGAATGTTTTTATAAAGTTCCTGGTCTGAATTTAAGAATGCTCTTTTACATGGAATTTGTGCGCTTAAAGAAAAAAAAAGAAAGAAAAAGATCAGGAAGTGTTTTGCCACTACCAGACGTTTTTTGGTTTGATCTTAGCTGCGTTACCTTTACGAAGTCTCTGGTAATAGAGTTTGCCTCTTCTTACCTTACCTCTATTCACCAACTGGATCTTTTCGATCATCGGTGAGTGGAGAGGAATTATCTTCTCAACTCCGAAACCGCCGGAAAATTTTCTGACAGTAATGGTTGTACGGTTGTTGTTCCTACCATTTTTGATAGCTATTACATCACCCTTAAAAACCTGAATACGAACCTTTTCACCCTCAATAATGCGGGTGTGGATCTCTATTTTGTCACCAGGTTTTACATAGTAATGATCGATTCTTTTCTGTTGTTTTTCAATCTTTTGAATCAAAGGCTTCGTCATCTTATAACTCCCTCAAAATTTCAGCCACCAATACTAATCAGCCAGAAATAATCTGTCAATAAAAATTGATACAGCACTTCTGACACTGAGGTGGTTGTAGTCTGTTCCTGTCTCAATAGGCTCGAGCACATAGTCTAATGAATCTAACAGGTTATTGTCAATTCCCCCTGCCGTTCCAAACAGTATTAGAACGGGGGTATTTTTTTTATTTTTAAGTTCCTTAACGCTTATAGTTTTATCTGTTTTTCTGGCAGTTGTTCCAATTACCAGAGGTTTGGTTCCAGTTTTTTTCAAGATCATATTGACCGCATTTTCAACAGAAGTCACAATTGAAGTTTTGCCGAGAGCGTGTGATCTGTCAGGATTTATTTCTTTTCCGTTACCGGAAACCCAGTGTCGGGAAAGTTGTGAAGCTATAGAGCGCATTTTTTCATCCGGATGAGTAATAAAATAGCCTCCGAGGCCATAAGTTACGGTTACTCTCGAGATGTCATGAATATCAAGGTTAGTAATTGATGATGTTATTACTGATCCGTTCCGGAGTACGGGATAGTGGACCAGAGCAATATAGAAGTTTTTCATTCCAGTTCTTTCCAGAAAGATGGGTCTATTTTGGAAAGGAGGTCTGGTCTAACTGTGGAAGTTCTTTCAAGAGAGTTTTTCATCCTCCATTTTTCGATCTTTGCATGATCGCCATTTAGGAGAACTTTGGGAACCTTCATTTCTCTAAAAACTCTCGGCATTGTGAACTGGTCATGTTCAAGCAGTGAGTTTGAAAATGACTCGTTCTGATGCGAAAGTTCATTTCCAAGAACACCAGGAAGAAGTCTGACGGTTGCATCAATTAAAGAAAGTGCAGCAGTCTCACCTCCGGTAAGAACGTAGTCGCCCACAGAAACTTCAATAGCTTTAGAAAGGTCAAGAAATCTCTGATCGATCCCCTCGTAGTGTCCGCAGACGATTATAATATGAGGGCAGGAAGCAAGTTCATAAGCATATTTCTGGTCAAGTACTTTTCCTCTAGGTGACATGTAGATCGTAACTGTCTTTTCATCTTTAGGTAAGGATTCCCATGCAGCTGTTATGACTTCCGGTTTCATTACAAGACCGGCACCTCCACCATAGGGACTGTCATCAACCTGTTTCCTGTTTCCAAGACCGAAGTCTCTAATCTGATGAACATTGAACTCGATGATCTTTTTTTCGATAGCCCTATTCATCATGCTTATGGAAAATGGAGACTCAAAGAATTCTGGAAAAAGTGAGAGAATATCTATTTTCAAAAATCTCTCCTTTTCAATTTAATTTTATTACCATCGTCTTCAAAGAACTCTTCAGTAAAAGGCACGAGTTTCGTTTCTCCTGAATCTTTTTCAATTTCTATGAGCATATAAGACGGAGTTGAAGTAAGACTCACAACTGTTCCGATAATTCTGTCTTTGTAGTCAAAAACATTTTCTCCGATAACAAGGTCTGTAGTTCGTCCTTTAACAAGTTCATCCGGCAGGGCAAAATCTTCGTCGATAAAAAATTCTGCCTCGTAGGTGTTATTCACGTCCTTAAATTTGATCTGAAATCCGTGGGCAATTTTTTGTGAATTTTTAATTTCCCATTTTGTTCCAAGATCGCTATGGAATAGAAACTTTATATCTTCAAGAAAGTCACAATCACGGAATGCCGGCTTAAAAAGCATAGTTCCATCCTTTTTCACAACTCTTCTAAAAGTGCCGACTGTGATCATTGGTGAAATATCAGTCTTCAACTATTTCAAGAACGCATCTTTTTTCTTCACGAGCTGTAGAAGCACTGATAAGGACTCTCATAGCCTTGGCAATTCTTCCTTCTTTACCAATAACCTTTCCAAGGTCTTCCTTAGCAACTCTAAGTTCAATAACAGTGGTTCTTTCACCGTCAACTTCAGTTACATTAACCTGGTCAGGGTTATCGACGAGTTCTTTTGCGATCTTTTCAACGAATTCTTTCATAATTTCCTCCGCAGAGCGAGGTTGTTAACCTTTTCTTACCTTTTTTGCAAGAGAGGCAACTGTCGCTGAACAGTTTGCGCCTTTCTTAACCCATTCATCAAGGCGATCTGTATCAAGAACTATCTCGGCCGGGTCAACACATGGGTTGTAATGGCCAATTTTTTCAAGATAAGAACCGTCTCTTTTCTTACGACTGTCAAGTACGACAATACGGTATGAAGGTTGTTTCTTTCTTCCGCCTCTAGTCAGTCTGATGCTAACACTCATTAATAATCCTCCAAAAAAAAGTACGTTATTGTAATCCCTTAAATTTTTTCATCAGGCCGCCTAATCCAAGCCTGTTGATATTTTTCATCATCTTTTTCATTTCAAGGTACTGTTTCATGAACTGGTTGATGTCCTGAACTCTTGTACCGCTGCCTGTTGCTATCCTTCTTCTTCTCGAAGCATTAAGGACCTCAGGTCTCTGTCTCTCTTTTACAGTCATTGAGAAAATGATAGCTTCTATTCTTTTCAGTTCTTTCTCAAAATCAACTTTACCTTGAAGCTTTTTCATTTGCTTGCCCATTCCGGGAATCATTCCGAGCATGTTTTCCATCGGTCCCATCTGTTTGATCATCTTCATTTGAGAAAGAAAGTCTTCAAGATCGAACTTGTTCTTGCTCATCTTTTTCGAAAGACGCACCGCTTCTTCCTGATCGATATGTTCGCCGGCTTTTTCAACAAGAGAAAGAACATCTCCCATGCCAACTATTCTTCCTGCGATTCTTTCAGGATGAAACAGTTCCAGCTGGTCTATCTTTTCTCCGACACCGATGTATTTTACAGGTGCTCCGGTCACAGCCTTAATGGAAAGGGCCGATCCGCCTCTGGCATCTCCATCCATCTTTGTGAGAACGACACCGGTTATTTCAAGGCGGTTGTGAAACTCTTTTGCAACATTTACCGCATCCTGACCAGTCATTGCATCAGCAACAAAAAGAACTTCGGAAGGCTCAACTGCATTCCTTATGTTCTCTATCTCTTCCATAAGTTTCTGATCAACCTGCATACGTCCTGCTGTATCAATGATCACAACATCAAAAGCCATGTTGCGGGCATATTCCAGAGACTTCTGCGCTATTTCAACAGGATCCATTTCAGTTGTCGAAGGGTAGACCTCAATGTCTATTGAACTTCCAAGTTTTTTAAGCTGTTCAATAGCTGCCGGCCTGTATATGTCAGCAGGAACGAGAAGAATTTTCTTTTTCTGCTTGTTTTTAAGCATAAGGGCAAGTTTACCGGCTGTTGTGGTTTTTCCGCAACCCTGAAGTCCAGCCATAAGGATGACTGCCGGCGGACGAACATTGAGATTAAGCGAATGATCGCCTTCACCAAGAATATTTATCAGTTCTTCGTGGAATATTTTTACGAACATCTGCCCCGGAGTTATGCTCTTCATAACTTCCGTGCCCATAGCTCTTTCCTTAACTTTTTCAACAAGTTGCTTGACAACTTTGAAGTTTACATCAGCTTCCAGAAGAGATAGCTTAAGTTCTCTTACACCTTCCTTAATGTTATCTTCGGAAAGCTTTCCAACTCCCCTTAATTTTTTAAATGTGCTTTCCAGCTTATCCGTAAGCTGATCGAACATACAGTTCTCCCTCAAAAAAAAGCGAGGTAATTATATATTTAGGTGTGTGTTAGTCAAGTTATTAAATAACAGGGCGTTGAAAATGGAGTAAAAACAGTTGGTTGTAAGCAACAATCACTGCTGTGAGGTAATGTTTCTGAGCCATTTACCTCTTGAAAAGAAAAATATGGCAATAGCCATTGACAGAAAGTTGCTAAGTGCCATTCCTACCCAGACACCTGTTGCAGCATAACCAAGAATAAAACCTCCGATCCAGGTGAAAGGGATTCTAAACAGCCAGAGTCTCGTGAAACCTATGATCATTGATGGTACGTTTGTTCCGGCAGCATTAAAAGCAGATGTGATTCCTCTTACAACACCAAAAAATGGAAAGGAGAGTCCGAAAATAAGCATAAAATTGGCGCCTTCAGTAATAACTCCTTCATTTCCTGGAATAAATAGTCCAATAAGTTCTCTTCTAAACGGGATCATTATTGCCATCTGGAAAAGAATTGTCAGAGTGATGATCTTAATTCCTAAAAGTGATGTTTTCTTTGCACGTTTAAAGTTGTCAGCTCCAAGAGATTGACCTATAATTGTTGAAAGTCCCTGTCCCAGACCTTGAGCGGGAATAAAAACAAAGCTTGTGAGCCTGCTTACTATACCGTATCCGGCAAGTGCACTTGTAGCATTTGGCAATCTTGATATTAATGCCATCAGAATAATAAAACCGAAAGATTCTGCACTGTGTCCGAATGCTGCGGGAGCTCCTATTTTAAAGATTTGTTTCATCCAGAATTTTTCAGGAATAATGTGTTTTTTGTTTATTGAGAGTTTTCCATTTCCTCTTACAAGGATCACGATTACAACAATGGCGGCAAAAATTGTACTGACAAGTGTTGCAGCAGCAGCTCCGACAACGCCAAGAGCCGGTATCGGTCCAATTCCTGCGATAAGAAATGGGTCGAGGATAATATTAAGTGTGTTGGATGCAAGCGTAATTTTAAGTGGTGTTTTTGTATCTCCTGCAGCGGCTGAAAGAACTCGGAAAGATGCATTTATAAATATAAAAGAAGTGGCCGGAAAGAACCATATTAGATAACTGACTGCTGTCTGGGTAACAGCTGAGTCGCCTGATATTATAGGTATGAGAAGTGGTGCCAGCAGTGATCCGAAAATAGTTATAGCTACTCCGGATATTGCAGAAAAAGAAATTATCTGAGTTGTTGCGATGTTCGCCTTTTCAGAGTTTCCCGCACCTGTATGCTGACTGACAAGAGCAGTTCCGCTCATTGCAAAACCGGCAGCCGCCGCAGCAAAAAACCACAGAATCGGAAAGGCAACCTGCAACCCGGCAACAGCGTTTGCACTTTCATCACCGCCAAGTCTTCCAAGCCAGAAGGTGTCTGCAAGCTGATAAAAAGTTTCAAGAAGTGCCGCTGTCATAACAGGCCAGCCAAGTTTAAACATTAGAGGGGTTATTTTTGATTCAAGAATATCTTTTGTTTTTACAGTGCTCATAGTTTCTCCTCACATGGCAGAACAATATATTAAAATGTGCAGTAATAAACCATTTTTTAGGTAAAGTTAATACGCATGAACGAATTAACTTGAAATTGCATGATGTTGTGACTAAAATTTCGTGATTTTGTGAGTTGTAATAATAAAAAAAATGGAGATACCATGAATTCAGTTGATTATCTTTTCTTTGTAATTATCGGTAGTGGGATTGCAGGTCTGATCTTTATTATCCGAAGTTATGCAAAAGGTCTAAAGGGTACCCCAAGAGAAATGTGGATTCTTTTTGCGTCAAAAGTTCTTGAATACACAGCCTATTCCGCAATAAATATGGCGATTGCGCTGTGGCTTACAAGAGATTGCGGACTTGGTGATATTGTTACCGGAACCTATATTATGACATGGTCGGTAATGCTGTCTGTAATGAATATGGTTGCTGGAGCCATTGCTGATACTATCGGTCTGAAGAAAACTATGATCATGAGTGCATGTTTTCTAATTTTCTCAAGAATTGTCATGACGTTTTTCACAAATCCTGTCATTGTTTTTATCTTTGGATTTATTCCTCTGGCGATCGGTTTTGCAGTAGTTCTTCCTGTTGTTTCTATCGCGATCAAGAGATATACCACAAAAGAGCAGGCAGCAATGGGTTTTGGCCTTTTTTATGTTGTCATGAACCTTGCTTTTGCAATAGGCGGTTTTTATTTTGACAAGGTAAGAGAGATATTTTCTCTGAGAAATGCTGAAGGTGTTGTAATAGATGAAAATGCCGGAACTATGATCCTGGGACACCATTTTTCCACCTATCAGCTGTTCTTTCTTTTCGGGATTGGTTTTACGATCCTGTCTCTTTCGGTTCTTTTCCTTATGCGAGAGGGTGTCAGAAGGACAGAGGAAGGGGTTGAGATCACACCTCTTAAAGATCACGGAAGCGGTTCAGCTGCCATTAAAAGTGCTGCTAAAGACACAGCAGTAAAGCTTAAAGCTGTTTTTGCTGAAAAATATTTCTGGATTTTTATCGGAATGTTGTCAACAACGATCTTTGTTAGGTTCATTTTCTTCCATTTTCACTATACTTTTCCAAAATATGGAATCAGAGTTCTTGGTGAAGGAGCGAAGATCGGAACTGTTTTCGGGGTTTTAAATCCGGTTCTTGTTATCTATATGACACCGATAGTTGCATACTTCACAAAAAAGGTTAGTTCATACAAAATGCTTATTGTCGGTTCAATTGTTTCTTCATTTTCATGTTTTATAGCGGTTATCCCGGCCGATACCTTTGCATGGCTTACAGATACAATGCTTGGCGAACTTATTTTCATAAATTGGCTTGGACTTGCTTCTGAATCTTCTGAGCTTGCAGCAATGGTCAGTAATCATCATATCGCTGCATATTGGCCTCTTATTGTCTTTATTACTGTTTTTACTCTGGGCGAGGCTATCTGGTCTCCGAGACTTATGCAGTTTACTGCTGAGATCGCGCCAAAGGGAAAAGAGGGAACATATATCGGACTCAGCGTTCTTCCGTGGTTTGCAGCAAAATTTGTTGTAGGACCGATGTCTGGAATTCTTCTTGCTAAATATGTTCCGACAACTGAAGCAGGAAAAGCGCTTGGCTTCTATCCGGACCATTCAACGGTATGGGCATGGATCGGCGGAATGGCTCTGCTTACTCCGGCGTTTCTTCTAATTTTCAGAAAACTGTTCACTCATAAAATAGATGCAACAGAATCTGAAACAGTAGAAGTGGTATGACTACAGTTGAGCGAAAATACTTATTTTTAAGATCGATAAAGCTTCTTTATGTTGAAGATAACAATGAGTTAAGGAAGGAAATGACATCTTTTTTTGAAGATTTGTTTTTAGTTGTAATTACTGCATCAAATGGAGCTGAAGGGCTTAAAGAGTATAGAGAGAAAAAGCCGGATATCGTCCTGACGGATCTAAAAATGCCGATAATGGATGGAATTAGTATGGCTCATGAAATAAAAAATATAGATAAATACACTCCCGTTGTTCTGAATACAGCCTTTGCCGAGATCCCGGATCTTATAGGTGCCATTGAAGCAGGTGTTGACAAATATATTCAGAAGCCCTTAAACAAGTCCGAAGTACTTGAAGCTTTATATGCCCTTTCTCTGCCCCTTATGCAGAAACAGCAGATAAGGGAACTTAGGGAGCAGAGCTCTCTTGATAACTGGTTTTTTGGACAGAGTTCTAAAATGAGAGGGATTTTTGATAAAGCTAAAAATATTGCGTGGACTCCTTTTTCTGTAATATTGAGGGGCGAGACTGGTTCAGGAAAGAGCTATTTTGCAAGGGCTATTCATGATATGAGTAAAAGGAAAAGTGAGTCTTTTGTCAAAATTGATTTGGGCACATTACCTGAAAATCTTATAGAGAGTGAGCTTTTTGGACACGAGAAAGGAGCTTTTACAGGTGCAGGCAGAAGAAGAAAAGGCGTTTTTGAATCAGCGAATGGTGGTACCGTTTTTCTTGATGAGTTGGAGAATGCCTCACCTTTGCTTCAATCAAGACTTCTCAGTGTCGTTGAAGATAAGGAGGTTGTTGCAGTAGGCTCCAATACCGCTATTCAAATTGATATAAGAATTATCGGTGCCTGTAACAGGAATCTTTTCGATTTGGTAAGAAAAGGTCTTTTTAGAGAAGATCTCTACTACCGGCTTGTTGAGTTTGAAATACTTCTTCCTCCTTTACGTGAGAGGAAAGAAGATATTCCATGGCTTGCAGCAAGGTTTATGATAGAGGCTGCTGATGAATTAAAAAAAAGGATCTATGATATAACAAAAGAAGCTGAAGAATATCTTTCTAAAATGTCATGGCATGGAAACGTAAGGGAGTTGCGTAATTTTATGAGAAGGGCCGTTCTTATATCTGAAAATAGAGTCCTTACTTTAAATGATGTTATGAGGACAGACACTTTTAATTATAAAGAAGAGGCATCTGTAAATGTTACAGATATGATTCCTCTTGCAGAAAACGAAAGAATATATATCGAAAAAGCTCTTATTGTTGCAAAAGGTAACAAAACAAAAGCTGCAAATCTCCTGGGAATTAATATTACAACGTTAAGAAGAAAGCTGAAAAACTACAGTTAGTGTAAAATACAGGGGTGTTTTGCCCTAGTTTTCTATAATATTGCAATTCTGATGAAACAGTGTGAGGACTGTCAAACGGAAAACTGTTATATAAACATCGAAGATGGCAGCATTTGACTAATTTATAACTTTTTTTCTTTATCATTATTGAAAAATCCATTAAAACTGTTTTCTGGCATGCCTTTTGCGTGTGATTATTTAAGATGTTTTTTTGTGAGGTAATTTATTTGAAAGATCTAAGAAATAATTCAGATGCATTTAAGGCAAATTTAATTGAAACTACTACGAATCCCGCAGATTTTTCTGAAAACGAAACGATGTTGCTTGAATCTTTTACGAATATTCCCATGCTTGAGAAAAAGATCAGAAACTATCTGGAGGAAAAGCACCATAGATTTCCTTCCTTGAAGGATTTTATAGAGATGTATAGAAATTTAGTCCTTGAAAATGTTTGGAGCTTTATAAAGCATGAGCAACGGAATAAAATACTTATAATATTAGCTGATGAGGTTCAGTTTCTATCTTCTTTAGGATTAAATGCCGCTCAGACCGAAAGAATAAAGGATACTCTTTTCGGAATGTTTAATTATCTATATGAGTTTTATAAACTTAATCGTATTGATATTGATATCGTCAAATACTATGCGGAAACATTAGAAAAATTTGTTCAGAAAGATCAGTACTGTCTGATGAAGTTCTCTAATGATATTAGAAAGATAATAAGTACAAATTTAGAAGATAGCAGTTTAAAAAGAATTCTTTTCAGGTTGTCTAAGAAATCTCTTGTCGAAAATACTATTTACTGGAGCAACATAAAATCTTTCACTGAGTGGGAATACAGTTTAGGGATAGAATATAGTTCTGATACAAGAGAGATCGACAGTATTATTAATGAACAGTTCCCCAAAGATTTCTTTAAAGATTTAGCTGATACGATACACGACTCATCAAAGCTTGAAGATCTTGATAATATTCCCGTTTACTCTTATTTCACCGGAAGGTTTAGAAAAATTACTGATGTTATTTCATATCCCGAAGGTAAGATCAACTATATATTTTATCTTCTTGAAATGGATGCTATGCTGGAACTTAAAGAGTATCTTCTTTTTGATCTGAATAGAGTGTTCAAGCAGGTTTCTTTCAAAGATGAGAGAAAGGGCAAATTTTTTATAACACGGGCTTTTGATGTTTTTACTTTGGTAAGAGATCGGTTTTTAAATGCTGTTTTAGACTGTATTCGAACTTTGGGTGTTGAAATAATTGAAAAAACAGAGGAAAAGTTTCTTTTAGACCATTTTTCTGAGCAGGTGATCAACTTTGGTTTTGTCTATCCTGGTGTTAAAGGTGTTGATCTGAATTGGCAGACAATAATGAACAGAGAGCATGTCAAAAATATCAGAGTGTGGCTGGAAATTATTTCAAAGCACCCATCTAGATGCGGTAAGCTTCTGTCGGCTCTTTTAATCAATTTAAGAGTTGGTGGTGTTTATATTTCAGATACAGATCTTTTTCAGCATGATATCACAAAATTTCTCAACAGTGATATTACATCTTCATACCATATTGTCAGACAGATTGCCGTACTTTTTCCAGTTTACTTTAAGGATATCGGAGCGGAAGGTGAATTAAGAAGCGTTTCTACTGCTATAGACGAACTTTTTCATAGAAAAGACCGTTTGATCCACTTTCTCAGAAAACAGATACATGCTGAGAGTAACAATACCAATATTGATCTTGTCAACAAGATCTTCATGTATTGGTTAAATGGGGATAAGAGTGTTCTTGAAAAAAAAATTCCAGAGAACGTCTTATCGTCTCTTGATGAAAACGATGAATTATTTAAAAAAATAAATAAGATCTCTAAGATTATTTTTGAAAAAACAGCAGGAAAATGGGAGGATTTGTTTACTATAGATGAGACAGGATTGATAGAGTTTTTTAACTCTATTGAAACTGTAGATACCCTTGAGAAGAATAAGATAAAACTCCTTTTCCGGTTAGGATTTCTTTTAAGGGATAAATATCATTTTAATCCTGGAAAAATAACAGATAAGTTGAAATCTTTTAACCAGATTCCGATAAAGGTTGTAGAAACCCTTGAAAATTGTTTAGAAAGAAAGCATTGGAATCGTGCTATAAAAATATCATTTGATATTTTGTCTTATCTTAAAGAAACAGTTCTTTCTCCCAAAGAAACTGAACCCATAGAAAATATTTATTATAAAAGGCATATTGCCATTGGAATTCCATCAATGTACGGAGAGTATCGGGAGCCGAAGTTTGAATCACTCGGGATGATTTTTCGAATGGAGCAATTTGTTTCATCACTAATGGATAAAGTTATAGATGGATCAAAAATTCAGTACATATCAGCAGAGACACTTAACAAGACGCTGGATATATTAAATCTTTTTAAAAACGGACTCGAATTGGGAGGGATTAGTAACGAAAATCTTAATTCAGATCTGAGTATATTGAGTCACAGCATGAGATCTTCAAGTTTTTCTACAAAACAATACACAAATATTTTTGAATTTCTGGCAGAGGATATTTCAAATATTGTCACAGACTTTTTTCTTGGAGTTCATGACAGGAATCTTAAAATAATTATTGAACAGAACATAGAAAAGAAAAAGATGGTTTTTGAAGACGGCAAGAAAAAGGAATGTTTTATACACAAGTTGTCTGAAGAATTTTACAGAGATGTAATAACGTCCTCGTTCCTGATACAGAAAATAGATAATATGATAAATAATATATTAAGTTTGTTTAGAGCAATTCCAGCCAACTTATCAAATGAAAGTCTGAATCTGATAATGAGCTATAGAAGTGATTCAATAATTTCGGTAATAGGCAAAAAAAATAACAAGCTTGATAATCAGGTTTTTCTGGGAGCAAAGGGATATTTTCTTAAAAAAATTAAAGAATACGATATGCCGGTTCCTTTAGGTTTTATTCTTACAACAGAGTTTTTCAGAAGGAGATCAGCAGTTTTAAAACATCCTGAAATTGAAAAAGAGATTTTAAGCAACATCTTTAGCAATTTGGAAATCCTAGAGAAAAAGACTGGGCTTGAATACGGTAACCCTGAAAATCCTTTGACCCTTTCAGTTAGAAGCGGCTCAACTATTTCAATGCCCGGAGCAATGAATACTTTTTTAAACGTTGGAATGAATGATGAGTTTGTTGAAAAATTATGCAAAAAGGAAAACTATGGATGGACAGCATGGGATTGTTATAGGCGGCTTATACAGTGCTGGGGTATGAATTCTGAAATAGATAGAGATGTTTATGATGCGATAATGGCAGATTTTAAAAAAGTATACAAAGTTGAGAAAAAAATAGATTTTAAACCTTCTGTCATGAAAGAAATGGTAAAGGAATATAAAAGAACACTTGATGAAAGAGGTGTCGTTTTTGAACAGGATCTGAAAAAACAACTTCTTTTTTCAATTCGCTCTGTTTTTAATTCATGGGATTCGGGTAGAGCGGAAGTGTATAGAAAAAAACTTAACATTGCTCCTGAATGGGGTACTGCAGTTATCATACAGAAGATGGTTCTTGGAAATATAAACTATGATTCAGGTACAGGTGTTGTTTTTACAAGAGAACCGTTTTCAGGAGATAAAGCTGTAAAGCTTTATGGGGATTTTGTTATGTGCAGTCAGGGAGAAGATGTTGTCGGAGGGTTGGTTCATCCTTTTCCTGTTTCAGAGAAACAGCGATTATCAATGAAGAATTTCAATCAGTTAAGTATGGAAAAAGATTTTCCGGAAATATATAATGAGCTCAAAGAAATTTCTCTACGACTTGTAAATGATAAAAGATTCGGTCATCAGGAAATAGAATTCACCTTTGAATCAAAGAGGAAGGAGGATCTGCATATTCTTCAGATAAGACCATATCATCAAGTCGATTCTAATTTTTCGATATCAATTCCTGATAATGTGTTTCATATCGGTGATGGTACAGGTATCGGCGGGCATGTTTTAACGGGTAGGGTTGCTTTTACTATTGAAGATATTTTTCTGATAAGAGACAAATATCCGTCGGAGAAAATAATAGTTGTAAGGCCTGATACGGTAAGTGATGATATTAATATGATATTTGAATCTGATGGACTTCTCACATCAAGAGGCGGAGCGACGTCACATGCGGCAGTAACAGCTGTAAGACTTGGCAAGACAGGTGTCGTTAATTGTCGATCTATGGTGTTTGACAGTTCAAATAAATGTGTTATCAACAATACTGAAATTAATAGTTGTGACAGAATCGTTATAGATGGAAAACTGGGGTTTATTTATACATTTTATTAATGAGGAGGATGAAATGATTCAGGTTGCTTCCGGAAATTCAATAGGTATCAATGGGTTCGGCAGGATTGGTAAGTTAACTTTATGGAATCTTATATTATCGGAGGATTTTGACAAAATTGTTGTGAATATAGGACGGGAAGTCGGCATGTCTTTTGAAGATCTTCTGGATTATTCTATGAATGATTCCACATATGGTTCATTATGTTCTTTTCTTTTCGGATATAAAGGAAAAGGTGAGGTTCGTATAACAGATGAGGTTAAAGGTGAAGTTAATATTTATGGAAAAAAAGTCGTTTTTCTAAGAAAAGACAGAAATCCTGAAAACATAGATTGGGGAAAGGAAAATGTAAGTATAGTCGTTGATACTACAGGTAAATTCAATGATCCTAATGACAGTGACTCTAAAAAGGGAAACATGAGAGGTCATCTTGCATCCGGAGCAAGAAAAGTAATTCTTTCCGCGCCTTTTAAATTTAAATGTAAAAACAAGACGATGCCGGATGATTCAATAATGGTTGTTTACGGAATAAATCACCAGTCTTTTGATCCTTCCAGACATCATATTATTTCAGCAGCGTCATGCACGACAACGGCACTGGCTCATTTAATGAAGCCACTTCTTGATGTTGAGGAAACTTCCGACATACTTACTGCCAGTATGTCAACAATTCATTCGATGACCAATACACAGAGCGTTCTTGATTCGGCTCCTTCTTCGGGGGCGACAGACCTAAGGAAAAACAGATCTGCAGGCAGTAATATAATTCTTTCCACAACAGGTGCAGCTAAAGCGCTTGAATATATACTTCCCGAAATGAGAAGCATTGGTTTTATGGCGGATTCAGTAAGAATTCCCGTGTCTACTGTTTCTCTGATAAATTTAAATCTTACGTTTAATGCTCCTCTTAACAAAGAGGGATTACCAATAATCGACAGAGCGTTTGTTAATAATATATATGAAGAAGCATCAAAGGGAAGGTATAGGAATTTAATTGATTTTTCAAAACGCCAGAATGTTTCTTCAGATATAAAAGGTAAGATGTATGCTGTTGTCGTTGAAAGTCATGATACGCATACACGTACAGGTTTTATCGATTTGCCGCCACTTTCAAATATTCCCGTTTCGCATACAAAGATCTTCGGTTGGTATGATAATGAGATGGGTAGTTATGTGAATAGTCTGTGCAAGCTTATATCCCATGTGGCAAATACTGTTTGAATGTTTTTGTTTAAATTCAGATCAGTTTAACATTCTTTTAACACACGAGAGAGTACGAATCCGTTAGCTATTTATAGTGATTCTTCAAGGGTGAAATCCATGGAAGTACGTAAGGAAAAAGCAGTTATTGCAAAAAATGCAACAACTGAAAATGGAAAGGTTATGATTGATGCAGTTTGCAGATGAATTTCAAGATGTTAATATTATGTTGCCACTGGCTTCACAATTAAGTGTTTAGTTTTTGGTTACTTTTTTCCCAGATAATCCTTCAAGATTTTATTAGCCCAAATTCTGAATTGAGTGCCTCGTTTTGATTTAACTCGGTAACCTACGGAAATGATGACATCTAAGTTATAGTGTTCCACATTCCTTGTGATGTTTCTTCCACTTTCATTTTGAACTAGCTGGAATTTCCGGCTAGTTGAATTCTTTTGTAATTCCTGTTCTTTATATATATTTCTTATATGTTCAGTGATTGTTCTTCTATTTTTGTCGAATAGTTCTGCCATCTGATTTTGTGTAAGCCAAACAGTTTCTTGTTCCAGTCTTACTTCCAGTGTTGAGATTCCTTCTTTGGGTTGATAGATAATTAATTTATTGTTTCCGTTTAAATGGTTCATTCGGCGCCTAATCGAAGTTGTCAATATTCAAATACTAATGTTTGAAAACCTTGCGTCAACTTATTTTTGTTCTAAATTGATTTTCTTCCCTCGTATTGTAAACTTATCTCGTGACCTAACTTTTTGGGGAAAAATATGATTAAAGAGAATTTCGTCGGTGCAATAGAAAAGTCATTCGTTGAGAACTGGGATTCACTTTGTTTTGGAGATTATGGCAAAGAGCCGGTTAAATTCAGTGATATTGCTAAGAAAGTTAAAGAACTTCACGCTGTTTTTGAGGTTTGCGGGGTTAAAAAGGGGGATCGGGTTGCAGTTGCGGGAAAGAATTCTTCAAACTGGGGAACTGTTTATCTGGCGGCTGTGAGTTACGGTGCTGTAATTGTGCCTATTCTTAGTGATTTTCAGACTGATGAGATCCACCACATTGTTAACCATTCCGAGTCAAAACTTTTCTTTGCGGCACGTAATATTTATGACAGAGTTGATGACTCCAAAATGGAGAAAACAAAAACAATTTTCAATCTTGAAACTTTTGAGATGATGTTTTCTCAAAAAGATAATTTTAAGCTGAAAGTATCTGAAAAAATTAATGAATTTAAAGAAAGTGCCTGTTGTGGAAAAGAAAATTTCAAGGTCGAAAAATGTGAGAACAGCGATCTTGCAGCAATAGTCTATACCTCAGGAACCACAGGTTTTTCAAAGGGTGTAATGCTTTCAGGAAACTGTATCATGGCGAATGTAAGATTCTTTCTGGATTATTTGCCCATAAAAAAGGAGAGCAAGGTTCTTTCTTTTCTTCCTCTGGCCCACTGTTTTGGGTGTGCTTTTGATTTTTTAAGTCCCTTTATCAAAGGTTGTCACATCACTTTTCTTGGAAGAATTCCTTCACCTAAGATTATCTTGAAGGCGTTTAGCGAAGTTAAGCCTGATGTGATTTTTGCTGTTCCTCTCATTCTTGAAAAGATATATCGTGCCAAGATAATGCCTCTTTTGGAAACAACAAAAATGAAGATTCTTCTGAATACTCCCGGGCTTAATAAACTCATTTACAAAAAGATAGGAAAGGGAATAAACGACGCTTTTGGTGGAACTCATTATCAAATAGTTGTGGGTGGAGCTGCCTTTAATCCTGATATTGAAAAGTTTTTTATGAAAGCTGGTGTCAGAGTGACTGTCGGTTACGGAATGACTGAATGTGGCCCGCTTATATCCTATACTGATTATAACGATGGACGACCGCTTGGGAGTTGCGGAAAGGTGATGAAATACCTCGAAATCAAGATCGATTCTCCAAATGAAAAGGGAATTGGTGAGATCTGTGTCAAAGGCGAGAATGTCATGGATGGTTACTTCAAAATGGAAGATGAGACTGCGGAAACCATCGATAGTGACGGCTGGCTTCATACTGGCGATATTGGACATATTGATGAGGATGGCTCTGTTTTTATAAGCGGAAGAAGCAAAAACATGATACTTTCCGGTTCAGGACAGAACATTTATCCTGAAGAACTCGAAGCGAAGCTCAACTACATGTCTTATGTGGGTGAATCCATAGTTCTTGATGGTGGAGGAGGAAAGCTAATTGCACTTGTTTATCCGGATAAAGAAAAAATGTACAAGAACAAAATAAAGGAATCAAACCTTAAAAAGATCATGGAAGAAAACAGAAAAGAACTTAATGAAAAACTCCCGGCGTTTATGCGCATAAAAAAGATAAGGCTCTATCCTGAAGAATTTGAGAAAACCTCCACAAAAAAGATCAAAAGAAGACTCTACACCTCGCTGGTAAAACCGGATTAGAGTTCAAAGAATTGTAAAAGTAAAATGAATTAGGCCATATCAGACCAACTATTCCTCAAAAAAATCAAAGGTTGTTGCTTTTTCCCCTAATTAATGCAATAACCACAAAAGTTGAGCCTATTAAATTATGAATGAGGTTAAAATGAAAAAGTTGCTTTTTATTTCTTTAATGTTTTTTTCAGTTTTGTTGGCAGGTGCCGCATACACTTGGTCAAGTGGTGAATGGAGCGAATGTTCGGCAGTTTGTGGAACTGGAACACAGACAAGAACTGTTGTGTGCAAAGATTTTGGTGACAGTATCGTTGATGATTCATATTGCAGTTCTTCTCCCAAACCTGATGAATCAAAACTGTGTATTGCAGATCCTTGTAACTATATCTGGGAAGCTGGAACGTGGGGAGAATGTTCCGAGGATTGTGGTGGAGGAACTAAGGCAAGAGTTGTTTCATGCAAGGAAGCTGAAACAGGGAATTTAGTTGATGACAGCAACTGTGATTCAGGTGCAAAGCCAATTGAATTCGAAGCTTGCAATATTGAACCCTGTGCAGTTGATGAAGACTTTGTTGAAGAAGATCTTGTTGATGAGGATGTGGCTGATGAAGAGTTGATCGATGAAAATGATGAAACGCAGCAGGTTGATGAAAACGTGACGTCAGACGACACAGAGACTCCTGATGAAGTCGAAGTTAAAGATGAAAATCAGAGTCCTGACGAAACAGAAACTCCCGACGAAACAGAAGTTCCTGATGAATCGGAGAATAATGACATCAACATAACTTCAGATGATGATCCATCAGTAGACGAAACAACCAATGATGCTGACACGACGGAAGAAAAGGGGAAATCAGATGGTTGCAGTTGTCTGGTGATTTAATACGCCTTCTTCAATAATCGCAATTATTTAGTTGACACATTTTTTTACATCTGTAAAATTCCTATTATGAACGAAAAAGATATGAAACAGTTTTATAAACGTCTTCAGCTTTCAATGCTGGTTGATAGTAATTCCACTGAAGCTGTGCGTAATGAAATAAAGAAGATGTTTGGTTATTTTGACTGTGATGCCGAGTGCGTCAATCGGATGCTGAGCGTTTTTGATAATATTGTCGATCTTTTTATAGGGAAATACCCCGGCTATCTTTCATGTACGACGGAATATCATGATCTTAAGCACACACTTGATGTGCTTCTGGCTTCTCTGAGACTGTGTGATGCCGTCAACCTTCAGGGTGGAAAGATCACTTCGCGTGATGCTGAGATCCTTGTTCTTGCCGCGATGATGCATGATTCAGGCTATATTCCTGAAGAAGGCGACGATGTTGAAACAGGTGCTGTCTACACATCAGACCATGTGAAAAGGGGTGCCGATTTTGCGAAGGTCTATCTTTCTAAAAAAGGTTACGATAAGCCTTTTATTGAAAGTGTATCTCAGATAATCATGTGCACAGACCTTGTTACGGATATTGAGAACACAAAATTTGTTGACGACCAGACAGAAAATCTGGGAATAATCCTTGCAGCTGGTGATCTTCTGGGACAGATGGCGGACAGAGTTTATCTTGAGAAACTACTCTTTCTTTATCAGGAATTTCGAGCAGGTATGATACCTGGATTTGAAAAAGAGGTAGATATTCTTAAAAACACTGTTGAATTCTATAAAAAGATGGAAAAAAGGTTTAGCCATGAACTTCAGGGTGTTGATAGAAATATGGTTTATCATTTCAAGGAGCGTTACGGTATAGATAAAGATCTTTACAGGATGGGAATTAACAATAATATCGACTATTTAAAGTATATCCTTGCAAATCATATTGACGGTTACAGAGATCATCTCAGAAGAGATGGATTAATCGATAAACTTGATACCTGAGATTTGCAAGCTCAAACAAGACTAAGGATTATCTCCTATATTATATTACAAAATATAGTATCTTGACATCATAACTCTGAACAAATAAACTGCTTGGGCATTTTTAAGGTGATAATATGTGGTACGAAAAGTTTAAAGAACTGGAATGTGTGGTAATTATTCCGACATATAACAACGACAAAACTCTAGCTTCTGTCATTGATAGAGTGCTCAAATACACAGATCAGGTCATAGTTGTCAATGATGGATGTACTGATTCAACGATTGAGATCTTAAAGAGTTACGATCAGATTGAAGTCCTTACTCATGAAGTTAATCAGGGAAAAGGTTTGGCTCTAAGGAACGGTTTTAAAAAAGCTGTTGAACTAGGGTTTAGATATGTGATAACAATTGATTCTGATGGCCAGCATAAACCGGAAGAACTTCCTGAATTTATTAAAAAAATAGAAGAAGAACCTGATTCGCTCATCGTTGGTGCAAGGAATATGGAGCAGTCTAGTGTTCCCGGCAAAAGCAGTTTTGGGCACAAGTTCTCAAACTTCTGGTACAAGGTTGAAACAGGGATAGATCTACCCGATACTCAGTCAGGTTACAGACTCTATCCGGTGAGACTTCTTGATGGAATGAAATTTTTAACGCCTAAGTACGAGTTCGAGATCGAAGTCATCGTGAGAGCTGCGTGGAAGGGGATTAATGTTACTCATGTTCCTGTTTCAGTGTACTACGCACCTGTTGAAACAAGAGTAAGTCATTTCAGACCTTTTCAGGATTTTACGAGAGTAAGCATTCTTAACACTTTCCTTGTCTTTCTGGCTTTTGCAATTTTCAGGCCGCTTATGTATTTTAGAAAACTCAGAAAGAAAAGTCTTAAGGAAATAAAAGATGATGTTCTCGGCTCGAACGATCCTGTGCTTAAAATTGCATTTTCAGCGGCCCTCGGGGTTGTTGTCGGAGTATCACCTTTCTGGGGTTATCAGATAGCGATAGGAATTCTTGTTGCTCATTTTTTGAAACTTAACAAGGCAATAGTCGTTGTTGCTTCTCACATTTCTCTTCCTCCGCTTATCCCTTTTATAATTTACTGGAGCTATCTGCTGGGCGGAATATTTTTTAAAGCTCCTGTTGAGTTGACAATGGATGAAATAACGCTTGAATCTGTATCAGCAAATATTGTTCAGTATGTTGCAGGAAGCTTTTTTCTTGGTGCAGTTCTAGCTCTTATCGCATTTTCGGTTACATATATTTTGGTCACAATTAAAAGAAAGAAATAGATTATGGTTTCACTTTTCAGCGCATTTTACTCGTTTCTTAAAATAAAGCGGTATTTTCTGCTCTTAGTAATGGTTCTCCTTACTGGAATTCTTACTGTAATGGCGTTTAACATCAAACTCGAAGAGGATATAACAAAGGCCATCCCATTTGGAGATCAGGGGAGTAAGTATCAGAAAGTCCTGAAGAACTTTAAGTTTCTGGACAGAGTTGTCTTTAGAGTTTTTTCTTCCAAGGATAGTTCTGACCATAAGCTGCTGGCTTCGTTTGCCGATGATTTTACAGAAAGAATGAAAAAATCTTCTGTAGCAGGACTCATAAAATCATATTCAGTTGATCAGACAGCAGTTGACACACAGAAAGTGAGTGATCATTTTTATAAATATCTGCCTTTGTATATGGATGATGAGAAGTATGAAAATATAGAAAAGAACCTGAATAAAAAGAGCATTGATAATATTCTCGGTGTCGTTTATCGAAGCATGGTAAGTCCGGCTGGAATGATATCGGTTCCGATGCTTAGGAAAGATCCTCTAGGATTGTCGTTCCAGGCAATGGAAACCCTGAAATCCCTAAATCCGGAAGATAACTTCACAGTTCTTGACAGACATATTTTCACAAAAGATAAAAAGAATCTTATCTTTTTCATTCAACCGGGAGGTTCGGCAGTTGAAACAGGTAGAAACGCTGAACTGGTCAAAGAAATAGAGAAAACAATATCTTTTCTTCATGAAAAATCCGGTGGAAAGATCAATGCAGAGTTTGCTGGTGGGCTTCCAATTGCCGTTGGTAGTGCTGACAGGATAAAGACCGATGTGGTTCTTTCATCAATGATAGCCATTTTTCTTGTTTTCTTCATTCTTCTTTTTCATTTTAGAAAGATCCGGTTCATTCCACTTATTTTTCTGCCGGCAATATTTGGTGCACTGACGGCAGTAGCAGTTGCATGGCTTTTAAAAAGCGAAATTTCGGCTATAGCACTGGGAGTAACTTCAATTCTGCTTGGAATAACAGTCGATTATGCAATTCACACAGTTTCCCATATTCTTAAAACAAAGGACACAGCTAAGGCAATAAGTGACATATCCTTTCCAATGGTTCTTAGCTGTTTTACAACGGCTTCAGCCTTTGCCTGCCTGCTTTTTCTTGATTCTCCGGCACTGAACGATCTGGGATTGCTGGCATCAGTAAGCGTGCTTGCTGCAATGCTCTTTTCAATAACGGTTCTTCCTCACATTGTTGATCTTTTCGGGATAAAAGATACCGGTTTTGATGATACCAGAGGAATAGTCGGTTTTATCGCTTCAAAGGAGTATGAGAAGAGTAAGTTTCTTGTAATTGGAGTTCTCCTGATTACTGCTGTGCTATACTTTTTTTCCGAGGACGTACAGTTTGAAGATGATCTCAACAGCATAAACTACATAAAACCCGCCGTCCAAAGAGCACTGGATAACCTCGATAAAATAAGCAGTGTTAATAAAAAGGCGGTCTATCTTGTTTTTGAAGGAAAAGATCTTGATGAGGTGCTTGGAAAAAGAGAATCAGTTCAGGAAAAACTTGAAAAGTATAAAAAAGACAACCAGATAGAATCGTTTAACGATGTTTCGCAAATTCTCCTTTCAAAGGAAAGGCAGCACAAACAGATCGAAAAATGGAACAGATTCTGGACTCAGGAGAGAAAAGAAAAACTAACAGGTCTTTTTAAAACAGAAGGTGCCAAAATAGGATTTAAGGAAGAAACTTTTGGTCAGTTTTATCAGTTTCTGGACAGAAAGTTTCAGGCTGTTGAACCGATTGAGCTCACAAAATTCGCTCCGCATCTTTTTACTAACTGGATTACGCTCGAAAAGGATGCGATGTCCGCAACACTTATGAGAGTTGATCCCAAGAAAAGTGCGGAGTTATCTAAATTGGTTGAAGAAGCTACCGGAGCCTTTTATTTTGACAGAGCCGGACTTATGCAAAAGTTCGTCAAGTTTCTTAAGGCAGATTTTGAAAAGTTACTTCTCTTTTCTATTATTGCGGTTTTTCTGCTGCTCTTTTTCTTAAGCGGCAGACTCGAGCTTGCAATTGCGGCAATAATTCCCGTGATATTTTCATGGCTTTGGACTCTTGGTTTTATGACTATCTTCGGACTTAAGTTCAACATTGTAAATATAATTATCGTGACTTTTATTTTTGGCCTTGGAATTGATTATGTCGCATTTATAATGCGTGCAAAAATACAGGAATACACCTACGGCGATAAGAAGATGACTGTTTCTTACAAAGGATCTATCCTTGTTTCATGTTTTACTACAATAGCCGGAGTCGGGGCACTGTCAGCAGCAGTTCATCCTGCACTTAGATCAATAGCCCTTATTGCAGTTCTTGGAATGCTCTCAACACTTATAAATTCGTTTGTTCTGGCTCCTGCCATCTTTGACTGGATGCTGATAAAACAGAAGAAAAAGAAGGCTCCGCCGCACACATTTCTTGTTTTTGCCTACACATTTATTGCCTACTCTAACTATGTTGGGTTCAGTCTTGGACTTTCCGGGCTGGGATTTGGAATTTTCACGACAGTGCCTTTTAAAAGTGCGAAGAAAAAAAGGAAGGTGATGTACCATTTTCTGATAAGGATCGCAGCTAGAGCGGTAATTTTCTTTGCTCCTCATGTCAGACTTCGAATGATCAACAGGCATGGTGTCGATTTGAGCAAACCTTCTGTAATTATTTCAAACCATCAGTCTTTTCTTGATATTCTGATGATGCTTTCACTCAAAACAAAGATCGTAATGGTGACAAAAAGCTGGGTATCAAGTAATCCAATCTTTGGAAAACTTGTTCAGTTTGCAGATTTTTTCACGATAACTGAAGGATTCGAGAAAATGGCTCCCAAGCTTAAAAAATGTATCGATGACGGATATTCAATAGTTGTTTTTCCTGAGGGAACAAGAGGTGATGGAAAAGATCTGAGAAGATTTCATAAGGGTGCGTTTTTTCTGGCAGAAAAGCTCAAGGTTGATGTTGTGCCTATAGTGCTTCACGGAAGTGGCCACAGCATAAAAAGAAGCGAATTTTCAGTCAGGCAGAGTATTTTGACGTACTTTGTGCTTCCTGAAGTTAAATACGGATCAAATGAATTCGGTGAAACATATCAGGAAGTATGCAAAGGCGCTTCAGCAATGTTTAAAAAAGAGTATCTTCATGTTTATGAAGAGCTTGGAGATGTGGATTTTTTCAGAGACAGACTGATTAAGAACTACATTTACAAAGGACCTGATATTGAGTGGTATGTCAGGATTAAGACACGTCTTGAGAAGAACTACAGGTTCTTTGATGAAATTATTCCAAGAGATGCGGTAATTTCAGATCTTGGCTGCGGAATGGGAATGATGGTCTATATGCTTTCTCTCACTTCACACCACCGTAAATTCATAGCGGTTGATTATGATAAAGAGAAGATAACAGTTGCTACTAATTGCTTTTTAAATAGCGAAAGAACGAAGTTTGTTCATGCTGATATTCTTGACTATGAACCGGAAGAAAGTGATGTCTTTGTTCTTAACGATGTTCTTCATTACCTGCCTTGTGAAAAGCATGCATCTGTGATAGAAAAATGTGCCGCCAAACTCAATGTCGGTGGTATGATAATGATAAGAGACGGTGACACAGAGTTGATTAAAAATCATAAGAATACCGAAATGACGGAGAGATTTTCAACTGGTCTGGGTTTTAACAAAACAAGCAATAGACTTTCTTTTCTTTCCGGTGAAATGATAGGAAAGATCTCAGAAAAATACGGATTTGAAGTTGAAGTGGTCAAAACTCAGATGCACACATCGAACAGGATCTTTATTCTTAAAAAAACGGAGAAAGGTAATGTATGATGTTGCGATAGTCGGATCCGGGCTCGGAGGTCTGATCTGCGCGAATATTCTTTCAAAAGAAGGAATGAAAGTCTGTGTCATAGAAAAGCACTCTTCGGCGGGTGGAAGTCTTCAGACTTTTAAAAGAGATGGTAGAATATTTGATACCGGTGTTCATTATGTAGGTGGACTTGACGAAGGACAGAACCTTCACACCTACTTTAAATATCTTGGAATAATGGATGATCTGAAAATAAGACGACTTGATGATAATGCCTTTGATAAGATCTGTTTTAAAAATAATCAAGAAGCCTATCCGCTTGCTGTGGGTTATGATAATTTTGTTGATAAGCTGTTGAAATTTTTTCCTCATGAGAAAGAGGGGCTTACAAACTATGTGGACTTTATTAAGAAAACTGTATCCTCTTTTCCTCTGTACAATATCAGTGTAAAAAGTGCCTCTATTCCGGAAGACTTTTTCTATCAGAAAAATGCAAAGGACGTTATTGACAGTTTTATAAAAGATCCACTTCTTGCAAATGTGCTTGCCGGTAACAATGGACTTTATGCAGGTGTCGCTGATAAAACACCCATTCATGTTCACGCTCTTATAAATGATAACTTTATTAAAAGTGCCTGGAGATTTGAGGATGGCGGTTCTCAGATAGCGGATCTGCTCATTGAAAATCTTAATAAGAATGGTGTAGATATTTTTACAGGAAGGGCGGTCACGAAGTTTGTTGCCCAGAAGAGAACTATCAAGTGGATAGAACTCGAAGACGGAGAAAAAATTTATGCCCGGAAGTATATTTCAACGATGCACCCCGCTGATATGCTTGATATGCTTGAAGGTGATACTCTCAATCCCGCCTACCGCGAAAAGATATACTCACTTGAAGATACCATTGGTGTTTTTGGACTGTATCTGACTTTAAAAAAGGACACTTTTCCCTATATTAACTCAAATTTTTATTGTCATGAGACTGAAAATGTATGGAAGATCGAGTCCGGGAGAGAGAAAGAAAAATTCAACTCTTACATGTTCCTGACTCCTGCAACATCTTCTTCACATAAATACGCAGATTCAGCTGTTGCCCTAGGTTATATGAAGTATGATGAAGTTAAAAAATGGGAACATACAAAGTGTTTACGTCGTGGAAAGGACTATGAGGATTTTAAGGAGAAAGTTGCTGATGTTTTTATTGATCAGATCACAGAAAAGTTCCCTGATTTGAAAAATTCAATTGAAAAGCACTACACTTCGACACCGCTTACATTTAGAGATTATGTAGGAGCGAGAAAAGGTGCTCTGTATGGAGTTCAGAGGAACTGCAATGAACCGCAGAACTCTTTCATTTCTCCAAAAACGAGAATAAAAAATCTATATCTAAGCGGTCAGAACATAATTCTTCATGGCGTGCTCGGTGTTACTATCGGATCTGTTCTTACAGCCGGGTCAATGCTCGGGTATGAATATCTGGTCGATAAAATTAGAGAGGCAAAGTGATTTGAAAAAGATCTTAGGAGTTTTTGTAGTAACAATCTTTCTTGTGATACCGCTTATTATAACAATATTTCTTGCAATTAATCTAAGAGATGTTGCTCCGGATTCTATGGATGGAATTGAAGAGCCTTTGGGCAAAGTCGAGACTATTGATGGAGATCTCAAAGGTATCAAAAATAACCGTTTCAGGCTTTCAGAAAGTGGATTATATGAACTTTATGTTGAAGGTGCTCCGTATGAAAGAGGAGTTTACGCCGGAAAACTTACTAGTGAACTTATAAGAAGTCAGGAAAGTATTTTTGTAGATATGATCAAAAAGCTTGTTCCAAGCGATATTTATCGGTTTTTTCTAAAATCTGTCATCTATTTTTTCAACAGAAAAACGGCTTCAAATATTCCCGGTGAAAATATTCAGGAGATATGGGGTATTTCAAGATCAGCATCCTCAGATTTTGATTTTATCGGTTCGGGTTACATGAGAATTCTTAACTATCATGCCGCTCACGATATTGGGCACCTGCTTCAGAATTTAAATCTTGTTGCATGCACTGCTTTTGCTTCCTGGGGTGAGAAAACGCAGGATGGAGATCTTATCACAGGTAGAAACTTTGATTTCTATCTCGGTGAGAAATTTGCAAAGGACAAGATCGTTGAATTTGTAAATCCAAAAGACGGAATTCCATTTGCAATGATCGTCTGGGGTGGAATGACCGGAGTTGTTTCGGGTATGAATAAGAGTGGCCTGAGTGTTGTGATAAATGCTGCTGAAAGTGAGATTCCCGAGGAGAGTGCAACTCCTGTGACATTAGTAGCCAGAGAGATACTTCAATATGCTGATGACATTGCTTCAGCTTTAAAGATCGCAAACTCTAGAGAGATCTTTGTAAGTCAGAATTTTCTTATCAGTTCTGCAAAAGACGCAAGGAGTGTGGTTATTGAAAAAAGGCCGGGAGAAACTGCTGCTTTTGAAGGTGAAGGTGAAAAAAACTATATTTCAGTAACAAATCACTTTCAGGGAAAGCTCAAAACCAGCTATCTGGAAAGCGGTTCAAAACTGGCTGAATTTTCACTTGGCAGATTAAAAAGAGTGAATGAGCTGATAGAAGGCCCGGAAAAGATGAGCGTTAACAGAATTGTTGATATCCTTCGCGACAGAAAGAAATTGGGGGGTGAAGATGTCAAGCCTGGAAGTGAGTTTGCGATAAATCAGTTCCTTGCACATCACTCAATAGTTTTTAACAATACAAAAAAGGTAATGTATGTTTCAACTTCACCCTGGCAGCTTGGAAAGTTCGTTGCCTATGATCTTGAAAAAATATTTAAATCATTTCCTGAAATGGTAAAAGATGCTGAGATCTATGATGTTGAAAGGATGATACCAAGTGATGATTTTATGGACACGGAAGAATTTAAAAAAATAATGAAGTCACGGAACGATGGAACGTTTAAGAGTGACGATATTCGTTTTAGTAAAGATGGTTTAAATGCGTAATTAGTGGAGATAGCGATGTTTGACAGTGAGATTTTTCACAACACAGAGAGTATTGGGACAATAAACGACAGGAACTTCAGAAATGTTCTTAAATACTGCATGGAGAACTCCAAGTTTTATCAGGATCATTTTAAAGATGTGGACATTAGTGAGATTAGATGTGTAGCGGATATTTCAAAGCTTCCGTTTACGACAAAAGATGAAATTGCTGACAGAAGTGAAGATTTTCTATGCGTGGATGAAAGTGAAGTGGTGGAAATTGCAACGACAAGTGGCTCAACGGGAAATCCGCTGATGCTTAAATATACTTCAGGTGATCTTGAAAGGCTTGCTCTAAATGAGTATCTTGCCTTTCATTATGTCGGTATCACAAAAGAAGATAAGGTTATGATAGCCGTAACTTTGGACAAGTGTTTTATTGCCGGACTTGCCTATTACATCGGTCTTAATTCAGTCGGGGCTTCAAGTGTAAGGATAGGTCCCCGATCGCCGGAAATGCTACTGAAAATTGCTGAAGTTACGGGAGCCACGGCTATTGTTGGAGTTCCAACCTATCTGGATAAGGTCTATGATCTTGCAATTGCACAGGGAAGAGAACAAGCACTTGAAAAGATTAAGAAACTAGTATGTATTGGTGAGCCTGTGAAGGAAAAGGATCTGAGTCTGAATGCAATTGGAAAAAGACTGAAAGACAAGTGGAAAGCAGACATATATTCGACCTATGGAATCACAGAACTTGCGATCTCATTTTGTGAGTGTACCGAGTCCCGCGGTGGTCATATTCATCCTGAACTGATACACGTTGAGATCGTTGATGATGATGGTAAGGTTCTTCCTCATGGTGTCGAAGGTGAAGTTGTTGCGACGACTTTTAATGTTGAGGGAATGCCTCTTATCAGGTTCAAGACAGGAGATATTTCTTTTATTGTGGAAGAGGAGTGTGGCTGCGGACTGAAATCTCTTAAACTCGGGCCTGTTACAGGAAGAAAGAAGCAAAAACTCAAGATCAAAGGAACTTCTGTTTATCCGCAGATGATAATAAACGTCATGGAGCAGATGGATTATATAAATAACTATGTGGTTATTGCGACAAGTGACACAACTCTTTCAGACCATATTGAAGTAAGATGTTCACTGAAAAAGGGTGTGGTTAAGACTATTTCTGAAATGAGAGCAAAATTGAAGGGAAATCTCAAAGTGACTCCAAATGTGGTTATTGATTTGCCTGAAAATATTGATCTCATTCAGGGGTCTGTCTCAAAAAGAAAGAAAACAAAATTTGTTGATAGAAGGTAAATTATGAAACTAAAGATCGAATCTATTTCAATTGCTCCTAAACGCGGCATAATCAAAAAGGGAGTGAAGGAAGCTGTCGTTAACAAATTGGGTATAGACGGTGATGCCCATGCCGGGAACTGGTCAAGGCAGATCACACTTTTAGCTAGAGAGTCTATAACAAAGTTCAACAAAGAGCACGGTACCGATTTTGATAACGGTCAGTTTGCGTGCAACATTGTTGTTGGCGGGCTGGATTTTTCCAAGGTTGCACTTTTTGATCGTATCAGATTTCATGATGTTCTTCTTGAAGTCACAAAGATAGGGAAAGAACCTCACGCATACAACAGTCCGGTCTATGAAAAGACGGGAACTAATATATTGTTTACCGAGGGGATTTTCTGCAGAGTCATTTCAACGGGAGAGATTAAAGAAGGATATATTGGTTCACACGTTCTGAAGCCTTTTAAAATCAGGGTTATAACTCTGAGTGACAGGGCTTCGAAAGGTGAATATGAGGATCTGAGCGGCCCCAAGGTTACTGAAAAGCTTAACGAGTTCTTTTCGGGCTTAAGTTATCATCCTGAAATTGAAAATATTATCATTCCTGATGACGAAGAGCTGCTAAATAACAGACTTGAAGAAGCTGTGGATGAAAATTATGCCGCAGTTTTTACAACTGGTGGAACGGGATTAGGGCCGAGAGATATAACACCTGATGTTGTGATGGAATTTTGTGACAAACTGCTTCCGGGAATCATGGAAATGATAAGGATCAAGTACGGCATGGATAAACCTAATGCCCTTCTTTCAAGAAGTGTTGCCGGATTGAAAGATGAAACACTTATCTATGCTCTTCCGGGCAGTGTTAAAGCAGTCAACGAATACATGGCTGAGATAATCAAATCCTTTGAACATGCAGTTCTTATGGTTAAGGGTTGTGATCATTAAAAACTATTTTGTGAATTTAACGTCTTAGCTTAAGGATATTCTTAATTTAATGGAGAGACTTGTGAAACTGAAGATTCTTTTTTTTATCCTTTTTCTTTTTTTGGTCAGTTGTGACAAAACCGGTAAAAAAGATAACGATACCGATGAATTGGTGAGTGATTCTTGTGTGACGGATGTGACAGATGAAGCAGCGGATGAAACTGTTGATGAATCTTCGGATCTTGAAGAAAACGACGCCATGACTGATGAAAGTGAACCTGATGAAGAAACTGACGACTCTGAAGAATCGTTTTATTTTGGAGAACTGACAGAAAATCCTTCGGGAAATGTTCCTTTAAGTGCTTCAGTTAAACTCACGAGCATTGAAGGAATAACTGATGTTGAGGTTCTTATTGCTGACATTGATGATGGTAAAGAGCCTTTTTTAAGGAAATACAGTGTTTCAGATCTTGAAACTCCTGTTGATATCCCGGTTCTCGGACTTTTCCCGGATCACGAAAATGTTGTGACTTTAAGAACAGTAGGCGATATCGAAGTTGAAAGAAAATACAAGATAACGACAAAAGCTCTTCCGCTAGACTTTCCAAAGATCGATTTTGAAGGAAAGATCGAAAGTGGATGGACAATAGGAAACTGGGTGAGATATCCGGATAGCGGAAGGGTTGACGCTCCTTTTGCATATGACGAATTTGCAAGGATAAGGTGGTACACAGAGCTTCCCTGGACAAGTTGCACTCCTGTTACAATCAGAGGTAACCACTTCTATTGTTCCAACAAAGCCGATGGCATGAGAAAATATGACTTCATGGGTTATGAAAAAGCTTTCTGGAGTCTTGAAGACAAAGGTTTTACCGTTGTTCATCATGATGTTTTTGTGAAAGATGACGGAGATCTTGTGGTTCTTCCAAACATGGCTGACGCATCCTCCACAATGGATTATGTGCTTGAGATGGATCACAAGACCGGTGACATTAATAAAGTCTGGGATCTTAAAAAGTTCTATCCTGATCTTCAGGATCTTTATGCTGATAAAGCTCTCACAAATTATGACAATCCAAATAGAGCTGCTGATCCAATTCACGTCAATGCAGTCTGGTATGATAAAGCTGATGACACTATTGTTGCATGTGGACAGGGTGGCGGAATAATGAAGATTACCAGAGATGATAAGATCGTCTGGTATCTTATTCCTCATATTGCAGCAAAGATCGATGACAGTGATGGAGACGGAGTTAGTGATTCATTGCTTGATGGTTTTGATAGAAATGATCCACTGACAAAAGTCGGTGACTTTAAGACAGCAGCCTACACCGATGACAGAATGCCCATCCTTCCTCATGAAACCACATACACTTTTGATTTTAACTATGAAGAATTTCTCCTTGATCCTTTTGATAGTGAAGGAAATCAGATAACTGACACGGATGTGATAAACGGTTTTACCGACAGTGATGATTTCGCCTGGCCCTTTAGAACTCACAACTCGTCAATTCTTGATAATGGAAACATTCTTATCTATGACAACGGTCTGACAAGAAATTTTTCAATTCCAACTATTTCAGTGGATTCATACAGCCGCTCAGTTGAATATGAAATAGTGCCGGACACCGATGGACACGGTGGAACGATCAGACAGGTCTGGGAATATAAGCTTGATGATGAAACCCCCAGTGTCTATAACTTCAGCCCAATTGTCAGCGCGACAAGTGCACTTGATAATGGAAACAGGCTGGTAGTAGCAGGATCTATTGGAAACGGGGCTGTAAAAGCGATCTTTGAAAACGGATATGAAGGTCCTATAGGTGCACTCATCATTGAAGTTGATCCGACAGATAACCAAGTTGTAAACAGGGTTTTCTTAAACCGTCAGAATGATGATTTTCCCAATACAGTTGGACTTTCCGTATATCGTGCGCAGAGATTTGAACTTGTTTTTGAGGTTGGGGAATAATTCATTTTATTTCACACCTAACACTTATTTGACAACATCTTTGTAAATCCCTATACTTACTGAATTACTGCTTTATTTCAATTGTTGGAGGTTTTTATGAGTGTGCCAAGCAAAGCTAATGGAATCAAGTTGGACAATCCAACCCATGCAAAGGCTAACCACCAGCATGGAACAGAATCGTGCGTATAAGGAGGTAACGAATTA